>Ga0334884_1000243_pt1 | contig 104005 bp, 82 predicted proteins | sample GraSluR1_MG_7_FD_207215 | JGI IMG/M metagenome (GOLD analysis project Ga0334884, IMG submission 207215) | Sludge microbial communities from methane-producing bioreactor in Wageningen University, Netherlands - Granular Sludge_12_05 R1 | ecosystem: Engineered > Bioreactor > Anaerobic >... | reverse complement strand
AACCTTGATAGGTCACAGGTGTACGCACAGCAATGTGTTTAGCCGAGTGATACTAATAAATCGATTGGCTTTTACCTTTTATTATCTCTGTGGGGTACACACTCCTCTCTCTCACTAACGGAAACACAAGTGCAACATCAGCTAACCAAGGCGTTAGCGATGGTGGTTATAGCAGCGAGGCAACACCTGTTCCCATTCCGAACACAGCAGTTAAGCTCGTCTGCGCCGATGGTACTGCATGGGCAACTGTGTGGGAGAGTAGGTCGCCGCCATCGCTAACGCCTTTTTGGGTACTGGGTACTGGGTACTGGGTACTGGGTACTGGAGACTGGAGACTGGAGACTGGGTACTGGGTACTGGGTACTGGGTACTGGGTACTGGGTACTGGGTACTGGGTACTGGGTACTGGGTACTGGAGACTGGAGGAATTACAGACAAATGTAAGACCTATTACTCTCTTTCCCACGAATAAACACAAATGAAAGACCACAAATCTTCGCAAATGGTCAATGAGGCTGAATGCTTTGCTGTTGAATGGCTTGCGGCCTGTTGAGCGCTATGCTGTTGAAAGTTACCACAAGCTAAGCACACGCCGATACTTGAAAACTTTAAAACCTGAATACCTGAAAACCTCACAACCGCACCAAGCACTAAGCACTAAGCACTAAGCACTAAGCACTAAGCACCAAGCACTCCGCACCCATCACCCTCCACAAAATCCTTGACTTCTATCTCCAAAATCATTAACTGGTCAAAATGGCAAGGAGAGAGACATGATCCGCAAAATAAAGAGTATTAGAACAGCAGAATCCACGCTGGAAGGCGCAGGGGTTTACTTGAGAAGGGCATTTGGGTATTATCAGCAGCCGGACTATGATCCCTTTTTGATGCTTGATGATTTTCGCAATGATGACCCGGAGCGATACCTGGCTGGTTTTCCCTGGCACCCGCATCGCGGAATCGAAACGATAACCTATATGTCGGAAGGTTCCGCCGAGCATGGTGACAGTTTAGGTAACAAGGGCACCATTCACAAGGGCGAAGTGCAATGGATGACTGCCGGTAGTGGGATTATTCACATGGAAATGCCTAAACCCGATAAACAAGGTCGGATGTATGGCTTTCAGCTATGGACGAATCTGCCTGCGCAAGAAAAGATGTGTAAACCCCGATATCGCGATCTGCGAGCAAGTGATATGCCAATCGTCACCAGTCCTGAAGGAAGCAGGGTCAAGATCATCAGCGGTGAATATCTGGGTATGAAAGGCCCGGTACAGGAAATCTATGTTCAGCCTCAATATTGGGATGTGGAGATACCGGCAAACACACTGCAAATTCTGCCTGCGCCAAAGGGCTTCACCTGCTTTATCTATGTGTATGATGGCGAAGTGACAGTGGATTCGCAGAAGCTTGGCAACACGCAATTGGCATTGTTTGAAGATGGAGATAAGGTAGAGCTGAGCAGTTCCCTCAGCGGTTGTCGTTTGCTCTTTTTGTGTGGTAAACCCCTGCGAGAGAGCATCTCATGGCGTGGCCCCATCGTGATGAACACTCGTGAAGAGATCCGCCTGGCCTTTGATGAACTTGAGGCCGGAACCTTTGTAAAAGTGAAGGGTTGAAGATCAGGGGGATTCCGGTAAGTCTAAGAGCCCCAGCTTCTCCAGCTTGTTATACAGAGTTTTACGATCTATGCCCAATTTTCGGGCCGCGAGAGCTTTGTTACCTCCGTTCAGCTTCAATACGGCTCTGATATAATCTGCTTCTACTTGGGCCAAAGTGCGCGAATAGTCAAGCTCGGGCTGGATGGTGTATTTCAGATAATCCGGCAAGTCCGCCGTTCTGACTCCGGGACCTTCATGCATCAATACCATCTGATAGACAAGGTTTTCCAGCTCTCTCACATTGCCTTGCCAGGGATGACGCATCAAACGCTTCATGGCGTTTTCGGATATCCAGGGAGTGCTTTGTCCCAGTTCGTGGGCGTATTTTGTGATAAAGTGTTGCACCAGATTCGGGATATCCTCGGTATGTTCTCTGAGGGGTGGAACACTGATGGGAACTACATTCAGACGGTAAAAAAGGTCTTCGCGAAAACTGCCCTGGGATACGCAGGCGCTAAGATCTTTGTTCGTGGCAGCGATTACTCGCACGTTTACTTTTCGCGCTTTATTTGAGCCGATCATCATCACCTGTTTATCCTGAAGCACTCGGAGGAGTTTTACCTGCATTGAAAGAGATGTCTCGGAGATTTCATCCAGGAAGATCGTCCCGCCATCAGCCGTGATGAAATGTCCTGCTCGGGTTTCTGTGGCTCCGGTGAAAGATCCCTTGATATAACCGAAGAGTTCAGACTCCAGCAAGCTTTCCGGAATGGCACCGCAGTTGATGGGCACAAAGGGGGCTTTGCTCTGTTTGCTGTTGTAATGAATGGCTCTGGCTACAAGTTCCTTGCCGGTTCCGCTTTCTCCCTGGATCAGCACTGTAGCCTGGTTTGAGGAGCTTTTTTTGATGGAGTGATATAGCTTTTGCATGCTGGGACTGCTTCCGATCATGCCATACTGACCCAGCGCATTATCTGTGCTTCTGCGATTTGCGGCATTGAGTTTGATGCCGGTGATGGCTTCGTCGATGGCAGAAAAGAGTTCTTCATCCGTGAAGGGCTTGGTGATATAGCTTTGCGCTCCCACTTTCACGGCTTCCACCGCGCCTTCGATGGTAGGGAATCCGGTGATCATGATCACTCTGATCCCGGGATAATGAGAATTCACATGGCGGATCAGCTCCAGACCGCTTAGTTTGGGCATCTTATAATCAGTAAGAATGATATCGATCTTGTGGCTTTCTAAAATCGTGATTGCTTCGGGGACTTCGGTGGCTGTGTATGCCTGAAACCCTTTGGCCAGGACTTTTCGCTGAAGCATTTCCAGGGTATCCGGATTATCCTCCACGACCAGAATCTGAACTAATTTATTGGGCATGAGATACCTTCAAGAATATTCTGAAGGTGGTGCCTTCGTTCGGCGTGCTTTCCACCTTGATTGCGCCGTGATGGGAGCTGATGATGCCATGCACGACCGGTAAGCCGAGCCCGGTGCCCTGATCCACATCCTTGGTGGTGAAAAAGGGGATGAATATCTTTTGCAGGAGCTCACTATCCATGCCCACTCCGGTGTCTGCGATTTGTAGCTCGATGGTATCGTCCTGATACCTTGTGCGAATACTGAGAGTGCCGCCATTGGGCATTGCCTGCATGGCATTCACGGTGAGATTCACCAGAACCTGATGCATTTGAGAAGCATCGGCGACGATATCCGGAAGATCTTCCTGAAGGTCGCGCACAATGGTGATATCCTGCTTGGCACAGCGGTTTTCCAGAAAGTAAAAGCCATCCTCGACCAGTTTGTTCAGGTTTACAGACAGCAATTTGGGAGGCACCTGACGCGAGAATAGCATCAGCTTGCGCACCACTTCACGCGCATGCAAAGCAGAGGCAATAATCTTTTGCAGATCCTTTTCGGCTGCTTCGGGCAGCTTATAATCGCTCTTCATGAGCTGACCAAAGCCCAAGATAGCAGAAAGCGGTTCATTAATCTCGTGCGCGATGCCGGCAGAGAGCTGACCGATGGTAGCCAGGCGATCGGCATGCCTCAGCTGTTCTTGCAACCTGCTGTTGTTTTCTTCGATGCTCATGCGTTCCAAGACCAGCGCCAGCTGTTGGGCAACTCCTTTTAAGAGCTGCTCTTCTTCCGACAAAAACTGCACAGCGGCGGAATCCATATAATACACTTCGATGGTTCCGCGATTTTGATGATTTGCTGTAATCTGCGCGGATATGGTTTCACTGCCCATTTCGAGGTTAGGAGTATCGTAGTTGTGATCGTCGATGCGGATTCTGCATCCTGTAGCGGATGGGTATTGCATGGAACGGGGGATGATCTTGAGGACTTCGGCCATAAACTCATCAAAGCTCAGATCAGTTCGATTGGCCAAATCTGTAATCTTGTACAGGCATGTAAGTTCCTTGATTCTCTCGCGCAGGGCAAAGATCGTTTCTGCGGCACTCATGGCATGGCTTTCGTAGTCCATAATTTCTCTCCCGTTTGGATATTAGATCAAACCCCGTGCCTAAACACGGGGCTTGATTTTGTCAATGATTATTTTTTAGACCAATCCCTGATCCATCATAGCATTTGCCACTTTGATGAAGCCGGCGATGTTGGCACCTTTCACATAGTTGATGAAGTTCTGATCCTTGCCGTAGAGCACGCAGTGTTCGTGGATGGACACCATAATGGAGTGGAGTTTCTGATCCACTTCTTCACGGCTCCAGTTCAAACGCATGGAGTTCTGGGTCATTTCCAATCCTGAAGTAGCCACGCCACCCGCGTTTGCGGCTTTACCGGGACCATAGAGAATCTTTGCTCCCAAGAATACTTCCACGCCTTCAAGCGTTGTAGGCATGTTGGCGCCTTCGGATACGCAGATGCAGCCGTTATTGACCAAGGTTCTGGCTTCTTCGCCATTGATCTCGTTTTGAGTGGCACAGGGTAAAGCAACTTCACCCGGAATCTTCCAGGGCCTTTCGCCGGGATAGTATTTCGCGCCAAACTCTTCAGCGTATTCGCTGATGCGACCGCGACGGACGTTTTTGAGCTCCATCAGGTATTCCCATTTCTCACCTTTGATACCATCGGGATCGTGGATGAAGCCATCAGAATCTGAAGCAGTGACTACCTTGCCACCCAGTTCATTAACCTTCTGAATGGCGTATTGGGACACGTTTCCGCTGCCGGAGACAAGGACGGTCTTGCCTTCGAAGCTATGACCTTTGGTCTTCAACATTTCGTCGGCAAAATACACGGTTCCGTAGCCGGTAGCTTCCGGACGGATGAGGCTGCCGCCCCAATCGAGCCCTTTTCCTGTGAGCACACCGGTTACTTCATTGCGGATCTTTTTGTACATGCCGTACATGAAACCGATCTCACGTTTTCCCACACCGATATCACCCGCAGGAATATCCGTATTGGGGCCGATATGACGGAAGAGTTCCAGCATAAAGCTGTGACAGAAGCGTTGCACTTCTTCATCGGAACGGCCACGCGGATTGAAGTCCGAGCCACCCTTACCGCCACCCATAGGCAGAGTGGTGAGACTGTTTTTGAAGACTTGTTCAAAGCCCAGGAACTTCAAAATTCCCAGATTCACGCTGGGGTGAAAACGCAAGCCACCCTTGTATGGCCCGATCGCGCTGTTGAATTCAACGCGGAAGCCACGGTTTACCACTACTTCGCCATTGTCAGTGTGCCAGGGAACTCTGAAGATAATGATGCGTTCCGGTTCCACGATGCGGTCCAGAATCTTTGCTTTGCGATATTGCGGATTGCTGTCGTAAACGTCCCAGATGGATTCCACCACTTCGGTTACGGCTTGGATAAACTCAGGTTGATCGCCATTCTTGGCACTTACCTGGTGCAGAAATTCGTGCATGGTCATTTCACATACCTCCTGTGATTTTTTTTGTTCACACACACTTGTTTTTATATTGTTTTTCAGATATCAGATTGGGTTCATACACACATTATGCTTTCTTAATCACGGCGTTCTTTCCGTCAAACAAAATCTTTACACTATTCGAGCATTTGGCGATCTTGAAGTACTGTAAATCCTTTGTCTGTGATCTTTTATCCAGCCAATCCCAAGCCGCAAAATCTCGCTCTTCCTGCACGGTAAGATAGGCCACGCCCATGCTAAAAAGGTTGTGGAAAAAGTGGCTGCCATGGCTGGCTTCGATGCTCATATTGGGTAAAATCAGTTCCACGATCACAGCGGCTTGAGTGATCTGACTCCAGGCCACAGGAATTCCCAAAAAGCGATCCGAAGAGCCCCAACGTCCGGGCCCCATCAGGATGTATTTACTGCCTTGAGCCTTGAATACGGCATTGATCATTTCCAATTCCACAGCCATCTTCTCGGTCTGGACGATGTCAAACTCCGAAGGCTTCAGATACACGATGGTATCCAGTTCTTCATGGATGTCGCTGCCCAAGGCATAGGACGAATAAAGGATGAGCTCTTCCTTGCGTTTGAGATAACCTTCCAAAGGCTCGCTATAGAGCAGTTTATTTACCGATATGGGACGGATTTGCAACAAGCTGAAAGTGCCTTTGCCGCTTTTTTCATCAACGTCAAAGGCAAATTCGATCTCGGCCTCACAGCCCAGGACGCTTCTGCCCAATTGCAGGAAGTCCAGCAGGATGTCAGATAGCGGAAAAGCTTTGTAATGCAGTATATTGCGATAGGTGATTACGCGGGGCCCCTTCAGATACTTCCCGCTTAAGAACTCGTTGTTGTTATGATCCCACACGGAAGATAATAGCTCAAGATCACCGCTTAACATTTCGGAGCTGATCCGCACCTTAGCCAGCGCAGCTGATTCGTCGCCTTTGAGGTCAAATGCTGTTCTATCCGCGCTCAGAGCAAAGAAATGGCGTTGCGCGTTTTTTACGATGTCCACTGCCGGGAACATATCCTTATTCGGATAGCGCGGACAAAAGGCAAAGGTGCGTCCTCTTTCCACCGCATTTTTGCCCAATCCGGCTGATAGGGTAACGATGCCATTTTCGTGCTTCATGCCCGTCCCGGGGTAATAATTATAGCTTTGGGCCACTCCCGAGATCAAGGGATAGAAGTAGTTGCCATGCCTGGAACCGGCCACTTTCTGGATGATCACAGCCATCTTTTCTTCTCTGGAAGGGATCTTCAAAGATTCCCGATACACTCGCGCGCTCTTGAGAAACATTGATGAATAGACCAGCTTCACTGCGTCGATCAATTGCGATAAGCGCACATCCGCTTCGGAGTGACTATTGGGAATGATGAAAGTGCGAAAGACTCCGGCAAAGGGATTGGTGATATGGTCTTCCAAAACGCTGGAAGAACGGACTGCAAGAGGAAAATCGCTGAGAGCTATCACCCGTTCCAAATGGCGTAGAGTACCCAAAGGCAGAGCTGACTTCAAAAAAAGCGCGTCAAGTTCATCGTCCTCCAGCTGTTCAAGATGCTCGATATCCCTCAGAGCGGCATTGTGCTGGATAAAATCATCGAAGACACCGGTGGCCAGGACAGCTGCGACGGGAACGGTGATCTGCACAGTGGGATACTTGTTGCAGATATTGCTATAGCGGTTTAGTACCACATTCAGAAAGGCCAATCCACGTCCTTTGCCCCCGATGGAATCGTCTCCGATCTTGTAGATCAGGGGTAGGTCAAAATCCGCTTCGTCACTGAAATCCTGAATCTTTTCCCGCCTGCGATAGGCAATCAGAGATTCCAATGCTTCACAGATGAAGCCGCGCAGTTCATCGGCGTCTGCATCAAGCGGATACTCCGCGAAGACCTTAGACAAAGCCACTTCCGCGTGCGTGGCAAACCAATGATGGATATGGCGGTTTTGCCAGTGATAGAGCAGCACATCGTCCGGTACCTCGAGGATGGCATGATGAAAACCGATCAGACTGAAGGCTTCCAAGACCAAGCTGCGATCAGCTCTGCGAAAGGAGAACTTGCCAAAACCAACCTCACTCTTTAGCCAGCGTAGCAGTTGGCGTGAGAGCCCGGGGATGTCCTTGTACAAAAAGTCTCCTTCGTTACTGCTCACGATATCGCGATACATGGGATTGAAGGATTGCAGCAGGAAGGGCAGGCTGGGATTCACTTTGCGGATATGTTGCAAGAGCTCAATCCCCCCATCTCGATGGCTGTGTCCCCGATAGTTGTAATTCACATTGCTGATGATGCCGATGATGGATCTGGAGTAAGCTTCATACAGTGCTTTCGCCGAAGCAAAGTCATGCGCCAGAAGGATGCGTGGACGGGCATTTTGATAGAGCCCTTTGTTACTGTCCTGATGTTCGCTACGAATTACCGATTGATTGAGTTGCATCACCTGTTCAAAGAGCAGAGGCATGAATTGCGAATAATAAGGAATGAAGGTTTCCACCACGAGGATGATGGGGATGTCAAAAAGCTGAGCGTCATGGGCGATGTTTTGCCGTTCCTCATACTCTTTCACGATGGCCAGGAAGAGCTTGGAATCTCCATTCCAATAGTAGAAGTCTTCCACTTCATCCAGTTCGGGCAGATGGTTTTCGATAAACATCAAGTCTTGCGGTACACCCAAGAGGAAATAAACCGGTAACGAGCTGTCATAAGCTTTGATCTTACCCAATAGATCCAGAGCGATTGCCCGCTGTGATGCCAAGTGGATTATTACAAGGTCTATCTGCTCCAATTCCAGAAGCTTGAGCGCGCTGCTGAGTGAAGAAGCATGGTGGATATTGGGGAAGTTTGAGAGGTTGAGCAGATAAAAATCCTCGGCCACCTGCTCTGCCAAAAAGCCATCCACTTCAAAGACGAAGGAATCGTATAATGAAGAGATCAAGAGCACGCTGCGCACGCGCAGGGGTAACAGCGATTCCAGAAGCTCGCTTTCCAGAGCCCAGAAATTTGTCGTAATCGCCAAATCTACCTCAAGATTTCACACACACGTCAGCGATAGACTATTTGTGGATCACGGCCATTCCCGTCTTGCCATCCATCCTCACGATCAGAGGATGGTCAAATTCCACATGCACAAAGTATTCTCCTTTTTCCTGATACTTCTGTTTGCTGAGCCATTCCAGATCTACAAAGTCTGTCTTGGAGACATAAGGAATGGTGAAATAACCCACATTCATCGCCACCAGATTGTGGAAGAAATGCGTTCCCTGACTGGCTTCCACGATAAAATCTGACAACCCTGTTTCCAGGATTACTTTGGCCCGATTGATCTGTGGCCATTTGACGGGGATGCCCAAAAACTTATCTCTGGAGCCCCAGCGTCCCGGACCGATCAGGATATAGCGTTTTCCCTTTGCGGCCATTTTGGCGTTGAAGCGCTCAATTTCTTCTTGCATCTTGTGGGTCATGGTCTTTTCAAAACAATTGGGATCCAGATAGATGATGTCCTTCAGTTCTTCAATCACCCCATTGCCCATGCCGTGTTCGGTGTACATCAAAAGCTCATTTTTATCCAGGTTCTCCGCGTCAATGCGGTAAGCGTCGGTGCTCACGGATAGCGGACGAATCTGCAAGATATAGAAGGTGGGCTTGCCGGCAAAGCACTTGTCGTGATCCAGGTTCACGGCAAACTCAATCTCCACCGGAATGCCCAGAGCGATTTCGCCGATTTCCAATAATTCTTCCACGATCTTGGCCAGAGGGAAGTAATTATATTTCAAGATGCTGGAAAAGGTGAGCACCTTCAGTCCGCGTTCCTGGAGGTTGTCCGTCAACCGGTAGTTTTCGTAATCCCACACAGAGGCCAGATACTTCAGGGTATCATGCTTTTCCGCGTCTTTCAGGGTCAATCTGGAGAGGGTGATTTCTTCGCCTTTGGTCAGGTTGAAGTCGTTGTTGGAAAGATTCAAAGCATAAAAATCCTTCTGCGAATTGCGCATCATGTCTTCCTGTGGCAACATATCGATCTGAGGGTAACGCGGGCAGAAGCGATAGTTCAATTTGCCTTCAACCACGGATTTGCCCAAACCTAAAGCGATGTTGGCAATGCCATCCGCGTGTTGCATATGCGAAGTGGGATAGAAGTTATAGGATTGCGCCACCCCTGATATGTGCGGATAGTAATAGTTCTCGCCCTTCAAGCAGCCTACCGTTTCCTGGATGATCACCGCCATCTTCTCTTCTTCCGCTTTGAAGTTCAAGGCATCCAGGAAGTTGCGCGCGTCACTCAGGTACACCGAGGCAAAGACCAGTTTGATCGCATCCATCAGCTGACGCAGGCGGTGCATCTTGTCTTCATGGTTGTTCGGCAACATAAAGGTGCGATACACTCCCGCCAGCGGTTGAGCTTGAGAATCTTCCAGCAAGCTGGATGAACGCACGGCAATGGGGTATTTCACATGATCCAGATAGATTTCCAGACGATTTACCAAGCTCTCAGAAAGCTTGCCGCGGATAAAGATCTCGTCGATCTCATCATCTTCTCTACCTTGCACCTTGTCCATGATCGCGTTTCGTTCCACGAACTGATCGAACTCATTGGTTCCGATGATGGCGGTCGAGGGCAATGAAATCGCGGTATTTTCAAACTTCTTTTCATAGTCCATCGTGCAGAGCAGGGCATTGAGGAAGGCCAAGCCACGCCCTTTGCCGCCCAATGAGCCTTCCGTCAACCGAATCACCTGGTTCATCTCAGCCAGAGAAACGGCATCAAAATTGATGATTTTCCCGCGGTTTTTCTCGATGCGCACTGTGCGGAAGATGTGATACAGGAATTGCCTCAGCTCGTTTCTGGAATCAAAATCCTCGATCTTCATGGGACGGATCTTTTTGGCAATCTGCACTTCCCCGTGGGCGATCAGCCAGTTTGAGAAATGATTGAACCTGCTGTGAAACTCCAGAGAATCCACCGGGATCTTCAGGATTTTCTCTTCAAACTCCGCGATGTTTGACGCTTCGTCGATGATGTTCCCATCGGTATTGCGGAAGATGAAATTGCCAAAACCGAGATTATAGACCATGTATTCGCGCAGGTCTTTGAATAGGTGCTTTGAGTTTTTATTCAGAAAATGCACGCCCAGTTCCTTGGCCGGAGCTTCATTTTCATCTTCAGAAGATTGCAGGATCATCGGCAAGTCACGGTTTTTGGAGAGAATCTGTTTGATCAGCTTGAAGCCAGCGTGGGCATCCACTTCACCGCCCACTTTGTAGCGCACATCCGAGATCACGCAGAGCATATAGTCTTTGTATTTCTCATAGAGTTCGGTGGCTTCCTCAAAGTTATGCGCCATCAAGACCTTGGGGCGGATGCGCATACGCAGGTGTTTGTTGATATCGCTCACCTCTTCTTCGATGAGCTTTTGGGTCTGCTTCATGATCACCGAATATAGCGAAGGCAAAAACATCGAGTAATAATGCACGCTGTCTTCCACCAAAAGGATCACGCGCACCAGGCCATGGGTGGTGTCAAAACGCACGTTCATTGCGTCTTCCACGTTCTTGACCATGGCCAAAAAGAGCTTGGTATCGCCATTCCAAAGGAAAACATCGTCGATATATTTGCGTTCTTCTTCGTGATTTTCCCAGATCACATAGTCTGAAGCTACATTGAGCAGCAACAACACAGTGAGATCGGGCTGGGCATCTTTGACCCGTTTGGCCAGTTCAAAGGGGCCGATTTCCCCGATGCGCATCATGGTGATCACCAGATCATAAGAATGATGCTTCAGCTTTTCCAGGGCTTCCGTGCCTGTGGGCACAGATGTGATGCGAGGCGCTGTGGATAGGTTTAACTGGCGATATTCGCCAAAGATTTGCTCCGATAGCCGGCCATCCTGCTCGAAGATAAAAGCATCGTAAAAGGTTGAAACCAAAAGGATATCACGCACTCTCCGCTGCATCAGTTGATGAAAGATATCTTCACCGAACTTGAATTTATTGTAATAGTAATTCAGCTCTTCCATTTTCATTTTTCATACCTCAATTTGGGGGACTAACATACTGCGATGGAGCTTTGCTAAAACTCACTTTGCTGTCAATAAAAAAAGCTCATGCCTCACAAATTGCATGCTCGCTGCCCGAAGTCTCCTTTGGAGTTATTGCCGCTTGATCGGCTCAGGCAAGCGGAGGAATCCTGGAACTATCACTCAGTTCAGACCAGCCCTCGATCTTAGGGCGGCAATGACTTCAAACAGCGATGTTGGAGGAAGTGAAGGGTGGACAGTGAACAGAGAAGGCGAATCCGCTGCTTGGACTCCTTCGCTTCGCTACGAAGTCCAAGGGTGGAAGGCGAAACCGCTGCTTGACTCTTTGGAGTTAATGCCGCTTGATAACTATATGCATGCCGCCGAGTTATGGGCATAACTTAAACTCCTTCATGCTCTCGCTCTTCGTGCGGCATTGACTTCAAACAGCGGGATCGGGGAAGTGAAGGGTGAACAGTGAACAGTGAACAGAGTATGCGAATCCGCTGCTTGGACTCCTTCGCTTCGCTACGAAGTCCAAGGGTGGAAGGCGAAACCGCTGCTTGACTCTTTGGAGTTAATGCCGCTTGATAACTATATGCATGCCGTCGATTTATGGGCATAATTTAAACTCCTTCATGCCCTCGCTCTTCGTGCGGCATTGACTTCAAACAGCGGGATCGGGGAAGTGAAGGGTGAAGGGTGGACAGTGAACAGTGAACAGAGTATGCGAAACCGCTGCTTGGACTCCTTCGCTTCGCTACGAAGTCCAAGGGTGGAAGGCGAATCCGCTGCTTGGACTCCTTCGCTTCGCTACGAAGTCCAAGGGTGGAAGGCAGCAGCACAGGCTGTCCCGGATAGTCCGCTTCATCATTTGTCCCAGATTATCCCATGTTCTCCTCATCGTATGAGGCCATGTTGAGGTAAACCAGAGCTAAGCCTGAGGTCAATAAGGCAGAGACGAATAATCCTTGACTAATTGATTCACCGAAAATCACTTGCTTCAAATAAGGAATTGGATCTATCATGGATAAGCTCAAAAACACAGCACATGAAGCCGAAGCTGACTTTGCCGGTGAGCAGATAAAGCGCCCGACCGGGACTTGTGAGCATACAGTGGTAACGGCTTGTGATCACAATTTTATCTGGGGCGCGATGCTATTGGGCTTGTCCCTAAGGTATCATGGGATGGCTTGTGCGTATCACGTGTTGGCTTACGATCTGCCGGAGGATGATGTGCGCTTTTTGGAAGGCATCAGCGGCACCAGGGTCTTTCCCACTCACAAAACCGATACTCGGAGCGTTTGCACCCAGAAGCCCCTGGCGATTGCTACGGCAGATACGGACATCATTGTATGGATGGACGCGGATTGCATGGTGAGCGGGAACTTGGAACGGTTTTTTGTCTGTCCGGATGGCAGCATCCAGATTCGCCAAAGGGGAAAGCAGGAAAATGCCTCGGTGTATCGGAATTACTATCGGGGGAAAGACATTCCCGGTGGGATTCCCAAGCGCGTGCTGGAGACCTGGCGCAGGGATGTGAACAGCTTGCCAGAGAGCAGGATATCAAAGGTGTATCAGACGAATTGCTTTGTCATCAATCGAAGCCATCTGCCCTTCATCAAGCTCTGGCAACAGCAGATGGAGAAGGTGATTCCCAAAGACACTACCGGAGTTTACAGTCCCAAGAGCGAGGCCTATTCGATGACCGATGAATCCGTGATCAATTCCCTCTTTGCGTATTCTGCCGATGCTCCTCCAACTTCAGAATATCTCATGGATAAAGATCCGGAGGCTGCCTGCATCCACTTTGGCCTTAACCCCAAACCCTGGAAACACTGGACTCTGCAAGCCTTCAATTACTATGGCGAAGTCCAGAGCATTCTGGAATGGGCGCGGCAACAGAAAATTGCACTTCCGCAATTACCGGAGTCTTTTAAGCCCGGAAACATGCAAGCTGAGTATCGCCGCGCGCAATTATCAATTCTCTATAAAGACCTTAGATATCAGTTATCAAGCGGCTTGAGAGCTGCTTTGCGCAGACTCCGTTGACAGGAAAATTGCAATAACGGAAAATAATTCTTGACACCTGGGTATATCGAGTTATCTTAGCCTCATTACCAAAACATACATGAGGTGTGAAAGATGAAAAGAGCATATAAACTACTTATCCTGCTCGGCCTTGTCGCCCTGGTGCTGACAGGATGTTCCGAAAAAGCAGATGATTCATTTGTTCCCGTGAAAGACCTTACGGTTTCTCCGGATTTTAATTGGCAATCTCACCGGATGGTAGAGATTGATTTGCAAGTGCTCAGCAACAGAGCAGAACCCGTGACCAACGTAGTTTTTCTGCTGTTTGACAGCGAGCCGCAGAGCCTGAGCAGTCCTATTGCCAAAGGCGCCACGGATGAGAGCGGTAGGTATCAGGGCATGATCGCTTTACCTTCCAGAGTTCGTAGCCTGTGGGCTGTGGGATACATGAGCAAGATCGAGATTCCCATCGTGAACAATCGCGTCTCCCACACCTGGGGTGGCGCAAGCCCCGAAATCAAGGGCGGAGAAGGCTTTTTTGCTCCCGATGGCAAAAGCTGGTCTTTCTTGCCGGGTATGACTTTTAACGCGCAGGGACGCCCCAGTCCCATGACCAATGTTCCCCTGGAATCAGACTTTTTGACCCGGATCAATAACTCCTTGCCTGAGAGTGTGCCCTTGGGAGTGTCCCATCCGCAATACCTGGATCTGTCAAATCAGACTAATCTTAAGATTGATGATCTGGCTCAAGTATGGGTTACCTTTGTGACGGAAGGGGCCGGCTACAAGAACGCTTTGGGATTCCATAGCTATCCTTCCGGGAATGTGCCACAGACCACTTCAGAGGTTGGCGCCAGAACTTTGATTATGCCAAATGCCTCACTCAACGGGAGCGGTGGACAGATGAACTCCGGTGATACCGTGTATTTGGGCATCTTCGATCCGGGAACGACCTTGGGTTGGTTCCTGGTAGCCGATGGCTTTACTCCCGGAGGTAGCGGCACAAACGTGAGCACCTCCAAGCCTGTTTACTATTCCAATACCCATCTGAATCCTGAATCAGACCCCGCTAAGAAGAAACACAGCATCATGCTTTTTGATGCCATTTCCGAGCGCTTTGTGGTCGGTTTTGAAGATCTGCCTAGAATGAGCGGCAGTGATGACGATTTTAATGATCTGGTATTCTTTATCACTGTGAATCCCATCGAAGCTGTGGACAGAGACGGCATTCCGCCAGTTTATGTGCCTGAAGACCGCGATGACGATGGCATTCCGGATCTCTTTGATGATTATCCGGACGACCCTGATCTGGCCTTCAACAACTATACCTTTGGTGCCAATTCCTGGGGCAGCCTGGCCTTTGAAGACCTTTGGCCAAACGTGGGTGACTATGACTTCAATGACATGGTGGTGGATTATAACTACAACCAGATTACGCAGGCCGCAAACAGGGTCAAGAAAGTGGAGATGCGCTTCAAACTGCGCGCTATCGGAGCCAGAAAGGCCAATGGCTTTGCCATCGAATTGCCCTTTGACAGCGCCAATATATATGCGGTGAATGCCAGCCATCCTACTCTTTTTGAACACGAGCAAAGCAGCAAAGCCGTGATGCGGATGTTCAATAGCGCTTTTGACCTGATTCCGCAGACACAAAACTTCATCAATACCGAGATCAATCAAGCCTATGTCACGCCGGTTGAGTTTAGTGTAGATTTCAAACTCCAAAATCCGGTTAACATCGTCAATGTGACTATGCCCCCTCCCTATAATCCTTTCATTTTTGCCGATGGGGTGCGTAGCCACGAAATCCATCTTCCCGGCTATGCCCCTACAGCGCTGATGAATATGTCTTTGTTTAATACCGGCAATGATGCCAGCTTGCCCAATAACTGGTATAAAACATCGGACAACCTGCCCTGGGCTGTAAACATCCCTGCTTCATGGGATTATCCGGTGGAAAACGCCCAGATCACCAGAGCATTTCTCAAATTCAAACACTGGGCTCAGAGCAGCGGTGCATCCTATCCGGATTGGTATCAAAATCAGCCCGGTTATCGAGATAACGACTTCATCTATCAAACCCCATAAAACCCGATACACATCCATCTGCGCTTGCCGTCACCCCCGATGGCAAGCGCATTTCTTTATCCAGATGAAATGCGTGCTTGACAAAGGTGCTGCTCTCGCTTTCCGTGCCCTAAGAGGAGAGATATGGATAGCACCGGATTGTCAAACAAAGAGATAGTGGCCTTGGTGGATTGCAACAACTTTTACGTGTCCTGTGAGCGCGTGTTCAATCCCAAATTGGCGAATGTGCCTGTGGCAGTGCTATCTAACAATGATGGTTGCATCATCTCCCGCAGCAATGAGGTGAAAGCCCTCAAAATCCCCATGGGTGCTCCAGGCTTTAAGCACGAAGCCTTTCTGAAGAAGCACAATGGGGTACTTTTGTCGTCGAATTATGCCCTGTATGGGGACATGAGCGCGCGGGTGATGAACGTGCTCTCAATGTTTACTCCCGAAGTGGAGGTTTATTCTATCGATGAAGCCTTTCTAAACCTGAGTGGGCTTTTGATCAAGGATTATGAAGAGTGGGGCAGACAGCTGAAGAAGACCGTGTATCGCTGGACAGGAATCCCCGTTTCGGTAGGCATCTCAAGAAGCAAGACTCTGGCTAAATGCGCGAACTATCATGCCAAACGTGTCCCCGGCTTCAAAGGCGCTCTGGCACTATTGGATGAAGAACGCATTGCCAAAGCTCTGGCCAGAATCGATGTGGGAGACGTGTGGGGCATCGGTCGGCAGTATGAGAAGTTTTTGAAACAAAATAGTATAGAAAACGCTCTGCAACTTCGCGACGCGGACGATAAGTTCATCGATCACTATATGACTGTGGTGGGACATAAGACCATTCTGGAGCTACGCGGATACTCCTGCGTGGGCATCGATGAAGCTCCGCAGAGCAAGAAAAGCATCGTGACCTCAAAGTCTTTTGGCAGGCAAGTGACGGACATCGCTGAGCTTTCGGAAGCTGTATCCACCTATGTTACACGCAGTGCCGAGAAGCTGAGAGCGCAGAAGTCTGTAGCGGGGCATTTGATGGTCTTTCTTTCCACCAATCGCTTCAAGGAAGGGCCTCAGTACAACAACTCGCTTTCCACCACGCTGTTCCCACCCACGGCCTACACTCCGGATATGATTCACGCGGCTTTGGCTCTCTTGGAAGATCTTTACCTGGAAGGCTTTGAGTACAAAAAAGCGGGAGTGATGCTGGCCGATATCATGGCCGAAGATGATGTGCCGCTTAGCTTTATCGAGACGAACTACCTGGATGATCGTAGGCATCAGCTAATGCAGGCCATGGATAAACTCAACAAAGCCCATGGCCGAGACACTGTGTATCTGGCCAGCAACGGGATCAAGAAGGATTGGGAAATGCGCCGGGCCAGGCTGAGTCCACGCTTCACAACCAGTTGGAACGATATCCCGAAGGTGAAGTGAGATGATCCATACTATTCAGAAACCCGTGTCCGCGACCATCAAGATTCTGCGTAGCGAGTTCATCGCCTTTCTCTATCCGGTCAGTTCCTTTGAAGGATTGCAAGATATTCTGAGACAGCATCAAACGGATTATGCCAATGCCACCCACAATTGCTATGCCTACGTTTTGGGATACAAACAAGAGATCGAGTATTATTCCGATGCCGGAGAACCCGGTGGGACGGCCGGAAAGCCCATTCTGAACAGCCTTTTGCGCAATAGTCTCTCCGGTGTCTTGGCCATCGTCACCCGATACTACGGCGGCATCAAACTGGGTGTGAAAGGCTTGATCGATGCCTACACAGAAGCTACGCAGGCAGCCATTGATCAAGCTGAGCTGGTTCCATATATACTCTATCGTGATGTGACAATCAGCACGGACTATGGCTTTTTGGAGAGTTTGCGACATCAATTACGAGACTATCAGATAATCGAAACTGAGGCAATCTATACAGATAAAGTGTCTCTCAGCCTTAGGGTGCCGGAGCAGCGATACTCAGATTTGAGAGATTTTTTAGTTGGCTTCAAAGCCACGGGACGCTTAGATTTTACTATGGAGGATCAATCATGAAGAAACTTACCATCAGTATCTTGCTATTTATGATGCTTAGCCTATTGGGCGCACAAGCCAGGATAGTGAGCAGCAAATCCGGCAAGGATATCAATATCAAGACCCTGGGCAAAGAGCTCCGCAAGTATGACATCATCTTCTTTGGCGAACAGCATGGCAATCCCACCATTCACGGCTTGCAAAAAGCGGTATTGCCCCATCTGTTACAGCGAAAAAGACCTTTGATTCTTTCCTTCGAGATGTGGGAGAGGGATACCCAGGATGTGCTTGATGCTTATTTGGCCGGGGAAACCACGGAAGAGATGTTCATCGAAGCCAGCCGGGCCTGGAGCAACTATGCCAGCAGCTATCGCCCTCTGCTCAGTTTTGCTAAAGAGCATAGGCTGCCTGCCCTTGCGGCTAATGTACCTCGCGAATATGCCGGCAGAACGGCGCGCAATGGTTGGGATTTTGTGGATAACCTGCCCATTGAAGAACGAAAGTGGATAGCCCAAAACCTTACTGCTCCACTGGATAAATATCGTGAGGAATTCATGCTCACCATGCAAAGAATGGGGGGTGATCACTTTAGTGAAGGTTATCTGGAAAATTATTACCAGGCTCAATGCATGAAGGACGATACCATGGCCGAAAGCATTGTGATGGCTATGGCTTATCACAAGAAAAGCCGGGTGATTCACTTCAATGGAGTCTTTCATTCCCAAGAGTTCCTGGGAACTGTATCCCGAGTGCGCAAAGCTCTGCCCAAAGCCAGGATAGCCGTGATAACTCCCATTGCCGATGATGATTGGCAAAACCTTATTCCCGATGAATCGCTTAAAGCATTGGGCACCCATCTCATTCTGATCCCGCCTTACAATGAAGGAGAACAAGAATGATCCGCAAGACTGCTCACGCCGGCACCTTTTATCCCAGATTCTCCAATCAGATTGCGGAACAAGTGCAGAAATGGGCTGCCGATGCGCCTATGCCCATCGTCACAGAACGCGCCATCGGGCTCATCCTGCCCCACGCGGGCTATATGTATAGCGGAAAGTGCGCGACCCTGGGTCTGGCCTCAATCGCGCATGAAGTCTTTGACAGCATCATTATCCTGCATCCTTCGCATCAGGCCAACCACTTTGATTTCAGTCTGTCACCATACACCGAGTATGAAACGCCTTTGGGCAATCTGGCTTTGGATGGCGAGCTATATCGGATCTTGAGCCCGCATGCTTTTCAAAACCTGGGCATGGACTACCACTCATTGGAACACTCGATGGAGATCATGCTGCCCCTTTTGCGCTATTTCTTTCCGGAAACCAGGATCTGTCCGGTGATGATCGGCAATCAGATCCCCGCTGTAGCCACGCGACTGGCAGATCTGCTGTATGATGTGGTCTATAAATCCAGCCGCCGGATCTTGATCCTGGTCTCCAGTGATCTCTCGCACTATCATCCTGCGAGCAAAGCGGAAGAGATGGATAAACTGCTGACAAAGGATGTCTTAGCCCTGGATGCCGACGCTCTTTGGAAGGATTCCATCCATGGCAATCTGGAAGCTTGCGGCATCGGCGGGATCATGGCTCTGCTCAAACTCAGCAAGAAATACACAGCGCCCCAAGCACGCGTGATCCAATATACCCATTCCGGACGCACTTCAGGAAACAATAACCAGGTAGTGGGCTATCTCGCTGCCAAGATATTCATCTAAAAGGAGATAAGATGCTGAATCAAGCTCAGAAATCTCAGTTGCTGACCTTGGCCCGAGACGTGATTAGCAGTCATCTGCACAGCGAAAGCTATGGTGTTCCGGAAGATAGTGCATTTAAGCAAAAGTGCGGACTCTTTGTCACTCTGCACAAAGGCGGCAATCTACGCGGTTGCATCGGCTATATCAAAGGCTATAAGACCATCACCGAGAGCATCCGTGAACTGGCTATGGCCGCGGCCTTTCGGGATCCACGCTTCCCACCGCTGAAGGCCTCAGAACTGCCTGATATCACCATCGAAATGTCCTTGCTCAGTCCCATGGCAGCAGTGCAGGATATCTCTGAAATCACCATTGGGCGGGATGGACTGTATCTGGAACATCCCCGCTCTTCGGGATTGCTCTTGCCACAAGTGGCCACTGAACAGCGCTGGGATCGGGATACTTTTTTGCGGCAGGTCTGCCGCAAAGCCGGATTGCCTGACCAAGCCTGGCAGGATGAAGGCGCAAAGCTCTATCGTTTCACCGCCGAGATCTTCAGTGAGGAGCTTCCAGGATAGGATTGCTGCACAGAGATTTTTTACTGATTCATGTGATGACACATAATCCCTCCTTATTGAGAAACGGTCATGATACGCTCATGATGCGCTCATGAAAATCACGGGATCATGACCGTATCATGACCGTATCTCAATAGGGTTACAGGTTGCAGGTTGCAGGTGGCAGTGAACCCCAAAACCTTAAAACCCTTAAAACTCCAAAGAGTCAAGCGGAGTTTGGCAGCCCATATCCTCCCTCGGAGTTGAAGGCGCTATCCCAATTACGTGAAGCCAAACCAACTTAGTTGATCTCTCAATTCCGCATCGGAGCCGATTAAGACAAGCGCTTTCGACTTCGAGCAGCGTGATTACAGGATCCGGAATGATCTTTTCCTCTTTATCTCTTTGCTCAAGTTTTTCTTGCATACTCGCTGTTTGAAGTCATTGCCGCACGAAGATTGAGGGCTATAATGATCTGAATGGAGGCTTCATAACTTATCGCCATTCATGCACATATCAAGCGGCAATAACTCCAAAATATCCTCCCTCGGAGTTGAAGGCGCTATCCCAATTACGTGAAGCCAAACCAACTTAGTTGATCTCTCAATTCCGCATCGGAGCCGATTATGACAAGCGCTTTCGACTTCGAGCAGCGTGATTACAGGATCCGGAATGATCTTTTCCTCTTTATCTCTTTGCTCAAGTTTTTCTTGCATACTCGCTGTTTGAAGTCATTGCCGCACGAAGATTGAGGGCTATAATGATCTGAATGGAGGCTTCATAACTTATCGCCATTCATGCACATATCAAGCGGCAATAACTCCAAAATATCCTCCCTCGGAGTTGAAGGCGCTATCCCAATTACGTGAAGCCAAGCCAACTTCGTTGATCTCTCAATTCCGCATCGGAGCCGATTATGACAAGCGCTTTCGACTTCGAGCAGCGTGATTGCAGGATCCGGAATGATCTTTTCCTCTTGATCTCTTTGCTCAAGTTTTTCTCGCTTACCCGCTGTTTGAAGTCATTGCCGCCCCAAGATCAAGGGCTAATGCAAGCTGAGTGGAGGCTTCACAACTCATATTTTCTCTTTGTTTGTTCATGTATTGCTCCAGACCGGAAAATGTGTCTTGTCTTTTGTGGATGCAGGCTCTCTATTACTAAGGGTTAATACTTGTGCTTCTTGTCAGATGGCGCTTTGCTGTTGCCTGCAAAGCTCGAGCTTCACTCGGTTTGTGGAATATGGCTCCATTTTTTGATTGACAAAAAAGTGGCTTCATCACTTTTGGTATTTTACATGGTCGAGCGGGAATAGCTCAGTGGTAGAGCGCAACCTTGCCAAGGTTGAAGTCGCGGGTTCGAGCCCCGTTTCCCGCTCCAGATTTTTGAGGCGACATAGCCAAGTGGTAAGGCAGAGGTCTGCAAAATCTCCATCCCCGGTTCAAATCCGGGTGTCGCCTCCACTTTTACACAGTATATATGTGATGTCGGGATTGTCCGACGCCACCGATTAAGTGCCGGAGTGGTGGAACAGGTAGACACAAGGGACTTAAAATCCCTCGGGTGCAAGCCCGTGCCGGTTCAAGTCCGGCCTCTGGTACCATTTATAAGCGGGAATAGCTCAGTGGTAGAGCGCAACCTTGCCAAGGTTGAAGTCGCGGGTTCGAGCCCCGTTTCCCGCTCCATTTTTTTATGATGATAAAAGCGATAATATTCGATCTCGATGGCACTTTGATAGATTCCATGGGCCTTTGGCGCCAGGTGGATGAGGACTTTCTTACGAGCAGGGGCTGCAATGTCCCCGCAGATCTCTTTGACCACCTTCCCGGAGGTAATAGTTTTATCCAAACTGCCCAGTACTTCAAAGACCGCTTTGCTCTCAGTGAAACTGTGGAAGAAATCATGCAAATCTGGACGGATATGGTGAGCGAGCATTACAGCAGCACAGTCAAGCTGAAATCCAGCGCGGCTGAACTGCTGAAGCTGTTGAAAGAAAAGGGTTTGAAGATAGGTCTGGGCACCAGTAATTCCTATGAACTGGCATATAAATCCCTTAGTTTCAACGGCGTGTGGCACCATTTTGAGGCTGTGATCACCGGCGATATGCATCTGATGGGCAAGCCCTTTCCGGATATCTATCTGAAGTGTGCCGAGCAGCTGGGCGTAAAACCTTCCGAATGCATCGTCATCGAAGATACTCTGGCCGGGGTGCAAGCAGGGAAAAACGCGGGTATGCAGGCCATTGCCATTCATGATAATGACAGTTTTGAGCATCATCCCCGCATCAAAGAACTGGCCGATGCCTTCGTGATGGATTATCCTGACTTATACCAAGAACTGCAAAGAAGAATCAAATTATGAATTTATACATTACCATCGGTGCCTATGGCAGTGGGAAAAGCGAGTATAGCATCCAGCTTGCGCGCAGCTTGAATGAAGACGGACAGAACGTGGTTCTGGCTGATATGGACGTGGTAAACCCCTATTTTCGCAGCCGTGATGTGCGGGAAATCTTTGCGGAAGAAGGGATTGAAGTGGTGGCTCCCGATGGAGAATTCAGCCACGCGGATCTGCCGATGATCTCTCCTCGCATCAAAGGCGCGATCGAGAACATGGATAATACTGTGATCCTGGATGTAGGTGGCGATCCCGCCGGTTGCAGAACCCTGGGACGTTTTGTGGACGCGATCAAGAAACGGGGCTACACCATGCGCCTGGTGGTAAATACCTCCCGTCCTTTTACCACGAATCCTGAAGAGATCATCACCATGATCGAGATGCTGGAGTTTTCCTCCAAGCTTGAAGTCAGCGAACTCATCTGTAACACAAACCTGATGGAACATACCGATCAAGCCCTGGTGGAAGCAGGGATCGCCATCGTGCAGGAAGCGGCAGAGCTGAGAGGGCTGGCCTTCCGCGAATACCTGGTGCTGGATTTGTATCAGGATATCGTGCCGGACGGGCTATGTGGCAAAAAGAGACGGGTAATGAACTACACCCTGCAAAAACCCTGGGAAAAGCTGCTGATGAAGGGGATATAGGAGTAGCGCTCTCTCCCGCAAATGAACACGAATGGATGAAGAATGTTCAGTGTACAATGTACGATGTACGATTAAGGCACGCGGATCAATTTGATTCTTCTGTCCACAGATTTGCACAGATTAGCACAGATTAAGGGTTGAGAAGGTTGAGAAGGTTGAGAAGGTTGAGAAGGTTGAGCGCTATGCTGTTGAATGGCCTTCGGCCTGTTGAATGCTACTCTGTTTACTAAAAGGCACGCGGATCAAGTGGATTCTTCTGTCCACAGATTTGCACAAATTAACACAGATTAAGGGTTGAGAAGGTTGAGAGGGTTGAGCGCTATGCTGTTGAATAGCCTTCGGCTTGTTGAGCGATACGCTGTTGAGAAGCTCCAGCCTGCATCAATTTAATCTCCGTAAATCTGCGCTTTTTTATCGGCGCACATCTGCGGGAAACATTCTTAGTGTCAGTCAAGTCAGTGCAGTCCGGTTTCCATCTCCATCGTACATCGTAAATTGTAAATCGTAAATCCGGAAAATCCGCCCAATCAGTGTTATGTTTATTTACAACACAGAGGCAAAGAGTGTAAGATATCTGAGAATTAGGCTACGCCTCGTTAAAACTCTAAAACCCTAAAACTCTATAACCCCAAACCCCCCACACCCCTCATACTGATGAATAAACATCTTGACACCATTTTGCTTTCAAATATCCATGTCTGTGAGTATAAAAAAGCTCCAAGGAAGGAATAGGATGTTTAGTTTTGATGTGCATTCCATTTACCGGTTGATGCGAGACAACCATATTCAGTTTTCTTACAAAGGGCCTATCACCCGTGATGTTTTGGCTTCTCTGGGCGACGCCATCAAGGAAAAGCTGCATCGGGATGATTGCGATGCCAAAGTAGTGCGCAGGGTATTCTCAATTCTGGTGGAATCCGCCCACAATATCTTCAAATACTCTTCAGAGCAGGTGCTTTCCGAAGAAACTCAGAAAAGCACGGGCATCGGCTTGATCGGAATCGGGAAACATGCCGCTGATACTTTCGTGGTCTTTTCCGGAAACATTGTGAGCAGCGAAGAAGCTGAAGACATCAAACAAAGGCTGGAGCTGATCAATTCCCTTAGCCGTGAAGAGCTGAAGCAGAGCTACAAGACCCAGCTCAAATCCGGAACAGTTTCAGCTAATGGTGGTGCGGGCTTGGGACTATACGAGGTGGCCCGCAAGAGCGAGCGTCCCATCGACTTTTCTTTTACCGATCTGGACAATGGCAACAAGTTTTTTGAAATGAAAGTGTATGTGAAAGTGGAGGATCAGAATGGATAAATACGAAGTAATGGCTACCAAGACAACGCCTTATATATTGCTGGACCCACAAAGTGGTGAATTGCTGTTGGCAGGAGAATCCTGGCCTGAGAACGCCATGGATGTCTTTCATCCCCTCTTTGAAAAGCTGGATGAGTATTTTGCGCTGGACAAAGAACAGCTGCGGGTGGAGGTCAAGCTGGATTATCACAATACTTCCAGTCAAAAGTTGATGCGCGAGCTGATCTTTCGCTTGCAACATGCTCAGGATTCGGATAAGAACGTGATATTAAATCTCTATTATCTGGATGGCGATACAGACATGATGGAGGATTGGGAAGAGCTGATGGATGACATGAGCTTGGACTACCACATCCTGGAACGCACAGATTAACCGGGCTGATGGACAAGAGGGACGTATTCTGGCAGGAAAAACAGCTGCTGGAAAAAAGTAAACAGCTATTACAGGATCCCACCAAGGCCGAGGTGTCACTGGCCGAATATCAGGAACTGCTGAGTTCCTATGCTGATGTGCTGAAGCAGGTGATTCAGCTTACCCGTTTTAGCGATCGCAATGACAAACGCATGCGCCTGCTCACTGATAAGCTGAAACGCTATGTGTCCCCGCCTCTCTTCAAAAAGATCACCTCCGGCAAAGAAACCGTGGAGATCAATAAAACCAAGCGAGTGCGCCTCAGCATTTTCTTCTCGGATATTGTCAATTTCTCCTGGCACAGTCGCGATATGGAGGGAGAAGCGCTTTCCGCTTTCCTCAATTCCTATCTGGAAGAAATGACGCACATTGCCAATGACTATGGCGGCACTTTGGATAAATACATCGGTGATGCCATCATGGTCTTTTTCGGTGATCCCGTCTTTGTGAGCGATCAGGATCACGCTCTGCGCTGTGTGAGGATGGCCATCGCCATGCGTAAACGCTTGCGGGAAATGCATCGGCATTGGTATGAACTGGGCTATGAAAACCCTCTCTTTGTGCGCATGGGCATCGCCACCGGCCATGTATCGGTGGGCAATTTTGGCTCCAGCGAACGTCTGGACTATACCATCATCGGCACCCCGGTGAACCTCGCAGCCAGAATCCAGGGTATGGCAGCGGAAGATCAAATCCTGATTTCACATCCTACCTGGGCCTTGGTGAAGGAATGCGTCCCCTGCTCAGAAGCCATTCCCATGAACCTCAAAGGATTCGATAATGAACAACTGGTACACGAAGTGCTGCTGGATGAAGATGCTCCAGAAGGAGAACTGAAGTGCATCGAAAACCCTGATCTCGGCTATAGCCTGAAATGGGATAATAGCAAACTCAGTCTGGAGGAACTTATCAAGCTTCTCTCTGAATAATGTAACATCTTAAGGACACGAAACTATGAAGACATTGGCTAAGATCTTTGTTTATATCATTTTGCTGTTTATGCTGTGCTCGGCTACAGGGGCAACTGGCAATTCGCCGGTGGATGCCCAAAATGAGCAGCTGGAACGATTTGCCCAAGTCACCAGAGAAGCCGAGTATCTGCAATCATATTCGGACAAGTATCCAAGCTCCCAAGTTATTGAAGATAAGCAAGGATATCTCTGGGGTTTAGGTGGTGTAGGTGACAAAACTCTCTACCGTTTCAACGGGAGGGAGTGGCAGGACATGAACAGGTTCTTCAAAAAAAATGACAAAAGAGTTGAAAAAGCGCAAGTGTCACTCATAAATGACGATATTCTTGTGATAGTTCCCGATGGTATCTACAAATGGCTTGGGCATGGCTTTGTCAAGTATCTGTTGCCCAAGCACGAGCGAGTCAGCCCTTCTCAGATCAAAGAACAGCTCTCACTTCGACTTAGCAAACTAGTTATTCCAGGTGCCAAGGGTTACTTGATTTTTGATGAAGATGGGTTAAGCTATTATCCTAATACTCATATTCCTACACTTAGACAAACCTTGGTCACAGGAGCTAGAGTTTCATATTATATTGGTCAGGAGCAAGCATTCCGTTTTTGCCGGGAGCGATAACAGCTATTGGCATTTTGCGATACCGAATTCAGATCCCAGAAGCGCTAATCCCGATTTCAAGGGAGTAGGTTACTATTTAAGAATTTTCCAAAAAGGGTTGCAGGATTCATTGTTTCTATGTAGTGAGGAAGAGTATTGGAATTATAACTCCGGATATCAGCGATTGACTCTCAAGGTGCTTGATAACTATACGATCTTGGGCTTATTGGGTGCAGATTACTTTTGGGTACTGGACATGGGACAGAAAAAGCTTGATAGACGGCAACTGCCTGAGGGATACACGCTAAATGAAATTGTTACGAGCAGGAGCGGGGACAGAGTACTTGTAGTCAATAGCAATGCCAAGACCTTAATGGTGTATGAGCTTGCGATGTCACGAGGAGAATTGATCAAGAAATCAGCCGCATCGACAAAACTGGATCGCGATTTTGCTGACTACAAAGGCGTGGTTCTGATCTCTGGACAGGAAGTCTTCAATGCGAAAATGTACTTTTTATGGACAAACGTCAGTGATGATTATCTCTTCCTGGACTATAAAGACTCAGGATTGACCCGTAGGTCATACTTCGAGTTTTTTCGTAACAAAGAGTACGGGGATCAAGCTCGAGTAATGCTCTCAGGCCCTAATCTAATAATACGTGATGAAACGGCGGGGTCTAACGCCTTGATTGTCCAAGTCAACTCATTCAGAAAGAACACAAGCGAAAAATATGCACTTCCAGTTTATGAGCGTTATTATATGAGAACGGTATTTAGCAATGAGCACATTGTTATCATAAACAGTGCTTCAAAAAAGTTATGGCATTTAAGCTCGCAAAGAGCAGTCGTACCCAATGATGAACAAAATTTGTTCCCGGGATTGAGGTCAGGACAAAAAATATTCGAACTACTGCAAAATACTCCAAATGTGGTGTTGGTGACTGATGAGAAGAGAAAAGATAAGTCATTGTACATCGCAGGTGCAAACGATCAACATGAACTTGTTTCCTCGCTGCCTGATGAATACCAGGACATGGGTTTTGGGGATGGCTATTGGTATTATCGTAGATTTGAAGGCGTGTATTCAGTTATATATGCTCAGAATATTGAAACGGGCATAGTTACTAAACTAACAAGTATGAAATCTGAACCTGAGGCAATCAGGGCAAGAGAACGAAGAGAATTAGCAAAGAAAGGCGTGTATATGGCGTATATTGTTGGTACGCCATCATCTGACTTTTCGAGAAAGCTGGTTGGCGACATACTCTTGCTCAATCAAGATAACAAACTGGAAGCCTTTAGGGGTAGTAAATTGCTTGCAAGTCATAATAATAGTGCTTTAGCAGATAGTCTCAACAAGTGGTTTAATGGCTGCAGTGATTCAGCATACGAGTTCATGCATGTAGCCAAACTCGGTTTAGGTAATGGTAAGCTGTGGCATTATAAAAGGACATATCGGTTTGATAGTGGAGCAGACGGATTGGAGTTTGATGTACCCAGTTTTAGCTATGATATCGTTACCAATGAGCTTAGGCTGCACCCTGAATTCCGTCGATTAACTGAGATCAATGGCGAAATCTGGACAGTCAAGCAGGATAGCAAAGATGTCAATAAGTGGATTTTGCAATGCATGAGTTCGAAACAAAGAATACTACCTCTTCCTAATAGCTGTAATGCTGAGTATTTTGAAGACCACAGCTTTCAACTCCTTGGCGGTAAAAATGCGCCAAGCATAGTTACCAAAGAAGGTTTATGGTATTTGGATAAGGATGAATGGATCTTCGTCCCAAGTGAGACCTACACCCAAGCTGGTGGTGTGCGTAAACTCATCTTTGCAAATGGAACTATCTGGATCATTGGGCACCAGGGACTATGCAAATATTCTCCACATACAGCAAATGCATTTATCTACGATAGAAAAGATGGCTTGCCAGGATACATCTATGATGCTTGGACACTTGGTGACAGAATAATTGTTACAGGATCAGACTCTTATGATGCTCCATTTACGATAAATACAATAAACGTGATAGAGTCCGGGGTTAGAGTATCTGTGCCCTGGTTTGAAGTTGGAGCAGGGTATTACAATGTTAAGCATGAACCCAGATTGAAACATCATCAAAACAACATCCGTATTCCCATCGACATTCTCAACGTTAGCGACCCCAGCAAATGCAGCCTCAAATATCGCTTACAGGGCTATGACAGGGATTTTCAGACCCGGGCCTACACTCCCTATCTGGAGTTTCGCAAACTGAAGCCGGGCAGATACAGTCTGGACATATCGGCCTACTCCCCTGAGGGATACTATTCTGAGGGCAAGAAGTTGATAAACTTCCGCATTGTGCCGCCCCTTTGGGCAAATACCTATGCCTATATGCTTTATGTCCTGCTTATCGTAGGCTCCATCTATGCTCTATTCCGCTATCGCACGCGGGCTTTGGCTTTGCAGAAACTGGCTTTGGAAGAGACCGTGGCACAGAGGACGAGTGAGCTGCGCGAAAAGCAGGAGAGCATGATGCAATCCATAGAGTACGCGTCACTGATCCAATCTTCGATCCTGCCTTTGGAGGCGGAACTGCGCCATGTCATCCCCCGGCATTTCATCATCTTCAGACCCCGCGATGGGGTGAGTGGCGATTTTTACTGGTTGCATCAGGAAGAGGGGCATTTCTATCTTGCTTTGATCGATTGCACCGGACATGGCGTTCCGGGTGCATTGATCGCTGTAACTGTGAATTCCATCCTCAATTCCCTGGTCAAGGATCGGGGAATAAAAGAACCCAAAGATATCCTCACTTTAGCGCATCAGGAGATTGGCCGCTTGTTGCATCAGCAGAGTTCTTACAATCAGCAGGATGGCTTTGAGATTGCGCTGCTAAGGGTGGAGCCGGATATTCGCAAGATCTGCTTTGCCGGAGCGAAACGCCCTCTGTATCTGTATAGCGAAGACAAGATGCTGAAGATCCCGGCCAATCGCTATGCCATCGGTGGCCTCAAATGGCATGAAAAGCTGCTATTTACTTCCACCACCTTCAGCTACCAACCCCAAACCCTGCTCTATCTCTTCAGTGATGGCATCGTGGATCAACCGCATCCCGCTTATGGCCGCAAGCTGGGCAGCGCCAGATGGCTGGATCTGCTTAGTGAAAATGCCACAATGCCCATCGCGGAGCAGGAACAAAGCATCATCAACCTGCTGCAACAGATGCTGGAATACTCCGATCAACGCGATGATATCACGATCATCGGGCTGGAGCTGCCATGAAGCTATTTGCAAAACACGCAAAGCCCAAAGCTGAAGACGGCCGGGAAAACCTGCTTAGTTCGGTGGTGGCATTGTATCTTTATATGTCGCGCAGCGCGGGACATCGGGGCAAGGAAATTGCCTTTATCGATCATCTATTGCGCAGCATGTTTGGCTCGGAAATTCCGCTCTATGAGATCGAGCAAGCCCGGCTCAGCGAGCTGTCCTTGCGAGAAGCGGCAAACATCCTGGCTCGCATGCTGAACAGCGCTGACCGCATCAAGCTGATCCTGAATCTGATCAGTCTGGCCTATCACCAACGCAGTCAGGTTCACGTTTTGGGCTCGATCGAGATCGTTGCTCTGGCTGATCTTTTGCGCCTGGATGTGAATCTTTTGGATCCCATCTACGATCTCTTTGAAGGCAGTGCCGAGAGTATCGCAGTCCCCTTGGAGCTTTCCGAAGACGCCAGCGGCAGCATCAGGAACTCCATGCTTTGGGCTGCCAATGGCGATCTCAAGAGTACGGAGCTGGAGCTGCACTTTCTGATGATCGAAAACCTTGTATTGGTGAAGAATCTGGGGCATAGTGTCTTGCAGATTGTGGATGCAGATGACACCCGCCTTGTGGAGGGCGCGCTTTACCACATCATCAAGCCCGGACAAAGGCTGATCAGTGAATCCAGGATATTTGACTACAAGGATTTATGGCAGATCTACCGGCAATTGCACAGCTTGAGCTCCATTGATGATTATCAGCAACGCGCAGCGCAGGACTCCAGCATACAGCATCAGGAATACTTCATCGAGCGTAGCGGCAGCTTAATTGGGATTTCTACCAAGGCCGGAGAGCATAGCATTGCGCGTTTCTTCCAAAAAGGCCAGGATTGGCAGTTGGAGGCCATGTACGGCGGTGATCTGCGCTTGAATATGCTTCCTCTGCAGCAAAGTGTCAGCTTTGGGCAAAATAGCGATGTGATCAGCATCCTGGGCCGCAATTACATTGTCAACCGGCATTGGGAGCTGATCGAGATTCCGCTTTTGGTAAATGAGCTACGTGTGCAGGATGTGTGGCATAGCTTCAAAGAGGGAAATCCGGCCCTCAAAGGCATATCCTTCTCGCTCCCCAAAGCCACGATGATGGCCATCATGGGGCCCAGTGGCAGCGGCAAAACCACTCTGCTGCAAGTGCTTCTGGGCGAGATCAAAGCCCGCAAAGCCCGGATCATGCTGGATGGTAAGGATCTGGGGGCAAACATGCAAGCCTTCCAGCAATACATTGCCTATGTGCCGCAGGATGATCTGCTCTTTGCCAATCTCAGTGTATATGAAAACCTTTATTACAAGCTGAAACTCTGCCTGCCGGAGATGAAAGATGCTTCCGAAATCCGCAAGCGCATCCACAACCTTTTGCGCAGTGTGGATCTGTATGAACAGCGTCACCTGATGGTGGGTGATGTGATGAATAAAAAGCTGAGTGGCGGGCAAAGAAGACGCCTTAATATCGCGTTAGAACTGATCACCGGTCCGGCCATCCTGATCCTGGATGAGCCCACCAGTGGGCTTTCCACAAAGGATTCGGAGAGCATCATGCAGCTTTTGGGTGAGCTGCGGGATCAGGGCAAGATCATCATCAGCGCCATCCATCAGCCCAACGCCAGCATCTTTAATAGCTTTGACCGCGTGTTGCTGATGGACAAAGGTGGAGTGCAGGTCTATTTCGGCAGTTCGGAAGCGGCCTTCAGCTATTTCGATGAGGAGTTGCAAGAGCTGGAAGATCCCTCGCTAAAGCAAAAACTGAATCTGAAAATGCCGGAGTTTTTCTTCGATCTCATCGAGTCCCGGGATAGCTCAGCCCAACGGCTTTACGATCCTGAGTATTGGGAGAATAAATATCGTGATTTCAGCTTTTTGCAGGCGATTCAGTATGATAGCACAAACAACAACCATGAAGATGAGCAAAAACACCGGAGAAAATCCAGACTGAACTTCAGAAATATGGCCATTCTCTTCCGGCGTAACTTTTTGAACAAAGGCCGCAACCCTCTGAATCTGATGATGACCCTTTTGGCCGCGCCATTATTGGCTTTTCTGACAGCCTTTGTGCTGCGCAGTTCAGCCGATGGCACAACTTACTGCTATTATCAGAACCAAAACGCTGTGCTCTTCGATTTTATCGCGGTGATCATCTTCATCTTTATCGGTCTGGCCAATAGTATTGACGATATTTTGGGCGAGAAGCGCATCATCCAGCGCGAGCTGAAGATGGGCGTGAATGCCATGTGCCAGCTCAGTTCAAAGCATCTGGTGCTGTTTTTGATGACCTGTGTGCAAGCGCTGCTCTTCCATTTGGTATCTTCCCTGGTGCTGGGCCATCGTGGTTTCTTTTGGCCCAAAATCATCTTTTACATCCTTTCCGGAATGACGGGCTATAGCCTGGGTCTGATGTTTTCCGGAATGATCAAAGAACGCTCGGCGGTGATCAACATCCTGCCTTTGGTGATCATCCCCCAGATCATGTTTAGTGGAGTGGTGATCGAATTTGCCAAAATGAATCCTTTGCTGAGGATCAATAAAACCGCTGATATCCCGGAGTTTTGCCATCTGATCCCTTCCCGCTGGCTGGTGGAGGGCATGGTGGTGAGCAGCGTCAGGCACAACCTGATCAGCTGCAAGCAGAAAGCCTATAGCAAGAGCCGAAAAGAGTTGATTAGCACAGGAAGGATGACTGCGGATTTAAGCCTGAGCATGGCCAGGGATTATCAGCGCTTTCTGGACAGCCATCCCGAGAGCAGGTATCAAAATCAAATGAGCAGCACCTTGGTGAATACCAGCCAGGGACGCTATAGTAAAAGAAACAGCAATGCCTTCTTCAGCTATGAAATGCGGGTGTTTGGTCATCAGCTACCCACTGTACTGATGGACGCGATGGTGAGTCTGATGATCATCGCGTTTACCTATTTTGTGGCCTTGTTCAGGCTAAACCGGGGTTGATATGAATATCTTTATCCGCAATCAGGACAATGATTTGTTCAAATATCTCAGTGATGAGGACATGGCGAAGTATGTGTCCCTGTGTGAAAAGCGCAGCCTGAAAGCCGGAGAGGTGATCCATCCAAAAGATATGGCAGCTGTACTGATCGTGCAGAGTGGCAGGTTGAGCCGCTATTCTGCAGCAGGGATTAAGCGTGGAAACGTCTATCCCGGTGAGCTTGATCTTGAAGCAGGGCTCTTTAGCTCCGATATTCCGGATTACTATCTTAAAGCCGGAGGACCGGTGGAAATCCTGCTTTGCCCCTACGAAGTGATCGAAAACATCCCTGAGTCAAAGCCCCGAGCTCAGATCCAGGCTGCCCTAAACGACAGCCTTTGCCTAAAAATCGCCCAAATGACTCATAAGAATCATGATGAAGATGCATACTGAACATCCCCTATATCGCTATCTGAATGAGCAGGATATCCGCAAGATCGAATGCGCCAGGCATAGCCACAGCTATCTGCCGCAAGAACTTATTATCTCAGCCGGAGAACGCACCAGAGACATCCTTTGCATCGATGAGGGAGAGGTGCTGGTTTACATCGAAAGCGAAGATGGCAAACCCCTCGAGATTACCCGATTGCCAGCCGGCATCCTGATCGGTGAGATGAACTTTGTGATGCCCACTCATCGCACTGCCTTCGTAATGGCCCTGGGCGAAGTGAAGGTTAGCAGCTATTGCTACCATGAGCTCACCGGCATCCTCAGGGAAGATTTTGATCTTGCCGCCAAGGTCTTCGCAGCACTTAATCTGCAAATGACTTCTAAACTGCTGGCCCTGCTTGGCTGAATGGGATGAGCGTGGCGGGGGTTTTGAAGTTTTGAGGTTTTCTGGTGTTGGCGTCGCTCAGCCTGATTGTCAGTTCTCTTGGCTTGATTAGCACGCAGATTACGCGGATTGCGCGGATATTTTCAGATTTTCAAGTGTTGTAACGCATAACGCATAACCCATAACGCATAACTCTTTGCGTCCTCTTTTCTCTTTCATTTTCCATAAACCTCAATGCCACCTTTCTTCTTGCTTGAAAAATGAGTGCATTCCGACGATCACTGACCCTTTCAGCAAGGATAATCGGTAGTGATGTCCGATAATAGTCAAAAAGTTCTTGACAATATCGCTTGGGTGTAGATACTCGTACCATGTTGTGTAAGATCAACTAAATCAATTGGATATCGAGCATATCGGAGCTATGAGAATTGACCATCAAGCCGGAGAATGCTCAGGGAAAGGAATAAAAATGATTAAAAACGTTCAAATCATCTCGAAGCACTCGCAGGTGAAAGAACTTGGCAATGCCCTCAAGTTTGATATGCTCAAGGAGCTCATCTGCGGTCCCGCTACCTGCCAGCAGCTCGCGCTGGTGTTTGGCGTCAGCAAACAGAAGATTCATTACAATCTGAACAAACTGCTGGAGGAAGAGCTGATCGAACTGGCAGAATGTGACCCCGGCAACGGCAAAGAGGTATATTATCGCGCCACGGCGAAGAACTATGTATTGGATTTTGCTTTGGGTGAGCATCTGAGTGATGGCATGATCAACAGCAGGGGGATCATCAACAACATTCTCGAGGGTGAGTATAAAGTGCATCTCACAGATATAGCCGCTCGCATTCTAAGGGATTCTCTCAAGCTCAAGCCACGGCAAAAACTTTTGGTCGTAACCGGTAAATACAATCTGGCACTGGTGGAAAAGATACTTATCGAAGCCGGCAGAATGAATATCCGTTGCACCATGCTCTATCAGGATGCCGAGATGATCAAAGCCAAGTATGAAGAGTACTCCCTGGCTGCTTTTACTGCTGATTATGAGCATTTTAACCGTTTACTCAAAGCGCATGACGTGTATCTGAATCTCAATGGTGAAGTGCGGAATATTGCCCTGACCGATCCTGACAAACTGAAGCTTCGACAATATCACTATCAAAAAAGCCACCAGATCCTGCAAAGCAAGAAAATCCGGGTGGGCATGATGCCGGGACTCTTAAACGATACTCTTTCCGAAAAGGCGATTGAGAGCGAGCTGCAATTCTGGCAAGCACTGGATATTGATTACGATCAATTATGCCGCGAGACCATTGCTATCTGTGAGAGCTACACTGACAATTCGTATCTGGAGTTACAGGCAGGAGATGGGACTTTACGCTTTCAGGTGCAACGCATTCTTGCCGAGTGTGGCAGTTTCAGCAATAGCCCATATCAGAGCCCGGTGATAAACTATCCCGGAGGCGAGATCTTGCTGGTGCCCCATTCAGAGAGCATTTCCGGCACTCTGACCGGAGATTATGCCTACGCCTTGGGAGATCGGATCACGAAGCCACGCTTGACCATCGAAAGAGGCGAGATCAAGACTTTTGAGGCAGAAGAAAATGAACATATCCTCTCGAAAGCCATCATCACTGGGGGGCTGGATGGTCGCAAAATTGCCCTGGTATGCATCGGCACCAACCCCAATGTATCATTGGCTAATATTGACATGTCTTTCACACAAAAATCACGCGGACTGGTAAGCATTTACTGGGGAGATAACCGCTCTCTGGGTGGTGAAGTAGCCGGCAGTTGCGAGTGGTTCTTACAAATCGAGAATCCCAAAATAATAAGCAAATAACGAGGTATCCATGAAACAGATCATTGGCACAATGCTTCTTCTGCTGCTTGCCGGCCTGCTCTTTGGGCAGTGGCAAATAGATGAAGGCTTTGAAGGTATCACCAGCCTGCCCACGGGCTGGACATTCCATGACGATGGTGACGGGATGACATGGCGCAATCTGAATCACGCGAACGCGCACAGTGGCTCTCGCGCCGCTTTTGTAGATAACTACCTGCCCAATCAGAACGCTGATTGGCTGGTCACACCCCAGATCAGCGTAAATCCCGGTGATAGCATGGTGTTCTTCACCCGTTCCTGGGTTGGCACTGAAAACCTGAAAGTATTTGCTTCCACTACCGGAGCTATGCCTGCAAATTTTACACAGCAACTCATCTACGTGCAAAACATCGGCACCACCTATCAGGAAGTAAGTCTAGCGCTAGACCAATTTGCCGGGCTTGACATCTATCTGGCCTTCTTCTGGCAATGCACAAACTATGGGATTCTGGTGGATGATGTGAAGGTCGGACAGCCTCTGAACGTGACACCGGAACTGAATCTTCCAGAATCGGTCGTTTTTTTTCAGAGCAACACTCTGACCATGGATTTCTCTGAATACGTCGTGTGTACAGACATCAACGCAGCATCTTTATCGGTGAGTCCCAACCCGGATCTGAACATCTTAATCAACGGCTTCACAGTCAGCATGTCCTCCATTGATTTTGTGGGCAGCACAGAAGTGACCTTCACTCTGCTGGATCATGTGAACAGTCTGACCGCTACTGATGACATTACCGTGGTTGTGGAAGCGGATCCGAATGTAGATCTATATGTGCAAAGCGTGATCTCACCCCGCAACATAGAATACCTGAATCTGCCGATGATCCCTCAGATAGAGATCGGTAATCTGGGCTTGGGCAGCTACAACAATCAGGTGGAAGTTCAATTGACCGTTTACAATCCTGAAGGAACCGCGATCCACACCGATACCGCCATCTCCACGGTTGATATCAGTCCAGCGGAAACTGTGCAGATCACTTTCGGCAACCCCTTCACTCCTACCCAGGAAGGCAATTTCGCATTTCACTTCCAGATTATGAGCCAGGATGATTTCATCGACAACAATCTGCATATCCATCCATGCGCAGTGGTGTTAAGAATCACCACAGGCGGACCGGATACTTTTGGTTACCGTTTTGTGGATAGCAACGATCCTTTGGGCCCGGAATTTGATTGGATAGATATCAGCGAAACAGGTACTTCCAGTGTGATGTACGAAGTTCCCAGCTGGGCCGGAGACGATAACTTTAGTGAGCCCATTCCTCTGGGTTTCAATTTCCCCTTCTATGGCTCAGCCTATACGACTGCATACGTGGATATCAACGGTGAAATCCTGCTGGCCTCAAACACTTGGTACACACCCTATCCCAATCAAGGATGGAATAACGACGGCAATATGTTTAACTATATGTATCCCATCCCCGGTTATAATCAGATGCCGGGATTGATAGCCGTTTATTGGGACGACCTTCACGCGGATCAGGGAGTCGGTAACGTATATTTCCAAAGCTTTGGCGAAGCGCCAAATCGCTATGCCGTGATTCAATGGCATAATGTGCGGTTTCATGCAGGTACAGGTGGAGATCCTGCACTCAAGTTCCAGGTGATCCTTCACGAAAATGGCGACATCAAAATGCAGTATCACACTGTGTCTACCGGGCAAACAGGGGCATCAATCCCTCATGACAATGGACTATCGGCCACGATTGCCATCCAAAACGCGGCGGCAAATACCGGTTTGACCTACTTGAGAGAAATCGTGCAAAACAGCACTTACATCGGAGTGGAACCTGCCGGGAACCTTTTGCACGACAATCTGGCCATTCTCTTCTATGGGGGCACTGACGAACAAGCTCCGATTATTACTCACAAAGCTGTGGGCAATACTTTCAGTCAGAATATGGACTTGAGCGCTACAATCCTGGATATGTCTCCCATCGTCTCCGGCACAATTCATTATGATTATGGATTAGGCTGGCAAAGCCTCAATGCCGCTTCAATTGATCAATTGGATTACACCTTCAGCCTGGAGGGATTACCCTTGGGGGCTACAGTTAAATACTATTTTCAGGCTGAAGACGAACATGGAAATCTCAGCAGATTGCCCCTGAGTGCCCCAACTGAATACTATAGTTTCAAAATCTTGCCCACCGGAGCAGCGCAGGTGTTGATTGCCTATAGCGGAACGCAGGATTATCAACGCATCGAATTGCCGGTTTATGAGGCCATGTTGACTGGGCTTAACATCCCCTACGATATTTATAACTGGGAAGAGTATGATGTTTACAGCATTCCGGCACAATACCAAGGCGTGCTGGCTTATGCCAACACCGGTTCAGTTAGCCCCAAAATGTATTATTTCGCTTCTGTCCTGATGGATTATCTGGATCTGGGTACTGTTCAATCTCCCAAAAATCTATGGTTCTCATCTGATGGTTTGGCCAGCAGCCAGCATGCTCACCCAAACTCCAGTGATATCCGTAGAATGATGTCCGGATACTTCAGAACTTCCTACGTGGCCACCGGCTTTGGCGGAGGAACCAACGGACTGGGAGGCCCCAACAGCTACAGCTATGAACACGGAACCATCCTGGCATTGCCGGGAACACAGGTGGGAACGCCGGGAGTGGAATATGCCGTATACGCCAATAGTCCTGATTGCATTTTCCCAAATAATGCTGCCGGAGATCCATACTATGATGATGTTCCCTATCCGGAGATAGGCGCAAACTACGTTTATGCCTTTGAGGATGGTCCTTTTAATGGTCAGGCCTACCTGTATCACGGAGTGGCCGCTACCACCGTGGAAACTCCTTCATTTAGAACCATGTACTTCAGCTTCGATTTTTCACAGCTTACCAGCAGTGCTGCTCGCGCTGAATGGATTAGTGACCTGATGAGCTGGTGGAATATCAGTCCGGTAACAAACTCAGATTCTCAAAGTCCACACCTACTAAGCGGGATCGACAGCATCTATCCCAATCCTTTCAACCCCACCACTACTATCAGTTTCACTCTGAGTAGTAATGATCTGGTAGATATGAATGTCTATAACATCCGTGGCCAAAAAGTACGCAGTCTCTTGCATGAAGCCAGAACTGCAGGTAAACACAGCATCGTATGGGATGGCAAAGATGACAAAGGCCAGACTGTGGCCAGTGGTGTTTATTATCTGCGCATGGAAGCAAATGACACGCGCGTCAACCGTAAACTTACTTTGATCAAATAACAAAGGGAGATAATCATGAACAAAACTCTGATCCTCATCCTTGGTCTGCTCCTGAGCCTTGGTCTGCTCAATGCTGGAGACTATATTATTGGCACCGGCACAAGCACGCAAAACTATGTGCCTCTATACGGTTATGTAAATTACAACTGGAGTAAATTCTTCTACTCCGCAGCAGAAATGCAAGCGTCAGGATTCACTACAGTTCAACCAATAACCAAGATTGCTTTTGAGCTTGGCAACAACCTGAGCGGCTACGTAACAGATGACCAAAGGGTCTATATGCGGGCATGGTATGACTATGAATATGTGAGCACAAACGTTAACTATCCGGGTACGGCCAGTTTTGCGCATGTCTTCACCGGTTCCGTCACCTGGAATGGTCCGGGGTGGGTAGAAATCACGCTTGATACTCCCTATAACTACGATCCCCAGTGGGGCATTGAGATTTTGTGGGAAAACCGCGATGGCAGTAGATTGGCAGGACCTCCCAATTTCCGCTATACCTCAACCGAAAACTATACTGCGGTTCAGCATACCGGATCCAGCAGTAGCTTCCCAACCACAAATGGTTCTCGTAGAAGAGATCGACGCCCCAATATCTGGTTTATAACGCCTGCTACAGAAGCTCCCAGTCCGGCCGTGGCTGTTACTCCCACCCATACAGCCACTGATGTTGCGATCAATACTTCCCTGCGTTGGAATCATGGTGGTGGATCTCCCACCGGTTACAGACTGTGGCTGGGAACAGACAATCCTCCATCAAATATTGTCTCAGCGCAACTGCTGACAACCAATAGTTTCACTCCTGAGGATTATCTGGAGTATGGCACGGAGTATTACTGGAGGATAGTACCCTTCAACGAGTTTGGCCCGGCTTTTGATTGCCCTGTGTGGACTTTCACCACACTGCCGGATCCTTCAATCGTGGAATTTCCCCATCTCGAAGATTTTGACGGAACATTCCCCCCTACAGGCTGGACTCACCATTCAGGGCAGTTGGTGGACCCCATTGTGCTTGGGGGGCCTACCTCCAGCCAATGGCAGCAGGATGATTGGTTAAACATACCATCTACGGATAAAGCTGCCAGGATCAATATCTGGGGGCCGATATCCGGTTACTTGATTTCGCCAATGCTCAATGTCCCTTCAGATGATTACACCCTTGAGTTTGATGTCGCCATCCTTCGCTACAACCAAAGCCCTGATGGCACTCCACCCAATTATACCAACCCCGATGACCAATTTGCCATTTTGATCGGAGACGGCTTTAGCTGGAGCACCGCCAATATCGTTCGAGAATACAATAACGCAGGCTCAGAATATGTGCTGAATGACATCCCGGTTACAGGACAGCGCGTTTCAATTCCCCTCGCGGGGCATACCGGACGGATTCGCGTTGCCATCTTCGCTGGTTCAACTATATCAAACGATGATAATGACTTTATGGTTAATAATTTCCGAGTTGGAATTCCCGCACAGGTTCTGCCAAGTCCGGAACCTGCCATCGCCCTTGATCCTCTGAGCGGATTCCCTGTCCTCAGCTGGGAAGCTCTGCCCGGAGCCTCAATGTATCACATCTATAAGTCAAACGATCCTGAAGCCGGCTACCTTCTTCTCGATAGCATTGACGGAACGAGCTACATTCTGGATCAAACCGAAGCCAAAGCATTTTTCAAAATCACGGCAGAGTAATGAGCTCTGAATAAGCAACGATAACATAGTAAGAAAACATCGCACATTATGAGGCGTCTCATCAGCGCCTCATACCTTTTTCTATATGCATGCCCGGTAGAATAGCTTTTGCCTGGCTCCACTTTAGCTCATATTCTGCTCATGACATGGGGGGATTATAAGGTAAACCGGAGCCAAGCCGGAGGCAAACTGAAGACAGAGAATGAGAAAAGCATTGACACAATCCTGCTTCGTGAAATTATGACACAAAATGAAGCCGCTTGCTTCTGCCTTACTGCCTGAGTGTGTGTGTAAGGCCTGATGATACAGAAAGATACAAGTACATAAATTACTGTGAAGCAGGCGGAGTTTTCGAAATACGAAATCTTCGCCTGCTTCATTTTTAACCCGGTAAGAAGGAGGTTCTTATAATCCGGATTAAGCGTGGCAAGGCAAGGACCAAAGAAGTCGTGCCGAAAGAAAGAATTAACCATCAGATCACAGCGGATAAAGTTCGCCTGATCGGTTCTGATGGCAAGCAGATCGGTGTAGTATCCCTGCGTGAAGCACTGCGCAGAGCCGAAGAAGCGGAATTGGATCTGGTGGAAATTTCCCCCAATATCGATCCCCCCGTTTGCCGTATTTTGGATTTCAGCAAGTACTACTTCCAAAAAGAGAAGAAAGTCAAGGAAGCCAAAAAGAAGCAGCATGAAGTTGAAGTAAAAGAGATCAAGTTTGGTCCCAATACGGAAGAACATGATTACAACTTCAAGAAGAACAACGCCATAAAGTTTCTTAAACAGCACAACAAGGTGAAGTTCACGGTGCGTTTTCGCGGTCGTCAGATGGCTCATAAAGAGCTGGGATACCGCGTTTTGGACAAGCTCAAGGTCGATCTGGCGCATATCGCCGATGTGGATCAGGAGCCAGTATCAGACCGTAACTTACTGTCCATCATCGTAAGCCCTAAAAAAGACATCGACAAGATATTGAGCAAAGAAACGGACAAGGCTGCTACCACCGTTGGTAATGAAGCTGGCACGCAGGCCGCGACGTCAGTCGAAGCACCTAAAACTGCTGCCCCTGAGACCCCAAGCGAATAGCATTGAATCAATAAATGCCGGGCCTCCCATCGTTGGAGGCTAAAGATAGATTAAAACAAGGAGATATAAAATGCCTAAGATCAAAACCAATAGATCTGCCGCAAAGCGGTTTAAAGTAACCGGCACCGGCAAGATCGTACGCCATCATGCCAAAAGCGCCCATATCAAAACCAAGAAATCGCCAAAACTGAAACGGAACCTTCGTGCCAGCGCTATCGTTCGCAAAGCTGACGAAAAAAGAATCTACCGTATGCTGGTAATGTAAAGGAGAATAAAGATGCCAAGAACTACAAATAACGTAGCAGCCCACCGCAGAAGAAAAAAATATATGCTGGCAGCCAGAGGCTACTTTGGTCGCAGAAGCAAGACTTACCGCGTTGCCCGCCAAACCGTGGAACGCGCGATGGCGTTCGCCTTTGCTCACCGCAAGCTCAAAAAGCGCCAGTTCCGCGCGCTCTGGATCACTCGCATCAATGCCGCTTGCAGATTGAACGATATGAGCTACAGCAAGTTCATCAATGGCTTGCACAAATCCAATATCGAAATCAACCGCAAGACCTTGGCTCATCTGGCTTGGCACGACGCTCCGGCGTTTGCCCGTTTGGTTGAAATTGCCAAAAACGTCTAAGTGATTTTATCCTGCAGGGCCTGCCTTCGGGCAAGCTCTGCAGAAACATGATAGATAAGCACACGAGCTTTTGGCGAGATGTGCTTTTTTCGTTTCTAACCATAAAGTGAACAGATAGGGATAAAACATTGCAAAACCAGCTTGCAACCATGCTCGAAGATGCCGCGCGTGAGATAGAATCCTGCGCGAATGCCAACGACATCCTGAATACCAAAGCTAAGTATCTGGGCAAGAAGAGCTTTCTGAATGGCCTCTATGGCAAAATGCGGGAGCTTGATCCCGAGGAACGCCCGGCCTTCGGAAACACTCTGAACGAAGCCAGACAGAAGATAGAAGCGCTTTTGACCGCCAAAAGCAACGCCATCAAAGAGCAATCCTGGCAAAAAGGCAATAGCGGCCTTGACTACAGCATGCCGGGTGTGCCGAACCATAGAGGTGGCTTGCATCCGCTCACCATCATTCGCCGGGAAATCGATGAAGTGTTTCTCAGCATGGGCTTTGAGATTGCTGAGGGACCGGATATTGAGGATGAGTTTCACAATTTTGACGCTCTGAACACTCCTGCCGATCACCCATCCCGCAATCTTGCCGATACCTTCTATATGGAAGGTGGGAAGCTGCTGAGAACTCAGACCTCCACCGTGCAAATCCGTGTGATGGAAAGCTTTAAACCCCCAATCCGGATCATCTCTCCAGGACGTTGCTATCGCAATGACAAGCCGGATCCCTCGCATTCACCGGTTTTTCATCAGGTGGAGGCCCTGGTAGTGGACAAAGGCATCAGCATGAGCGATCTGAAAGATACTTTGCAAAGCTTCGTGGCCATCATGTTTGGGGGCAGGGTTCGCAGCCGGATCAGACCTCATTTCTTTCCCTTCACCGAGCCTTCGGCTGAGATGGACATCTCCTGTGTGGTTTGCGGTGGATCAGGATGCCGGGTGTGCAAGCAATCCGGTTGGTTGGAAATGGGCGGAGCAGGCATGGTGGATCCCAACGTCTTTGATACCTTAGGGATTGATTCCGAGCTATATACAGGCTTTGCCTTCGGTTTGGGCATCGAGCGCATTGCCATGCTGAAATACAATATCCCGGATATGCGCATCTTGTTTGAGAATGATCTGCGGATGCTGCGCCAATTTAGAGGGGAGGGACAATGAAAGTAGCATTATCATGGCTGAAAAGGTATCTGGACTTGCCGGAGACGGTGGAAGAACTATCCGCTTTGCTCACCTTTGCGGGAATCGAAGTGGAAGCCATAGACGAGATTCCGGCGCTTGATGATACGGTGTTCTCTGCTCGCGTAGTCAGCGCTGAGCCTGTGCCAAAAACCGACCATTTGAAGCTGTGCAAGGTGGATATCGGTGATCGTGAATATGCCGGGAAAGACGATGATAACTGCATAGCCGTGATCTGTGGCGCGCCCAACTGCCATTCCGGAATGATGGCTGCCCTCGCATTACCGGGATCCAAACTGGGTGAGCTCGAGATCAAGCAGGCCAAGATTCGGGGCATCGTGTCCAATGGCATGCTGTGTTCCGAACGTGAACTGGGCATCTCCGAGAATCACGCCGGCATCATCGAGCTTCCTCCCGACGTGGCTATCGGCACTTCCGTAAACGAACTGTATGCCTTGCCGGACACCGTCTTCGAACTGGAAATCACGCCCAACCGCAGTGACCTTTTGGGCTACATCGGCATCGCCAGAGACCTTTGCGCCAAGCTTACGCGTGATCTGAAAGCGCGTGCGATAAAACCCATTGAGCCTAAATCTGCTGATCTGAGACTGGGGCTGGCGAACCGGGAACCGGAGCTTTGCCCACGTTACACCGCTCGTGTTTTTCAAAATGTGAGAGTGGGGGAGTCTCCCTTGTGGTTAAAGACTGCTCTCATTAAAAGCGGCTTGAGACCGATCAATAACATCGTGGATATCACGAACTTCGTGATGCTGGAAACCGGGCATCCTCTGCACGCTTTTGACTATGATAAGTTAGCAGCGGTAAACCCCGATCAAGGTTATCCGGATATCGTGATCCGCAAAGCGCATCCAGGGGAAGAGATGGTGGCTCTGGACGGACGAAAATATGCATTGGAAGGAGATGAACTGGTGATTGCCGACGGTCAGAAGGCTTCCGCGTTGGCGGGAGTGATGGGTTCGGAGTTTTCCGGAATCAGCGCTCAGACCACACGGATTGTGTTGGAGTGCGCGGCTTTTGATCCGGCTTCGATCCGCAAGACTTCGTATAAACTCAAGTTGAGCACGGATTCATCCTATCGTTTTGAGCGTCATCTCGCGGCTGAATATGCTGATGCAGTAAGTGCTCGTGCCACCGGGTTGATTCTTGAGCTGACTCAGGCTGAGCTCTGTGGAGAGCTTTTGGACAGTTATCCTGCAAAAGAAGTAGACTTCTATCTGGGTGTGCGTCCCTCCCGGTTCAGCAAGCTGATCGGATTTGAACTAAGTGATGCAGAAATCAAAGCTTATCTGGGAAGACTTGGCTTCAGTTTTATGCAATATGGCAATCACATACCCGGGATCATCAGTGATCTGAGCCAGGTATATTGCCATCATGGCGAAGAGATGAAGCTGGGGAAGACCGAGTTTACCGAGTTGGAAGACTGCGATCATAGCCATTACTACAAAGTGCCACCCTATCGCAAAGACGTGAGTCGGGAAGCAGACCTGATCGAAGAACTGGCAAGGCTGGCCGGCTACGACAAGGTTCCGCAGAAGACTGCTCCCCAGCAGATTATGGATCGTCATGCCTACCGCGTTCGCAAGAAAACAATGGATTGGATGGTGAACTGGGGATGTTTTGAAACTCTGAATTACAGCTTTTGCGATCCACGACAGATGCAGGATTTGGGCTATGAGCTTGATCAATTGCCCCTGATCTCACTGGTCAATCCGCAAAGCTCAAATCAATCTGCCATGCGGGTGTCTCTGGTACCACAGCTTCTGACCAATCTGGCCTACAACCTCAATCACGCGGAGCGGGATGTGAAGCTCTTTGAGCAGTCACGAGTATATCACAAATCCGCTGTGGGGCATTCTGAACCGATGCATCTGGCTGCTGTCTTTACCGGAACCAGAGAGCCGGAACATTGGCAAGCCAAAGGTACTCCGATCGATTTTACCTGGGTGAAGGGCTGCCTGGAAGGCTTGCTGACAAACCTCGGTCTGGATTTTACACTCAAGCCGTCAGTTCAGCCCTATCACGTATCTGATGAAGCTTTCAGTTATTATTCGGGGTCTGTCAGCTTGGGTAGCATTGGTAGAATCAAGCCGCAAGTGCTGGCCCAATGGGGAATTGACAGCAGCATTTTGAAGCAGGACCTGTGGTTGCTGGAATGCGACGTGGACGCGCTTGCCGATCAAAGCCGGAATCGCAGCATGAAATATAGCGAGATTTCCCGTTATCCGGCGGTCGTCCGTGATCTGTCTTTTTTGGCTCCCATGAGCGTGCGTTATGAGGATCTGCGTGACTCCATTATGGAGCTTGATCAGGGCTTGGTGCGCGAGGTTCAGCTCTTTGACGAGTATCGCTCAAAGCAAATCCCTGAAGGATTTAGAAGCCTCAGTCTGCACATAGTTTTGCAGGATCAAGAAAAAACATTGACAGATGAACGCGCCCGGCAGCTGATGAACTCAGTGCAAAAAACACTTATCGAAAAATACGAGATTAGATTGAGGTGAGAATGGAAAGTCCCATACTGAACCTGCAAGAGCGCTTGCAGAAACTGATTGATCAATACACGGCAGATAAAAAGGTGATGGAAGAGCTGAAGAAAAACTGCGCTGAGCTCAGCGAAGAAAACATGCAGCTCTTTGCTCAGGTGGAAGAATATGCCAAACTGAGCAGCGATTCAGACGCGCAACTGAAGGCCCTGCAGGAAGAGCATAATGCTCTAAAAGCCAAGCACGAAGAATTGCAGAATATGCTCTTTGGTATCGAGAACTTTGCCGATGATGCCATTAAGAAGATTGATAACATCTTTCCTCTCTTAGAGGATGGAGAAAAATAACATGCAATCCGTAGAGGTGGAGATTTTTGGACGCCGGTTTCGCCTGCGCAGTGACGATCCCACCCGCACCCAAAAGATAGCTGCTGATCTTTCCAAGCAGCTTTATGACATATACGAGGAAAGCGAGCATCTTGATTTTGCCCGTTTACTGCTTCTGGCTTGTTTCAAACAACAGGAAGACCTTCAGTTGGTACTGGAAGAGAATGAAAAGATCAGAGCAGAATTGGAACGCATGAACCAGATGATCGAAAAGATAGTCTCGATATGATATTTTGCCTGCGGAATTCGTGATATGATTTGCAAAAAGCCATAAGAATAATAGGGAGTCGGGCCATGGGTGGCGTGCGAGCCGGCCAGTTCCGGATACATAAAGCTCATCAGGTAGATTCCCATCTATGCATACTTGGCTTTGTATAGTCAAGCATACACGGTTCACGCGGGCTTTAATTCCGCTATCCCCATCCGGGGAGCGTAAATAGATTGAGGAAGTAAAAATGAACCCATATATTCTGGGAGCCTTAGGCTTAGTCTTGGGCTTTGTGCTTGCCGTGGTGATCTACCTGGTCAAGCGCAACAGCTCATTCAAGGTAGTATCTCAAGCCAATGAGATTGCAGAAAACATCAGATGGGATGCCAAAACCGAAGCTGAAACCATCAAGAAAGAAGCCCTATTGGAAGCTCGTGAAGAATGGTTCAAGCAAAAACGCATTCTGGACGAAGAAGTAAAAGAGCGTCAACGGGAACTGAGGGCGCAGGAAAAGAAGTACAACGAGCGCCTCGGCAGCTTGGATAAACGGCTTGACTCTTTGGATAAAAAGGAGACCAGCCTCACCGAACAGGAGCGCAAGCTGAAAACCAAAGAAGACGAATTACAGGAAAAGAAGAGAGAATACGACGTCATTTTGAATGAGCAAAAGAGCAAATTGGCAGAAGTAGCCGGCCTGTCCCGCGAGGAAGCTTTGGAGCGCTTGCGTACAGAACTGATCAATACAGCTCGGCAGGTGGCGGCTAATGATGCTAAACTAAGCATCGAACAGCTCAAGCTGGATGCCAGCAAAAAGGCCACAGAGATTCTTTCCACAGCCATTCAGCGGATGGCGGTTGACCATGTATCTGAAACCACGGTATCCGTAGTATCTTTGCCTTCGGATGAAATGAAGGGACGCATCATCGGTCGTGAAGGGCGCAACATCCGTACCTTTGAGAAAGCTTCGGGAGTTGACCTGATCATTGACGACACCCCGGAAGCCGTGGTGCTGTCTTGCTTTGATCCGGTGCGGCGAGAGATAGCCAGATTGTCTTTGGAGAAGCTGATATCCGACGGCCGCATTCATCCCGGTCGCATCGAAGAAGTGATCTCCAAGACTACCAAAGAAATGGATGAAACTCTGATCAAGATCGGTGAAAAAGCCGTGCTTGAGACTAATATCCACAATATCTCGCCCAACCTGATCAAGGTCTTGGGACGCCTGCATTATCGCACTTCATACGGGCAGAATGTGCTACAACACTCCATCGAAGCTGCCTGGATTTGCGGGATTCTGGCCACGGAAATCGGTCTGGATCAGGAAACCGCGCGCAGAGCCGGACTGTTGCACGACATCGGCAAAGCTGTGGATCACGAATTTGATGGCACCCACGCCATCATCGGAGCTAATCTGGCGCGGAAAAACGGTGAAGGCAAGCTGATCGTGAATGCCATCGAAGCGCACCATGAAGAAGTGGAGGCTACATCCGTCTATGCCGCTCTGGTTCAAGCCTCTGATGCCATATCCGGGGCACGCCCCGGGGCTCGACGCGAAATGCTGGAAACCTATATGCAACGTTTGGCCAAGCTGGAAGAGATCGCGAACAGCGTGGAAGGCGTGAACAAATCCTATGCCATTCAGGCCGGTCGTGAACTGCGCATCATCGTGGAACCCAGCATGATCGAGGAGAATCAAACCCCGCTATTAGCCACCGAGATAGCCGCCAACATCGAAAAACAGGTGCAATATCCAGGCCAGATCAAGGTTACGGTGATTCGCGAAACCAGACAGATTGCCATGGCGAAGTAGATGAGAATCCTCTTCTTTGGTGATGTCTTCGGAAAACCGGCCAGAGCTTTGCTGCTGCAAGAGCTGCAAAACCTGAAAAGCGAGTTTGACATAGACTTCGTGATCATCAATGGAGAAAACCTCGCTGACGGCAGAGGTCTCACGGAACGTGTCGCAAAACCCTTGTGGCAAGCCGGAGTGGACGCCATGTCCAGTGGAAACCACCTTTGGGATCGCGAAGAATCCATAGATTACATCATCAAAGAACAGCGCCTGGTGCGTCCGATGAACTATCCCAGCCCCACGCCGGGGAACACCATATACAGACTTGAAAAAGAGCACATGAAGCTTGATCTCATCTGCTTCACGGGACAGGTATTTATGCCTCCCTGCGACTCGGCTTTTCATGCCTTTGATGCTTTTTTGGCATCACGGGAGCAACCGGATGTACCGATCTTTGTGGATTTTCACGCGGAATCAACCGCAGAGAAACGGGCTTTTGGATGGCATCTGGATGGTAAAGTGGCAGCTCTGGTGGGCACCCACACGCATATCCAGACTGCCGATGCCGAGATCTTGCCCCATGGAACAGCATATATCACCGATGTGGGGATGACCGGCTCGCATGAAAGCGTGATCGGCGTAAAGAAACACATCGTTTTGGAACGCTTTCACAACTGTGTGCCCCACAGATTTGAAACATCCGACCGAGGGCTGATGATCAATGCCGTAGTGATCGAGATAGACGAGAGCAGCGGGAAAGCCATCAGTATCCAAAGCATTAGAAGAAAGCAGGAGTTGATCTAATATGGATAAAGTACTTGCCGGGAAAGCCATTGCTCTGACAATCAACCGAGCATCCAAAGCTTTGATCGCGGAGCACGATCTGGAACCCCGAATGCTCTTGATCCAGGTGGGGGAAGACCCCGCCAGTTCTTACTACGTTCAAAGCATCATCAATACCGCGGACAAGCTTGGCTGCAAGGCAGAGCTCCTGTCTTTACCCGCCGACAGCTCACAGCAAGAGCTACTGGCCACGATCAAGACAGCCAATTCTGACCCCGGAGTGCACGGCATCATGATTCAGAAACCACTGCCTAAAAGCTTTGATGACACGGAGATAAACCTTAGCGTGAATCCGGATAAGGATCTGGACGCTCTGCACCCTCTGAATCTGGGCAAAATCATGATGGAAACCGATGGCTTTCTGCCCTGCACGCCAGCCGCGGTCTACTTCACCATGAAGTATTACGGCATTGATCCGATGGGCAAGAATCTGGTGATCCTGGGACGCTCAAATGTGGTGGGCAAACCCCTGGCCAATATGCTATTGTGGAAGAAGATGAACGCCACTGTGACCGTGTGTCATAGCCGCACCACCGATTTGGCAGATATTTGCCGCAAAGCGGACATCCTGATCTCAGCGATCGGCATTGCCAATTTCGTCAAAGCCGATATGGTGAAAGAAAATTCAATCCTGATTGATGTGGGCATAAACGAGCTGGTGACTGCTGACGGCAGCAGCACTTACGTGGGCGATATAGATTATAATGCATGCTATGACAAAGTTTTGGCCATCACTCCTGTTCCCGGAGGAATTGGGAGAATCACCACTTCCTTACTCTATTTGAACCTCGTGTACGCCACCATGCTGGCTGAAGGGATAAATAAAAGTGTTGACGAATATATCGGCATCATATTTAGTGAAAACCATAAGAAATTATAACCTGATGTTTGGGAGGACCGATGAATTTTAAGAGTTCTAAACTCTTGGCAGTCATCTTAATACTCGTAGCAAGTGCGCTTGCTCTGACCGGTTGTGGCAAATCCGGATCGCGATTCGCGAACGTATTGCCCACGATCGAAATTACGTCCTACGAAGGATGGACATATGACAATGTTCCATCAAACGTAGATACTCTTAGCCATACCTATTCATTCCAGCAACGGATTTATTGGCATGCCACTGATCCTGATGGCGTGATTGCCGGCTATGCCTTCAGAGTGCTTGATGAAAACCGCAACCCCATCTCCAGCCCCGGTTATCAGTACATCAGTATTGATGATGATCTCACCCCGCCGGAACTGCTGCAGAAGCATGGCAATGGCTGGGTGATTCACTACTTACCCGGCGCGGATCAGAGCTACTCTTTGGACGATCCTGAAGCAAGACGAACGATCTGGACTTCCAGAAAGTATGCAGTGATCAATTTCCCCTCAGCGGACGAAAATGGCAACCCGATAGACAATATCTCCTATTTCGAAGTGGTAGCCATCGACAATCGTGGCGGTGTTACCGAGATTCCTGCCTGGCGCAAATTCCGAACCAATTCACCTCGCCCCACCTGCACAGTTAGCACCACCAAGGGTAATCCCAATGGTGGCGCAGTGGGAAGCGGCCTGAAGCTTAGTTTCACCATGCAGGATACCGATCCCTTCATTTCACCGATTCCCTACAAGTTTGAATTCAAGATGATGAAAGTGGATGACAATGACGTGGTGATTCCCGGAACTGAAACGGATTGGATCAGCACCGACAATCAGCCTCATATCAATGAATACCGGCTTACTCGTTACACCGATCCACCCCTTACCTATGACTTTGATGACAATGGCAATAGCCTTTCTACCACCAAGATCATCGCTCGTGCCACCGATATGGCCGGTGTGCTTTCTGAAGTGGCTCAAACTCTGCCACTCACCTTCAAAGTGAAGCCCGGTTTCCGTCCTCATACCCAGTTCTATTCCAGGAAGATTCTGGCCTTAGGTGATAATCACTATGAAGACTGGGGTGATGATACCACTCCTGAAGTGCTGCCTTTCACCATTATCCAGGGTAGTCAACGCTATGCTACATCATTCTTCCGCAATACAGAGAATTTGCGAACCCTGGTTTACAGCCACAATCTCAAGGCTTATATCCGCTGGGGTTGGTATGGCGAGTATGCCACGGTGACTACTAACGGTACCAGCTATGAGTATGATGACCCTTATGGCAAAAAAGTGGACGTCGTGCTGGATCGCAACACCCGGCAGAACTATTTCAGCGAGATCACACATTTCGATATCCGCTATGACGATGAACCCTTTAACTTCCCGCCCTTTGCCAATTCAATCCAAGTGGATCCTGATGGCAAACGCTGGTTGAGAATCCCCATTCAATCCCCGCTCCTTCAGTCCATTGTGCTTACCGGTTCTCAGATGGATCCCGGTCACCACAAGTTTGAGATTCGTTGCGTGGATCTTCAAGATGAATATGATCCGATTCCGGCGGTTATGGAATTTGAAGTGGTGCCATTCGTAGAACCGGCACAGAGATCCGGCATCCTGGTGATCGATGATGATGTGGATAATGCCAGTTCCTCTCCGGAAGCAGTTGTGAACGCAAAGTACGAAAACATGCTTTCTGATCATACCAATGTTACCATGATCAAACGCAGCTTTGGTACTACTCAAGCCGATACCTATGGTGACGTTCGCAGCAGGCATCTTGCCTTCAGCGATCTCATGCAATACAAAACCGTCATTTATCACAGTGACAACCCCGGTGAACGCGGTAACCTGGATAAAGAAGCTGATGGCCTGGCGCTATACCTTCTGAATGGTGGAAATCTTGTGGTTTCTCACACCCAGTTACTGGCTTCGGTGCTCACTGAAGTTTCCAAGGGCGGTGTGCGCACCACGATGCTTCGCCACATGGGTCTTCCTGATCAACCGCGAATGCTGTTTGTGAGCAACAACTTCCTCACAAATCCCTTCTTCCAGTATGCCCAGGGCGCGCAAGGCTATCCGGCAGTCAATCTCCAATATGGCGATCCTGCCAGCTTCAACGCACTGGTGAATCTCAGACAAGGCCTGTCCGCTGTGTCATATTTCCCCAGCTTGGGAAGCGGCCAAGCCATCTATACCTTTGGTTGCAAACCGGTGGACTACAGTGCCTTCCCGCCCACCCAGGCACAGTTTGATCAGTACCATGGACAGATCGTGGGTGTCAAAAATAATACGCACAGCGGTGGCAAGGTCTTTACCTTCAGCTTCCCGCTATCCTATATGCGTGACGCTGATACCAAAGCCATGATGAACAAGGTGCTTAGCGAAATCCAATAATCCCAAACAAGATATAAGTCAAAAGACCGGTCAGCATGGCCGGTCTTTTGCTTTCCCCGTACCGAAGCTACAAGATTAGGCGGTACAGCGACCGCCTGTACAGTATGGGCGCTCGCCCGAAGCGTCCTATCGTTACTTAGCTTTCCGAAGTTCCGAGAATCCGATGATCAAAAGAATACGGAGCTTATGATAGCTCCGTTACGAGAAGCCCGTGGGCGACGGATCTTTTTCCACACCTCAAACTATAGGTTTGGGCTCAATTTATGCTCTACTTTATCTCATGATGCTCTCATATATTGAGGGGAACATGGGCTAATGTATAGGTAAACTAGGGCTGATAGTGCAAGTAGGGAAGCAGATGAGAGTCAGAGCCCCTTGCTAGCCTGACCGCCACTCGATAGTCTCTCAAGGAGTTCCCCAGCCCGGCTCAGGAACTCTTTGAGAGGCTGTGAGGAGGCGGAGGGGAGATGAGCCTGCTACACGGCTATCAACAACATCGCTATGGGGGAGAGGAAAAATCTCCACACCTACATCAAGCTGTAAGTGCAAGATAATCAGTACGATAAAGATGCGCTGCGCAAAACGTTCGTGGTTCCCGGCATCGGGCATGGTCTCAAAGCTCCATCCGGCAAGCGAAAGATCATTGACAGAATGCGGCCTTGCGCTATCCGTGCACTTAGGTAAATTTCATGGAGTACAAATGAGTAAACAGAACAGGACAGCTATAGAGCCCACTCGCGAAAAGAATTATGCCGAGTGGTACCAGCAAGTGATCAAAGCTGCAGATTTGGCAGAAAATAGCGACGTGCGCGGATGCATGGTGATCAAGCCCTGGGGCTATGCAATATGGGAAAACATCCAAAGAGTGCTGGACGGCATGTTCCGTGAGACCGGTCACCGTAATGCCTATTTCCCCATCTTCATCCCCAAGAGCTATTTTGAGAAGGAAGCCGAACACGTGGAAGGCTTTGCCAAGGAATGCGCGGTGGTCACACACTCCCGTTTGGAAGATGACGGCAATGGCGGCCTCAAGGTTGCCGGAGAGCTCACGGAGCCCTATATCGTGCGCCCCACCAGCGAGACCATCATCGGCGCATCCTTTGCCAAATGGGTGAATAGCTATCGGGATCTGCCTTTGCTCATCAATCAATGGGCAAATATCGTACGTTGGGAGATGCGTACCCGGCTCTTTCTACGCACAGCGGAATTCTTGTGGCAGGAAGGCCATACCGTGCATGAGACGGAAGCTGATGCCATGCTGGAAACCAGAAAGATGCTCGAAGTTTATGCGGATTTTGCCTCAAATTATCTGGCGATTCCGGTGATTACGGGTGAAAAGACCGATAGCGAGCGCTTCCCCGGCGCAGTGAATACCTATTGCATCGAAGCTATGATGCAGGATAAGAAGGCATTGCAATCCGGCACCTCGCACTTTTTGGGGCAAAATTTTGCGCATGCCTCCGGGATTAAGTTCCAAGGCCGCAACGGAGAATTTGAACATGCCTGGACTACCTCCTGGGGCGTTTCCACCCGGCTAATCGGAGCTTTGATCATGGCGCATAGTGATGATAACGGCCTGGCCTTGCCACCCAAAATTGCCCCTTCCCACATTGCCATCATCCCCATCTATCGCGATGAAGATGAACATGCCCAGGTGATGGGCATGTGCCGTGAGATTGAAGCGCTGTTCCACAAAGAGCATTTTGAGGATATCAGGATATATACAGAGCTGGATGATCGGGATTTGACCGGTAGCGAACGCAACTGGCATTGGATCAAAAAGGGGATTCCCTTGCGCATCGAAGTGGGCCCGCGTGATGTGGCCTCCGGTTCTGTAATGCTGGCACGAAGGGACAAAGAGCCACGCGAGAAGATCAGTGTGCCTTTGACCGAACTGAAAGAAGTAGTGCTAAAGAGTCTGAAAGAGATTCAAGATTTCTACTATCAAAGAGCACTGGAGTTTAGAACCGCAAACACAGTTAACATCGATGATAATAAGGAGTTTTATCGCTACTTCACACCCAAGAACCAAAACCAACCCGAGATACATGGCGGTTTTGCCAATTCGCATTGGTGTGGAGATCCGGCCTGTGAGGAGCGCATCAAGAATGATCTCAAGGTTACCATTCGCTGCATTCCTTTTGACGCTCCGGATGAAGATGGTTCCTGCATTTGTTGCGGCAAGGCCTCTCAACGTCGGGTAATCTTTGCGAAGTCCTACTAAAAGATGAGTTTACATAGCATAGTCATCAGTATCGGCAATGAGCTTTTGCTGGGTCGCACGGTTAACAGCAATCTCAGCTTTTTGGGAGCTGAGCTATCCCGCTTGGGCATCCCTGTGCTGAGAGCGATCTGCGTGCAGGATGACGCAACTGAGATTATGATGGCCTTGGGTGAGGCCTGGCAAGACGCTGATGTGGTGATCACCACAGGCGGCTTGGGCCCCACTGAAGACGATATCACCCGAGAAGTTTTGGCCGCTTTCTTTGGCCGGGAACTGAAGCTTGATGACGCTTTGTGGGAAGAAATCCGGGAGATGTTTATCCGACGCAAGCTGGATGTTCCGCTTTCCAATCAGGCGCAAGCCATGGTACCAGAAAGCTTCAATGTCCTTCATAACGCGCGTGGAACTGCGCCCGGTTTGCATTACCATGAATCCGGAAAGCATCTGTTTGCCCTGCAAGGAGTTCCACTTGAGATGAAAGGCATCTTTACTGATCAGATCACGCCGATCCTCAAGGATGCCTTTTCCGAAGCGAAATCTGTATTACAGAAGGACTTTCATACCTTTGGCATCGGAGAATCAGCTTTGGCTGAAAGACTTTCGCGGGATGATCTGCCAGATGGACTTACCCTGGCTTGGTTACCTCAAACGGGAAGAGTGGATCTCAGGATTTACGGAAGGGAACAGGAAGCCCTGGCTGAAGCAGAGCAAGTGATTATGCAAAAAGCGGGGAACTACATTTGGGGTGTGGATAAAGATGAGCCGGCGCAAAGCTTGGTGTCAATGCTCAAGCAACGTGGTTTGAGGATCGCAATTGCTGAATCCTGCACAGGCGGGCTTTTGCAGAAATACATCACCGACGTTCCGGGAGCATCTGAAGTCTTTTGGGGTGGTGTGGTGAGCTATGATAATAGCATCAAAGAGAGAATCTTGGGCGTGAGCCCTGCCATCCTCGAAGCGCATGGAGCGGTATCTTCCGAGTGTGCTCAGGCCATGGCTGAAGGCACTCAAAGGCTTTTTGAGACTGAGCTCGCCATTGCGATCACCGGAATTGCCGGCCCCGATGGCGGTAGCGCGGACAAGCCGGTGGGGACTGTGCATTTTGCCTTCCGAAACGGTGAGCATGGCTTTGCCAGGCACTTGTTGCTCTTTGGAGACCGCGAGAGCATCCGCCATAAAGCCGCTGAGGCCGCGATTCTATTGTTATTCAATGATCTGAGGGAAGAGAAGGAATGAAAGTATTGATTATAGGAAGCGGAGGCCGGGAGCACGCTATCGCGGATGCCTTTGGCCGTAGCTCCATCTGCGAAAAGCTATATGTGAGCCCCGGAAATGCCGGGATCGCCATCGAGCACGAGTGCCTTGCGTTGGATGATCAACACAAGATATTATCCTTTTGCCAAAAAGAGGGCATCGATCTCGTCTTTATCGGCCCGGAGCAACCCATTGCCGAAGGGCTTTCCGATTTCATAAGACAACACAAAGTCAAGGTGTTCGCGCCATCGCAGGCAGCAGCAAGGTTGGAAACATCCAAAGCTTTTGCCAAAGACCTGATGCAGCGTCACCAAGTGCCTACGGCACGTTATCAAATGGTGTATGACATTACAGAAGCCAAAGCTGTGCTTGCTGAATTTTCACTGCCGGTGGTATTGAAAGCTGACGGACTTGCCGCCGGAAAGGGAGTGGAGATTGCCCATAGCTTTGAACAAGCTGTCACTATCTGCCGGGAGCTACTGGCCCAAAAAAGCGGTAGCACGGGTGTCCTGGTGGAAGAATTCTTAAAAGGATGGGAAGTTTCGCTATTTGCTATTACAGATGGAAGAGATTACCAAACCACGCTCTTTGCGCAGGATCATAAACAATTATATGACAATGATCTTGGCCCCAATACGGGCGGCATGGGAGCGTATTGTCCGGTTGCTGAGGCAGAGCCTTATCGCAAAGCGATAGAACAGGATATTCTGAAACCTGTTCTGGCTGCGATGCGAGATGAGGGTTGCCCCTATACAGGAGTTCTCTATTTGGGATTGATGATCACCAAAGAGGGACCAAAAGTAATCGAATTTAATTGCCGTTTCGGAGATCCGGAGACTCAGGCTCTGCTGCCACTTTTAAAGACTGATTTTGTTGAGGTGTGCAGAGCAGTGACGGATAGTGAAGTAGCAAAACTGAAGCTTGAGTGGGAGGACTCTGTATCAATGGCAGTAGTCCTGGCCGCGCAAGGATATCCCGGTACCTACCAACGCGGGATCAGGATCGAACAGATTGATCTGGAAAGCAAGGCCTATTACGCCGGAGTGACAGGTTCAGATGGTGGCATAGTCAGCAGCGGAGGCAGAGTTCTGAGTTTGGTAGCCCAAGCCGTCAGCATTGATGAAGTAAGGCGCGTAGTCTATCGTGACGTCGAGCACTTCATCGGATCTGGACTGATCTGCCGCAAAGACATAGGTAAAAGGGATAATACTCTTGATTAATGGAGTACAGATGAGAACATATATTATTTCAGTGCTGATGCTTATACCTGTCCTGGTATTTGCTTCGGCCATCACACTCTTGAGTGAGAGCAAAGACCATCTCACACTCAGATTTGAATTACCGGAATACCGGCTGGAAGAGCTGAATATATCCGGAAGAAAGTATCAACGTATCATGTGCGATGAAAGCATGGTGCTCGCAGAAGAAGGTTACCCGGAGTTACGCGTCTTTTCTACAGCGGTGGGACTCCCCATCGATGGTTCCGCGTCAGTAAGCATTGTGGGAACCAGGAGTATCACGATTCCGGATGTGGATCTAGTGCCTTCCGTCACCATGGTGTTGGATCAGGAAACTCCATCCTACAAGTATGTGCAGGATTTCCGGGCATACAGCAGTTCGCAGCTCTATCCCCTGCAGATAGCTCGTCTGCAAGACGCTGCCTTCATTGGAGATCGTCGTTTTGCTCCGTTGCAGATATCTCCCTTCCAGTATGATGCCAAAAACCGCAGCTTGGTCGTGCATACTGAGTTTGAGATCAGAGTCAATCTGCAAGGTAGCAAGTCAACTTCACCGGATTGGCAGATCAGTGAGAACCCCATAGACCTGGCAGCAGACAGCTTCTTTATCAATAATGCCAGCTCGAGACAGTGGCGCCTTCCCAAGGTTAAAGCTCAGCATTATGAAAGCCCAAAAAACTCACTGACCCAGATATCTGAGATTCAATTTGTGGTTGATAACGAAGGCATATACAAGGTAGGGTATTCCGAGCTCAAACAATATATCGGTGAAGCCAGTGATTCCTTGGGCATGGATATGGCGTGGAATATCGATAACATTGATCCTCGCTATCTGGAACTGAGCGACGAAAACGGACAGGTTCCCCTTCACTTTTATGGTGAGGAAGATGGCAGCTTTGATTCCGGTGATTACTTCGAGTTCTTCGGAGATCGCCATTATGGAGACAGCACTTACTTTGATGATTTTACCGCTGAGAATGTTTACACCCTAAAGCTCAAAGATACCTTTGGAGCCCGCATGGTGGTGGAAAACGGTGGCCTCATTGTCAATAATCCCCTGCAATACATGCAGGCAGATGCCTATGAAGAAACAGTGCACTTTGAACAGCAGTTGGTGAGTGACAAACTTGGACGAGGCTGGACTTCTCTAAACCCAAACTTCTATCGGGAAGACGTGTGGTTCTGGAAAAAGATCAATGCTCCCAATCTGGAGATCGTACCTATTGAACTGGAGTATCCCATTGATAGCACGATTCGTACGGCCAGCACCAAGATTGTGTTGCATGGACTTACTTACAAGGAAGACATGTCAGCAGGGCAATTTGACCACGAAGCTACCATCAGGCTGAACTCGGCCATGGTAAACAGCCATTCTTGGGTGGGGCAGACGGAGAAGATCTTCTACAATCAGAACCCGATCTCAAACTCATTCCTTCGGCATGGCACCAATAATGTGTACATCAGCCTTTCCGGAAATACTGAGATGGGTGACCGTGAGCAAGTGCTGTTGGATTACATCCAGCTTAAGTATTGGCGTGAGTACAAAACCAGCAGGGACTACATCAAGTTCGAAAAGCCTTCTCACCGCCCCAATGGTCTGTTCCAGTTTGACATCCAGGGATTCTCTTCCCCCAATGTGTCGGTATATAAGATCGGCTCCAGCATCTTTACCAATTTGCAGATAGAGCCTTTCAATATCGATGGCGCAGCTCCATGGACAGTCAGCTTGCAGGACAACGTGAGCTCTCAGGCTGTACGCTATTACGCGGTGGAAGAAAGCTCGAAGAAAAGCCCCAAGTTGATGCGCCTGAACACTCCTTCAGACTTGAAGAATCCCATGAACGCGGCCAATATGATCGTGATTACGCCTTACGAATTTATGGAGTCTGAAGGCACATTGCAGCTGAAGAACCTTTGGCAGAGTGACGGACATCTGGTCAAGATCGTTGATATCCAGGATGTTTACGACGAGTTCAATCATGGCATAGTCTCCGGGGAAGCGATCCGCGACTTTCTGAAATATGCCTATAATAACTGGAATAGCCCTCAGCTTTCGCACGTAATGCTCTTAGGCGAAGGCATCGACGACACCCGGGACAACAGCCCCAGTCGCAGGTTCAACCTCATCCCGGTGAAGAAGACCTGGACTTTCAAGCATGGCGCCACTGCCAGCGACACCTGGTACGGTTGCCTGGTGGGAGATGATACGGTTCCCGACGTCGTGATCTCCCGCTTGAATATCTGGACGCATGAACAGATTTTGGATTATGCGGTAAAAGCAGACCGCTATCGCAATACCCCTCTGACAAGCCGTTTGTGGAACAGCCATGTAACGCTTACTGCCGGAGGCAAGATCACTGATGGTAACGATATCTTTGCCCAGCAATCCGAGCGCATCCGACGCAAAACCATTCCGAAGGATTACCGCGTAACCAGAGTTTACACCTCCACGCAAACCGTGAGTCAGGACTACTTTGGTGGTACCTTCAACCTCAAGGATGCCATCAATAGCGGCACTCAGTTTGTGCAGTTTATGGGTCATGGTGGCGGTCGCGTTTGGGCCGACTACAACCTCTTTAATTTCAATGATGTGGCTACCCTGAACAACCAGGTTTACCCTGTTGTACTGTCTCTGGCTTGTTACGCATCAGCCTTTGATACCAATGGCGCTTCATCGATATCGGAAGCCCTGGTATTGCAGCCCAATAAAGGCGCAATCGTAGCCTTGGGCTTTGCCGGCCTGGGCTATCTGGATCATGATGAGACTTGGGGTTATGCCTACAACGAAGCTGCCTTCATGCACGATTTTGATACTTTGGGCGAAGCATACATCTACGCTTTGGCCAGATACTATACCACGGTGTCTTCTTCAGCTGCCAGATATGCTCTGACCTATGGCTCAGCATACTTGGGTGATCCCTTGATCAAGCTGAACAAGCCCATTGGGAATATGGCAGTCAGACCGCTTAACCCCAATCCCCAACCCGGAGAACAGATCACCATCCAGGCGGAGTTCCCTACAAACGTAAACTCAGCTCGTTTGTATGTGATGAAGCAGAACGAGAAGATACTGAACGTACCTTTCGATCTGCCTGTGATCAACGGAGTATTTAACGCTACCTACAACGTGCCGGATACTGAGAACAATGTGAACCGCAAAATCTATGTGGCAGGCTATTCTGCTGACAAAGAATACGTGGGACACAGCGGATTCGGCATCGGAAGACCCACCGCATTTCATCATGCGCTCAGCCCTGCGCATCCGGCATATACAGATTCCATCGGTTTTACCGCAAGAGTCTTCTCTCCCCTGCCCTTGATTTCCATGGAATGTAGAGTCCGCACTGACAGTCTCTTCACTGCAAATGGCTGGGTGATAATCTGGGAAAGCATCCCCATGCAGATGAGCGCGGAGGACAGCAGCATCTGGGAAACTACTCAGAAGCTGCGCAAATTCCCCACCGCAAAAGAGCTGTTCTTCAAGTATCGCTTTGTAGATGAAAGCGAAGCAGTGTATGAATCTGAGCTCTACTCCCACCAGATTGCTGGCCCGGATTTGTTCTTGAGAGACATCGTGTTAGATACAGCCGACGGAGTGCCCAAGCTCAAAGTGAAATCCACCAATATTGGCAATGCTCCCTCTCTGACCACAGACCTCAGGTTGTACTATACCCCCCAGGGAGGTAGCTTTACCCTGGCTTCTACTCAGGATTTTGCCCCTCTGGAAGTAAATGAAGAACGCTGGGACACGATCATGCTGGATGCTATCCCCAATGGCAACATCACGTTTGACGTGCGGGTGAACATCACCAGTGTCTTTGCCGAGTGGCATCTCTTTTTGAATACCAATAACTACATCACGCTCACTGTGCCCTTCAATTACTTTAGTGTGGACAGCAGTGGGGGTGAGTATAGCAGTGTGGATAACAACTTAAGCTGCGTAGTGCCTGCGTCATTTGTGCAAAGCGGCAGCATCGGCATGGCCATCAATACCTTAAGCCCTTTGCCTCCTCTTAATCAGCCGGATGTAAAGAGTATAATGCTGCGCAACAACGATGCCTTCACCGCAAACCAGCTTTCCATCCCATACGAAATCCAGATTCTGGATCCCACATTGGTGGATTCTCTGGGTGTCTTTACCAACGGGATGAGGCTGGATCTCACATTCAGATATCACAATAGTGATCCCGACACTCAGCTCTATGAAGGCGATAACAGCTACAAGATCTATCGCTACAATCAGGAATTTGCCAAGTGGATCTTGATCGGTGGCCACGTCTCAGTTACTGGCGACTTTGTGAACTTCGAAGTGAGCAGAGCGGGTATCTATTCTCTGTTCCGGAACACTGACACCATGGTTCCCTCCGTGGACGTGCACGTGCAGGATCAGGAGTTTACCATCGGCGGATACGTTGCTGGAGACGGAGTGATCTCTCTCCTGCTCAGCGATGCCAATGGGATCGATGTGATCGATGATTCCATCCGGCTCTTTATGAACGGAACCGAAGTAGCTCCCAATGACTTTGTGATCAGTATCAACAAAGAGAATATCAATCGGGTTCCGATCAAGTATCAATTGGCCTTAGGGCGCGGTAACCATGAATTGAAGGTTGATTGCAGAGATTTGAACGGAAACTTCATCAGCCGCGAAGTGCAGTTTATCGTGAACGACAAGTTCAATATCCGTAATATCGGTAATTATCCCAATCCTGTATTAGGCCGAGCTCAAGACCCCAAAAATGACGGTCGCACCCGCTTCACTTATGTGTTAACCGACACTGCGGATGAAGTGTATATCAAAGTATATACGATCAGCGGTCGATTGGTCAAGACCTTCCGCAATCTGCCCACCGGAGTGGGCTACCACGAATATCCCCGCACTGTTTATGCCTGGGACTGCAAGGATGATCAGGGCTTTCCGCTGGCCAATGGCACCTACTTCTATCGAGTGGTGGCCAGACGCGGCAACAAGAAGATCGAAAAAATCATGAAAATGGCCATTTTGAGGTAGGGAGGATATCATGAAGAGAATAGCTATTACCCTATTCGTGCTGGGACTCATCTCAGCTCCCCTGGTTGCCGGACGATATGCCGGTGATTTTATGATGATAGGAGCCGGTGCTCGAGCTTTGGGCATGGGTGGCGCCTTTGCCGCTCTGGCCGATGATGGCTCTGCCATCTACTGGAATAGTGGTGGCCTGGCACAGATCAAGGATTCCGAAGTATCAGCCATGCATGCCTTCCTGTACAAAAACCTGGCCAGTTATGATCATCTCAGCTATGTTCAGCCCCTTCCCAATGAAGTGGCAATAGCTTTCAATGTGACTCGGCTTACAGTGAATGACATCCCCTATTTTGATGAACGTTATCTCATCGGAACCAATGTGGATCAACGCATCAATGATAGCGCTTACCATCTCCCCGGAGTGCCCGATGGCCGTTTCCGTTCCACGGATGATCTCTACCAATTTGCCTTTGCCAAAAACATCAAGTTTGGCGCGAACATGGGCTGGCAGTTTTTCGAAGTGCCCTTCGAGCTTGGCGTGGGTGGAAACGTGAAGTTTATCAAACGTCAGATCCGGGACAATCTGGGCACCGGTACCGGCCTGGACTTGGGGCTCAAACTACGCACAGATCTGGCTGTGATCCTGGATCAGGATGAGCTGGGCAGCTTGCATTTTGGGCTTAACTTCCAGGATTTAGCGGGCACCACCATCAGTTGGGATACCCCCAGTGAAATCAAGGACGAAATCTTGTTCAATACCAAAGTAGGGGTGGGAATAGTGCAACCTCTGCCAAACTGGAACAGTGAGCTTACCCTGGCTTATGATTACGACTATGTGTACAACGGAACCAGCCACTATGGCATGGATTGGAATTATGACTCAAGAGCAAATCTGCGCCTGGGTTATTACGACACAAACTTCAGTTGCGGTGCCAGCGTGAAGCTCTATGGAGTATATCTGGATTACGCTCTAATCACCAATCCCATCGGGGTTAGCAACCGGGTGGGACTGAGAATCTCTTTTTAGGAGATTGTTATGAAATACACAATCTATTTCTTGTTGGGGCTCGCGTTACTGAGCTTCTTCGGCTGTTCCGGTGAGGATGATCCCGGAACGGATACCACTCCTCCTGCCACTCCTGTGTTGATTCCCCATCTGGGCGATACCGGTGATCCACCGGTGCTCATTGACGACGTGCTGGTAACGCTCACAGACGAAAACAATGGCATCGACACGGTTCCGGATGGTCAATGGATACGGATCATGTGGAAACCCTTTATCGATAATGATCTCAGTCACTTAAAGGTATATCGCTTTTCGGACATCGAACCCGATGCTTCGGAGATCGCGCATATCCCGGCCAATGCCAATTCCTATCTGGATCAAGGGCCTCTGGTGGAGCGCACCTGGTATTCATACTACATTGAGCTTTTTGATGCCAGTGGCAATAGTGCCGTGTCCGACACTGTGTCATACGCGATCCTGGCCAAGACCAATCTCATGTATCCCGATAACGGTGCAGTGGTCAGTACTACCGGCCTGGAGTTCATGTGGAGCATTGCCGATGATCGCTCCGGCTCCTATCGCGTCCTGGTGTGGGACGAGAACAATGAACTGGTGTGGCATAACGATTTGCCGGTGGTCAACGAAGAAAACCCTTATTTAACGATGCCCTTCCCGATCATCAATCCCCCTATTCCATCCGGTACTACTTTGCGTTGGCGAGTGGACTATTTTGATTGGGATGAAGTGAACCAAATGTATATGGGCTCGGAATCTGCCGAGCGCATCTTCCACGTACAGTAAATGCTTTACCTATTGCTTATTACCCTCTTACCCCATGATCTCCTCTTCCCATTAGGCGATCATGGGGTAAAGTTGAGTAAGTGCTATGGGGAGCTATCCTGTGTGGACTATAGTAAGAAAATGCTTGACGTCAACGGCAAGCCCGAGATTTTTACCTAAAATGCAAAAGAGGAAGTTGTGAAGAAGATTCTGTTTGCGATCTTATTGATCTGTATAAGCTTATCTTTGTTTGGCCAGACTGCGGTATCGTTTACTCCTTCGAGTAATATATCAGCATATACCTATGAGGGTATCCGCAGCGGTGTAGAAAAATTAAAAATGAACACCTACATTCTGGGACAGGTTGCCAAACCCGGATTGTACGTGGTACCCGATGATACCGATTTTCTTACCTTGGTTGCCCTGGCCGGTGGACCTCGTGAAGATGCCAAACTCTCCAAAATTCGCATTGTGCGACCTTCGGAAGAAGGGGACAAGGTGATCTGGGTCAACTTCAAGAAGTATCTGGAAACCGGTGACGCGACCCTGATTCCCGAGCTCAAGCCCGGAGACACGGTTGTGGTATCCGGCACCATCTTCTACGCCTTTTCCAGAGTGGCCGATTTCCTCTCCAAAGCTGCTATCGCTCTCAGCGTATATAATCTCTTCACGAACATAAAGTAAGGACGGCGTCAGTGGAAAATCAAAATTACAATCAAGTAGTACAAGACGAGATAAAGCTTTCCGATTACCTAAGGATTATCCTGCAATACAGATACCTGATCGTGTTGGTCTTCTTCCTCGTAATGGTCGGCACGGTGTTCTATACCGCGCGTCAGGATAAGATTTACGCTGCCTCGAGCAGAATCCTGCTGGAAGATCAACGTGGCAGCTCAGATTTGATGTTCATGATGACCCCCGGCATGGGTAAGAACTCGATCAACAACCAGATCGAGCTGATCAAGAGTAAGCCCACGATGGCCCTGGCTTGGGAGATCATGAAGAAATATCCTGATTGGGATCTCTTCCCGATCGCTTCGCGCTCAAATCCTGCCGGAGCTTTGGGCAGCGTAAAGGTAGAATCCAAACGGGAAACAGACCTGCTCAGCATCAGTATAGAATCCACCAGCCCGGCTGAAGCAGCGGCTGCGGTTAATGCTATTGCTGAGGCTATTCAGCAGCAGAATACCCAGTTTGCGCGTCTGGAATTCACCACCATTCGTGAGTTTTTGGAAACTCAGCTGGATGCCATCAGCCGCCGTTTGCAGGCATCTGAGAATGATCTGAGAGAATTTAAGAACATCAATAAACTCACGGAATTGACAACTGAAACTACCAAGCTGATCGAACAGGCTACCGAGATTGAAGCTGAGCTGGAAGCCGCCCTTACTGAGCAATCAATAAAGGCGAGATCGTTGGACCTGCTTACCAAGCAATTGCGTGATCAGGATTCACTTCTGGTCAATATCGACAACGTGATCAAAGCTCCCTATATAGCCGAGCTTCAAAGACAGGTTACTGAGACTCAGGCTCTGATCAGCCGACTGATCACCAAGAATGAATACCCTCTGGACCATCCCCAGATACTTTTGCTGAATCGCGAAATGGAAAATACCAAAGCCAATCTAGATCGTGAGATTCGGCGTTTGGTATCTGCCTCTGTGGTCAATGATCCTCTGGCTCGCCGTAGCGATCTTCTGAGCAGAGTGATTCAGGCAAACGTAGACCTGGAGCTGGCCCGCACTCGTGTAAACGGTCTTGAACAAACCAAAGATATGTATGACCAGCGTATCATTTCTTTGCCCAATACAGAGCTGGAGCTTGCCCGGCTTTCCCGAAACATGATGCTGGACAGCAAGATTCACGGGATTATGATGGAGAAGTATGAAGACGCGAAGATAGCCGAGCAAGCCAAAGTGGGTAACGTCCGCATCATTGACTATGCGGAACCTCCCACAGTGCCCATTAAACCCAGAGTATCAATGAATATCCTGGTGGGTATCATCATGGGTCTTGGTTTGGGCGTGGGTGCTGCGTTTTTGGTGCATTCCCTGGACACCAAACTGCGCACTCTGGAAGATATGGAAGGCTACGTACAGCTTCCGATCATGGGTACTATCCCGCTGATCCGTGAAGCCGAAGGTAAATTGGCTGAGTTCAATTCCATGATCGAACGCGCGGAAGGCGAAAACCGCGAACAGCTCACTCGCTCCATGCATTTTGTCTTGCAGCAACTGGTTTCGCATTATGCGCCAAAATCACCCATTGCTGAAGCATATCGCACGCTAAGAACAAATATACTGGCTCGTAAAGCCGAAGGCAGCACAACGCTGCTGATCACCTCTTCCGGCCCCAAAGAGGGTAAATCCACTTCCATTTCCAACCTGGCTATTACCCTGGCTCAGATGAATGCCAGAGTGGTGCTGGTGGATATGGATATGAGACGTCCCACCATTCACACCAAGTTTGCTCTGGATAAAGAGAATGGCTCCAGCGACTATCTGATCGATTCCGATGTGAAAGTGGAGCAGGTGGTTAAGGATTCGGGGATTCCCAATCTCAGCATTATCACCAGTGGTTTCGTGCCTCCCAATCCTTCCGAATTGATCGCTTCACCCAGACTGGATGCGATGATCTATGAGCTGAGAAAACAGTTTGATTACATCCTGTTTGATACACCTCCCGTGATCGCGGTGACGGACGCTCTGATCCTGACCAAAAAGGTGGATATGACCTTCATCGTGGTGCGCTGCGGCTTTACTGAGAAGAACATCATCAAACGCACCAAAGAGCTGATGGAAAACGTGGATGCCAAGATCGATGGCATCATCGTCAACAGCATCTACGTGCAGAAGTATTATAGCAAGCAGAACTACTACTATTACTACTACTATTACTACTACTACTATGGCGACGAGGTGCCCAAAAAGCAGAAGAAGAATGTTAACCGCTTCTTACGCAAAAATAAATCTGTTTCTTGAGGTGCTCGGCCGCTTGCCGAATGATTACCATCAGGTCAATACTGTGTTATGCAGTATTGACCTTTTTGATAGTGTGAAATTTGCTTTGACAAAAAAGGGCTCTGTAAAAGTATGGTGCTCAATGCCTGAGCTGAACGGTAACGATAACCTTATCTGCAAAGTTGGGAACTATTTAAAGGATCAGTTTCGAGTTCCATATGGAGCTGAGATTGAGCTTGATAAACGGATCCCCGTTGCAGCAGGGCTGGGTGGTGGCAGTTCCAATGCCGCTCTCAGTATCGCCGCGCTAAATCAGCTTTGGCACTTAGGCCTTTCTCAAGAAGAGAAACATGAGATTGCTGCCAGGTTTGGCAGTGATATCAATTTCTTCCTGGAGGGAGGAACAGCCCTGGGTGAAAACCGGGGCGAAAGGATTAGTTCCATGAGCGATATTCTGATCCGGAATATCCTGCTCGTGAATCCCGGCACAAAGATCTCTGCCGGTAAAGCTTATGGCGCTACGGAGCTCCCGGCTCCGGGCGAGACAAAGCTATTTGATCCGAAAGACCCTGTAGCCACGATGTTTAACAGACTAGAACTTGCAGTGCGTCGCTTGTATCCCGAAGTGGATAGTTTGCTGGATGCTATTGCCGGTTTTGGTGCGATCAAAAGCATGTTAAGCGGTAGTGGGTCCACCTGTTTTGGAATGTTTGAAGATGAAGACGGCATGGCAGAGTGCCAGCGCCATTTTGATAAGATGGGATATTTTACCCATGTAACACGAACAATAACACGAAGTGAGTATCAAGAATGTTTTCCAAGTTAAAGATTATCACAGGAAACGCGAATCGCCCTTTGGCAGAGGAAGTTGCCCGTCATGCCGGCATCCCTCTCGGCGATATCGATCTGTTTAAATTTTCTAACGATGAATCCTTCGTAAAGATCAATGACAATGTTCGTGGGGCAGATGTTTACATCATCCAGCCCACCAGTTATCCGGTAAATGATAATCTCATGGACCTGTTGATCATCATCGATGCTCTGAAAAGGGCTTCGGCACAGAGAATCAATTGCGTGATCCCCTATTATGCCTACGCGCGCAGCGATAAGAAGGATCAGCCTCGTGTGCCCATCACAGCTAAGCTGGTGGCGGATCTGATCACGGTTGCCGGTGCGGACCGGGTGATTACGGTTGATTTGCACGCGGATCAGATTCAGGGTTTTTTCAACATCCCTGTGGATCATCTGTATGCGATTCCTTCCTTTGCGCGCTACTTCAAGAGCATCATGCAGATGGAAGACATCGTGGTGGTATCTCCTGATTCCGGTGGAGCAAACCGGGCCCGGGCTTTGGCGAAACGCCTCAATTGCACTTTGGCGATCGGCGATAAGCGGCGGAGCGGAAACAACGATCAATCCGAGCTGCTCAATATCATCGGAGAAGTATCCGGCAAGACCGCCATTCTCTTTGACGATATCATCGACACCGGCGGGAGCCTGATCAAGATGGCCAAAGCCTTACAGGAGCATGGAGCACGAAAGGTCTATGCCGCGTGTACACATGGCGTCTTATCCGGCTCCGCGATCAAGTCTCTGGAAGCATCACCGATAGAAAAGCTTTTCATCACCAATACAATCCAGCTCAGCGAGCATAAACGCAGCTGCAGCAAGATTGTGCAACTCTCGATAGCGGAGATGCTGGCTACGGCCATCAAGAAAATCCACATCGAGGAATCGATTAGTATTTTGTTTAGATAGTAAATAAATGGAGGAATAAATGATATTTACTCTTAAAGCTGAACCCAGAAATACCGTCAAGAAGAGTGACCTTACGGCACTCAGAGCTACCGGTATGATTCCGTGCATAGTTTATGGCGCGGGAGTGGAAGCCACCAAGCTTTCAATCAATAGTAACGAGTTCCAAAAGTGCTACAAGAAAAGCTTCACCGAGCTTGCCTTTTACGAATTGGAACTGGAAGGTAAGAAGTATCACACGATACTCAAAGCCAAGCAGATCCATCCTGTACGCCGTAATTTCTTGCATCTGGATTTCCTGGTGGTGGATAAAGATAGCACCGTCGAACTTGATATTCCGTTGAACCTCATCGGTGAACCGGTCGGCCTCAAGGAAGGCGGATTTATGGATATAATCCAGCGTACCGTCAAAGTGTCCTGCAAAGCCAGCGATATCCCTGAAGGCCTGGAGCTCGACGTTACTGATATGAAGGTTGGGGATTCCAAACACATCCGTGATCTCAAGCAAGGCGCCTGGAACTATCGCGATGCTGACGATGTAACGCTCGTGGTGATTCACGCCAAGGCTACCGCGGCAGCAACCCCTGACGTTGAAGCCGAAGCGACTGCCGAAGCAAAGCCAGAAGATTAATCAAATAGACAGATCATGAACCTGGTATTGGCTTTGGGTAACCCCACCGAAAAATACAGATGGACACGACACAACATCGGTTTCATCTGTGTGGATCGTTGGGCAGAAAAGCACAAGCAGAGCTTTAGCAAGGGCGAGCTTTACGACCATCTGGTCTATCGCAATGCCGTGGTGATCAAACCCAATACCTACATGAACTTATCCGGTAACGCTCTCAAAGCGGCAATGCTCAAATGGAAGATCGACGAAGTTCTGGTAGTGCACGATGACATTGAATTGGACGCGTGCCAGCTTCGCATTCGCAACGGTGGGGGAGATGGGGGGCACAACGGCCTCAAATCTCTCTTTGAAGTGTTGCCTCCCAAGGAGTTACGCCGCATCCGCATTGGCATTGGCAGATCATCTGATGTGCCTGCTGATGTCTATGTGCTTGAGAACTTTGAGAGTGAAGAGCTGGAAAGCTATACAGAAAGTTTAAAGCTGGTATCCGGGTTTCTGGATACCTTCAGCCAATATGATTTCAACCAGGTGTTGAATGATTATAGCAAATGGAAAAAATCCTATTCCGGTGGCAAAGCTGCCGGAATCACGAGTCCAAAGGAGGAAAAGGATGATCAAGGATTACGAACTGATGGTGATGTACACCCCCAAGCTGAATGCAGATGAAGCAAACGCGGCAAACGAAGCTGTGTTGAACCAACTGCGGGATAGCGGTGCGGAAATCATCAAAACCGATCCCTGGGGTAAGCGCATGCTTGCCTATCCCATCGAAAAACTACAGGAAGCTCACTACTTTGTGAACTATTTCAAGATGGACAGCTTGGCCGTCAAAGCCCTGAAAAAGCAGTTCAACATCAATGAAGCCATCATGCGCCACATGTTTGTCGCGCGTGGCGAGTAGCAAAGGAGGATAACATGGCAGATCTTAGGTTACCCAATATCAATAAGTATATCGTAAGTGGAAGGATTGCCAATGATCTCGAGCTAAAGTACACACCCAAAGGCACTCCCGTAATGCGGTTTGTTCTGGCTGTGGATCGTAACTACAAGGATGAAAGTGATCAGTGGCAAAAAGTGACCAGTTGGATTGAGTGCGTTGCTTGGAACCGTTACGCAGAGAACCTGGCCAACAATGCCCACAAGGGCACTGCGCTACTTGTCGAAGGAAGAGTGGAAACTCGCAACTGGACAGATCAGAATAACCAAAACCGCAAATCTACAGAAGTGGTAGCAGAGAATATCCACATTCTGGAATGGAAACCTCGCGATGGCCAAAACACCGGCTCAGATGAGGTTCCCATGCCTGAAGAGAATATGGCCCCCTCGAAGACCACCACTGATGACTTGCCATTTTAGGAGACAAAATGAATTTCAGCGATAGAAAGAAAAAATTCACCCGTAAGAAATACTGCAAGTTCTGCGCGAACAAAGAGCTTGTCATAGATTACAAGAACATTGACATCATGCGTCAATACACTTCTGATGTAGGCAAGATCGAAGCTGCCCGCCTTACCGGAACCTGTGCCAAACACCAGCGCAAGCTCACTACCGAGATCAAACGCGCCCGACAGATGGCTTTGATTCCTTACGTCGTAGAATAGAACAATGCTTTGGTTTTCCCTGCTCAGCGGTGCTGTAGCAAGCTTTAGCCCCTTTTTAGGATTGATCATGGTAATGATCTTCTGTGCCAAGTCACTCGGTGCGGCAATCGTGTCGCCACAACGTGCTTTAACAGCATTCTTTGTGGTGCCTTTGCTGCTGCTCTTGATGGACAGAAGCACTTCTACCCAGATGATGGTGCTTGATGCCGTCCTGGGAGTGGGACTCATTGCCTATGTCTTTCTTATCACGCTACGTAACAATCAGATCCTCAGTGAAGCACTACTGATCTCGGCGATCGGGTTGATGCTTTATGCGGCTGCGCGGGGCTTTCTCTTTTCAGCTTTGCTGGAACAGAGCTTTGATCAGGGATTCGAGATCTTACAGACACAGATGCCAGCAATGGTAAATCAGGAATACATGGCACTCAGCATGCGGCTTTGGAAGATGGTTTTGCCCTCAGTATGGGGTGTGAGCCAGATTCTTGCCTTGATGATCGGATACTTTCTTTTCCACAAAAGCATAAAGATACCCTTCAGCTTTGGGGATTTGCGGTTTCCGGCCATCTACAATCTGTTGATTGTGGCGATCCTGCCTTTGTATTTCTTTGATTCCATCCGGCATATCTTTATCAATGCCCTGATATTGCTCTGCACCATTCCTTTGATCCAAGGCTTTGCCTATGTCTCACAGAGTTTATCCAGAGTGATAGCAAGTGGCATCATCAGAGGCATCATCATGGCAATAATCCTTGTGTATGCCTTTATCCCGCTCACCCTGATCGGTCTCTCCGATAGCTGGCTGAGCATCCGAACTATTAATCGTGGAGGAAATACCGCATGAAAGTGATATTACTTGAACACATAGAGCAGCTGGGTAGGAAAGGTGACGTGGTAAACGTGAAACGCGGCTACGCGCGCAACTACCTTATCCCAAGAGAATACGCCATTTACGGCACTCCTGCCAATATGAAACGCCTGGGTTCGATCCAGGATGAACTGAAAGCAGCTGAAGAAAAAAAGCTGGCCGAATTAAAAAACCTTGCCGAAAAAATAGCTTCCATAAAACTGACATTTGTCCGCAAAGTGGATGATCAGGGATCGATGTTTGGCTCGGTTTCCGAAAACGACATTGTGACTGCCCTCAAGACTGAGGGTGTGGAGCTTCACCGCTCTGTAGTCCAAATGGAACACCATGTCAAGGAACTGGGTGAACACAGCGTGCAGCTTCGCTTGCACAAAGAAGTCTCTGCCAATCTGAACTTTGCAGTGACAGCCGAAGACGAATAATTTTACGGGAGGTTCCCATGTACGATACGATCTTCAAGATCAAGCAGATTGCCTCGCTGGTGATATTCATCTTTGTGTTATCATTGATGGGTATGATCACCGGACGGCCGATTATGATCCTGGCCTATGCCGGATTCTTTTTGCTGATGGGTGTGGTAGTGTATCTCACTCTGCGCAAGAGGCAAAGACATTTTGAAGTAGTACAAAGCCAAAGCAAAACCTTCAGGATGGTGCTGGCAGCAGTCTTGATGCTCCTGGCCATTATCTCTCCTTTGATGATCGCGTTGCGCTCCAGCGTGATCAATCTGCCTGACGAGATGATGATGTCCAGCGTGATCCTGCTGATGCTTGGTAGCTCAATCCTGTTTATCGCCTTGGTTCTGGCCACAGTGTATTTTGTCAATCGTAAAAGCAGCACATCGATGCAGCGGATCTTGGGCTATGCCTTGTTTGTGATAGCCGCCCTGATTCCCGGCATCCTCATCTCCAGAGTGGACAACACTCCGATGGGCATCGGTTCTGTTTATTACGTGGCTATGGCAGTATTGATCCTGGCCTACAACGCCATGGGGCTCTACTGTAACCAGGAATAGATTCAAGCTATACGGGAGTTTTTGCTGAGTTTCTCAGCAAGGCTCCCGTGTTCTTAATATATGGCCTTTACTTCTCTAGATAGCAGGCTCCGCCAAGTAGTTTTCAAGCTTGGGGGAGAGAAGCATCAACGCTTCATATCCCTGTATCTGGCCTGGAAAGGCGTGGTGGGCGAGCTTTTGGCCGAGCGTTCCCACCCCATCAGGATTGACCACAATACTCTGTTTGTCGGAGTGGAAAACTCTGCCTGGATGCAGGAGCTCATATTGCTGAAACCAAAGATTATGAAGCAATACAAAGCACTGTTCCATGAAGAACTGCAGGATATGGTGTTTATCATCAAAAGCAAGGGGAAGAAAAAGAAATGAATACACTCGTGGCAGCATCTGTGCTCTCAGCGGATTTTTCCCGCTTGGGAGAGGAAATCACCGCTTTAGCAGCTTCCGATATCATCCATTTGGATTTGATGGACGGACACTATGTGCCCAATCTCAGCTTTGGCTATCCCTTGGTGGAGTGCGTCAGAAAGCTCACGGATAAGCCGCTGGACGCGCATCTGATGGTCACCAATCCTGATGCCTATATTGATGCTCTGGCCAAGATCGGTGTGCAGTGGATCTCCTTTCATCAGGAAACCGTGTATCATCCCCATCGGTTAATCCAGCAGATCAAAGCTCATGGCATCAAGGCCGGGCTTGCTCTCAATCCGGGTACTCCAGTGGATAGCATCTCCGCGCTTTTGCCCGATCTTGATTTTGTGTTGGTGATGAGCGTGAATCCGGGTTATTCCGCTCAAAGCTTCATTCCTTCTGCCATTGATAAGATCAAGACTTTAAATGCTTTACGCAAGGACGTGAATCCTTCTCTCTTGATCGAAGTGGATGGAGGAATTTCTGCCTCCAATTCTGAGCTACTCATTTCCGCAGGGGCCGACATCCTGGTTTCCGCGTCCTATATCTTTAAATCTGCCAACTACACCCAAGCCATCAACTCTCTGAAGGGGATCTAATGTTCAACAGCCTTTCCGATCGCTTAGATAAAGTCTTCCGTGGCCTCAAGGGCAGCGGCTACCTCACCGAACAAAACATCAAAGACAGCATGCGCGAGATCCGTCTCGCCCTGCTGGAAGCAGACGTTAACTTCAAGATAGTCAAAAACTTCATTGCTGAAGTGGAGAAACGCTCTCTGGGCTCGGAAGTGATGAAGTCACTCACTCCCGGTCAGCAAATCGTCAAGATCGTGCACGAACAGCTCATCAGCCTGATGGACAATGAAGGCTTCGAACTGAAAGTCTATAACAACAAGCTGGTGAAGATCATGATGGTAGGTCTGCAAGGTTCAGGCAAAACTACGGCTTGTGCCAAACTCGCCGCGATGTATCGCAAAAAGGGTATTAAACCGATGATGGTGGCCTGCGACGTGTACCGTCCGGCAGCTATCGAACAGCTCAAAGTCCTGGGTCGTCAGATCGACATCCCGGTGGTAGCTGAAGATACCAAAAACGTGATCGAGATTGCCGATAGCGCGCTGAAGCAAGCCCACGCGGATTTTACCAATCTGCTCATCTTTGACACTGCCGGTCGTCTTCATATCGATGTGGAAATGATGGACGAAGTTGCGCGTCTGAAAGCCCATGTGAAGCCGGATTACATCTTCTTTGTCGCGGATTCCATGACTGGTCAGGACGCGGTGACCGTAGCCAAGGAGTTTCATGACAAGCTTGCCTTTGACGCGGTGATCCTGACCAAGCTGGATGGTGACGCACGCGGTGGCGCGGCGCTTTCCATCAAAGCCGTTACGGGCAGACCGGTGGCCTTCGTGGGCATCGGAGAAAAGATCCCGGATATCGAAATCTTCTATCCGGATCGCATGGCATCACGCATTCTGGGCATGGGCGATGTGCTTACTTTGATCGAAAAAGCTCAGGCCAGCATCGAAGAAGAGGAAGAGGAAAAGCTGGCACGCAAGATGCTGAAAAACCAGTTTACCCTCAACGACTTCCTCAAACAACTTCAGAGCATCAAGAAAATGGGCTCTCTGGAATCGATAATCCGCATGATTCCCGGATTGGGCAGTAAACTCCCCGCCGATATGAAGATTGACGATAATGCTTTGAAACACGTGGAGGCCATCATCCAATCTATGACTCACCAGGAACGCGAGAAACCGGAATTGCTCAATGGCAGCCGCAGATTGCGCATCTCCAAAGGCTGCGGACGCCCGGTGATGGAAGTAAATCGGCTCATGCGGCAATTTGAGGACATGAAAAAGATGATGAAAAAGATGAGCACGCCCAAGGGCATGAAGGCCATGGAAGCCATGATGAAGGATCATCAATAAAGCTTAGGGCGCCTTTCGAGGCGCCTTTTTTGATTCAACCGTACGGGTAATCCTGTGTTTCATATTGAAGAATATCTACAGATTTAGCAACTCCTATAGGTGTTGATCACCCTACATGTATCTCGGAACCCTCTTGGATACGACCCGAGAGGGCTCCGGGAGAGTTCCTGGTGGCAAAGGGGCCTGAGATTGGCATGAAAATAAGCAAATTCGCTAAATAAGCAGGGGGGAACCCCCAAAGAGGGTGAGCCACGTCAGGGTTCCATGCTGCTTAAAGTGCGAAAAAGCAGATTTTCAGGATTGAGATGAGCCACCTTTGGAGTTAATGCCGCTTGATCGGTTCAGACAAGCCGATGAATCCTGGAACTATTGCCCAGTTCAGGATAGCCATCGATTTTCGTGCGGCATTGACTTCAAACAGCGGGGATGCAAAGGAGAAAGGAGAAAGGAGAAATGGAAGGGAAAAGCATGCTTGCTGCTCGAAGTCCAAAGCACATGAACATTGGGAATAAGCTTGGAATTGGGGGAGTGCTTTGAACTCCGAGGGAGGCACCTTTGGAGTTAATGCCGCTATGGATGTTCATACATGCCTGTGAATTTGGAACTTACGACTCGGTTCAGAGTAGCCCTCAATCTTCGGGCGGCATTGACTTCAAACAGCGGGGATGGGGGAAGTGAACAGAGAACCGAGAACCGTGAACAGAGAAGGCGATCTCGCTGCTTGAACTCCTGCGCTACGCTGCGAAGTCCAAGGGTGGAAGGCGATCCAGCTGCTTGAACTCCTGCGCTACGCTGCGAAGTCCAAGGGTGGAAGGCGATCCAGCTGCTTGAACTCCTGCGCTTCGCTACGAAGTCCAAGGGTGGAAGGTGAAAATAAGCAAATTCGCACTTTAAGCAAGGGGGAACCCCCAGGAAGGCAGGGCAAAGGGCTCTATAGTGCTTAAAGTGCTTATTTAGTATATTTTCATTTTTATATATCTTATATTATTGTAATACATACACTTGCACTACACACTTCTCCTGAAAACCCATGCTTAAACAGCGCTTAAACTTGCTTAAACTTGCGAAAACAGCTATTCCCTTTAGGAAAGTGTGGGAGGCCAATGTAGGAGTTGAAAGCGTTTGATATCTTTATCTAAGCCAAAGCATTGGCAGGCTTCGACAAATGCGCATCGGAGTAGTGAATTCTGCACGCTTTCGACTTCTAACAGCGGGATTGGGATACCCCCAAGCTTCAGGATGAAGCTTCTACAATTGTAGAAACGGCTTCCAGCCGTTTATGTGTTATGCTTAGTCCTGCTTTAGCTTATAGTCTCCTCATGATAAGAGCGAACTATGAGCTAATGCAGGGAGAAAACTGAGCACTACTGAGCTATGCGAGAAGAGCTGCTGAGCAGCTCGCTTTTGCAGTTGACAAGGATAGCCTCTCAGATTTATTGAGTCACTTGAGGTGACGAAATTGAAGACAGAAATCATCATAAAAGGTGCGAGTGAGCACAACCTGAAGAACATAGATTTAGCGATACCCAGAGACAAGCTTGTGGTCTTTACCGGTGTTTCCGGAAGCGGGAAGAGTTCCCTGGCTTTTGATACCCTATATGCCGAAGGGCAAAGGCGTTATGTGGAGTCACTCTCGGCTTATGCCCGGCAGTTTTTGGGGCAGATGGAGAAGCCCAAAGTTGACTATATCGAAGGGCTTTCTCCGGCTATTTCCATCGAACAGAAGTCGGCCAGCAAGAATCCCCGCTCCACCGTGGGCACAGTGACCGAGATCTATGACTATCTGCGCGTGCTCTATGCCCGGATCGGCAAGCAGCACTGTCATCAATGCGGAGATCCGGTGGGATCGCAGACCGTGGATCAGATGGTGGAGCACCTGATGGAAAATCCCGAAGGCACCAAACTGCAATTGCTGGCGCCCTTGGTGCAAAACCGCAAGGGTGAACACAAGGAAGAGCTGGATCAGCTTCGTAGCGAGGGCTTTGTACGCGTGATGATCAACGGGGTGGTGCGCAACCTTGATGAAGACATCGTATTGGACAAAAAGAGCAAGCACACCATTGATGTGGTGATAGATAGATTGGTGATCAAAGACGGTATCCAAAGCCGTCTGGCAGATTCACTGGAATTGGCCATGAAGCTCACTGAGGGCATGGTCAAGATAGACTTTCCTGATGCCGGGGAAACGCAGGTGCTCTCTTCTCAAAACTCCTGCGCGCGCTGTAACATCGGTTTTGATGAGCTGAGCCCGCAGAGTTTTTCCTTCAATAGCCCGATCGGTGCGTGTCCGGCCTGTAACGGCCTGGGATATCGCCTGGAGTTTGATCCTGATCTGGTGGTGGCAGATCCCGAAAAGACCATCATGGAAGGCGCGGTGGAGCCCTGGGGACGGCTGGAAGCCAAAAAGGACAGCTGGACTTTGAACGCCGTGCAAAACCTGGCCAAGGCCTATAACTTTTCTCTGAACACGCCCTGGTATCAATTGCCGGAGATCGTGAAAGAGCTCGTCCTCTATGGCTCCAAAGGCAAAAAGTTCAAGATTGCCTGGCAAAACGCCCGGGGCAGCGGAGAGTTTTTGATGAAGCACGAAGGCGTGATCCCGCAATTGCAACGCCGGATGCATGAGACCACATCAGAGGAAATGCGCCGTCACTACATGCAGTATATCAGCGATAAACCCTGTCCGGATTGTGAGGGGCAGAAGCTGAAGCCGGCTTCACTGGCTGTATTGGTGGGGGATAAGAACATCGGTGACATCACTGCCATGAGCGTCAAAGAAGCGCATGACTTTTTCAGCGCTTTAAGACTGAAGGGTAACTCCCTGATCATAGCCGAAGAAGTGCTGAAAGAGATCAAAGCCCGTTTGGGTTTCCTCCTGGCTGTGGGCTTGCACTATCTCAGCCTGGATCGGCGTTCACCCACCCTGTCCGGAGGTGAAGCGCAACGCATCCGTCTGGCCAGTCAGATCGGCTCCCAATTGGTGGGCGTGATGTATATTTTGGACGAGCCTTCCATCGGTCTGCATCAACGGGATAACACAAAACTGGTGAATATGCTGTTGCAGCTCAGGGATTTGGGCAATTCCGTGATCGTGGTGGAGCACGATGAAGACACCATGCGCAGCGCGGATATGATCGTGGACTTTGGCCCTCGTGCCGGCATCTATGGAGGAGAGATCGTGGCCACAGGTACCATGGACGAGATCATCCAAAATCCGGATTCCATCACCGGGGCCTATCTTTCCGGACGCATGTGCATCCCCATTCCGCAGAAGCGCATCAAAGCCGATGAGCGCATGCTGAGCATCATGGGGGCCAGTCACAACAATCTCAAGGACATTGACGTGCAGATCCCGATCGGGCTATTTGTTTGTGTAACGGGAGTTTCCGGCAGTGGGAAGAGTTCTTTGATCAATCAGACTTTGGCGCCATATCTCACTAACCACTTTTACCGAAGCTCGCACAAGGTGGGTAAAATGAAGCAGATCAACGGAGTCGAGCATCTGGACAAGATCATTACCATCGATCAGCAACCCATCGGACGCACCCCACGCAGCAATCCCTGCACCTATATCAAGCTTTTTGATCCGATTCGCAATCTTTTTGCGGAACTGCCCGCTTCCAAGATGAAAGGCTATAAACCAGGCCGCTTTTCCTTCAATGTGAAAGGAGGACGCTGTGAAGCCTGCGAAGGAGCGGGAGTGAAGCAGATCGAGATGCACTTTATGGCCGATATCTATGTGACCTGCGATGTCTGCAAGGGTAAACGCTACAATCAAGAGACGCTATCGGTGCGTTACAAGGGCAAAAACATCGCGGAAGTGTTGGATATGGATGTGCAGGAAGCGATTGACTTCTTTGACGCCATCCCTTCCATCAGGCAGAAGCTGAAGACTTTGCATGAAGTGGGCCTGGATTACATCAAGCTGGGACAGGCTTCCACCACCCTTTCCGGAGGAGAAGCACAACGCATCAAGCTCTCGCGGGAACTGAGCAAGACTTCCACCGGCAATACCCTGTACTTGCTGGATGAACCCACCACCGGTCTGCACTTTGACGATATCAACAAGCTGCTGAAAGTGCTGAAGAAACTGGTCTCCATGGGCAATACCGTGGTGGTGATCGAGCACAATCTGGATGTGATCAAATCTGCCGATTGGGTGATAGATCTGGGTCCCGAAGGGGGTGATGAGGGTGGAAGAATCCTGGTCAAAGGCACTCCGGAAGACGTCATTGCCTGCGCGGAAAGCGCCACCGGAATCTATCTGAAGCAGCACTATCAGCGAGAACAATGTATGGATGAACCACCCCAAACTGAAGCAAAGCCCAAACGTGGGCGCAAACCCAAAAGCAAGGCCAGCTAAAGATGCATATCCGCTTTTCCTACCAGGCACCTACAGCGGGAACCCATGAAGTGGGCATCCTGGGGGAATTTACCGAGTGGAAGATCCAAGCCCTGCAAAGGCATGGAGATAAGTATTCCATCAGCTATGATCTCAAGCCTGGACGTTATCTTTATAAATTCATCGTTGATGGAGCCTGGATGCCCGATCCATCTCACCATAAGCGCGAACCGGATCCCTTTGGTGGCGAAAACTCGGTGCTCATCGTGGAAGAAACCGGGAAAGAGGAGAGCTGGGATGAGTTCACCGCAAAGGCCATAAGGCTGCGTTTGCAGGACTTTCTATCCATTCACCGGGTGCGGGAAGAGCTGTTTGAACTGCGTTTGAGATGGCCGGCTCATCTGGCCCAAAGTCTCAGAGTAAGGCTGGATGATACCTGGCAAGCCATGAGTCCGGTAGGGATGCTGGCTACCGACAAGGTGTGGCACACTGTGGCTGGCATTGCTGTGCTCACTGAGATGCTTTTTGAAATCCGCTATGATGATAGGCAATTGTATCTGGGTGAGAGCATTAGCTTTACCGAGAGCAACGCGGCATGCCTGATCCCAGAAGACTATCCCATCTTTCAGATTCCTGACTGGGTGCACAAGGGGGTTATCTATCAGATCTTTATGGATCGGTTCTGTAATGGGGACAGCGCTCTGAATCAGGATTTTAGCGAATGTTACTACAGGGATTGCCGTACTCCGCCTAAGCAGGATGAGTTGCTTGCGCCCAATCAGGAATATTACCACTTTGTGGATGATTGGGATGACATCAAAGGGCTCAAGCAAAACCCTCATCTGCCCCAGGGCAAGCCGGATTGGTGGTGCTTTTATGGGGGGGATATCCCCGGTGTGCGCGCTAAGCTGGACTATCTTGAGGAGTTGGGGATCACGATCCTATATTTCAATCCCTTGTGGGAAGCCAAGTCTGTGCATAAATACGACGCGGCGGACTTTCGCAAGGTGGATCCGCATTTTGGGAGTGCGCATGATCTGAAGGATCTGGTCTCCGAAGCGCAGCAGCGCGGGATGAGAGTGATCCTGGATGTGGCCTTCAACCACAGTGGCGAGACCTTCTGGGCCTTTCAGGATTGCGTGAAGCAGGGTGAGGAATCCCGCTACTGGCATTGGTATGATTGGTTCAATTGGCCATTGCCCAAGCCTTTGCCGCCGGACTTTAAGCCCAAAGAGTATTATCAATGCTGGTGGGGCATCAAGGATATGCCGGATCTGAATTTCGATCTTTCGCGTCGGCATCCATTTGAGAACTACATCCGTGATATCGGGAATGCCGAGATAAATGAAGATCTGGTATATTACATTCTGGATAGCGTGGAATGGTGGCTGGCCTATATCGGGCTGGATGGTTTCAGGCTGGATGTTCCGGACGAAGTGCCTTGGTGGTTTTGGGAGCTTTTCCGCAAGCGCGTGAAGGAAATCAAACCGGATGCCTGGCTGGTGGGGGAGATATGGAACAATGCCACGGCCTGGATCTCGCATAAATACTTTGACAGCGTGATGAACTACGCCTATTTCAATAGTCCCGTGCTGGAGCTCTTTGTCCATCGTATGATCTCTAAAAAGGAGTTTCAAACCCGCATCACTGAAGGCCTGGGAGCCTATCCCATGCATGCCGCGCAGGCGATGATGAACCTGCTTGGCAGTCACGATACCCAGCGTGTCATGGAACTGGCCAGAGGGGATTTACGCAGGATCAAGCAGGCAGTGTTTTTCCAAATGACCTTCATCGGCACGCCGCATATCTACTATGGCGATGAGATTGCGATGGCAGGTGGCAAGGATCCGGATAATCGCCGACCTTTCAACTGGCAATGGGAAAGCGATGCCAAATCGTTGGAGCTAAGAGCATTCTACCGGCAGTGCATCCTGCTGAGACGAGACCACAGCGTCCTGACTGATGGGGAGTTCGAGTTTATTCAGAGCCTGGATGGCGTGCTGCTCTATCGCAGATTCTATCAAGATTCCCAGCTCTATTGCGCGATCAATCTCAGCCCACAGCAAAAGAGCATAAAAGAAACCCCCGCTGAGCTTTACTTCACCGAGGGTAAGGCGCGTGTAGGCAAAAAGGGTTTGGTCCTGGCAGCTTACGCTATCTGCGCATACCGATAGGCATTACTTTTCCAGAAGCTTGTTTACCAAGGGAGCGCGCAGTCTATGGGCAGCAGGATATCCTGCGCCTAAGAGAGGACGCAGGTAATAACGGAAATCATCAGTGATGCCATTGCCGGCAGCATTGATGAAGTTATCAGGCATATGACGGGTCTTGCGAGCCACGTCACCCAGCTTTTCCAGTTTGTAATTCACCGAGTAGTAGCCGGTTCTTTGGATCGAGATGGAGCCATCCAGATTGTACCAAATAGCATAATGCGCGGCGCGTTCACCCACTTCACGAGCTTCACGTTGATCCACGTCCGACACACAGCCCAAAAATGAGCGTTGCAGATAGCCGAAAGTATCGCTACGCACGCGTTTGATCTTGAGTTTCTCACGGATGAGATCGCAGAGCAAATCACCCAACATACCCGTGCCAGAAAGCTGCACATTGCCATGCGCGTCGTGCTCCACATTCTTGGTGAGTTTGGCCATCATCGGAGTGCCGTCTTCATCCACGATGCCTTCACTCACCGCGATCACGCAGCGTCCATTCTCATCATATACTTTCTTCACATCCTTCAGAAATTGCTCTCTGCTAAAAGGGCGCTCCGGCAAATATATCAAATGTGGGCCATCATCGGGATACTTCTGTCCCAAGGCTGCTGCTGCAGTGAGGAATCCGGCATGACGCCCCATCACTACACCGATATACACACCGGGAAGGGCGCGATTATCCAGGTTTGCTCCGGCAAAAGCGGATGCTACGAATCGAGCAGCAGAACCATAACCCGGAGTGTGGTCGCTGAGCACCAGGTCGTTATCAATCGTCTTGGGGATATGGATGGCGCGAAACTCATATTCTGCTTCCTGGGCTTGCTCGTTCACGATGCGCACAGTATCCGCAGAGTCATTGCCACCGATGTAAAAGAAATAGCGCACATCATGGGCTTTGAGCACTTTGAAGATCTCTTTGCAATAGGCAATATCCGGTTTGTCACGGGTGGAGAGCAGGGCCGATGAGGGAGTATCTGCCACTTGCTCCAGATTGTGCGTGGTCTCCTGAGTGAGATCCACAAAGGTTTCATTGACAATGCCTTGCACGCCATGCAGAGCGCCATAGACGCGGGTTACCTGGCTAAACTTACGGGCTTCCAGGGTTGCCCCCACCAAAGATTGATTGATCACTGCTGTGGGGCCTCCGCCTTGCGCGATTACCACTTTTCCATCAAGCTTCATTCTTCATCCTCCTTTCCGGTGTCGGGAAAGCAATTATTCATTTAAAGGCTACAGTTCAGGGCTTGCAATTTTTGTCCAGCAGAAAATCCTTGCCTAAAACGGGGAATCAAAAAGACTGTACCCGGAGGTAGAATGAGCTACATTGTACTTGCGCGTAAATACAGACCGCAGAACTTCTCTGAAGTATATGCGCAGGATCACGTTACCAAGATCCTGCAGAGCGCGATAGCGTCCGAACGCATCGCCCATGCGTATCTCTTTACCGGACCCCGGGGAGTGGGAAAAACCTCTCTGGCCAGGATCATGGCAAAAAGCCTGAACTGCCAGGAAGGCCCCACCACGCACCCTTGCGGCAAGTGTACGAACTGCGTTGAGATCACCAGTGGGGTATCCCCGGACGTGATCGAGATCGACGGTGCCAGCAACACCGGTGTGGATGATATTCGTGAGCTTCAACGCGAATTGCTCTACGCTGCCAGCGGTGCTAAGTATAAGATATACATCATCGACGAAGTGCACATGCTTTCCAAGAATGCCTTCAACGCGCTGCTGAAGACCCTGGAAGAGCCTCCGGAAAACGTGATCTTCATCTTTGCCACCACCGAGCCGCACAAAGTATTGCCCACCATCATTTCCCGCTGTCAACGCTATGACTTCAAGCGCATCCCGGTGGAAGCAATCGTGAAGCGCCTCAAAGACCTGGCTGTAAAAGAAGGCATCAGGGTGGATGACGAATCCTTGTATCTGATTGCCCGCAAAGCAGATGGCGGCATGCGCGACGCGCTGTCTCTGATGGATCAGACCATCTCTTACTGCATGAACGACATCAGCATCGATCGGGTGCGCCAGATCTTTGGCATGATTCCCAATCAGGTGTATCACGACTTCATGCAGATGATCAAGGCCAAAGACCCGCAAAGCCTGATCACTTCCCTGCATCAGATCTTCGAAGAAGGTACCGATCTGCAAGAGTTTATTGCCAATATGCTGGAATATCTGCGCATCGTGATTCTACGTGGTATGCAGATTCAGATCAAGGACATCAGCTCTGAAGAATTGCCTCTCTTTGACGAGATTGCCGGGCTCTTCGAGCAGACCGATCTGCTCTATATCATGAGTCAATTGATGCAGACCAAAAACGATATTCGCGTCAGTGGCAACCCCTATCTCTTGATCGAAGCCACGATGATCAAGCTGTCCCGTCTGGATGAGATATCGGACGTGGCAAACCTGATCAAGGAACTGCAAAAAGGTGGCATCAGCAGCCCCGGCATTCAGTCGGCATCTGCGCCTAAAGCTAAACCAGAGCCTGCCCGGCCCATAAGCCCAAGCGCTTTGCACGCGCAGCCCAAAGCTCCGGAACCGGAATTGCCCAAATTGGAACTATCCGAAACAGTCTTGCTGGAAAACTGGAGCAAGCTGGTAGCGCGATTGAAGAAGAGCAGTACGGTTACCGGCCTGGCCTTGGAGAGCTGTAAAGTATTGGGCATCAGCGGCAACGCGATCAACCTGCAGTTTGACACTCCCACCAAAATCAACAGCGTGAAGACCAATCAGGAGCGCATTGAAGCCGTGTTCTCAGACGTCTTTGGCAAAGCGATCCATCTGAACTTCCTCTTGGAAGAGCGGGAAGCCCCCACCAGGGTCGAGATCAAACGCAAGACCATCGATGACATCAAAGCAGAGAATCCCGAAATAGCAGGTTTTATCAACGAAACCAGGGCGAGGTTGCTCTGATCTTTAGCATCATCTTCGCACTTCTGACCATACTCTATCTTGCTTTTTTAGCTTGGGTATTGGGAGGGCTGAAAGGCAGCATTAGCCCCAGCGCCACCATCAATCACCATCCGGAGCCCATCTCCGTGATCGTGGCTGCCAAAAACGAAGCGCGCAAGCTGCCGGCCTTGCTCAGCTCCATCGCTCAATTGGAAAGCCCTGAAGTGGATTATGAGATCATCATTGTCAGCGATCACTCCACCGATGAGACCAACCAGGTAATCGCCAATTGGGATGGTAAGTTCGGCATCCGCTTCATCGATTTTCAGGGTGAGATCCCCGGTGTGATCGGCAAAAAAGCCGCCTTGCAGACCGGCATCGGTGCCGCTAAGTATGACGTGTTGTCCTTCACCGACGCGGATTGTCAGCTTCCCCCCAATTGGTTGATCGAGATCAGTCACAGCATGACTCCCGAGCTGGACTACATGTTGGGCTATTCCACCATCTATCAGGCGATGGAAGAGAGCGATCTCAAGCTGGTAAATTTTGAACGCAGTATCTATTACGCCTTAGCCGCAGCTGGTTTAGCCCATGGAAAAGCGATTACTTCCAGTGCCTGTAACCACGTATATCGCAAGAGTCTCTTTGATCGTGCCGGAGGTTTTGACGGGATCGGCCATATCATGAGTGGAGACGACGACCTGCTTTTGATCAAGATGATGCCCCACATCAAAAAGGCTATATACAATCCCAGACCGGATCTGCAAGTGAGCTGTGTTGAGGACAAAAACCTTGCCCGGCAATATCACAAAAACATCCGTCGCGCGTCCAAGTTTAAACACCATCCACCCTATCTGAAACGCCTATCAGCGGCCATATTCCTATATTTCATCATGTTTTATGTCGCGCTGATCCTGCTCTTTTGCACCAAACTGAACTTGCTGCTTTTAGCCGCGATCCTGCTCAAAACCGCTTCAGAGCTCTTTATCAGTCAGTATCACCTGAAGCTGGTGAATAAAACCCATCTGGGCATCCTCTATTTTCCGCAAATCCTGATCTTCCCATTGCAGTTCGTGTTCTACGCGATCAGAGGGAGCATCGGCAAATATCGCTGGAAATAGTCACACCCGCCTAAGCTTCAGATTCAAGATATCCTGCATCATCTCGGTCTTCAATTTTCGTCTGTCAAATAGCATGACTATGGGGGGTAGGATGTCTCCAGATTTGGGATGTAAGCTGCTGTAGCAGTAATCGTTAGTACGCATAAAATCCTTGTTCGAGCTCATCGCCCAATATCGGGTGCTGAAGCTCAAGAGATGCAAGATGCTATCCTCGACTCTGATCCGGGAGATGCAACCTTGAGCGGTATGGTGCTGCATCAGGCTTGAATTGCGGAAACAATGCCACTTGTCATTGCTATCCGGATAGGAAAACTCCGCTTTTGGCATCACATTCTGAGGATGATAATGAGTTTGCACACCGAAGCTAAGGTGGTTTGCCCTGGCCATATCCTTTAGGATTTCTACTGCGACGATCAAGATGGGCAGTCCCGGACAGCTGAGGTAATAATGCTTGTATCTAAGCCCTTTCAGCGGTTCAAAATGCCCTATCTCAGTATCCCAGGAGAGTCCGCTCCAGATGTTGCCCCGCTGATCCCTCAGCTCTGCTCTTTGCAATATGTGCTTATCCTGCATAAAATTAACAGCCTTCACTGAGGGTGGCACGCAAAGGATGCCACCGGGATAGGGGTTGAAGCTTGAGCGCGGCACAAAGCCTTGCGGGATGGGATCCAGCCATTCCAGGCCATGATAGCTAAGGCCGGCTATAGTGGGCAAAGCACTGTTCTTTTTTGCCTTAAAGCTGATCCGTCCATTATCCAGGCCCAGAAACTCTTCGTCTTCAAAGTAACTGATCGTTCCGGATTTGCGGAGCAGTACCCGCGGATGCTTGATGGTAAAAGCGGGATAGGCTATTTGCGCGTCCAGAAGGGCGATCGGCTCTTGCTCAAGCTCGATTCTGTAGCTCTTTCCCGCTTCAGCCTTAGCCGAAAACGCGGGATCGGTGATCTGCAATGTCCCTTCAAATCCCATCTGCTGGTGGTGCACTACTTCCAGCTCTAGCTCTTTGTCATAAAAAGGATTATGCATGTTCACCACAATATCGGCCGAATACTCTTTGGGGATTTTGTCCCGAGCCTCGCCCAAGACATAATCTCGCAATTGATACGCGCTGGAAAAGCAATCCACATAAAAACGCAGGGCCGGGCTTTGCATTTCTTTCATGCACTTGAGCTTGGCCAAGTCCAGATCAAAGGCCATCCACCAGTGATCAAAACCCGCTTGCCAGCCTTCTTCCCAGATGATGGCAGTGCTGGACTTATCTTTGGAAAAATAGAACCAGGGCTCGGTGACGTCTTTGATGTCAAAATCCGATGGACACGCATCCGCCATCTCATACGCAAGGCTGATCAAGCGATCACTTTTGGCAAAGGTGAAGCCGGAAGTCGGGGGCGCGACCAGTTCCCTCAGACACAGCGTTTCATGCTCTTCGGGAATGGCTTGAAAGCGAACTTGCAGCTGCATCTCACCGCTCACAAACAGGGTATAGATTTTGCTGAATTTCAGGCCGGGATGCTGTTTGCTCTCATAATAGACTTCCATGCGAGCCGCATCTTCCCGAGTTTCAAAGATCATATCCAGGGCTTCTTCACTATCAAACTCAGCGCTGAAAGGACGACCAAAATCTGAAGGGCGGCAATAGACACTGCTCCCTTTGTCGCTGATCAGATAGCCCCAGTTCTTTTGATCCTGAAGAGGCATCTGAAAGTAGTTCATGCCGGCCATCAGAATGGCTTTGTCCTTGCTCCGTCCGGCTTCTGTGCCACGCAGAGCACGCAATAGGATATCCGGCTCGAGGCAGAATTGCGTGACCTCGCTGTCCTCACTTTGGAACTCAGCCTGCACCATGGGCGCGTAAAAGCATGAGCCATAAAGGACGATCTTAAGCTCCATAACCTTCTTTTCTCCGGCCTCAAGGGAGCAATTGAGCTCAGGCTGGAGCAGGCGCAGCTTGCCCTGATCCGGAAAGCTTAGTTTGAGTTCACAGCTGCGATCCAGATTGCTCACCAGGTTCACGTATAATTTCTGAGGGCAATCAGTGCGGAGCATGTGTTTGGCGTTCAAGCTAAGCTGGATGGGATAGCGAACCTTCTGAGAGTTGCCGATGGTAATGGCCTTCCCGCCAATCAAAACTTCACTTTTGACCGCCGGCAAGGCCTCCCATTCACTAAAATCTTTCGTAATGGGAAGCAGGCTGTATTCGGCCTCAATGCTGATTGCAGGCTGGGCTTGGCCTTGATGATGGTAGTCAAAGCTGATGTTATGCTCCGGGCGGCCATGGATTTCGAAATCCCGGAAGGCAGGATTGAAGCACTCATAAGTGTATGAAACCATGTGCTTGGTGCCAAAGACCGGCTTTGCCAGGGCTACCCGCGTGCTCAGATGAAAGTCCTGACTCTCGATCTCCACAATGCTGCGGGAAGCTTTGTCAAACACCACTTTCAGGCTCTTCCCATTCTTTTGCCAAAGGTAGCGGTAGAAGATGAAGCCATCTTCCTCATCTCCATCCGGCTCTACCTTCAGTTCACGCGTAAGGTCATCGTACCAGTCAAAATACTCGAAGTAGGGCTTCATTAGCTCGTTGGTTAAGAGCCCGGGCAAGAAGTTCACCAGATAAGTAGCACTGGCTTCCATTTTTTGCCAGAAGAAGCCGCATTTTTTGTACAAAGGCACGGCTTTGGTATTGCCCGCCCAGGTGTATAAAGTGATGTATGGCATCTTCAGCTCTGCGGTTTTCAGCACACAGCGTTTGAGCAGTACCTTGCCCAAGCCCGATCCGTGATAGGAAGGCAGCACGTTCAGCATGCCCACATTGGCGATATCCGCTTCATCCCGATAGAGATTGATATAGCCCACCACCGTGTCATTATCAATAGCCAGATAGGTGGACAGGGCTGTGCTGTTCAGTTCTTTATCCAGGATCTGCGCTTCACTGTAATTGAAGAGATTGCCGTTCCAGGCCTCGGTGCTCTTGTTCCACATCTCGGCCAGGCTCTTGGCGTATTGTGGTTCGTAGTCACAAATGATAATATTGCTGATGTCTTTCGGCATGGCGTTTCTCCTTATGTGTCTGATGCCAAAGTCTGATGCTGTTCTTGCATCATGGGCAGCATTCTGATGCCATAATATTTGTCAACTATTTTGCTCAAGACCGGCTCTAATCCCATCCCGATTGAGATACGGTCATGATACGGTCATGATATCGTGATTTTCATGAGCGTATCATGACCGTATCATGACCGTATCTCAGGTGTTAGTGACTCGTAACTCATAACGCGTAACGCATAACGCATGACGGTGTGATGGGGCATGGATTTATATTGTCTAGCAGACGAATCCGGCGTTTCGCCAAAGCGTATTGCCGTCGTTCCTGTTCTCGATATCCGGCATGCAAATCAGTTTGTAGATCCGATCGTAATGCTTGCCCGGCTTGAGGATATCAAGTTTTCGCGTCAGCTCTCGTTCGATGGAGTCCGGATGGTGCTTGCTTTGCCATTTGGCTTCTCCGATTAACAGATCGTGACCATCTTTAGATTCAGCAACGATGTCAATCTCCGCGCTTCCTTTTTTCTGAGATTGCTGCCACCATCTTTGGGCGGGAAGGAAGGTCTGGCCATTGATCTCAAGTTTCATCACGCTTTTTCGGCAGAGTTCTTCCCATGTGTGTGAGACATAGAGGCTGCGCCGGTTGATGAATTCCTCCAGCACCAGGTCTATGTGTCCGCTATTCAGTTTAGATTGATTTGGTACTACGAAGCTGAAAAAGAAGCGAGATAAGGGGTCATGTATCCGATACAGAGTCTTCTTGCTGTTGCGTCCGCTTTCTCCCCAGCATGTATCACGCGCCACATATCCGGTGTCGATCATGTTTTGGATCGAGCGGTTCAGGCTGGTGGCGGGTTTGGATAGTCGGCCGGCAATTTCAGAAAGCTTGTGGCACCCCTGGCCGATGAGAGAAGCGATGCTGTTGGGCTGCACGGCATTATTCATGTCGTCCATAAACAGACGCAGGGGCTCTTCATGCAGGATTCCATAAGGATTTAAGATCAGTTCCCGGATGGCTTCCTCCAGGGATGGATACTCTGTCCTTAGTTCCCAATAGCGGGGAATCCCGCCCCAGACAGAATACTCTTCAATGGCTTGCGGCGCCTTGATTCCCAAGGCTTCAGCTAACCAACAGGGCTCCATTGGTGAAAGGGATAGGATGCGATGCGCGCGGCCAAACAGAGGGGCCGAACGAGACAAAACCAGGCCCTGCATCATCTGTTGCGAACTGCCACAGAGCAAAAGGTGATACATGGAATTCTGTTTGAGATCAATGATCTTTTGCAGCACACTGGGCAATTCCGGAGAGCTTTTCACCAGATAAGGGAACTCATCAATGATAATGGTGACGCGCTGCCGTAAGCGGAGATTGATCTGCTCAAACAGAGTGTTCCAATCAGGATATTGGATAGATGCAAAGCCGGGGATATGGGCACTTAGCTGATCGGCAAAAAACGCGCGTTGGATACCGGCTTCATTGATGTCGGCCAGATAATAGACCGTGTTTGCATTACTGATATGTTGCAACAAGGCGCTCTTGCCGATTCTGCGCCGGCCATAGAGCACGATGAACCGGCTGTTTGCTTTTTCCAGTTCAGCTCTGATCAGGCTTTGCTCGTGTTCACGATTCAAAAAGTCCATGGATATTCCTCCCCTTGCTTGATAGGAACCACAAAAGCACAGGCATTATGTTTGTCAAACATTATGTTGGCAAAGCATAATAAAGGGTGGCAGAATCTCACCCAGCCTTCCGGGCTTTATGAGACCACTGCAGGGCTGAGCCTCAGTATCTGCGCATTTCCATTTTGGAGAGGCCGGCGTAATCCCGTGCATGCTCAGATGAGGCAAAAAGCATTGCATGCACTTTTCTCTTGACTGATATTAGCCCACAGCGGAAGGTGGTCTTTAGTAAAAAAAAGGTGTTTGTGAATGACTCTCAGAGATATCGTAGCTTTATTGGAAGCTGAAGTTCTGTATCCCGAAGCTGATCTGGAGCGCGAGGTACCGTGTGCCTTTGCTTCGGACATGATTTCGGACATTTTGATGTGCACCAAAGAGCCAACCCTGCTCCTCACCGGACTTACCAACAATCAGGTAATACGCCTTAGCGACATGATAGATCTCACCGGCATCGTCTTTGTGCGTGGGAAAAAGCCTTTACAAGACGTGATTGAGATGGCTGAAGAACGTGGTTTGCCGATCATCAGCACGAAGTTCACCCTATACCGCTGTAGCGGGATCCTGTTTAACGCCGGCCTTCGCAGCTGCAAGATATAGTAGCATGGCAGAATACTGGTTTATTGCCGATGGCTTTGAAGAGCGGGTGCGCGAAAACCTTCAAAGCGAGCTTGAAGCTGAAGTGGATCTGGATTTTGGCATTCCGGAAAAGGATTTTAATACTGCCGGCAAGGGCTCTTCTGAGCTGAAAAACTTGCTCAAACGCTTAGGCGTGGATTCCGATATTCTCAGACGGATCGCCGTGGCATCATACGAAGCGGAGATCAATGTAGCAGCCCATTCCCAAGGCGGCGTGATGAAATCTGCCGTATATGACGACCATATCCACGTGCGTTTTGTGGATGAGGGCCCGGGCATTGCCGACATCGAGCAAGCCATGGTTCCGGGATATTCCACCGCGGATGATCTGGTGCGTGAATTGGGTTTTGGCGCCGGATTGGGTTTGCCAAACATCAAAAAGAACAGCGACGCGATGCATATTGTCTCCGAAAAAGGAGCTTCCACGCTCCTGGAGTTCATCATATATTTCAGCTGATGCCTTATGAACAAAGCAGATAGTAAGTATTTCCACGCGATTCAGATTCTTGAGGATAACTGCACCGGCTGTACTGCCTGCGTGAGGGTTTGCCCCACCGAAGCCATTCGGGTGCGCGATCGCAAGGCCTCCATCGATCCCTACCGTTGTGTGGATTGTGGAAATTGCGTCAGCGTGTGTGAATTTCATGCCATCATTCCGGCCAGCGATCCCTTGGACATCATTAAAAATTATAAATACCGTCTGGCCATCATATCATCCAGTTTCTTCGGCCAGTTTTCCGAAGACATCAGCTATGCGATCGCCAAGCAGGCCGTATTGCAGCTTGGTTTCGACGAAGTAGCGGAAGAAGCTTCGGTCACCAATTTTATGGTCAAGATGATCCGGGAATACATCCGTGAGAATCGCGATAAACGCCCTATTCTGAGCAGCAACTGCCCTGCTGTGGTGCGTTTGATTCAGGTGAAGTTTCCCTCGCTTTTGCCCAATCTCTTTCATCAGGAAGCGCCGATGAGTATTCTGACCCGCTTTTTGCGAGATAAGATCTGCCGCGAAAAGAATGTCAGTGATGAAGACCTCGGCATCTTTTTGATCGTGCCTTGTGTGGCACATGTGACCGCGGTGCATCAGCCGGAAGGTGCTTACAAACACTTGCAGGATGGGGCTTTTTCCACCGGCATGATCTATGGCAAAGTACGCGAGATCATCAAAGATGTGCAAAACCACCCGGTGCCCATCGATACTTATCCCCACGGCCTCACCTGGGCCTTATCCGGAGTGCAGGCAGAATTGGTAGATACAGACGACATCCGGGCTTTATCAGTGAATGGTATCGATAACGTGATGGATATTCTTTCCCGGGTGGAGGATCACTATCTGGATCAGTATGACTATATCGTGCTCAGAAGTTGCACCAATGGTTGCGTGGGCGGTTGCCTGAACGTGGAAAATCCATTTGTGGCGATGAGCCGCATCAAAAAGATGATTAAAGAAGGCAAAAGCGTTGATGGCGACATCTCTGAAATGGAGAAGCTGTATCGGGATGGAGAATTCAAGGTAAGCCCCCTGGCTCCGCGTCCCATCATGGAACTGGATAAGGACATCAAAAAAGCCATCCAGAAGATGAAAAAGATCAACGAGTTTCTCACCATGTTGCCGGGCCTGAATTGCAGCGCCTGTGGCAGTCCTACCTGTTACGCTTTGGCCGAAGACATCGTCTTGGGTAAAGCTACTTTGGACGATTGCGTGGTGCTGAAACGCAAGCCCAGTGAAGATGATGATTAAACAAAAAAAGGATATCAAGATGATCAAACTTACAGACTATATGACCGCTATCGGCGGCACAAATCATACTCCGGCATTGAATCCGGATGAGATCGAAATCAGCGGAGCTTATGTGAGCGATATGCTGAGTGACGTGATGGGATCAGCAAAACCGGAACAAGCCTGGATCACTATCATGCGGCATTTGAACGTGATTGCCGTCGCTTCAATGACCGGGGTTCCGGCCATCATCTTTTCCAAAGGCAATATTCCCGACGCGGCTGTGTGCGACAAAGCATTGGAAGAAAGCATCTGCCTGATCAGCAGCAGTAAGAGCACTTTCGAATTATCGGGAATCCTGTATAAACTGCTGGAATCCTGAACCATAGTGAAATAATGCGCAGTTTTCGCGCAGACCTGCATATACATAGCGTGTTATCCCCCTGTGGCGGGTTGGAGATGGCTCCTTCCGCGGTGGTGAATAAACTGAAAGAAAATGGGGTGGAGTGGTTTGCCATTACGGATCACAATAGCATGGCAAATTGCCCGGCCTATCAAGCAGCTGCTCAAAGGGTTGGACTGCATTTCAGCTGGGGAGTGGAGATCCAAAGCATGGAAGAGATCCATCTCTTGGCTTATTTTGAGGATTCCGCGAAAGCGCAAGCCTTTGACAGAGAGCTATATAAGTCTCTGCTGCCCTTGGCTAACGACCCAGACTACTTTGGGGATCAAGTAATCATTGACGAAAATGAGAACATTTTAAGAGTGGAATCCCGAGCCTTGATAAACTCCAGCATCTGGGATTTGACAACTGCAGTAGAGCAAGTTCTGGCTTATGATGGTTTTGTGATTCCCGCGCATATCGACGCGGGCGTGAACAGCATCATCTCGCAGCTGGGTTTCTTGCCGCCCTATCCGGAGTTTGATGTGCTCGGTATCACAGCCAGACTGGATTTGACCGATTACCTGGGGCACAACCCCGGATTGTCGTCAAAGCAGTTTATGCGAGCCAGCGATGCTCATTATCTTAGTGATCTTGGGCACGCTTATAGCCTGATCCATGTGGCCGAACCCAGTGTGACAGAACTGATTTTGGCCTCTCACAAGGTGGGGGGCAGATATATAGACAGTGTACAAAATATTGAATGATAGACAAGGAGGAGTTATGGCTGCCGTAACTCAAGAACAGAATCGCTTATACGAGCGGTTGGCTGAAGTAATTGAAGAAAAGAAAGATCTGCGCAATCCTTTGATCGAGATTCTCAGGATCGCCCAGGAAATTTTCGGCTATTTACCGATTGAAGTGCAGGAGTTCATCGCTGAAAAGATGAACATCCCTGCCAGCAAGATCTATGGAGTGGTAACCTTTTACAACTTCTTCTCCATGAAACCTCGCGGTAAATACACGCTTAATGTGTGCACCGGAACTGCCTGTTTTGTGAAAGGCGCACCGCGCTTGATCCAGATGCTGTCCGAGGAATTGGGAGTCGGCATGGGTGAAACCACGCAGGACGGACGCTTTACCCTGAGTGCCGTACGCTGTGTGGGTGCCTGTTCTCTTGCTCCGGTCTTTGTGATCGGTGAAGACACATTTGGCCGGATCGACGCAAAAGACAAGATCAAAGAAATCCTCTCCCGCTACGAGTAAAGCCATGCAAGACATCTCTTTGCACCTGCTTGACATCATCGAGAACTCCGTTCGCGCGGAGGCCAAATCCATCAAGGTGCGGGTAATCAACAACGTGAACAAGAACCGTCTCAGGATCATCGTGGAAGACGATGGCACCGGGATGGATTCTCATACTTTGGAGAAGGCACAGGATCCTTTTTATACGTCCAAAGAGGAAAGGATCAAAAAAGTGGGATTAGGCATTCCGCTGTTCAAACAAAATGCCGAACTGGTGGGAGGTTCCTTTAAAATGGCTTCCGAACCCGGCTTTGGCACTGTGCTGACGGTGGATTTTACCTTGGATCATATCGATAGAATGCCTTTGGGTAATCTCAAAGACACGCTTTTGGGCTCGATCATCGGCCATCCGGAAGTGGATTTCTTTATCCACCTGATCTATCGGGATCGCGCCGCGGAGCAATGCTTTCACTTCGATACCAAGGCCATCCGAGAAGAGCTGGGAGACATCCCGCTCACTTATCCCGATGTAATCGAATACATCGATCAATCGCTTTTAGAAGGAATACAAAATACAAACATGGAGGATGTCTGATGAAAACACTGGCAGACCTTAAGAAAATCCGTGAAAAAGCCCAGGAAGATATGAAGCTTCGTGGCGGAAACGTACGCATTAAAATCGTGGTGGGGATGGGAACATCCGGTATCGCCATGGGCGCGCGTGAAGTTATGAAGACTTTCCTGGAAGAAATCGCAGCCCGCAATCTTACCGATGTATTGGTTACCCAAACCGGTGAAAAAGGGCTTTCTTCAATGGAACCGGTAGTGGACCTCATCGAAGAGGGCAAACCCAAAGTAACTTACGGAAACATGAATCCGGACAAAGTGAAAAAAGTGGTGGTTGAACACATCGTAAATGGCAGAGTCGTCTCCGATTATGTAGTAGCTACCGGCGACTAAAGCAGGAGGATCATAATGTCTCTGAAACGTATTGACCTCTTGATCTGCTGTGGCTCCGGTTGCGTGTCAGCCGGCTCGCTCAAGATCAAAGAACGCTTTCACGAAGTGTTGGCAGAACACAATATCACCAGCGAAGTGAACATCATCGAAACCGGTTGCATGGGGCCCTGTGATTATGGCCCTGTGATGGTTATCTATCCCGAAGGCATCTTCTACAAAAAGGTGACGGTTGACGATGTGGCTGAGATTGTCTCAGAACACTTTGTCAAAGGTCGTCCCGTATCCAGGCTCATGTTGCATGACGAAGAGAAGGCCATTGCCGCGCAAAAAGATGTGCCATTCTACCAGAAACAGGTGAAAGTGGCTCTGGAAAACTGCGGCTACATCGATCCCGAAAGCCTGGATGAATACATCGCTACCGGTGGTTATGAAGCTTTGGGTACTGTGCTCACTGAGATGAAGCCCCAGGACGTGATTGACTTGATCAAGGAATCCGGCCTCCGTGGACGCGGTGGTGGTGGGTTCCCAACCCACATCAAATGGCAAATGGTGCACGACAACAAAGCCGATGAAAAGTACATTATTTGTAATGGTGACGAGGGTGACCCCGGTGCCTTTATGGATCGTTCACTTTTGGAAGGTGATCCGCATCGCATCCTGGAAGGGATGATGATCGCCGCCTATGCTATGGGCGCAACCAATGGCTTCTTCTATATTCGCGCTGAATATCCTCTGGCCATTAAACGCATCAAAATGGCGATTGAGCAGGCCAAAGAAGTCGGTCTGATGGGCAAGGACATCTTTGGCAGCGGATTCTGTTTTGATGCTGAAGTGCGCACCGGAGCCGGTGCCTTTGTCTGTGGTGAAGAAATGGCTCTGATCCACTCCATTGAAGGCATGCGTGGCAACCCCACGCCCAAGCCTCCATATCCTGCTGTGCAGGGTCTTTGGGGCAAACCCACCGTGGTGAACAACGTGGAAACTATCGGCAATATCCCCACCATCTTCCGCAAGGGAGCTGCGTGGTTCAGCTCGATGGGTACCGAAAAATCCAAAGGCACCAAGGTGTTTGCCCTCACCGGTGACATCAAAAACACCGGCTTGGTGGAAGTGCCCATGGGCATCACCTTACGTGAATTGATTTTCGACGTGGGTGGCGGAATGATCGGCAATCACAAGTTCAAAGCCGTGCAGCTTGGGGGTCCCTCCGGTGGTTGTCTCACAGTGGATCACCTGGATACCGGCGTGGACTATGAAAGCCTCAAAGAACGCGGTGCCATGATGGGCTCCGGTGGTGTGATCGTGATGAACGACGAGAAGTGCATGGTCAATGTGGCCAAGTTCTTCATGGATTTCTGCGTGGAAGAATCCTGTGGAAAGTGCTCTCCCTGCCGCATCGGACTCAAGCAAATGCTGGAAATCCTGGAGCGCATCACTGCCGGTTATGGCCGTGAAGGCGATATCGAGGAATTGCAGCGTTTGGGCGATTCCATCAGCAAGCTTTCACTATGCGGTCTGGGTCAGACAGCTCCGAATCCCGTGCTTTCCACCATCCGCTATTTCCGTGATGAATATGAAGCTCATATCAGAGACAAGAGTTGCAGCACCAAGGTCTGCCTCGATCTGATGCACTTCGATATTGATAAAGAGCGTTGCATCGGCTGCTCGCTGTGTGCCCGCAAGTGCCCTGTCACCTGCATCACCGGTTCCAGAGAGGAGAAATACACCATCCACCAGGTGGAATGTGTGAAATGCGGCAATTGCTTTGACGTATGTCCGGTGAAAGCCATTGATAAGATACCCGGGATCCATCCCGAAACAGCAGCTCATCGTGCCAATCTGGCCAAAGCTGCGCATAACCATGACGACTAAAAGGGGATAGTATGTACAAAGAAATCTGCGCAAAATATGCCCCCACCAAGGATAATCTGATCTACATCCTTCACGAGATCCAGGATACTCATCCTCAGCATTACATCTCGGAAGAAGCGGTTCAGGCCATATCTGAATATCTGAAGGTGCCGGAAAACCACATCTATGGAGTTCTTACATTTTACTCCATGTACTCCACCAAGCCTCGCGGAAAGAACATCATCCGCCTTTGCGAATCTCCACCTTGTTACATCAAGGGTTCGGACAACGTGCTGCGCAAGCTGAAAAGCATTTTGAACGTATCCGTGGGCGAGACCACCAAAGACGGTAAGTTCACCCTTGAACTCTGCGCCTGCCTTGGCGTATGCGGCAATGCTCCCGTGATGATGATCAATGATGATGTCTATGGCGATCTCAGTGAAGAGAAAGTGGAAGAAATAATCGACAAGATCAGAGGGAGGAACTGATGAAATACTATCGCTCCCATGTCTTGATCGGAATCAACGAGACCTCTATTGCTGCCGGCGTGCATGCCTTTGTCAAAGGCTTGCGGGCTGAGCTCAGCAAAGCCGGTCTCAGTGATGAGATCAACATCCTGGAAACCGGTCCTCTGGGCTTTTTTGGCAAAGGCGTTTGCCTCACAGTCTATCCCGAAAATGTGAACTATGAAAACCTCAAAGCCGAAGATATCCCGGAATTGGTGCAGGAACACTTCCTCAAAGGCCGTCCCGTGGGTCGCCTGATGCTGGATACAGTGGGCAAATTCAGCCCGAAGTTCAATTACGAAAGCCGTATTGTGCTGCGTAACTCCGGCATTATTGATCCCGAAAGCATCGATGACTACATTGGTGCCGGGGGTTACGAAGCTTTTGAAAAAGCCCTCACCCAGATGCAGCCCAAAGATATCGTGGAAGAAGTAAAAGCTTCCGGACTGCGTGGACGTGGTGGTGCCGGATTCCCGGCTGGGGTCAAATGGAGTTTCACAGCTCCGCTTGAGGCTGAACAAAAATATGTAGTAGTGAATGCCGACGAAGGCGAACCGGGGACATTCAAAGATCGATTGATCATGGAAGGTGACCCACACCAGCTTCTGGAAGGCATCATGATCTGCGCTCGCGCGATCGGAGCCAGTAAAGCTTACATCTATATTCGCGGTGAATACAAACTCTGCATCATGCGTCTGCAAAAAGCTATCGATGATTGCCGCAACTATGGCATCCTGGGCACAAACATCTTTGAAAGCGGTTTTGACCTCGATATCGAGATCAAGATTGGTGCCGGAGCCTATGTCTGTGGCGAGGAAACTGCCTTGATCGAATCCCTGGAAGGAAATCGTGGACACCCACGCTGGAAACCGCCGTTCCCGGGCGTGAAAGGCCTCTGGCAAGCCCCCACTGTGGTCAACAACGTGGAGACCCTGGCCAATGTTCCTTTCATCATCGCCAAAGGCGCAGCTGAGTATAAGAAATATGGAACTCCCGAATGCACCGGAACCAAGGTATATACCATTCTTGGCGATGTGGCCCATCCCGGCCTCTGCGAAGTAGATATGGGAACGACCCTGCGTACGATTATCAATGAATATGCGGGTGGTATGAAAAAAGGCTTCAAGTTCAAAGCTGCTCTGGTAGGCGGAGCCGCAGGTGTGATCCTGCCGGATCGTCTGCTGGATGTGAAGATGGATTTCTCCAGCCTCAATCAATACGCAGCCGTGCTGGGTAGCGGAGCCATCCTGGTGATGAACGAGCATCAGAGCATCGTGGATATGCTCTGGAGCATTCTGCGTTTCTTCCGTCACGAATCCTGCGGTAAATGCGCGCCCTGCAAAAACGGCACGCAGCAGCTCTATCGCCTCATCACCAAGATCAAAAAAGGTGAAGGCACGATGGAAGACGTCGAACTCATGCAAATGATTGCCGAAACCATGCAACAAACTTCGTTCTGCGCTTTGGGACAATCCCCGATTATGGCTATCCGCAGCGCTATCGAAAACTTCCGTGATGAATTCATCGCGATAACTAAAGAAATAAGCTAAGAGGAATAGAATTATGGCTAAAAACGTCAACGTTTGGATCGATGGTCATCATCTGGAAGTTCCTGATACAATGACCATCATCGAAGCTGCCGATAAGCACGGGATCTATATCCCCCGGCTGTGCTACCATCCCGATCTCCCGCCCACTGCCAATTGTGGTGTCTGCGTCGTGGAGATCGAAGGCAATCCCACTCCCAAAAGAGCTTGCTGCACACCTGTAGCTGAAGGTATGAAGCTGCATTCAAATAGCAATAAACTGCGTTCATATCGCAAGACATTGATCGAAATGATCCTGTCCAATCATGAAGTAGTATGCCCCACCTGTACTGCTAATAACAAATGCGAACTGCAAACTTTGGCAAACAACCTGGGCGTTGATCCTGATGCCTTGCCCAATATCCTGGAAAAGAAGGATGTGGACTTAAGCTCTCCTTCCATTATCCGGGATCCGAACAAGTGTATCGCTTGCGGACGCTGCATCACTGTATGTAACGAAGTGCAGACAGTTTACGCTCTCACTAATAGCGATCGCGGCATAGGGGCTGAAGTGACCACTGCCTTTGGCATGGGGATGGCGCAAAGCCCTTGCGTAAATTGCGGTCAATGCACAGTCTATTGCCCCACTGGTGCGCTACGCGAAAAGAGCGAGATTGACGCTGTGTGGGAAGCCATTCTGGATCCCGACAAACACGTGATCGTGCAGGAAGCTCCTGCTATCCGTGTATCTTTGGGTGAAGAATTTGGCTTGCCTTTGGGCAGTATCACTGCCAAAAAGATGTATGCCGCGCTGCGTAAGATCGGTTTTGATGCCATTATGGATACCAATTTCACCGCCGACCTCACCATCATGGAAGAAGGTACGGAGTGCGTGGCCAAGCTGAAAGCCGGCGAAAAGCGTCCGCTCATCACTTCCTGCTCTCCGGGCTGGATCAAGTTCATGGAAACTTACTATCCCGATCTTGCGGATTGCGTTTCCACGGCAAAATCACCCATGAGCATGTTTGGCGTGCTTTCCAAAACTTACTATGCCCAGGAACACGGCATTGACCCTGCCAAGATCGTCTCGGTTGCCGTGATGCCCTGTACTGCCAAGAAGTTCGAAGCCCGCCGTCCGGAACTGCGTGACAGCGGCTATCAGGATACTGATTATGTGCTCACCACTCGTGAATTCCTGCGCATGATCAAAGAAGCGGGAATCGACTTTGCTCACATCAAAGAAGAAGATGCCGACGAAGGTATGAGCTTCTACACCGGTGCCGGAACCATTTTTGGCGCCACCGGTGGCGTGATGGAAGCTGCCATTCGCTCTGCTTACACCCTGGTGACCGGTGAAGAACTGGAAGATATCGAGATCGTCGGCGTGCGTGGCCTGGAAGGCGTGAAAGAAGCCACAGTGAATGTCCCCGGCTTTGGCGATCTGCGCGTCTGCGTGGCTCATGGACTCGGCAATGCCCGTTTCGTGATGGACAAAGTGCGTGAAGGCCTGAAAACCACGGGCGAATCCCCCTGGCACTTTATCGAAATCATGGCCTGCCCCGGTGGTTGCGTGGGTGGTGGCGGTCAGCCTTATGGCAATGACATCGCTTCCCGTGCCCGTCGTGGACTTGCGCTCTATGAAGAAGATCGCAATTTGCCTGTGCGGAAATCTCACCACAATCCGGAAGTAACCCGCATCTATGAACGCTTCCTGGGAGCTCCAAATTCTCCCCTGGCTCACAAGCTGTTGCACACCCACTATTTCAAACGCAGCATCAGCAATGGCCAGGTAGTGGAAGAAGCTACTCACAAACATCACTAATAGCTTATCCCTTTCCAGGGATAAAATAATCAAGCGTGGCACTCATGACCGAGTGCCACGCTTTTTTGCAAACCTGAAGCTTATCTATTTGAGTCGATCTTTGCAGGCGTAGTGAGATAGTATCTTCCGCCCTGTTCGAGATATAGGTCAGATTCGTATATGTGTTCGATCATGTAGTCTTCCAAGCTGTTGAAGAAATCCATACCCAGAGCATTGAGAAGGGAAACCACATAGCCGGATAAACCGGATTTATATTCGACCAATCGCACCCGCATCCAACGGCCCCAGGGAATCTGAGTCCCGGTTTGAGCGACGTTATCCCCTTTCCCGATATAGGAATCAGCAAAGTATATAAACGCGTTATTAGCTTTGTCTCTGATGTCCACACCGATGTTGGCTCCAGGTCCGTTGATCAACCAAATAGCTGAGCCTTGAATAGTAGCGGGAATGAAGAATATCTCAGTATTGCCAAGGATGTTTGGATCCGGACTAAGGTGAGCCACAAGATCCCGATTGGCATCTGTGACAGTGACTTTTGTGGGTTCCTGGGAACAAGACAAAATGCTGATTACAAAGCACAGCAGTAGAAGAATCTGCCAAAGCCGTCCTGAGATAATATATGAGTAAAGCACATTTCCTCCTAATTCTTTGAGAGTATCCTAAAGACTTCGCTCTCAGGAACACCGGCTTCCAGTGCCAGAACCTTGTCCAATGCCATCCGGCTTGTAGCTTTGTAGGCATGCACCCGGTAAAACATGTGCTGAGCATGGTTGGCTACCTGCTGGTGCGTATATGTGGTAGCTGTGGTGATGCCGTGGAAATAGTATTCTCCATCGCTGGTGGTAGAACCGTTGTAAAACACAAGATAGTAATCCGGACTGAAGGGTGTGTTCAATATGCTTTGAGTTACGGGATCCCAGGTAATCACGGCATTTGCTCCTTGGATTGTAATGGTGACATTCTGTGGTTCCTGGGGTTCGGGATATTGCGCTGTGCCCAAAAGATTTACTGGCAATGAGTTGTTGTTTACCGAGTTGTTTAAAATATACAAGGTATCCATTATCACTCCATCGGTTTGCGGAGAAAACATCACTGAGAAACTGATGCTTTGATTGATCGCCAGCTCGATCGGGAAGCTGATTCCGGAATAGCTGAAACCTGGCACCGGTGTCCCGAAAGCTATCCCGGATAGAATCAAGGGTGAAGTGCCGGAGTTTTTGATGGTTACCGCTTGCGCAGCAGAAGTGGTTCCCACCCATTGGGAAGTGAAAGTCAATTCGCCGGAACTCAAAAGGCTAATCATGGGTCTGCTCTTGAGCAGAATTCTTCCATCCTTGGCCGGTACTGTTATCTGAGTGCAGCTATTGCCGCTATTCACCACAGGGTCCTGGGCACCGGCAATCCGATAATACGTTTCCGGCAAGTTGACCGTGATCGGCGATGTGCCCGGATTGCAGATTACCAATCCGTTTTCGAACTCTCTCATGGCCGGGAATCCGCCATATAGCGGACGCATAGAGATGTCATCAAAGCTTACCATCCCTCCCGCCTGCGCGAGATGGAAGGTGAACCTGATTTCGCTTGCCGGATACGCAATACTTGTATTGGGGCTTACGATGAACTCATATTCTTGCCAGCTTGTGTCCAAATCTATCGTCTGATTTGAAATCAACCAGGGGTAATTGGGTCCCACATCACGCAAGATGATCATATACATTTGCCTTGCGAAGCTTGCCTTGGCTCTGAAGCTGATTTTGTAAAGCTGATCAGGCAAAAAGCTCAAATTGCTGTTATTCAACTGCTTGAGAGCAATCTCGTAGAAATTTGCATCCGTAGGATTTGGATGGGGGGTGGTGATGTTCACCACAGCATAAGGATTTCCGCTACCGGAGTTAATGGAGAGATTAGCGCTTGCGGGCCAGTGCACTTCCAGTTCCCAACCATTGGTGCCATTGCTGAAGTTGCCGTTTGTAATCTGCTCACTTCCTAATTCCAGATACTCTTCCAGGGGCTCTCCCAGATCTACATCGAACTCATCATACCACCACAATTGACCATGATTAGTTGGCCCAAAATCAAAGCCATAATAGGCGTCACCCAATAAAGCAGTGGTTAGAGTATAGCGCATTTGCTGATAGCTGTTGCTGGCCCCGGCTGCTTGCACCATGTTGTAGCGAGGGTTTTGAAAGCTGGTCTGCAAATCATAATAAGTGCCCATCAATTCGCTCCAGGTCATACCAAATCCGAAGCCTGGGTCAAAAGTATCATACTCTTCAAACATGCCGCCATTCAGTGATTCACCATATATGTAGCCGGGGTTTCCCACGACCGGTTTAGTAGGGTTGCTTGCTTTGACTTCCGCGATAAAGGGACGCAATCCTGCCTGCCATTGCTGGTCTCGCCAAGAATAACCATCAATAATCCCATTACGGTCACAATCAGTATCAGGGCAGCTGTCAGAGGGGATCGAATGATAGCAATTATCCAAAAAAATGCCATCCCAAACAGGGTTGCTCAGCACGCTTTGATTGATGAACTCATGCAAGTGGTCAGTCCAGGTCTTCCCGTTTACCACAGGGCAGTGCAAAGTGCAATTCAGCATCCAGGTCCCAACCCAGTCAGAAGCATGCTCCCCGGTGCTGGTCAACAACCACCAATCGTTTTGAATGCTCTGTCTCAATGCGCGTCTCAGAGGATAACTGGCAGGACTGGGGTTTGGATCAGAAGTAATTGCCCCCACAGTGATATAGGCCAAGATCACGATTGAAGGATTCACAGCTCGAATCCCGGTGATCAGAGCCGGATTTATCTCGCCCAATTCCATGTCGAGCACCAATAGGTCATACTTCGCCAGTTGAGGGATCATGGTGGCGTTCTGTGCCGGGTAGATATGATTCAGATAGTAGTTTGCCAGGCGAGGGTAGCTATTGTGATCGCGGGTCTGCGCCCACAGTGAGCTGAGACAGATAAAAACTAGCAGTAAGCATGTCCTTTTCATTATTTCTCCTCATTTACCGATATAACTCGGTGGATTATGATCTCTATTGGGGTTTTGGCATACTTCACACAGAAACTCGACAAAGCTGTCTTGACCCCGCCTATGTATAGCATTAATGCAAAGGGCTTATTTTGGCGCATTAACATTTCTGTCAAGAAGGATTACGTTGATTCGAGAAATACTGCGCCGAAGTGATGCAATACAAGGCCAAGCCCCCTTTTGGCTTGTGTGCCTCTTGTCAGTCTCTTGAAGGCCTCCTGAATGGGACTGGAGAGGGTTTCGGGAGAGTGACAGGTGCTTGTCAGGCCAGCAGAGTGATCCGGGCGAGACTGTTCACCGAGACCTGATCTGTTTCCAGTAAGTTATCACATTCAATTGGTGAAAAAGTGGGCGAAATAGACATTGATCTGCTCCAAGCGCGGAATTGACAAGAAGGCCGGCATGCCATCCA
>Ga0334884_1000235_pt1 | contig 105339 bp, 68 predicted proteins | sample GraSluR1_MG_7_FD_207215 | JGI IMG/M metagenome (GOLD analysis project Ga0334884, IMG submission 207215) | Sludge microbial communities from methane-producing bioreactor in Wageningen University, Netherlands - Granular Sludge_12_05 R1 | ecosystem: Engineered > Bioreactor > Anaerobic >... | reverse complement strand
TTAAAGTTGATGGAGTTGATGTAGTAACACCTTATGTTGATATACTGGAAGACGGAACTGTCGTTACTCTCTTTGCCGAACCTGATCCGGACTGGGCTTTCGTTAAGTGGATCATTAACGGCGTGGAGATCTTCGATGCTGAAACTGATGTTACAATGACAGAAAACGTAACAGCCACTCCTCATTTCATTGAGCTCTTTACGCTAACAATCAATGACCCGGTAGGAGACGGTGCGGTTAAAGTTGATGGTGTAGAGGTAGTAACACCTTATGTCGATATACTGGAAGACGGAACGATTGTTACTCTCCTTGCTGAACCGGAACCTGACTGGGCTTTCGTCAAGTGGGTTGTTAACGGTGTGGATATCTTCAATGCTGAAACAGATGTTACAATGACAGAAAACGTAACAGCTACTCCCCATTTCATAGAACTCTTTACTCTTACAATCAATGACCCGGTAGGAGACGGTGCGGTAAAAGTCGATGATGTAGAGGTAGTTACTCCTTATGTTGATATACTGGAAGACGGAACGATTGTTACCCTCCTTGCCGAACCGGAACCCGACTGGGCTTTCGTTAAGTGGGTTGTTAACGGCGTGGAGATCTTCGATGCTGAAACTGATGTTACAATGACAGAAAACGTAACAGCCACTCCGCATTTCATAGAACTGTTTACTCTCACGATCAATGATCCGGTAGGAGAGGGTGCAGTTAAAGTCGATGATGTAGAGGTAGTTACACCTTATGTTGATATACTGGAAGACGGAACGATCGTTACTCTCCTTGCTGAACCAGACCCGGACTGGGCTTTCGTCAAGTGGGTTGTTAACGGCGTGGAGATCTTCGATGCTGAAACAGATGTAGCCATGACAGAAAACGTAACCGCCACTCCGCATTTCATAGAACTCTTTACTCTAACAATCAATGATCCGGTAGGAGACGGTGCTGTTAAAGTCGATGATGTAGAGGTAGTTACCCCTTATGTTGATATCCTGGAAGACGGAACGATCGTTACTCTCCTTGCTGAACCGGACCCTGACTGGGCTTTCGTCAAGTGGGTTGTTAACGGTGTGGAGATCTTCGATGCCGAAACTGATGTTACCATGACAGAAAACGTAACAGCTACCCCCCATTTCATAGAACTCTTTACTCTTACGGTCAATGATCCGGTAGGAGAGGGTGCGGTTAAAGTCGATGGTATTGATATAGTAACACCTTATGTTGATATACTGGAAGACGGAACTATCGTTACTCTCCTTGCCGAACCCGATCCGGACTGGGCTTTCGTTAAGTGGGTCATTAACGGCGTGGAGATCTTCGATGCCGAAACCGATGTTACCATGACAGAAAACGTGACAGCCACTCCCCATTTCATAGAACTCTTTACTCTTACAGTCAACGACCCTGTCGGAGACGGTGCGGTTAAAGTCGATGACGTAGAGGTAGTTACTCCTTATGTCGATATACTGGAAGACGGAACTATCGTTACTCTCCTTGCCGAACCGGAACCTGACTGGGCTTTCGTCAAGTGGGTTGTTAACGGCGTGGAGATCTTTGATGCCGAAACAGATGTTACAATGACAGAAAACGTAACAGCTGCACCTCATTTTATTGAATTGTTTACTCTTACAGTCAATGAGCCGGTAGGAGAGGGTGCGGTTAAAGTTGATGGTGTAGAGGTAGTAACACCTTATGTCGATATACTGGAAGACGGAACGATTGTTACTCTCCTTGCTGAACCAGAACCCGATTGGGCTTTCGTTAAGTGGGTTGTTAACGGCGTGGATATCTTCGATGCTGAAATCGATGTTACCATGACAGAAAACGTAACAGCTACTCCCCATTTAATAGAACTCTTTACGCTAACGGTCAATGATCCGGTAGGAGACGGTGCGGTTAAAGTTGATGGTGTAGAGGTAGTAACACCTTATGTCGATATACTGGAAGACGGAACGATCGTTACTCTCCTTGCTGAACCAGAACTCGATTGGGCTTTCGTTAAGTGGATTGTTAACGGCGTGGAGATCTTTGATGCTGAAACAGATGTTACAATGACAGAAAACGTAACAGCTACTCCCCATTTCATAGAACTCTTTACTCTCACGGTCAATGAACCCGTAGGAAATGGTGCGGTAAAAGTTGATGGTATTGATATAGTAACACCTTATGTTGATATCCTGGAAGACGGAACTGTCGTTACTCTCCTTGCCGAACCCGATCCCGATTGGGCTTTCGTTAAGTGGGTTGTTAACGGCGTGGAGATCTTCGATGCTGAAACTGATGTTACCATGACTGAAAACGTGACTGCTGCCCCACACTTTATCCTTTTACCAAAGCCGGCAGCATTTATCTATCCGCCTGATAATGGTAGTGATATTCCAATAAATTTCACTTTTGAATGGGAACCGGTTACATCTGGCGCTAATCCCGACGGATATCTATTTAGTTATTGGCTTGCCGGAGAAGCACAACCCGAGATGAATGATTTAGGTAATAATACTGTCTTTGTCGTCGAAAATTTAGATTATGATACTGCTTATCATTGGCAGGTCATTCCTTATATACAGGGTGAAAATGGAGAAAGGAAATTATTGATGGAACCGGGAGTGAAGAATATTATCCGGGAAAGTGACTATTATTATCCTGAAGAAGATTGTCCGATCTGGTCTTTCACAACAATTGCTGAGTTCTCCTTAATAATTACTATCCAGGGAAGTGGTATTACATCTCCGGTAGAAGGTGAACATATCTACTTAGCCGGCACTTCTGTCAATATCGAGGCCTTCCCTTATCCGGGCTGGGAGTTTGAAAAATGGATAATTAATGATGCGCTGGAAATCTATGATATCAGTACCGATATCTTGATGGATGGCAATAAAGCAATAACTGCTCGCTTCCAACAAGACCCACCTGTAACTTCAGCTCCTGTTTGGGGTGATGGCTCTGAATTAGATCCTTATCACGTCGAAAACCTGAATCATCTTTATTGGATTGCTGAGGATTCTGATCGATGGCTCTATCACTATATACAAGTAGCTGATATAGACGCTTCCGCCACAAAACACTGGTTTGAGGGAGAGGGCTGGTTACCAATAGGTAATCCCGTCACTCCTTTCACCGGTACTTTTGATGGCCAGAATTACTCGATTGAATGGCTGGTTATCGATCGTCCTTCCTCTGATCACATTGGTCTGTTTGGATATGCTGATAACTCAACGATAACCAATGTCGGCTTATTCAATAGTGAAATTACCGGCAAGGATTATGTTGGAAGTTTAGTAGGTAGTTTAGTTAACGATTCTTCCGTCTCCAACTGCTTCAGTACCGGTATTGTAACCGGGAATGATTTTGTCGGCGGATTACTCGGAGAGAACAATCTTTCTGTGATTGATAATAGTTACAGCAGATGTGAAGTTACCGGCAACCAATATGTTGGTGGTTTAATCGGCAATAATCATCAAGGTTCCGTAATACATTGCTATTCTATAGGCTTTGTCCAGGGAATTGATCAAGCCGGTGGACTGGTTGGAGTTAAAACGATCGGTGGTTTATACACTGACACGAACAACTACTGGAATACCGAAACATCAGAAATAGATCTTAGCGCTATGGGAGAAGGACGAACTACCAATGAAATGACTCATCCTCACTCAGCTAATACTTATCTTGATTGGGATTTCGTTAATCTCTGGATAAGTGAAGCTGACGCAAATAACGGCTATCCCTATTTATTCTGGCAAGACATCGAAGGGACAGTTGTTCCGGGTGGTGACATTACCGAATTATACTGGACTCTTGACAATTCTCCTTACTACATCACTGAACAGATTATGGTCAATGCTGATGCTATTCTTTACATTGAAGAAGGAGTTGAGGTTGTTTTCTATCCCGGTACAAGTTTGACTGTCTGGGGTGGATTAGAAGCTCAGGGGGTATTATTCAACTCTGCCGGTACTCATGGTAGTTGGAATGGTTTACGGTTTACCGGTAACAGCTATGGTATCATGATTGATAACTGTACCATTATCAATGCTATACCGGCTATCGTCGCAGAAGATGCAGAAGGATTTGTAACGAATTCTCTCATCAGCAAGAATGAAAACGTTTTCTCAAATCAAGATATAGCAGTTCTGATCCATAACTACTGTGATATTGATTTTTCCGGTTTGCAAATCGAAAACTACCATGTCGGTATCAGATATCTTGTTGACGATGAAGAACCTTCCCGTTTGACAACTTCATTTTCGGAATTAGTCATAAAGAACAGAATAAGCCCCTTACACTCGGATGAGCCGGTCGGTATCCATTTGATCGAAGCCCCTGTAACCTTATTGGATAATATCATTATCTATATCATTGGTCATTTAAGCAGCAGGGTTTCCGGAAATGCCGTAGTCTTAAATGGGGTTGATGACCTCACGATCATAAACAATACCGTCTGGGGATATGAGACTGGTCTTTATGCAAGAAATTCTTCCGGTATAATGTATTCTAACAATATAATCTGGGTAGAAAACGGTGAAATTGATGGCTTGCTCAACCCTATAGATATCGATTTTGAAAACAATATCACCGTTTCTAACTGCCTTATCTCCTATTTTGCCGGTCGTCAGAATAATGATACCTACCCCGGTTCAAATAATCTTAATGTAGATCCGAAGTTTGTTGATCCCTGGAATGGTGATTTTCACCTGAGATATCGTAGTCCGATCAAGGGAATAAACATTGGTGCTTTAGGATTTGTATTCGAACATTTAGCAAACTCCTACCATTCTTTCCCTCTGAGAAACGGTTGGAATCTGATCGGCATACCGGCTTTGATCTACGGTGACAATACTCCGGCAACTCCACATGAGATTTTCTCAGATTATCTTGATCCCTTCTTTGTTCATCCTTACTATACCTCGATTGTCCAAATGAATCAGATACCGGATGCTACAATCAATGATCAAGGTAACTATGCCTTGAATTTTGACGGCGCTTATCATGCCCCCTCAAATATTTTCCCGATGATGGGTTATTGGGTAAGAAATTACGGTGATCCTACTACTGTCGAAGTTTATGGACTAATTGATACGGACGATTATCTGATCAGTTTGCCAGGTCAGGGTAACACAAGTAACGGATGGTATCTGTTAGCCAATCCTTATGACAAGCCTATCTCCTGGGGAAATGGTATTGACTGGGAAAATGATGGTGAAGCCTCTTTTGTCTATGTTCACCGTTACAATCCGGTTTATAATGGCTATCAATATCTACCGATAGAGGGAGATGCACAAATTGCTCCCTGGGAAGGATTTTTTGTCAAATCTAACCAGCCGGATAGTGAGATCAGATTTAGTTATCCTGATTCTTTCGATCGAGACAACTCTGCTATGATAAACAACTCTGTTACCAGAAACAGTATGAAGAGAAGAAGCCATGATAACTCGGATACTTCAGATAATAACACCGAATGGCTCATTACCTTAAGCGCTAATCATCAAAGCAACACAGATGTAACGGTCGTTAGTGCCAGGGCTAATGCCTCAGAAGACTTGGACGGATATGATGTACCCAAATTGCCCCGGGCTCCTTTCGTTATGACCAACAGTTTGATCTTCGGTATCGATAACCGGGATTGGAATGATGCTCCCGGCCTATATACAAGAGACACCAGATCTTTGGCTAATGATAACTGGAGTTGGGACATTCTGCTGGATGTTTCTGGATTAAAGCAGGGAGTTGAAATTGATGATTATCTTGTTACTATAGTTTTGGATGAGATGATCAATGTACCCGATGGTTATCAATTCTCCCTGACGAATCAGTTGACAGGAGAGATAGTCGATCCGACCAGAGATGAAATGATCATCGACCTGTATGAGCTTCTCGTACCCCAGCTTACTTCTTCTACAAGGGGCTCAGAAAGAAGCAGAGATAATCAGGATCTTCATATATATCTGCAGCTCAACATTAGTTCTACTAATCTCGAATCTGAGGAAAATTTGAGTACCCCGGTACCAGTTATCGCTTTAACTAATTATCCGAATCCGTTCAATCCGGAGACAAGAATCCGCTATTCAATTGGTAAAGATACATTTGTTAAAGTCGAAGTATTCAATATCAAAGGCCAGTTGGTGAAAACACTGGTAAATGAATTTACTGCTGCCGGTAACCATTCTGTTACTTGGAACGGAACTGATGATAACAATAATCGAACCTCTTCGGGAATTTATCTCTACAGAATGACTGCCGGTAAAGAGATGATAACCAGTAAGATGCTTATGATTAAATAGGTAATAGTCCAGAGACTACCGAATAATCAATAGTCTGTAATTTGATATCAAGAGATATCTAATCAAAGACGATCCATTAAGGCACGGTTCTAAAACCGTGCCTTTCTTGTGATTATAATCTCGACATGAGGTAAATTACTCACCGATAAAATCGGATAACCCGTTTTTTATATCCGCCGTTGCAAAAAACAGCGTTAATAAAACCGTACGAGAAGCTGCTTCGAAGACACTGTTTGGCTTCGCCGAGCTCGGTCGCAGCCACAAAGAAAAGAGCACCTCGGTTGACGAACGAAGTGAGGAGTTTGTCGAAAAAAGCAGCTACGAGAAGATTTTTAGCTGTTTTGTTGCGGCCGGAGAGCTTTTCTTTGATTCTTTCTTTTGGCAGTCCAAAAGAAAGAATGTAATGAATTATAATCATTCTCTTGTGTGTCAAAACCCTCTATCATGGGCGTTTCTTTTTACTATCTCACAGAGCTAAATTGACTACGAATAATGCTCTGAAATATACTACTTCTTTACTTTATGGTTGACGTAAGAATGACCTGTTAATTCTCTAACAGAGAAAATTGAAGGAACGGTTTATCATGAAAAATAATACCAGTAAAATAATGCTTATCCTTAACATCTCCATCTTCGTTCTCCTGCTTACGATCATCTTTTTGCAGACAGCCAAAATCAATGCTCTAACTGAACGATTGGAAGCCATTACCATTTTCGACTGGATAGAAGGGACTATTAGTTTAAAAAATGCCCTAAACCATAGCACTCCTTTAACCGCTGTAACTCCGGAGTTTATTGATCACTCTTTCCTCCATCACTCACCTTTTCTTGATGGTTATGACCTTAAGGAACTGAAGGAAAAATATCTCAAATACAGAAATACCGACCTTTACGGCAGCGGAAGAAGAACCGGTAATTTTAGACGTATCCATGAAGGAATAGATCTTTATGTACCTGAAGATACCCCCGTCTATCCTCTGTTCCCCATCGGTCTCGTTACCGCTGTCAGCCATGATCCTGATCATGTTATCTATACAACGGGATTAGTCGGTAACACAAGGGTTGATTCTGTTGCTGTCGAGTATGGAAAAATTGTCCGCATTCTCTATCCTGAAGGGATAGAAAGCCTTTATGCCCACCTTAATGAAGTTTATGTGGAAATCGGCGAACTGGTAACCGGGGATACGGTTGTCGGATTAACTGGCTATACCGGAAATATCAGAAATAGCGGTAAACCTTCACATCTGCATCTTGAATTGCATGATTGCAGCAGTGAGAGCTTTGATCCGGAGACAAGAATGCATTATCAATTTGCTTCTCTCCGTCACTTTATCGACAATTATCTCGACAATTACGAAACATCATCAGAATGAAAAGGTTTACCTCTATAAAGACGGAATAAAAATGAAAAGGGGAACAGATTGTCTCTGAGTTTATTATGAAGAAAATGTGTAGTCATTTAAAAATGTTATGTGCAGCCATTATCATGCTCTTTTTAGTCTCGTGCGGGACAAGAGAAACAGCTATATCTCCCGAAAAAGAAGAGAATCTCAGAAGAAAAGAACTCGGTATCAAGACTCAAACTAAGTGGCATGCTGATGTCATTAATCAAATTCAACACTACGACAAAGAGGGAAGACTGGTTGACGAACTTTGGCTGAATCCTAACGGAGTCGTTGTTAACCGGAGAGTTCTCGAATATGATGAGAAAACCGCTTCTCACACCGGAACTGTCTGGTATAAAGGAAGAGATATCTTAAAAAGCAGATACTATTATCACTATGATAACAGAGGAAACCTCTTTGAAGAAGAATGGAAGACACCGTTTGATGATATCATCTCCCGAGCAGAATACACGTATCAAGACAACAAAAAAATAAAGTCGGAAACCTACAACCGGTTTGATCAATTGCAAGGTACCAATATCTATACTTACGAAGATGATCTGCTAAAGGATTTGGTACAGAAAGACAGAAGAGACCGGGTAACAAACCGGCATCAGTATTATTATGATGAAGAAGGGAATCTGAAAAAAGAACAGAGATTTAATCTGCGCGATAACTCAACCACTACTAAACTTTATCGCTATGAAGATAATAAACTCATAGAAGAGACTGAATACCGGAATGATGAATTTGTCCATACTCTTAGTTATGAGTATGATTCAACAGATATGATCCTGCGGGAAACATGGGAGAATGAAGAGGGTAATACCCTCCTGGAAAACCGTTATACTTATGATTTTTTTTAAAACCTGATCTTAACTCTTAACTCATCACCTGATAATCGTTCGGGAAGAAGATCAGACAAATCTGAATATCTCTTTAACCTTCCTCCTTGGAGGCAACATCATTGCCCTGGAAACCTGTCTCAATTCTTCTTCCGAACTGTCGAGAGAATCATAGGCAGGATAACCAAGCGGCGTAAGACAAGCTATATGATCTGCAACGGGTATCTCCAGTATTCTTTTTACTTCTTCTCTGTTCATATCGGTTATCCAGCAAGTTCCTAATCCGAATTGAGCAGCTGCTAATAGCAGATGGTAACCGGCAATACAGCAATCCTGTTCAGCTCTTTTCGTTTTCTGAGAATCTACGCAAACCGCTACAACATATGGTGCTGCAGCGAGTGGTTTACTTGCCTGCTGACGGATATCTGCTAATATTGCTTTCTTTTTTAGATCTTTGGTTACAACATAATAGTAGGATTGAGAATTCCTTGAAGTAGGAGCAAAACGACATACTTCAAATACTTTCAATAACAGTTCCTCGCTGATATCTTCAGCAACAAACTCTCTGATACTACGCCTGTAGAGAAGAAGCTGCTCTCCACTCCAGTATTCTTTCAGACGGTGGAGAAATGTTTGAAACTCAATCTTCCTCCCTTCCGGATCAAGCCCGAAAAAGTGATAAATATGAAATCGCTCATTCTTTCGGGGAGAATGTTCGGCATCTTTCTCTATCCTCCGATAGATGGCATCAACCTCAGTCGTTGTTCGATAGAAAAAGGTTAGAATACCATCGATATCCGCTTTTTCACCTTCACAGAAACCAAACAACATATTGCCGTGTTTCAATATCACACACTTTCCTTGATCAAGCCAAACCTCAGATCCGATTCTGTTTGTGTAAAAATGTACGATCTCCTGCAATTTCTCGGTTTTGTAAAAGACAATTCCTGACATGGCTTTCCTCCTTCTTATCAATAAGTATAAGGACATGACATATTCTTGCAATCCTCGTATAGCTGGTCATCAGAATGGATTTTCTCTCCGGCATAGATATCTACCCTTCTGTTACGGCAATAAACAAATTGATATGTTTTGTAGCCTCCCGAAAGGTTAAAAACCTTGGTGTAGCCTTTCTGCATAAGAATCCGGCAGGCAAGATAAGCCCTTAATCCTACCCGGCAAAAAAGAACAATGTTCCTGTCTCTCGGTAATTCTTCAATTCTCCTCCGCAGTTCGTCTAAAGGAATATTGATACTGTTGGGTATTGTGCAACATTGATATTCCTCCTCTGTCCGCACATCAACTAACAGGACATCTCTATACTTTTCCGACTTCAAATCTTCCCAGCTGATGATATTGAACCTCTTGTTCAACACATTCTCCGCAACTTGACCGGCAAGAGTTAAAGGATCTCTGGCAGATGAAAAAGGCGGGGCATAAGAGTGCTCAAAAAAAATCAAATCCTGAATAGTGCCCCCTTTTTGCATAAAGGCAGATACAATATCTATCCTTTTATCCACTCCCTGGTATCCAATTATCTGTGCTCCCAGAATACTCCCTTTTTCAGGAGTAAAAAGAAGTTTGAGGGATATTGGTAAGGCATTGGGATAATATCCTGCATGATCGGCACTATGGATCATCACCGATAAAACAGTCCGGTCAATATTTCTCAATTGCTGCTCCGATACTCCGGTAAAACCCGCTGTTAAATCAAAAACTTTCAGTATTGAAGTGCCGAATAATGCCTGGCACTTCTTTTTATTACCATAACTGATGTTATCTGCTGCTATCCGGCCCTGTTTGCTTGCCGGACCTGCTAAATAGGCGTTGAATTTCTGCTGTAATATCCCGTGAGTAGCCTGAATAGCATCTCCGACGGCATAGATAGCTTCATCATTGGTCTGAAGAAACTCATTAACTAATATGCTTCCATTGCTGCTCAACTCTAACCCGCTCTCTTGCAGCCATTCAGTATCAGGCTTAACACCGGCAGCACAAATTACTATATCTCCTTCTAACACCCTGCCGCTCGCTAAAACCACCCTGATTCCCTCAGAGTTTTTTTCCAGAGCAATAACCTTTTCCCTGAGGTAAATATTTACTCCTTTTGCTTTTATATGTCTGCTTAAAGCTGAAGAGATTTCAAAATCAAAGAAGGGGAGTATCCGGTCACTCATTTCAATAAGAGAAACTACCCTGCAAATCCCCTGCAAATTCTCGGTCATCTCAACACCAATATAACCTGCTCCGATAACTATTCCTCTTTGAGGACGCTCTTTCTCAATGAATTTTTTTATTATATCGGTATCTTCAACCGTGCGGAGGCTGAAAACACCGGATTGATCACTCCCCTGGATTGAGAGTGGAACAGGTTTAGCTCCGGGAGAAAGAATGAGTTTGTCGTAAGTTTCATCATAAACCTCTCCCTTCTCTTTGTCTGAAATTGTGATCTTTTTATTCTTCTTATCTAACTCCAGAACTTCACTCCGGATTCTGACCTCTATCCTGAAACGCTTGGCAAAAAACTCGGCCGAAGAAACAAACAGTTTATCCCGCTCTTCAATAACACCACCTATATAATAGGGTAATCCGCAATTTGCATAGGAAATGTACTCCCCGCGTTCAAAGATGATGATTTGTGCTTCCTCATCATTTCGCCGTAATCTGGCAGCAGTAGAAGCTCCTCCTGCGACTCCACCAACAATCAAATATCTCTTCATAATTTATACCTCTGGAGTTAGAATTTTGTAATCTCAATGACTGCCGTCGAAAATATCAATTATCTTCTCAACTCGCTTTTTACGCGTAAGTTAAAAAGAAATCAAGAATACTCTGCTTTAGATAGTGTGATGAAGTTAAAAAACCCGATTAACGCTGTAAAAGGCTATTTACAGATCCCTCTCTCTGAGTTCCTGACAAATTCCAGAAAATACTCCTGCTCGGGGGTTAAGTCTTTCAATTTATCGGCAACTTCCAGTGCTTGAGAAACATTATATTTCGTATGATAGATAATCTTATAAATCTGTTTGATGGAGTCAATAGCTTCTAAACTGAATCCTCTTCGTTGTAAACCTACTGTATTGAGACCTATCGGTCGAAAAGGCATCCCTTGTCCCCGCGTGTAGGGAGGTACATCCTTCTTGACTCCGGACAGACCTCCGATAAAAGCAAATTTACCTATCCTGACAAATTGATGTACTGCCACCAAACCACCGATAGTAACACTATCTTCTATCGTTATGTGTCCAGCTAAAGTTGAAACGTTAGCCATGATGATGTTATCCCCAAGATGACAATTATGGGCTATATGGCAATAAGCCATAAGAAAACAATTGTTACCGATAGTTGTGTCCTCTTCAAGGTTTGCTGAGCAATTTACTGTGACAAATTCCCTGAACCTGTTGTTGTTTCCAATTACCAGTCTTGTCGGTTCTCCTTTGTATTTAAGATCCTGACAAACAGAGCCGATAACCGAAGAATGATAAAAGTGATTGTTCTCCCCAATGGTTGTGCAACCCTCAATTTTTACATTTGACTCAATAACGCAATGGTCACCTATCTCTACATTTGCACCGATAATCGAAAAAGGTCCAATTTTTACATTCTCTCCGATCTTTGCTCTGTTATCTACAATTGCTGATGGATGAATTTCAGTCATCAAATCCTCATTTTCTCACAATTTTTGCTAAAAAATCACCTTCACATACTTTTGTCTCTCCGACGTAGGCATCTCCATGCATCTTTGTCAAAGATTTCTTTAGATTTATTACTGTTAAGACAAACCTTAGGGTATCTCCAGGCACAACCGGCTTGCGAAATTTAACATTATCAATCGCTGCAAAGTAAGCGACATAGTCGTCAGGATTATCACAGGTATTAAGCAGCATTATCCCGCCGGTTTGGGCCATTGCTTCGATAATCAATACTCCCGGCATAATTGGATGACCGGGAAAATGACCCTGGAAAAAGGGCTCATTTATTGTGACATTCTTGATACCCACTATCTTCTCATTGCTGACAAATTCAGTAATTCTATCGACGAGCAGGAAAGGATAGCGGTGTGGTAATATCTTTTGTATTGCTGTGATATCAAAGACTAACTCACTAACTCGCTTCTCCTGGTAAATTTTCTGCAGTTTCTGTTTTTTATAGATCTGTCGTAATTTCTTAACCAACTCGACATTTGTCTTATGTCCTGATCTGGCTGCCAGAATATGCCCCTTAATCGGAACCCCCAACAAGGCAATATCTCCTAAAAGATCTACGACTTTATGGCGAACAAATTCATTGTAGAAACGAAGAGGTGTGTTGTTGACGATCCCATTATCACCTATAGGTATGCTCTCCTTATAACCAAAAAGTTCTTGCAATTCCTTCATCGTTTCATCGGTAATATCAGGATCAGCAATAACCAAGGCATTGTTGAGCGACCCGCCTTTTATCAGCCCCGCATCCTTTAAAGCCAGGATCTCACTGATAAAACAAAATGTTCGGGCAGGGGCAAAATCTTTCTCGAAATACTCAATTGATGGGAACCAGGTATATTGTGTACCGAGATATTTATGTTTGTAATCAACCATAAAAGTGATCTTCAATTCGTTGGAAGGGACTATAACAACATCAACATTCTCTTGGGGGGCAGAAAATGAAATAGGACCGTCAAACTCAAGATATTCTCTTTCTACTTCTTGTTTAACCGTACCTACTCTCTTCAGCAAATTATAGAATACAAGCGAGCTGCCATCTGCAACAGGTACTTCCGGTCCGTTGATTTCAATTCTGATATTGTCAATATCTAAGCCCTTGATTGCTGCCAGAAGATGTTCCGTCGTCGATACTGAAGCATTATCAACCCCGATGGTCGTTCCTCTTGACATATCGATTACATGATCAATATCAGCCGGTATTATGGGCAGACCTTCAACATCGGTCCGAATAAAAACAATACCTTCATTTTCATCTGCAGGCTTGAATACTACTGTAGATATTTCTCCGGTATGTAGGCCAATCCCGGTATAACTGATAGATCCCTTGATTGTTTTTTTCATCTCTTTTTCATTCATGCTTTATCCTGTTTCAATTTATCTTTAGATATTTATACTTCCACTTCTGTCTCTTGAAAGCAGAGAAAAAAATCTACTCCTCTCCTGCTTGCTTATCTTTCTTGGCTTTATTAAAAAAAGTCAGGATCTCGGGTAACCTCTTGAGAGCAACTATGATCCGCTTCTGTAATGAAGCATTGATTGCCGGAGTTCCTAAAAATCTCGCCCCGGGAGGAACATCGCCTCTCACCCCTGATTGAGCACCTATCATTGCCCCATCATTGATCTTCAAATGCCCGGCAGAACCTACCTGTCCCCCTAAGTAAACATTGTCTCCAATTACTGTATTCCCGGCCAAACCTACCTGAGAACAAAGAATCACATTCTTCCCTAATCTGCAATTATGACCGATCTGAACTAAATTGTCAATTTTGGAACCTTTTCCTATCAATGATGTACCAAAGGTAGCTCTATCGATGCAGGTATTAGCTCCTATTTCAACATCATCTTCTATGATCAGTTTTCCGATGTGATGAACCTTTTCATGCCTCCCTTCATTCTGCAAATAACCGAACCCATCCATACCGACCACACAGCCGGCATGCAAGATAACCCTGTCTCTCAACTCCGTTCGGTCATAAATAGTAACATTAGGATAGATATGACAATCCTGACCGATCATCACATCCTCACCAATTACGGTATTAGCCAGGATTATTGATCTGTTCTCAATTTGAGTTCCCTTACCGATAACTACATATTCACCTATTACAACTCCGGAACCTAACTTAACACTGTCGGCTATGATTGCTGTTGGGTGAACAGAAGATTCCTTCACTTCTTTTTCGTGTTCTAACCATTTGGCTACGATAAGATTCAAGGTTAAATAGGGTTTTTTGCAGAAGAATAGATTGGTTTCCGGGAGAAGATTAATATCGAAATCTAACGGAACAACAACCAAACCTGCGTTGAGAATTGCTAATTCTTGAAGAAACTTAGTGTTTTCATAAAAGCAGACCGAAGTACTGATAGCCTCCTTCAACTCGGCTACATTATCTAACAATATCTCATTTTGGATAATCAGTTTGCCGTCTAAACCACTCGTTAAATCATCAGGCTTGTACCGATGAAGAAATCTTCTCATAGCCTTTAACTAATCTCCCTCTTCTGTAAGGTCATCCAAATCTTGCAGAACTAAATCCGTTACATCAAGATTTGGTTTTGCATAAAGGATCCCTCCCCCTTCAGCATCAAATATAATTGAATAATTGTACTCTATCGCCACTTTTTCAATAGCATCTCTCAATTTATCCATAATTGGCTCTAACAACTCAGCGTTACGCTGCATTGCTAATCCCCCCTCACCGAATATACTATCAACATACTGCCGACGCTCGCTAATTTTGTCTTGAATGCGCTCTTCGGCTTGTACCCTTCCCGATTCGGTCAAAGTAAGCTTCCTCGCCTCATATTCTGACTGTAATCTCTGGATCTCTTCTTCCATGCGAGACAGTTCACGCTCCCAACTCTCATATTCCTGCATAAAAACTGATTGAGCTTCTTGTGTATCACGGCTTCTCATCATTATTCTCTCTAAGTCAATATATCCTATATTGATTGTTTGGCCATACATCAAAGTACCCGCCAGTATCATGCTTAAAGCGCTTAGTATCATCCTTTTCATCAAATCCTCCATTTGTGACAAATTTCCTGTATAAACGTTAAAGTAATGTAACTATATCATAAGCTGTTCCGGAATTAATGTCCAGTCCTTTCTTATCCATCCAATATTTTAGCGTTCTTTAATAAGTCAATGAAAAACGATCAAGAAAAAAACGCTATTTCAACTGTTTAATTCAGTTGCTCGCCGAGTTGATATCTTGGTTAAACAAGAAGTATCGTTGTTCTCCGTCAGCCCTTAAGCCTCCTTTCATTCTTTTATCTTGACAGCGTAACCTTACTATCAGATTTTGTCATACTAAAGAAAAAAATTCAGGAGGTAAATTTAGTGCCGATAGTTTACAGTCGCGACGGAGAGCCTTTCGAGATAACCTTGAAAAGGTTCAAAAAGAAATGTGAAAAGGCAGCTATTCTCTCTGATATCAAGAAACATCAAGCTTATGAGAAACCGAGCGAAGAGAGAAAAAGAAAACGTAATGTAGCCAAAAGAAAAGCCATGAAGATTGCCCGCAAAATGCGGCGTTATTCATGATTTGATATAAAGTCGAGCCTACACAATACTTAATCAGAATCATTAATGTAATTAAGAGAACTAATCATCGGTTGGTTTTCTCAAGAGTCTTAGCAGTAAGCAAAATAAAGGGAGTTGACTCCCTTTTTTTGCACCGGATAATCACTATAGCTTATTAGATAACTGGTTTTTTTAGTTTACATTCTTAGTTCGCTTTATCTAGTCGATGAGTTATCCTGAGAAATAAGAGCAGAGTACCGGGAGGTCATAATGAACTATTTAGACATTATTTTACTCTTAGTTATCTTTCTGTTTTTTTATTTAGGGGTCAAGAGAGGCTTCTTGCTCTCCTTCCTTCAGTTATTAGGAATGGTATTGGTAATTATTCTGGTCAGACAATTCGGAGTATTGATAAGAGACGGTATTCACCTAAAACTCGGTATCTCAGCCAATTGGGCTCTATTATTAGGTTACGTTGTAATTTTTTTCGTAATAATGCTTTTAGCAAAAGGAATATCTACTCTGCTGCAAAATCTGATGACCGTTATCCGGATGAAATGGCTTGACCGCCTTCTGGGGGGAGTTTTTAATATTCTATTCGGATCCGCTATTGTTATTATCATTGTTATGATTCTGGAGGTTTCTACAGTTGCTTCATTACTGGGAGAATCAAGAAACAGATCAACACTCTATACTTCAGCAAAAATAATAGCTGAAGATATTATCAGTAAATATCGAGAGGGGGTTCCGGGAAGCAAACCGACAAAACAACGCTACGAAAGAGCCCGTGGCACTCGTCCCGTTTAGTCATAATATTTGGTAACAATTAAGTAAAAGATAGTTAGATCAATATCCTGATGGATTCTCATAAACAACTCGAATTTGATAAACTTAAAAAAATTCTGGCTAATCTCTGCCATACCGTTTCAGGAAAACGTTTTGCCCAGTCTTTAACCCCCTTGAAAGAGCCAGCTCAGATCCGTTACAGACATCAGGTGGTTGCTGAGATCCAGGGTGTGATCTTATGCTGCTGTGACTACGAATTTCATGATGTTACGGACATTAAACCTCTCTTTTTCAATTATCAACACCTTACTTACTCATATCCGGAGTTCAAGAAAATCTATAAGATTATACAGAAAGCGGGTGAGCTCAGCAACGATCTTAACAATGATGAGGTTAGTTTTACTAACTATCCCGAGTATACGAAAATAGTTAAAAAATTAGCCTTCTTCCCTCTCTTGGCAAAACGATACGAATCGATATTCTCAGACGAGGGTGAAGTACTTGATACAGCTTCACCGGAATTAAAAGAGATAAGAAAACGGCAATTCCGTGTCCGGCAGAATGTTTTAAATCTCTTGACCAAAAGAATTCAGGATAAGACCTTAGAGAAAGCTATTCAAGACAAGATCATTACGCAACGTGATGATCGTTATGTTATCCCTATAAAGGAAGGGGCTATCGGAACAGTACCGGGGATTATCCACGGTTATTCCGGAAGCAGATCTACTATTTTTGTGGAACCGAACGAAGCAGTGGGAATGAATAATGAAATTCATCAACTCCGCCAGGAAGAAAAAGAGGAAATCTACAGGATCTTTAGAGATTTTACGACCCTCATTCAAAGCAACCGAAATGAAATTCTGGAAGACTATTCGATACTTTGTGAATTGGATTATTACTTCGCGGCAGCCCGCTTAGGTAATCTTATTGAAGGCACAATACCTTTAATTGCCTCAAATACTGTCATAAAACTGAAAGAAGCCCGGCATCCGTTATTACTCCATGCCATGCAAGACCGGCAAAAGGTGATTCCTTTCGACCTATCCTTAGGAGAAGAATATGATATTCTTATTCTTTCCGGTCCCAACACCGGCGGTAAAACTGTCACCCTGAAAGCAATAGGTTTGTTGACTCTAATGGCTTTGAGCGGGCTTACCATTCCTGCTGCCTCCGGGTCCGAGATCGGACTTTTTCATGATATTCTTGCCGATATTGGGGATCAGCAATCATTAGAGGATTCACTCAGTACATTTTCAGCTCATCTGCAACATATCAAACAAATGCTCGAAACAGGTAATGATAAAACTCTTATTCTTATCGATGAGATAGGTTCTGCTACCGATCCCGAACAGGGAGCTGCTCTTGCCCAGGCAATAACAGAAACTCTGGTAGATAAGAAAGTAACCGGAGTGATTACCACCCATTTTACCCCGTTAAAGCTGTTCGCCCTGAAATCTGAGAGGTGTAAGAATGCAGCAATGCAATTTGATCCGGAACAGCATCTTCCCACTTATCGTTTTCGACCAGGACTTCCGGGGAACAGCTTTGCCCTGGAGATTGCTGAAGGTTTGGGCTTACAAGAAACTGTCCTGCAACGGGCAAAAGAGTTAACCGGTAAAACTAATGTAGAGCTAACCGATTTACTCGCCAGGATTTCATCCGAGAAGAATGAACTTGCTCAAACAAAATTTCATTATGAGCTGAAACTAAACCTTCTCAATCAGAAGATCAACGAATATGATAAAAAGCTCTCTTTAATGGAGCAGGAAAAAAAGAATACCAGACAGGAGTTGTTAAAAGATTCCCGTGAATTCCTTGTTAATATCCAGAGAGAGTTCGGTAATGAATTAGCAAAGCTGAAAGAATTGGAAAGAGACGAAAGAAAGAAAGCTGCAAAGCAGGTCCTAAAAAAAGTTTCAACCCTTAACTCTCAGCTGGGTCAGGAAGAAATGGATCTCCGTGTTAAAGATCTAATCCCTGTTACAGAACCAAAAATTGGAGAGATTGTCTGGATAAGAGACTTAGATGGAATCGGAGAAATTTCGGCAGTCGAAAAAAATTCTGTTAAAGTTGATTTCAATGGTATATTGTTTGTAACGAATATTGATAATCTCTATTATCAGAAATCTGTTAAGAGAGATTATATAACCAGAGACAGAAAGGAAGTTCTCTCTTCAAATCAGGCTAAAACGGAAATTAAAGTAATCGGTATGACTTTCGAGGATGCCCTGCCTCTGGTAGAAACATTTCTGGATGAAGGTTACCTGGCAGGTCTTAATAAACTCCGCATTGTTCACGGAAAAGGTACGGGTGCCTTAAGAAATAAGATACGAAAATATCTGAAAGGTGTGGAAAAGGTCAAAGAATTCTATTCTCCGGCTCCGGAAGCCGGAGGGGACGGAGTTACTGTTGTTGTTATCAGATAAACGAGGAATATTATATGCTTGATCAGCGCCTTATAGATCAGATCATCGAAAGCAATGACATTGTGAATATTGTCGAACAATATCTTCCGTTGAAAAAAGCGGGAACAAACTTCAAAGCCTGCTGCCCTTTCCATGACGAGAAAACCCCTTCTTTTGTGGTAAGTGATAAAAAACAAATCTTCAAATGCTTCGGCTGTGGTAAAGGTGGGAATGTAATCCATTTCGTTAAAGAAATCGAGAATATTACCTTTTTCGAAGCATTGGAAAAATTAGCAGCCAGGGGCGGCATACAGCTAAAATCAAAGGATAAGACACAAAAGAAAAAAGAATCACGCCAAAATCTTCTCCTCAAGGTATATGAATTAGCTAAAGATCACTATAAAGAGAATCTCAACCGCTTTGGTGAACATGTCTTAAGATATCTTGAAAGCAGAGGTATCTCTGCTGCTACCTGCCGGAAATTCGAACTCGGTTATGCCCTGAATAGCTCTGCTGCTCTTCACAACTATCTCTTGAAATGTGAAATTAATAAAAACCTGCTTGAAAACTCTGGTCTCTTTACTCATACTCTGAGAGGAAATCTTGATCTTTTCCGTGATAGACTCATTTTCCCTATTCATTCAGCAAACGGTAATGTAGTAGCTTTCGGGGCAAGACTGCTCTCTGATTCTTCTAAGATTGCCAAGTATGTTAATTCCCCGACTACCGACCTCTATACAAAAGGAAAAGAACTATACGGCTTTTATCTGACAAAAAACGAGATCAGAAAACTAGATTATGCCCTGGTAACTGAAGGCTATACTGATTTTCTCCGGCTATTTGAAGAGGGATTTGGCAACTCTGTCGCCACACTGGGAACTGCCTTTACCGACGATCAGATAAAATTATTGAATCGCTATTCGTCAAACATCTACCTTCTTTTTGATGCTGATACTGCCGGACGTAAAGCTGCTGTTAAAGCTGCCGGTAATATCATCATTTCCGGAGCAAATCCCAGGATCATTTCACTTCCTGAGGGTGAAGATGCAGACAATTTCTTTAAAAATCACAGTAAAGAGGAGTTTAGGGAACTGATCGCTAAAGCCAGAACTTTAACTGAATATCTCTATCACAGTTCTAATCTGGCACTTAATCAAAAAGGAAAACTGGAAACGATACTGGAAATTGCCAATGATATTACCGATGAACTCAACAGAGAACTACTTTTGAAGGAAACCGCCAATATCTTTAGTGTCTCCGTCTCAGCCTTGAGCAAGAGAATTAGAACAAGAAGAACAAGCAGAAAAGAAACTCAAGTTTATAAAACTGTATCCAATCCATCGTTAAAGCATAATGAAGAAAAAACATTTCTAATCTATCTGATTAATGGTTTGATTGAAGATCCCAAGGAACTGCAGGATATCGATTCCGGCTATTTTTTTCAGGAAACCTATAAAAAAGTTTTTGAATCATTGACCTCCTTAGGTTATATTATCGATAATGATAGAATTGCATCTCTTTTAGCAGAATTAGAGGAAAATGATTCCATGCAAGTGAAGATAATAAGTGAATTATCATTAGCAGACATACCGCCTGTCTCTTACCAGGAGATTATCTGTGATCTCAAAATACGAAAATTCAAGAATGAGTTAAGAAATCTGGACAGATATCTCTCGGAAGAAGAAAATCAATCGACAATAATTAGCCGAAAAAAGGAACTGCTGGAAAAGATACGGAACTTATCGCACAAGGTTATACCATAAAAAGACCATAAAGGAGCATTCATGTTAAGTTATAAGGAATGTTTGGAAAAACTACTTGCTGTAGCCCATGAGAGCAAGACATTGACTTATAAACAGATCAATGACATTATACCACTCAGTGCTTTATTCCTGGAGCGTATCGATGATCTGATTACCGATATAAACGATCAGGGCATCGAGATCGTCGATGAAACCCAAAAAAGGTTCGCCAGGGGTGGAGGAGCGAAGAAAGAGGTAGAAGTCAAAAAATTCAAGAATAAGAGATACTACGACGACCCGGTCAGAATGTATCTGCGAGAAATGGGCAGAGTCCCCCTCTTGGACAGAGAGGGAGAAGTTCGTCTGGCGAAGAAGATCGAAAGCGCTCAAAGGATGATCAATCAGAATATATTTATCTCCGGCAGCACTCTCAGGGAATTACACAATTTCCATCATCGTTACCATGAGAAAAGAGTCCGCATCGATCAGATATTTAAGATAGAGTATGGCACCTGTCTGGAAAAAGCTCAGGAAGAAAAGTTAGTAGAAGAATTTGATAAATTATTGGCTTCTATTGACCATCTTTTTGACCAGATCGGTGAAATTATCGATAATATTGACACTGAATTAGATATCCCTCCCGACATTCAGCTGCAGCTCGATGGCTACCGGGAAAAGTTGCGTGAGATCCTCTTCAGCTACTCTTTTAATGATAAACTGATCAAGAGAATGGTTTATCGAATGCGAAGTCTGGTCGGAAGAATAAAAGAGAGCATGAAAGCAATCAACAATCTTTCACGCATCAGGAAATTCTCTATAGATGAAATATGTACTTATGGACGAAGAGCAAAGAAATCTGAAGAAGACATGGAGGAGGTAAAGAAAGAAACAGGGGTCGATCCTAACCTCTTTATCGAAACCCTTAGAAAAATCAAGAATGCCAAAAGAAAAATCCGCCGTGTCGAATTGGAAACAAGACTTACAGCTAATGAGATGATTTTTATCCTTGATGAGATCGAAAGAGGTTCCAGGATGAAAGAACGTGCTCAAAATGATCTTATCGAAGCAAATGTCCGGCTTGTTGTCAGTATCGCAAAAAGATATAACAATCGAGGTTTGGATTTCCTCGATCTCATTCAGGAAGGGAATACCGGATTGATGAAAGCTGTTGATAAGTACGACTACCGGAAAGGCTACAAATTCAGTACTTACGCTACTTGGTGGATAAGACAAGCTATCACCAGAGCAATCGCCGATCAGGCCAGAACAATCAGAATCCCTGTTCATATGATCGAGTCTATTAATAAGCTGAACCGTACCAGTAGAAGGCTAATGCAAAAACTCGGTAGAGAGCCTTATCCGGAAGAGTTAGCTGAAGTTCTCGATATGCCTATTGAAAAGATCAAGAGCATAATGGCTATCTCTAAAGAACCGGTCTCCCTTGATAAACCTATCGGTAGTGACAGTGAAGATAGTATCCTGGGAGATTTTATCGAAGACAAGAGTACGATTTCTCCCGAAAGAATGGCAGAACGCTCTATCTTAAGTAAAGTCGTTGATGAGGTCCTCAGAACCTTAACCCCCCGGGAAGAGAGAGTTATTAGACTTCGTTTCGGTATTGATGACGGTTATCACCGCACCCTGGAAGAAGTAGGAAACATTTTTAATGTTACCCGGGAACGTATCAGACAGATAGAAGACAAAGCTCTAAGGAAGCTGAAACATCCTACCCGCAGCGAAGGCTTTATGAAGATCATAAATAATTACAACATCAAATAGCATCTTTATATCCCTGACTTATAAGATTGTTTAGTCCCTTGGCTGCGTCCTTTTTTTCTGTATAAACTGAAAAATTGTATTGTCATTCCGCACGACAGATAACAACGCAGTCTCTCCTGTTAGTAGTTACGGCGATCAGTGCTGTTGTTTGCTGTGACTTGAGCCGTTTATCCTTGACAAAAATAGCGAGAGTTCCGTTTTCGTTCTTGTTATTAACTCTTGGGGCCTATAGCTCAGTTGGTAGAGCTCCCGGCTCATAACCGGGCGGTCAGAGGTTCGACTCCTCTTGGGCCCACCATTTTCCCTGTTTAATACTGGTAATCACTCTGCATATTGGTAATGTAGTACAGATCTCCCAGAACTTATAATCAAAAGTCACTCTGAATAATAGCTTGACATTCTATTCTCATAACTTCATTAAAAAAAGCAGTTGAGCAATTAAGCTATGAGGCTGCTGTATCAATGAGAGTTAATAATGATAACACTATTAGGAGGTTATGGAAGATTATGCCGATGACAAAGATCCAATCATCAGCGAAAAATCACTATCCCTCTGCCTTCAATGGTTTTTTTCTGCTAATGGTTACCCTTTTCTTACTGACATCTACACCCCTAAAGGGAGAACTCTGGCAGACCTATACAACAGCTGATTCAGACTTACCCTCAAACAGTGTTCTCTCTTTAGCAATTGCTGACAATGGCATTAAATGGATAGGTACTTCCGGGGGATTAGCTCGTTTTGACGAAACGGACTGGACTATTTACACAACAATGAATTCGGAGTTGCCGAATAATACTATCCGTTGTTTGGCGATAGACGACATGGGTAGTATCTGGATTGGAACCAACAGCGGTTTGGCGGTTTATGACGGAATAAGTAACGGACAGAATTCCACCGGATCGTGGCGGGGATGGACAGTTTACGATATGAATAATTCCCCTCTACCCCGCAATGTTGTATCAGCCATTGCAATAGATGAGAATAATACCGTTTGGATCGGAACCCTGGGTGGAGGTGGTTTAGCAAGTTTTAACGGAACTGATTGGCAGGTTTATACTTCAGGTAATTCTGAGCTGCCCAATAATTTCATCTACACCCTCCATATTGACAGCAATGATTTACTTTGGATTGGAACTAATTTCGGTGCAGCCAGCTTCAATGGTACTGACTGGACAGTTTTCAATACCGGAAATTCCCCGCTCCCCGACAATAATACCCGTTCGCTGGCAAGTGATCTTTTGAACCGTATCTATATCGGCACAAACAACGGAGGACTTGCTCAGTTAGACGGTTCGCTTTGGACAATCTATCATCAAAACAACTCTCTCCTTCCGGAGAACCACATTAAAGCAGTAGCTTCCAAAGAAAATGGTATTGTCTGGTTTGGTACAGCAAACAGCGGTTTATTGAGAAGAAACAATACTGTCATATCATTGTATGATCAGGCAAATTCAGGATTATCGAACAACAGCATCAATGCAGTTACCATAGAGGGTGGGCAAAGGAAGTGGATCGGCACAGAAGGAGGGTTAGTCTCTTTTGATCTTGTTTCGGTTAATGGTATAGAAGTCGAGCCTGATTCACTCCTTCTACAGACAGGTACAACATATCAGTTATCAGCCAGTGTTACTCCGGAAGAAGCTGACAATGAAGACTATTATTGGTATTCCGGAAATGAAAGCCTGGCTTTTGTAGATGAAACAGGATTTGTTACAGCCCTTGATACCGGTTTGGTTACTATCTTTGCAGTCTCGAATGATGGCGGTTATGCTTCCGGTTGCCTGCTCAATATTACCGGTACGGTAACTACCCCGATTTTTTCACCGCCAGCCGGTGCTTATGAAGGTTCTGTTTTAGTCTCGATCCTTGTAGAAACCGAAGATGCTATAATTAAATATACCCTTGATGGCAGTGATCCTGATGAAAACTCTCCAGTCTATAGTCAGCCCATTTTTATCGAAACAACGACTGTTATTTCTGCAAGGGGTTACAAGGAACACTGGACACCGAGCCCGGTAGCTGTAGCAGAATATGAAATCTATACTGCAACCGGAGAGCAGACAGATATTGTTCAGGATGAACTCTCCTGCCGGGTCTTCCCTAATCCCATATTCCTGACAGATAAACAACGCCATTCCGGGATAATCTCCTTTGCAGTATTTCATCCGGTAAAGACCAATAGCAGGCTTCAGATATATGATATCAGAGGAAGAAAAATAAAGGAAGAGAAGCGAAAAGAAGAGGTGGCTGGCTTTCTTGTCAGAGATATCATTCTTCAGGGGTATCAAGAAAGTAAATTAGCATCGGGGATCTATTTCTATCGTTACCAAACGGATGAGACGTCGGTCAGCGGAAAATTTACGGTAATCAGATAATTTCTAATAAAGGAGAAAGGCTGCCGGGTCATTAACCAATATCTATTAGCAAAGGCACAAGATAAGCCTGAATGAGATATGTCAGAGAAGAAAAAGTTTGAAGATTCCATCGAGGGTATTCTCGAACACTTTGTTTTCCGGAACGAAGAAAACGGTTATTCCATTATCAGGATCAAACCTTTTGATAGTATCCGTGAAATTGTTGCTACCGGAATCCTCATCGGAGTTGATATCGGAGAAAAGCTTATCCTTAGGGGCGACTGGATATTTCATCCGGAATACGGACAACAGTTTCGCCTGAAATCTTATCAGGTAGAACAGCCGGTTACCAAAGACGGGATATGTAAATTTTTAAGCAGCAGTTTGATTAAAGGTATAGGACCCAAAACAGCTGGGAAGATCGTTGAAACGTTTGGGGATAGATCTTTGGATATTATCGAAAACGAGCCGGAAAAACTTGAAACGGTCGAAGGTATCGGCAAAACAAAGAGAAAGATCATCGAGGACGGCTGGGCTGAGAAGAAGGGTATCAAGAATATCATGCTCTTCCTCCAAAAGTATAACTTAAAAACAGCTCTGGCTTTAAAAATCTATAAAACATACGGAGACGAAGCTTTTCAGGTTCTGCGGACTAATCCCTACCGCTTAACGGAAGATATCTACGGTATCGGATTCAAAACTGCCGATAGCATTGCAGCCAGTTTAGGTATTGAAAGAACCTCACTTCCCCGGATTGAATCTGCCCTGCACTATCTGCTCAGACAATTTGCCGATGAAGGACATTGTTATGCCCCTGAAAAAGATATCTTGTCTGATTGTGCCGAATTGCTTGGGGTGGATCACATACTGATAGAAAATGTGCTCCGGCAAATGCTCGCCAGAAAAGCCCTCCTTTCCCGCAAAGATGCTGTTTATCATCCCTTGTATTACTATGCGGAAATCCAGGCAGCAGAAAAACTGCTCAGGATATTAAGAAGCAAAGAGGCCGGACTTTCCTATTTTCGCAATGTTGACTGGAAGGTAGTGTTCTCCTGGCTTTTTGAAAAACACAATATTCAATACTCGCCAAAGCAAATGCAGGGTGTAACTGCCTGTTTAGCCAACAAAGTAACTATTCTGACCGGTGGTCCCGGTACGGGAAAAAGCACTATTACCAAAGCTTTGACCACCATCCTGGAAGCTAAAAAGTATAAATTTCTCCTCACCGCTCCCACCGGTAGAGCCGCCAAAAGACTAAGTGAAGTAACCGGTCAACCGGCTCAGACGATCCACCGCTTATTGGAGTTTTCCTGGCAAAATGAACTCCGTTTCAGGAGAAATGAAGACAATCCCTTAGATGCTTCCTTGATCATCATGGATGAAGCCTCTATGCTTGATCTTCTAATTTTCAACCATTTCTTGAAAGCAGTCAGACATGATACTCATCTCATTCTGATCGGAGATATTGATCAGCTTCCGAGTGTCGGTGCCGGTTATGTACTGAACGATCTGATAGCAAGCAACCAAATCCCGACAGTAAGATTAAACGAAATCTTTCGCCAAAAAAATGATAGCTCTATCATTACTAATACTCACCGGATACGAGAGGGCATAATACCTCTGTTTTCCAAAAACCGGGGAGATTTTTTCTTTTTTAATGCTGAAACTCCTGCCAAAGCAACCGCTCTTATCGTGGAGCTGGTAAAAGAGAGGATACCCCGCACTTTCGGACATGATAAAGCAGGAAAAATTCAGGTTTTAGCTCCTCTTCACAAAGGAGAAGCGGGGATATCAGCATTAAACCGGCAGTTACAAAATGTTCTGAATCCTCATTCTGCCCGCAAAACAGAGATAACAACCGGTGAGAAGATATATCGTGAAGCCGACCGAATCATCCAGCTCAAGAATAACTATGAGAAGGAAGTGTTTAATGGCGACCTGGGATCAATAGAGGAAATAGACAGAGAAAACCAGATTATCAAGATTCTTTATGATAACCGGATTGTTGAGTATGAGTTTTATGAAATTGATCAGATAACTCATTCTTACGCTATTAGTATTCATAAGTCGCAAGGTTCGGAATTTCCTGTAGTTGTTATTCCGATACTGATGCAGCATTATATAATGTTACAGAGAAATCTCTTATATACCGGGGTAAGCCGTGCCAAAGAAATTGTCGTCTTAGTTGGGAATCTGCAAGCAGTTGAAACAGCTCTGCGGAACAATAGGATTACCAGAAGAAATACGATGCTGACAGAAATTTTGAGGGGAGAAAATGTATCTTAAAAGCTGTAAAGCAGGTACTCTCTTAAACCCATGATGATTAACAGGTTTACAGACCTTTGCCTCCTCTTATCTCTACTCAGATTTGGCTTTACAGAGAATAGAAAAGAGATCGTTTGACTTCTCCTTAATCTAATTTGAGGGAAAAACTTACATTCCGGATGCTAATAATCTGGGTAGCAGGAAAGCGCTGAAAATGACTCTTATCTAAAATGTTCTTCAATTACCTGGTAGAGTTTCGTTTCGCTGGGATCGGTGAGGATAATATCGGCACATTCTTCGTAAAAAGAGAGTCTCCTTTTCCAAAGTGAGAAAAGATCCTCTCTGCTGAGTTTTCTCACTATGGGACGTTCAGTCTTTTCGATTCTTTTAAGCAAACACTCCCATGAAGGATGCAGCCAGATTACCAGATTTTCCGGTCTCTGTAAAAAGAAACGGTTTCTCCTATCCTCAATTATTCCACCTCCGGTAGCTACAATCACCTGATCCGGCAGTGATAAGAGAATTCCCCGTTCGATACTGCGGAAATGAGACTCTCCATATCGTAAAAAGATATCGGTAAGTGAAGACTTTTCCTGCTGCTCAATGACTGAGTCGGTATCGTAAACAGGGAGTTGAAACCTAAGGGCGAGCCTTTCGCCCCAGAGAGTCTTACCGCTTCCCATAAAACCAATCAGGATTATTCTCATCCACCACCACTAAAAGCCACTAACTAAAAAGGGACAGACAAAAGGATGTCTGCCCCTGATTCAATATGATCTATGTTTGCCGGTAATATCAATTATTCAGGATTAACCGGTTCTTTCTTCTCTTCTTCAGGTTCAGTATCCGGTTCTTCTGTTTCCGGCTGCTCCTGCTTTTCGCTGGTATCTTCTTCTCTGGTTGCAGAGGATTCCTTTTCCGTTTCCTCAACAACCTCTGCTGTCTCTTCTTCCTCAACTGTTTCCGGTTCCGGTTGTTCCTGCTCCTTGGTTGTCTCTTCTTCTGTGGCTGTAGAGGATTCCTTTTCCGTTTCCTCAACAACCTCTGCTGTCTGCTCTTCCTCTGCAGCTTCCGGTTTTTCTTCTGCTGCCGGCAAAGGCTCTTCTTCTTTCATTTCAGTAACAGGTGTATCTTCAGCTTCTGCTGAACCGCTTTCTTCAGAACTCTCACCTTCCGGTTTCTCTTCTGCTTCATCCTTTTCAACCTCGGGTTTATCCTGTTCCTGCTGTTCGGTCTCAGCCTGCTTTTCCTGCATTTCCTTTTCTGCTTGCTCTGCTTTTTTCTGCTTCTCAGCCCTTTTGGCTTGCTGACGCATTTCAGGTTCGTGCTTCTTCAAAAACTCCTGTAAAGCTTCCCGCTCTTTAGAAAAGAAAAATGCTTTGATGCTTAGTATTAACCGTCGATTCTCCATATCCAGTTCAATGACCTTCATCGGGATTTCATCTCCAGTGTTAAATGCCATGTCAGGCTTATCGAGCCGGGGAATCGCTAAGTGGGAAATCGGAACGAAACCTTCAATCGGTGTGCCATCTACATCTATTTCGACAAGAACACCCTTAGGTATTATTTTCGTAATTATACCAGTAACTTCCGTATTTATCGGCAGCTTATGATCCAACTCTTCCCAGGGATCGGGCAACAACTGTTTCATCCCTAAGGATATTCTGTGCAGATGTTTATCTACTGAGAGAACAACCGTCTCTACTTCCTGTCCCTTTTTCAGAACCTCTTTTGGATGATAAATTCTCTTCGTCCAGGATATGTCCGAGATATGGATCAACCCGTCAATATCCTCTTCAATCTCAACAAAAGCACCGAAGGATGTCAAACCTTTAACCTTCCCTTTGATTATTGTACCGATTGGATATCTCTCATCAATAACTAACCAGGGATTTGCCTCCATCTGTTTGATACCGAGAGATATCTTCTGTTCTTCTTTAGAGACTGACAATACTATCGCATTAACGGTATCACCTATTTTGAGCACATGCCGGGGATTAGTTATCTTCTTTGTCCAGGACATCTCCGAAACATGTACCAGACCCTCGACTCCCGGTTCCAGTTCGACAAAAGCTCCGTAAGGGGTAATATTGACCACTTTTCCGGTTATCTTCGAACCTTCATCATACTTTAATTCTACATTTTCCCAGGGATGAGGCACTAACTGTTTTAAGCCGAGTGAGACCCTCATATCTTTTTCTTCATAACCGATAACCTTTACTTTAACTTTGTCACCTATATTGAGCATCTCAGACGGATGATTGATATGACCCCAGGACATGTCGGTTATGTGCAGAAGTCCATCAATTCCGCCAAGATCGATAAAGGCACCGTAATCGGTAATGTTCTTTACTTCACCGTCAAGCTCAGCTCCAACCTCTATCTTTTCTCGTAATTTACCGACTTTTTCAGCCTTTTCTTCTTCCAGGACTCTTTTGCGTGAGACAATAATGTTCTTTTTCTGTTCGTCAATATTGATTATCCTGAATCTGACCTCTTTCCCAATAAACTGGTCCAGATTAGGTATCGGTTTAATCGATATCTGTGAACCGGGTAAAAAGGCATTTAATCCTCTGATTTCGGCTATCATACCACCTTTGACTCTTTGGCGGATGATGCCCGAAACCGACTGGCTAGTTCTATATATCTCTTTTAAATCATCAAGAGCTAATTGAAAATCTGCTATCTTTTTCGATAGTGAAACCTTACCTTCACTGTTTTCGACCTTATTAATATAAACCTTGATCTTGGAATCAAGCTTGATCTCTTCAGTATTGGTAAAATCTGTGATGGGAATGGAACCTTCCGATTTGTAACCTATATCAACCAAAACCTCTTTATCATTCACATCAACTATAGTTCCTTCGATTATCTCACCCGATTTATAGTTGCGGAAAGTCTCTTCATATTGAGCCAACTCTTCTTCAAGAGCAACTTCTTCCTCAGTCTTGGGTATCTCTTCCTTTTCCGGCTGCTTCTCCTGCTCTTCAGGAGTTTCAGTATCCTCTCCCTTAGAGGGCTCTTCGCTCTTTTCCGGGAGAAGCTGTTCCTCATTTTCTGCAGCTGCAGTTTCGGTCGCTTCCTTCTTCTCTTCTTCTTTAACATCTTCTTCAGAGATTCTGACTTCCCCGCTCATTTCTTCATTTTCATCACAGACAGGTATTCCACTCTCCGGTTTTTCTTCCGAAGGCTCTACTGTTTCTTCTTGTTTCTCTTCTGCTGCTTCCGGTGTATCTTCTGATTTATGTTCAATCTCTTCTTCTGCATCTTTTTTCTGATCGTTACTCTCTGATTCAGCACTCTTCTCTTCTGTCAAATCAGCATCAGTTTCTCTCTCTTCCTTCTTAACATCCTGAGACTCTGTAACTTGTTCCTCAGGCTCTTTAGCATCATTCTTGTTTTGATCGTTCATATCTTCAGTTTCTTTTTCGATCTTTTCGACAACCATGTCTTCTGACTCTAATTCATGATTATCTTTCTTTTCTTCGGTTTGATTATTGAAATGCATTTATTCCTCCTTAAACCCGGGAATCTCTTTAACACTGCTAATAGAGTGCTTCTTATTCCCGAGACATTTCAAAATTTTATTATATACTTCGACGATTATCCAATCTGGTGTAGACGCTCCAGCTGTCAAGCCTATGTTTGATTTTTTTTCTAACCAGTTGCAAATGAACTCCTCAGAAGTCTCTATTAAATAGGTTTCAACAATATTTTGACAAATTTTATACAACATCCTGGTATTGGAACTATTTTTTCCTCCGATAATAATCATCAGATCACTTTCCTGGGCCAGAAGAAATGTCGAGTCCTGACGGACTGTGGTAGCAGTACAGATAGTATTAATAAGCCTCAGCTCCTTTGTCAGGGGTATTAAAGCAACAACTATACTCTGTAGTTTCTCGATGCTTTGGGTTGTTTGGCTGATTACGGCTACCTTGGAAAATCGTTTACCGGGTAACTCCCGGGGTGAAGAAATTATATACGCCTCCCCCTCAGCATAAGATTTCAAGGCTATTACTTCAGGATGGTCTTTGTCTCCGACAATTACTATAGGAAAACCTTCCCTGCTCAATTGGGTTACATATTGCTGGCTGCTGGCAACATAAGGACAGGTAGCATCAATGATCGGAAGTCCCAGGTCTTCCAAAGCTTTCTTTGCATCCTTTGTTATACCGTGAGAACGGATTATCACCGGTTTATTCTCAATACTCTCGATGTCTTCTACCGCTATAATCCCCTTTTCTTTCAGCCTTTTGACCATCTGAGGGTTATGAATGATCGGACCCAGAGTCACGATTTCCGAATATTGAGCTGAAGCCTCCTCAGCCATATTAATAGCCCTCTTGACACCAAAACAGAAACCGGAATTTCTTGCTATTCTAATTCTCATGGGGTAAACTCTTAATTCTTGCTAATACCTGTTCAGCGATATGGCGATAAGACGCTTTTTCTGCCGGTAATCCGGCAAATTCATCCGGTTCTATCCATTCACCGATATAGATATTAACCCTTTTTTTTCTTAAAAATGAACTCAGAAGGTGATTAGAATTTTCGATATATACAGGGAGAATGGGGACCTTCATCTCATAGACCAGAATTCCGATACCCGGTTTAGCAGTATATGACTTTCTGCTCCCTTCTGGAAAAATCAGTATTGATTTCTCTTCACCTAACAACTCCTTTATCCTGTCAAGGGTAGTCCGGTCAACGACACCCCGCTTAACCGGGATCGAGTTCAATACTCTGAGAAACGCCCCGAACAAGCGGTTTCTGAATAACTCGGACTTTGCCAGATAGTAAATCTCCCGGGGTAATATTGCTCCAATAAAGGGAGGATCAAAATAGGAAATATGATTAGAGGTAATGATACATCTCCGCCAGTTCTTCAACCTCTCCTTGTGAATAATCCGGTAATTCCCGGCAACAATCAAGATTATCCGGGTAACAACAACACATGTTCTGTAGATAACATTCATTGCCGACTCTTGATATAATTCAGGATATAATTGACCTGTTCCTCGATCGTCAGATCGGTCGTGTCCACTATTATCGCATCTTCTGCTTTCCGTAGAGGTGAATGAGCCCGGTTACTGTCATTATGATCACGCCAGAGAAGATCTTTTTCGATCTCTTCCGGGTTTGTTTTCGGATCAGCTAACTCCTTCCAGCGCCTGAAAGCACGGGTTTTGACTGAGGCGGTCAGGTAGAACTTAAAATCTGCATCGGGAAAAACTACTGTTCCGATATCACGTCCATCCATGATCACTCCTCCCGCGTTACCCATTTCTCGCTGCATATCTACCAGTCTTTCCCTGACTCTTCCGATCACGGCGATCTCCGAAGATAGTTTGGTAACATTCTGTTCCCTTATGCGGCAGGAAACATCTTTCCCGTCCAGAAAGATCCGCTGCAGATAAGTTTCATCTGGAGCTTCTGTTGTTTCAAAACTGATCTTGATCTTAGAAAGCATCTCCTCCAGTCTCTGCCGGTCATTATGATCAATGTTCTCATCAATGATCTTGAGAGCAACTGCTCTGTACATAGCACCGGAATCAATGTAAGTATAACCGAACCATCTTGCTAATTCTTTGGCTGTTGTGCTCTTCCCTGAAGCCGCAGGACCATCAATAGCAATAATGTAATCTCTTTTCATAGTTACCATCTGTATCTGATATTGTTTGTTACGATCTCAATGAGTTGAAAACCGTCAACTCATTTTTATCTTAGCCTTCTCTGAAGCTACAGCAGATTATTTCTTACCCAATTTCTACCTCAAAATTGATGAAATAATGTTTGATTTCTTCCCGGTTTATCTCTTACCACTTCCTGTTTCAACAAATTCATTGACAAAAAAACATGGTAAACAATTTGTCTCCTTAAAATTATATCCTTGGAGGAACAATGCCGAACACCAAACAATGTGAGAAAAGATTACGTCAGGACAAAGAGAGACAGGCTCGAAATAATTATGTCAGAAAGACCATTAGAACTTTAGACAAGAAGATGAAAAGTAATATCTCGGTTGAAGAAAAGGACAAACTGATCAATACCATATTCTCTCAGCTCGATAAAGCTGCCAAAAAAGGGGTTATTCACAAAAGGACCGCTTCCCGCCGTAAATCCCGCATATCCAGTTATCTCAACAAGATCAAACCAGAAGCGACAACAGAAAGTTAAATTCAGAGACCAGATAGCTTCAGTTCATCAGTAAACTATAGCGGGGAAAAAGATAAAGAGACCCCTTTTTTATCCCGAAGCGGCATTACTGTGATGTTGTTTTTTTCTGATCATAGGCAGCTTTGGAGATATGGAGTTTTCTCTATTTCAGTTAAGTAATCACTGGTTTGTTTTACCGCAGCTTACTCAGAACATCAAAGGAAGCAATGTTGCGGGATAATCGTTCCACTTCTGCTCTTAATTCTACAAGCTTAATAACGAAAGAGATATGATGAATGTTATAGAAAAACTACGGCTGAAATTAGCCAAAACGAGAAACGGTTTTGTCGCAAAAATTGCCGAAGCGGTAAACATCCGCACCAAGGTTGACGAAGAGCTTATGGAGGAACTGGAAGAGATCCTTATTCAAGCTGATATCGGACTACCCGTTGCTATTGACATCATTGATGCTCTGCGGGAGAAAATCAGAATCGAGAGGATTACGGAATCTTCGCTGGTTCTCTCTTCTCTGAAAACGATTATCATTGAGATGCTTCATAAAGACTATTCCAAGGAAGATATTCATCTCCAGCCTCCGGATAAACCACCCTATGTTCTGCTCTTTGTCGGTGTCAACGGGGTAGGAAAAACCACAACAATTGGTAAACTTGCCAAACGTTTCCGTGATCAGGGGAAAAGCGTTATGCTCATCGCCGGGGACACCTTCCGGGCTGCTGCCATAGAGCAGTTAGCCGTCTGGGCAGAACGAGCCGATGCTATTCTGCAAAAACAGCAGAGCGGTTCAGACCCCTCTGCCGTAATTTTCGACGGTTTGACTTCAGCCCTGAACAAGAGAATCGATATTGTTCTGATCGACACTGCCGGGCGTCTGCATAACAAAGTTAATCTGATGAAGGAATTAGAAAAGATAAACCGCACGATCAAAAAGATCATTCCCGAAGCTCCTCACGAAACCCTGTTGGTCGTTGATGCCTCGACCGGCCAAAATGCCATTAATCAGACCAGGCTCTTTAACGAGGTTACCGATCTGAGCGGTTTGGTTCTGACCAAATTGGACGGCACAGCCAAAGGGGGTATCGTAATTGGGATCAAACACCAGTTTGCTATCCCCGTGAAACTCATTGGTATCGGTGAAAAGATAGATGAATTGAGAGATTTTGAGAGTGATGAATTCGTGGAAGCACTCTTCAGTTAACCGGTTGAGGTTCATTATCGCAGACTGCCAAATCAACAAAAGGAAAAGTAATGAGATATTTTGAGACACATTGTCACCTGGATTTTGCTAATTACAAAAAAGACCGTGATGCCGTGATAAAAAGATGTCTAAAAGAAGGGGTGGAACATTTTATCAACGTCGGGATCGATGAAAAGACATCAGCTGCGAGTGTTGAACTGGCTGAGAAGTATCCTCAATTCTATGCTGCTGCCGGATATCATCCCCACGAAGCCGCTAAATTCGACGAACAGAAACTGCTCCGGTTTCTGACTCATCCCCGCATTGTAGCCTTAGGGGAAATAGGTCTTGATTATTACCGGAACCTTTGTCCGAAAAACACTCAGCTTGAGGTTTTCGAAACTCAGATAGTCATCGCTATGGAGAGGCAGCTCCCTCTGATCATTCATAACCGGGAGGCAGATGAAGACTGTCTGAAGCTCCTGGAAAAGCATTCCCCGGAGAAGGTAGTGTTTCATTGTTATTCAGGTGACTTGAGTATGGCCGAACGGATCTGGGAAAAGGGATGGAACACCTCTTTTACCGGAGCGGTAACCTATCCTAACAACCGGATGACTGATATCATCCGCTTAGCTCCTCCCGACAGGATAATGATTGAAACCGATTCTCCCTTCTTAGCGCCTCAGGCAATCCGGGGGAAGAGGAATGACCCGGCAATGCTTCGTTATGTTTTGGAGAAGATTTCAGAAATACGGAGAGAAGCACCTAAGCAGATCGGAGAAGCAATTTTCAATAACTCCTGTGACTTCTTCATAAAAAAAGCTTGAACTAAAATAGGTCTTTAGTTTTATGGTATTATATTCGCTTAAGGAGGCGTGTTATGGCAGTAACTATTAACGCAGAAACCTGTATCGGTTGTGGTGCTTGTATTGATACTTGCCCGGTAAATGCTCTGAGTATGGAAAACGACAAAGCTGTTGTTGATCCTGATACCTGCATTGACTGTGGCAACTGTATTCCTTCTTGCCCCGTAGAAGCTATCAAAGAGTAATACTTCTTTTTACTTTAACTTTACTCAAGAAGAGGTATTTATACTAACCTACATGTTATGGCCGGTGCTGAGTCAGTACCGGTCATTTTTTTATGTTTTATCCTGGGAGAAGATATCTTTCGCAATTTGCAGAATCTCCCTGTTATGAGTTCCCTGCCAGTATATCTTGCCGCACTTACGGCAGATATTGAACCGCTGTTGGTTTTGATAGACATATTCCGGAACTAAGCCGGTTACTCTCTCTTTTTCGATATCCACTAATTTGTTATTACAGAGGCTGCAGCGGGTAAACATCTTTTCAGGGGAAAACACGAGCAGCGGAGAGAGCTCTCTCAACTGCTCAAATATTCCGGAAGATTTGATCAGAAGACTTTTATCAAAAATCTTCAAGCCGGCATTTTTCTTGCTTCTGGTTAGAAAGATCCGCCCCTCTTTATTGGCTAATCTGCTCAGTACAGGGAGTGATACCGCTGCGTAAAAACCGGTATCAAAACCGAGAAGTCTCAGCCATTTTGCCAGTCTTCCCAGGTTATCATCAACAAGGAACTTGTTTCTGGGAAAGATATCAGAGTCTGCCATGTCTATTATTACTCATGCTAACTTCTTGAGCCGCGGAGAAGAACAAGCCTTATCAGGTTAACAAGAGCCATCAGAGTAGCTGCAATATACGTCAGGGCAGCAGCTTTGAGAACTTCATTGACACCAGTTATCTCCTGCTGGTTCTGAATAATCCCTTTTTTCAATTCCACCAATGCCCGTTGGGAAGCATTGATCTCAACCGGCAGTGTTACAACGTGAAACAGGAGAGCTGCGGCAAAAAAGATAATTCCAATATCCATCAGAGGGGGCATACTGAAAATCAGTCCGATGAAAAAGAGAGGAAAAGCAGCAGTAGTACCTAATCGGGCAGCGGGCAGAATACTCGCTCTAACCGTAATTGGAAGATACTTTTGGGCATGCTGAAGAGCATGACCCACTTCGTGAGCCGCAATACCGGCAGCAGCGATCGAAGCTCCGGAATAGACATCTTCTGATAAAGAAACTATCCTCTTTCGGGGATCATAATGGTCGGTCAAAACCCCTTTTACCACCCTTACTTCGACATCAGACAAACCCTGATTATCGAGTATCCTGCGGGCAACCTGAGCTCCGGTAATGTTAGCAGAGTTACGAAATTGGCTATATTTACGGTAATTACCCTTAACCTTATTTTGAGCGTACAGAGCCAGAATAATTACCGGTATTAACAGTACTATTGTCGAATCGAAAAAGAACATAGCAGCTCCTTCATTTTTTGATAACAACGCTTAACAATAGATAATTATTTCAGTAATCACTGCCTACAGGAGCAAAAAAGAAAAAGAACAACTCCCTCTGATGTTACCGGTTGTAAAAGCTTAATGTCTCCTGCTCAGAAAGTACCAACCCGGAAGAACTCCGTAACCGCTTCGATCCCGGAGCTTTTCGCCTCTGTTACTGTTCCGTTAAAGAGCATCTTGCCATCATCAAGGAATACTATCTTATCTGCTATCCGGTGGATACTTGCCAATTCATGGGTAACGATGACAACCGTCATCTTCAATTGGTTTTTCAGATCGAGGATCAGTTCGTCCAGAGAAGCACTGGTGAGAGGATCAAGCCCGGCAGACGGTTCATCACAAAAGAGTATCTCCGGATCAAGAGCAATAGCCCGGGCTAAGGCAGCCCGTTTCCTCATCCCGCCGGAAAGCTCTGAAGGCTTCAAATTAACAGCATGACCAAGATGAACCAGCGCCAATTTCACCCTGATGATCTTATCTGCAATCTCTTTAGGAAGACTTGTATGCTGTTCCAATGGTATGGAAATATTTTCGTAGATATCGATCGAATTCAACAAAGCCCCTGTCTGGAACAAAACCCCGACCCTTTTGAGGATTGTTTCGTAATCATCCTCATTCATCCCGGTGATATTTTCCCCAAATATCTCTACCGAACCCTCAGCCGGCTGCTTTAACCGGAGAATGTTCTTTAACAGTGTCGTTTTCCCGCAGCCGCTGCCACCCAGAATAACGGTAACTTCCCGGGGAAAGATATCTACCGAAATATCTTCCAGAATTGTATTTTCACCGTATTTCGCGGTCAGATTCTTTACTCTTATTATAGGTTCTTTCATTTCGTTTTCTTATTTAGGAAGATAGAGAAGACTGAAGATCACATCGATAAAGATCACAGCAAAAATTGAGGCGACCACCGAGAGTGTCGTTGCTTTTCCGACCCCTTCTGCTCCACCTTCGACCCGTAATCCGTAAAAACTGCCGATTATCACAATTGCCCAGGCAAAAAAGGTGCTCTTGAGCAGGCTGACTAACACGTCTTTAAGGGCTAAGGCATTTATCATCTGTCCATAAAAAGCGGAAACGCTCAGATTTAGATAGGTCACTGCTACTAAGATACCACCCAGAATACCGACAAGCATGGAGATGACCACCAGAAGAGGCATACAGATAGAAATCGCGTAGAATTTCGGGACAATGACATATCTGATCGGATTGATCGCCAGCATCTTCAAGGCATCAAGCTCTTCGGTAACTTTCATGGTCGCTATCTCCGAAGCTATCGAAGAACCGCTGCGACCGGCAATAATAATGGCCGTCATCATCGGACCCATTTCCCGCACCATGGAGATGGATATTAGATCGGCAATAAAGATATTTGCCCCGAACATCCGCAATTGAGCGGCGGATTGCAGGGCGATAATCAATCCGATAATAAAAGAGAGGGTAAAGATTATCGGTAAAGAATCGACTCCGATCAGTACCGCTTGCTGGATCAAGGATCCTTTTCTCGCTCCCTTTTTCTTCCATAACCCGGCTAATGACCAGTAAAAAATATCTGCCGAGAGGATGAGAAATTCATAGATTGCGTCTTTGATAAAAAAGTAGGATTCTCCTATCTTCTCAAAGAAACCGGCTTTAATTAATTGGTCTGCTTCTACTAAAGATGCTTGACTAAAAATCTTCAGAGAAGTACCAATCTCCTCCGAATAGTTCTTTATCAGCTCCTCATTTCCTTTTCCGGCGGCAGCTCTGTTCGAATCCTTGATTGTTGAGGCTATTTGTTCAACAAAGATAACTCCGGCACTGTCGATCGAATTCAAACGGGAAAGATCTACCCCCTGCAGATCATTAAAGTCTCTCCGAGCTTTTAATTGTAACCAGATCTCGGGAATAGTCTCTTTGGAGAGTATCCCCTCAATGAACAGAATATCTCCTTCTGTTTTAATAACTGCTCTGTCCGGCTTCTCTCTCTTCATCTCAATAAAGGAAATAGGTTAGTCTCAGGAAAACATTATGCACGATCTCTGTATAATCTCTCCTGTCTTTGTCATACAGTAAATTGATCTTATAATCGAGGGCAAGTTGCCTGATCAAGCGGATAGTGAAAGTGTTCTCCCATTTATAGGTTTCCGAAACATCCTTCCCGAAAGGAATGAGCACGTCCAGTGTCGTGTTATAGGAGATATTATAAGGAGCATGGATATTCGCCAAGATCGAGACTTCTATCCCCTCTTTGTATGTAGATTTGATTTCTCTATAGATCCTGTAGTACTCTGTCCCTACTGAGTCTTCTTCTACGAAGCGGTAAACATCATTGCTCAAGTCCTGCTGCATTCCAAAACCAAATCTCAGATTGAGTGTAGATCTGGGTTTGTTCAATGGTCGTAGATTGAAACCTACACCCTCCCTGAATACCAGAGGGAAAAATGAAGGTGTAGTTTTGAACTTGTCGATCTCCATTATCTCTTTAATAAACCCGTCATTGCTGTCCGTAAGTCTGATATTTGTCGGATCATCAAAATAATCATATTCCCTGAAAAAATGGGTCTCCATATCAAATCTGCCGTAAAGACCGATTACCTGGGTCAGATAATAAACGAAGGTATTACGCAGCTTGAAACTGTCCGAAGAAACCCGGAGAGCAGAATCTCTGTCCTTACTGATCCCAAAATCGGTCAGATTATGCATACTGTAAAAATAGGGAAAGAGGTCGTAGATCAAACGGTTATCGAGTTGTGTCGTTATGATTAGATCAAGAGCATTCCTGTTCCTGTCGGAAGTATTGTCTGCCCGAAGGTTAAAATTACCATGAATTGCACTCGTAAAACGCAAATTCTTTCTTTCCACCCCGTACTCAGCAAGCTCCAGTACCCCTGCTCCGATCAGAGAATTAGTTTCCGAATTAATCACGACGGTAAGTACCCTCAGCTCACCCTCAGCCAGATCTACTGTCGTGAAATCATCTAATGTATTGAACGGTTTGCTGTTCAGAACCACCTTATAGCGTCCCGGTTTTAGTAACCAGGTTTGTACCTGCTCACCAAACTCCTCCAGAGCACCCAAACCGAATCCGTAACTTTCAGCATCAATCATGGCAAACAGCTCGTATTGGTTATCAACCGAATTTCTGCTCTCATCGATCAATCTTACCCTCAATCCTGCCCAATCGGGATCTATAACATGAGTATGCTCTCTGACGACCGCGACATCCTTACTCATCCTCTGACCTTCGGTTCCTGAGCCGTAATAGACCCTGTATTCTCCCGGTCTCAGGTAGGTACTCTCCCCCATTTTAGAAAAATGAGGATCACCACATTCTAAACATTCTATCTCATAAAACGGTTCATAATCGGGATGAGTCATCGCCGGCAGGAATATCCTCCCCAAGCCAACCAGATCACGTTTCGCCTCTCTATCCAATTGCTCTCTGGGAGAGGGCATAAGCCAGGTGTTAAGCTGCTCTTCTGTCAGAGCAGTAAGATAATTAAGGCTCAGGAGCAGCATGGTCAATAACAAAAGTGATCTTAAAACTGTGAAATTCTTTGTATGCCCTCGCTGTTGTTTCGAATAGCAGTTCTTAACGCTACCCTCATTGACAGTCTTTTTTCTTCTCGAATCATATAATTTCATTGGTTGTTCCTTGCCTTACGGCAGGTTAAAACTCCTGTTTGGGCCCTAATTACTTCTACTCTTCCTCTTCATCCTGTAGTACTTCAAAGTGATAGAGTACTTTTTCGATGAAAATATCGACTTCTTCTTTGATTATCCGGCTCAGATTCTGGACAAACATCTCCAGATCATCGGTAAAAACTTCATATTCACGGTCAAAAGAATGCCGCACAAGATAAGTCAAATCATCACCCCGGCGGAGAAAAATGTCCATATTGACACTGACTGCCCTGTAATATTCACTTTTCAATAATTCTATCCGGTTAACATGAGAAACTAACTCATAATCGGGACGTTCGACTAAAAAATCTCGCTGGGTGAGGGCGAAAGTATTATATCTGGCGAAATGCTTGGTTAAAACATCAGGAATAGCACTTGACAGCCGGACTGCCCAAAGGTCATTAGCCGAATACTCGAGCTTGTGAGCCGAATAACGATATACGATCTGTGAGCGGTCATAAACCCTCGATACTCTGGTATCGGAAATCTCTACGCTATATGGGAGAGGTGTATCGAGCAGCAGCCTCTGATCGGTCGGAACAGGATTATAATCAATGACAAAATAGTTCCGTTCCACCGGACGTGAACTGCAGTTTACCAGAAATAGTACCGGCAGTATGAAATAAAAAATCCTATATTTCAACTTCATCTATCCATCTCTCCTTTTTTATTGCCTTCTCGTACGGAGCATCAGTGAGGGCTCTTCACTCAAAAGCCGGGTAAATTCCTCGAAATTGTCCGCTGCCTCTTTCATCGTCTCAAAGGTTCTTAGAATATCTCTGCGGCTTCTGATAACCATCAGATCAACGTGCATAAATGTCTGATTTACCTGAGCAATCGTTTCGTGAAGCTCTTTCATGGTTGCCGGGATGTCAGTCTCTGCCAGATCATCGGAAAATTTTGCTACATTGACCAGGATCTTCTCCACCTCAGGTGAATTAATAGTTTTGTCCAGTTTATCAACAGCCTGCAGAGTTGTTTGGGAAATCAATTCCAGATTAGTCAGCATATTGGAAAACTTGGTCTGATTATCATAACCGGTCAACGAATCGATATTCCCCAATACTCTGTCCAGTTTGGTTGTTATCTCTTCCACACTGAGCGATATATCGTCAAAGAATGTGGTTCCCGAACGAATGAATTCTCCCGGTTCTAACAGAGCAGCCTCTCGCGTTCCGCCAAACAGCTCAACCTGTTTCAGCCCGGTGATTCCAACCAGAATGAGCGACGCTTCCGTATCTTCTTTGATTGGTGTCCCTCTCTCTACTTTGATCTCAACAATAACCCGGTTAACATCTTCAGGATCTATCCGGATCGTCTCGACCCTTCCTACCCGAATGCCGTGATATTTGACCTGAGCACCTATCTGTAAACCGCTGACCGAAACATCTTCGTAGGCAATAAAATACGTGTCCAGCCTCTCCATAAGTCTCGAACCGGCTATTATGATCAAGAAAACAAGCAATAACCCTATTCCGAAGAAGAGAAAAACACCCAATCTGACTTTTTGCACCTTAGTTACCATATTTTTTCCTCTTTACTAAAGATAACTGAGAGAAGAAGACTGTCAATTTCTTTTTGTTTTTCTGTAGAACACTATTTCCTTGCTGTCGGAATCCCTGTTACTCTTTGCTATAAACTACCCGGCAGATCAGAACTCTTTCCCCCCGGTTATCCCCTCTGAAATAATGATAATTCCTTCAGTTACCAAGACTACCTTAAGAGCGCTTCTCTCTTATCATTCCTTGTCAGAAACCGTAGCTCCTCTCTTCATCGATTTTTTGACCTTCCTGATAATCTCCTCATCGACACCCAGGACTTCGGCGATCATCAGGGCTGTTCTCGGAGGAATGTTCGAGCTTTCTACCGATTCTATCTGATAATTCATGTATTTATGCAATTCCTGTAAACGTTTCTTTAAGTCCTCCCGGTCAGCTGTTTCATCCTGAGTCTTCTCCGGAGCAAAAGGTTTAAATGTCTCCTGTAGCTTGGCGTAGTCATTTTTTGTCAGCCCGGTAACCCTATAATGACCTGCCTGAGCAATTTGAGACGGTGACGAAAAATGAGTAGCGGAAACGACAAGCGAATTGCGGTCGATGAACACCTCTAAAACTGCCCTGGCAAATGCTTCTCCCTCCTGAGGATTAGTACCCCGGGCAAATTCGTCGATCAGAAACAGTCCTTTACCCGGTTTTTTCAGGGCATTCTTCAAGCCGATAAGTTCCGAAGCAAAACTGCTCAGGTCGGTGCGGTTACTCGTTTCATTATCGCTGCTGTAAAAGATAAAATCTACCAGAGGGAGTTTTCCCTCTTTACAGGGTAGCGGAATAGCATAAGCTGCCAGCAGGAAGAGCTGCCCGGCAGTTTTCAGGATCGTTGATTTGCCCGCCATATTGGCACCGGTAATAATGTTGAGCTTATTCCGGAAATCAATATCTACAGGCTGATAATCTATCTTGCAAAGGCTTAACTGTTCTTTAATAAACAGATTAACCGAGCGGAGAAACTTGATTTCACTTTCGGGAAGACCATCCTGCAACTCTTTCGCCTCCCTAATCTCCGGGATTATTCCCCCTATCCGGCAGCCAAAATCAGCTCTGGCGACAAGATAATCGAGTTTGGCAATTTCGTTCAAACCGGTGATCAGATCATGTCCCCTCCTGGCGATCTTTGCCGTGATCTCTCTCCTGACCACGAGTTCTGCTTCTTCGATCTTCTGCTTCAAAACACTTAACTCTCCCTCCAGCCTGATGATCTCTTCCGGCTGCCGGAAGCTAAAGGTTATATTGGCAAAATTTTCTTCGGATAAGGTAAACCATTCCGAAAAATCAAGCTTTTGCCTCATTTTCTTATCCAGCCTTGAGACAACAACCTGCTTTTCGATCGAGTTAAGCTCTAAATCTTTCTTTGCCAGTTCCAGGCAATCGTTTTCCAGGAGTCTGATCCTGTTTCTCAGCTCTGAGAATTTGATTCTGAGAGATCCCAGCCGGGGAGAATATTTACTGCTGATCTGAAAAGTAGGAACATTCTGGTTTTCAGGATCGAGATAGTTATAGAGTTCGGAAAAGGAGTCAAGTTTCACCAGCTGCCGGAGCTGATACTTTTCCAGCTGACCCCTGATCCTTTCATAATAATAGAGAAAGCTTTTTATCTCGAATATATCGGTCGGTTCTAATATCTCTGTTTCAACTGCTTTTTTAAAGGTCTGCCTGATATTCTCTATCTTGGCTAAGGATGCCGACAGGGCCGGATAAAAACTCCTCTGCTCCGTGATCTTTTCCATTAATGTTCTGATCCTGGCATACTCCTCCCGGAGTTCTTCCTCTTTCCCCGTAAGAAAAGGTTTTGCTGCTCCCTTCAATCTTTTGCCGACCTCGGAACAGGGTCTGATCTTTTCCGTTATTTCTGGGATATTCAGTGATTTTAGACTTTCACGGTTGATAAACTCCATTGCACCATCCTCTTCTCGCTCATAGCTTTAATATGTTTCCATCTGCTCTACCGGCTTTCGTTCGTCTCTCCGGATGCTTCCACCCTGTCAGGGGATAACCGCCTCCGGTCACTGCATTTCCCTGATATCGACCACCGGCAGGGGAAAATCTTTCCGGATCGCTCTTCTCAGTTCCCGGCAATCAAGATGATTTCCCTGCACCGCATAACTGTTGATTACAAACCCGGCAATCTCAAGCCCCCTGATAGTCAACAGCAGACTTCTCTCCTGCAGCCAGTTGCGGGAAGATTCGTCCAGGTGAAGCTGAAAGGGATGTTTGATAATAATCCTGAAACCGGGTCTCTCCCTGAAAATATCCTTCAGTAAAAGAAACGATCGCTCAGTCAGACTTGTCGGTATGTAGAGAAAGATTCGCTCTTCCTCCCTGTTTTTATCCTCTTTTCTTGTCCCGGTTTGAGAATCAATGCTACCAATAATCTCTTTCTCATGCCCTAAGAGGGTTTTGTAGGAAAGAGGGATGATCTCCGGGGTAAAGCCTTTCTCCTCTTTCAGGTAAATAAGTTTTAGCAGTTCATCATCCAGCAGCTGCTGTTCGATGTTAACTTTTACCGCATCCGTCAGCTTTTCGATCCTTGTCAGCTCATAGAGCCCGGCAAATCCCTTCCTCAGATTCGATATAGATCCGTAAGCAGGACTCCCGGCTACGATCAGAGTATCAACCTCCGCTGCCGAACCTATCGCTTTCCGGTCTAAAGAACCATCGATAAAGACATGATCGGCACCATGCTCCAGAATTCGGCGGGCTGTATCTATCTGTTCCTTGATCGTAGGTGGTCCCGTAATCTCTCCAGCCAACCCTGTCTCTGCCCGGACAAGCCAGATATTCTTTCCCCCTGCCCTATAGGGCAGTTTTTCCAACAGATGCAAATAAGCAGCTTTTCTGCTGATCTCCGATATTCCGGCACTGAAAATTGCTGCCTCAGGAATAGAGACTTTCGGCTTTTTTATCCTTTCCAGAACATCAATATCTTCGCCATCCCTGCCGGTAGTGATAATACCCTTGCGGGAGAATGGTGTCCGCTCTAACAGCCAATTCAGGAAAGTTGTCTTACCGGCATTTTTCGAGAGTCCGGTAATGACGGTGATCCGCTTACCCTCCCGGCATACTGCCTGCAGTAATCTCTCTTTATCGCTTTCTCTTGGCTCGGTTAGATTCGTTGGGATCAATAGACACCTTCTCACCCTGGAACAGTGATGCTATCCCTTCGGTGGATTTCCTGTTTTCCGGACATTTCCCGGTATATTTTTCTTCTTCCTGGGGAGTATATTCCGGCTCGGTATAGACCGAAATATAACCCTCGAAATTTCTCAGCACAACCCTTCCCGGAGCTTGAGAAACTATATAGTTCGGACTAATCGGGATCTTTCCTCCTCCACCCGGAGCATCAACCACATAAGTCGGAATACAGAGTCCGGAAGTATGCCCCCTTAAAGCCTCCATTATCTCGATCCCCCTGCTTATCGGAGTGCGGAAATGAGCAATCCCCAGAGAGAGATCACACTGGTAGATATAATAAGGTCTGATCCTGTTCTTAACCATCTGCTGCACCAGATTCTTCATTACGTCAACATTATCGTTTATCCCCTTCAGCAAAACCGATTGATTGCTGACCGGGAATCCGTTGTCAACGAGCCTGGCAACCGCTCCGATAGCTTCCGGAGTCAATTCCCGGCTATGGTTGAAATGCGTATTGATCCAAACCGGCTGGTATTGCCTGAGTACCCTGATCAGCGAATCAGTTATTCTCTGTGGAAGTACAACCGGTATTCTGCTCCCGATACGGATAACATCCACATGTTCAATCCGGTAGATCTTCTCCAGGATCTCATCCAGCCTCTCATCGGACAAGGTGAAGGGATCACCCCCGCTCAGGATCACATCCCTGATCTCAGGATGGGCAGTTATGTACTCAATAGCCGCATCAATATTCTCTCTCGGCATTGGGGCATCAGTTTCTCCCGCCTTCCGCCTTCTTGTGCAATGACGGCAGTACATGGAACACTGGTCGGTGATCAATAATAAGACACGGTCGGGATAACGGTGTGTCAATCCCGGTACCGGAGAGTCAATATCCTCGTGCAAAGGATCCTGCAGATCAGAAGCAGTTATCAAGGCTTCATTTATTCTCGGTATCGCTTGCAGTCTGACCGGATCATACGGATTGTTATGATCTATCAGAGAGAGATAATAGGGTGTAATTGCCATTCTGAATGATACGGATTTACTCTGATCAATGGCATCTTCTTCCGGCAGCAGATCGATATACTTTCGTAGCTCTGCAAAAGATGTTATCCTGTTTTCTAACTGCCAGTGCCAGTTATTCCAGTCTGCGGGAGAAACACCATCCTTAATGTTCCTCTCTTTTGTTTTATTTATCTCAACTTTGAATTCCGATTCATTTATCTTACTTAACATCTCTTCTACCCCTTTCTTCTCTTTAAAATTACTAAACTTCTCTGCAGTGATCTTCTCTGTCACCGCTTCTCTTCCTGATCTTTTCGCTCTTAATCTCTTCTCTTCCCTGTTTCCCTGAAAAGCAGAGTCTCCCCTGCTTTAATGCTCATCCCCCGTAACGCTCCTCGAAGATTCGCATCAGAACAGGATGACGCTGCAAGAGATCAAGTGATATCTGAGCATGATGGTGGGTATAACCGTTACCAAGTATCATGTCGATATCCGCCCCGATACCCTCTGCTCCCAGAGCTGCCTTCGTAAATGATGTTGCCATTGAGAAGAAATAGACTATTCCCCGGTCTTTACAGGCTAAAATCGTACTCATCTCCGTGTCCTCTATATTGACACAATTGATCACTACATCTGCCATCTTCCCGCCGGTAAGTTCGGAAACCCCCTTATGGATACCCAGAGCATCTGTCGCATCCGCTAATACTACGTCGTCACAACCGGTCTCTTTACAGATTGGAATATAAGAATCCTTTCTCACTACTCCAATTACCCTGCCCGCATCACCGCATCTCTCCTTGGCAACGGCATTACATAAAACCCCTGATTTTCCGTGAGCTCCGATGACCACTACCGTATCTCCCGGCTTGACCAGCCGTTCTGCCTGAGCCGGGGCACCGGCAACATCGAGAATTGAAAGGGCAAGGTTCTCATCCATATCGTCCGGTAACTTGGCATAAACCCCGGAACTGAAAAGAATCGCCTCTCCTTCTATATCTACCTGATCCTTGCTAAAATGCACCTTTGTTACCCTCTTCACCTTAAGCGGAGTCAGAGACAAAGAAACCAGGGTGGCTATCTTATCCCCTACCTTTACCTCTTCTTTCATCTCGAAATCAGGTCCGATCTCGGCTACCTTCCCTATGAGCATCCCGCCTGAACCGGTATCCTCGTTCTTGTGTTTACCGGTACGCTCTGTCAGATCTATGACATGCTCGGCAAAGGCTTTCTCTAAATCAGTGTGACCATGTTTCTCCAGTTTCGTCTTTATCTGAAAAAATGATGCCGAATCAACGTTTAATCTGATCACCTCGATCTTCATCTCATTATCCCATATCTCCGACATATCATTGTCCAAAACCCGTGCCGGCTGAGGTAAAACCCCCTTCGGCTCAATTACTCTGTGTGTTCCGTATCGGTTACCGCCTGATTTCATAAATCCTCCACCTCTGTTAATTTTTTTTCAAGCTAAATTTTTTCCAATCCCCTACTATGTCAACCTTAATCCTTGCTGAATAAAGAATAAGACCCTTCCCTCTTCTGATTTCCCCGGCTATCTCCCTTCTCCATACGGGATACATTGGGAATACATACGGGAGATGTACGGGAGAGACCGTAGTCAGCCCGGGCTGACTACGGTCTCTCCCGTACATCTCCCGTACCTCTCCCCTTTCTCCACCGTATGGAGCCTAATGGTGAGAGATAAGATTACCGATATTATCTATTACCGGAATAATGTAATGAATTCGAAGTTTCCATGAAAGGCAAAAGATCAAACAAGTGACAACAAACACTTCTATGGTTTGTGCTTAATGTCTTCGGATGCATAAGAGAGGCTTCAATATAATCAATTACATCCTGCATTCCCGATGTTATTGTAACGAGGTTGGTGGGTCGATATCCAACGCTTGATATATTTCAATTTGCTTTTTGGTCATTTCCCCTACACGAAGTCTACGGCTTTTCTGTTCAAAGCATTCGATAACATCAAGCTCATCAAGTAGTTGTTGCATCGTGTATTTTTTAAAAAGGTCTTTGTCTTGCATTTGCTTTTTGATGTAAGAAAGGTATATCAGTGCCAAAAACTCAACGAACAGTTTTCCATCAAGGTTGCGGTCAGAGGAAACACCGGGACGATTAAAGTTAAGACGATCTTTCAAGTTACCGAAAGCTTTTTCAACAAGGTCTTTATTTCTATAAATCTCTAAAGCTTCAATTGGATCTTTCACTTCGTTACTAAACAGAACGAAATACCCATAATTCTTTTTCGCTTCATCAATAACATCTTGCTTGGCAGTAAAGTTAGTTCCTCTCACCGGAGTATTCTTAACATCAAAATATTTGTCATATTGTTTTTCATGATCGGGATTCAGTTTCCAACTTTCCAATTCTTCTTGTAGGGAGCAAAGTAGTTTAGCAAGACTCTTTTCATCCTCAACAGCCCTATCTGAGTTTAAGTAAATATGGAGATACATACGTCGTTCCCCCTTCATAATATCACCCTTGTGGGGGCGGTATTGCTTGTAGTTCCAAGATATGGTTGTAGAACGGACATATAGATCATGTTTTTGGTTATAGTTTGTCCAATCGCGGATGGAATGACAGAGCTTTTCCAACTCTGCTTTTACAAAATTCAAAGACAGCTTTGTAGATATCAAAAACTTCAAATGGTTTTTATACAGTTGATTAATGTTATCTTCACTATAAAAACCTCTATCCATTACCAACTTGACTTTACTGTACCCAAGGAAAGCAATGTCGTCAAGAAGATTCTTTACCGTCTTGACATCGACAATGTTCCCAGCCAACTTGCGGTAATAAAACGGAGTATTTGATTGTTCACCAAAGAGTAATGCAAGATTTATTTGCGGCAGCGGCTCCTGCCCCTTATTTAGGCCGTATTTCACCTGTTTTAAGCATTTAGAATAACTGGATATTGAGGTGATGTCGTATGCCCAGTACTCTTTTTCTATTCTGCGTTTGCCCTGCAAGGATAAAAAATGCTCTTTGGATCTTTCATCAATTGAGTCAAACAACTCACTGCTCCTCTGAGAAGGAATATCTGTGCCGTGAGGATGTTTATGTGTAGCTGACCATTTTGGAAAACGACTCAATGGATTTCTGTCCTCAAGTATAAGATAATAAGCAACCGATAATAACTGCTTGTATATGTCCGGAAAACAACGCTTGAGATCATTAATTATACCGAGCTTTTCTCCTATGGCATCGAATAGATATGTCGCACCAAAAAAACTGCGGCTCGTTGATGAAACGGCGGCATTACCAGTTGTCTTTTCTCTTTTTCGGGTTGGAATAATTTGATTTGTTTTTGGATCAACCTTACCAATACATTTACGCTTCGCACGGGATTGCTGCTTATCTTTATCCCAATAGGATATGGATTCATAAGCGTAAGTTAAACCTGTCTTCTTGTTAGTCTGATATACGATACATGGCATATTATTTACCTCCTATAACCTCGTTACATACAAGATAAGATATAACGAGGGTTTTGGCAAATAAAAAAGCTTATATGCTGGAATATAGGTGGATTAAAACTGTTCCATCGTTATACATAGTCGGGAATGCAGGGTATAAAGTCTGTTTTTAATTAGCAGAATTTGGAAAAGTATTTGATTTCCCGCATTGAAAGGCTCTCCTTCCAAATCTTGTAATACTCTCGAAAAACTTCGCAAACGATCAGGATTTCTAACTGTAGTAGATATCGACCATGGTTTTCTCATTCGTTACCTCATTACCTGGCAATAAAACACTCTTTCCGTATTTCCGTCTCCATTGCTCTTTCCGGTAGTAAATGCTTTATAGTCTCTTTCAAAGACTTCAACTTTACCTCTGCTTTGAAGTATCTCTATGATCTGAAAATCACTAATCTTTGCATTTGATCTGCCATCTTTGGTTTCTCCGGTATTGTTATAAGACAGAAGTATATGCTTACACTTAGCTTTCATAATCAAATCTCTAAAAGCTTCACAGGCAGTTTGTAAGCAATAGGCACTTTTAATGTGAGTACGATTCATTTTCTTAGCTTTTCCATAAACTTGAGGCTTTTCCCAGCACACTAAGTTTTCCAACAGATGATAAGCATCTGAATACTGCCTTGAATTATAGGGAGGGTCAATATATAGAACATCACAATCAATTCTCCCGATCAACTGATTGGCATCCTCGTTATATACTTCGTTAACAATATTATTTGCTGGTTTAAGATCGGGATACAGGAGTTGAAGAGACTGCTGTGAATCCATCTTCTTTCTGAAGGCATCATAGTGCCCGACGGTATTAGCAACTTTATCTGTCGCAAAGATCAATGTAGTTAACAATATTACTCTTTCTTCTTCATTCTCAGCAATCTGATCTATCATCTCTCTGATATAACCAATCTTGCGAGCATTCTCAAGAGTGAAATACGTGTTCCCAAAATTCTTGGAGAAATAATTCTCTTCTCTTGCTTCCAAGTTATTAAGAAAATCGATTTTCTTCTGAATCTGAGAATAGTTGATTTGCGAAATACCCAAAAAAGCCTTTACCGCCGTATAATTACTCTTCAGGAAATCATTAACGATTAGTTTGATGTCTTTATTATTAAATCTCTCAGCTACGACTCCTGTCCCAGCAAATATGTCACAAAACACCTGATAATCGTTACATTTTTCATTAACTATGTCCTCAATAAATGCGAGTAATTTAAATTTGTTGCCTAAAAATCTTCGATTATGTAAACCAAAGTATCCTTGCCTCAACTTTTTTTCTCGCGATTTTTGAAGCTCTGGAATCTCATTGAGAAAAACTTCACTTATAGGATTTCTTAGTCCCAAAAGCTCAAAAACAGTAGTTTGGGAATCTTCGGTTACGTAGTCTCTTTCAATCCTTCCATTGTAACATGTTTCTTGCAGCAATTCAAGTATGACTTCAGGGGATTGGTTCTCTTTACAAAGCTTCTTTACTAACACTAACGCTGAAAAAATTCGTAATGCTTTGTCTCTTCCTATACTAGGAAAAACCTGTAAATCATCTATCGTAAGATCTAACAACTTATCTCCGTAAACCTTGATAATATTGTCTGCAAGCTGCTTAGCATCCCCTCTTTTCATCCCCTGACCTATTAAAATTGCCAAAAGTTCACCCTTAGACATGTTCTCAAAATCATTGCTATCGTGCTTTTTGCTCATTTCTTTGGTATTCGGAATGTTGTTCAGATCGTTTGACATTACAAAAACGCCTTCTCCTTTTTGATAATTATTCTGAGAGTAAGGAATTATTGTCAACCGTTTTCTCCAGCTGCTATACGGTCATTGCAGACAGAAGTAATTCAAACTAATATCCATCAGAAACTAACCCCTTGAATAAATAGTTAGTAACCTCAGATGAGTAAAGCATCCTGTAACTGTGGTCAGCTTTGATGGAAATTGAACGATTTATCCATATCCATTAAATCACATAACTAATGTAAGAAAATTGATCGGGTAGTTCACGCAGTCAGCAATTGCTTTTCTCCTGTCATGTATAAATGGTATAAGCCGCAATCAACGCGGAAAAAGCAGTATCTTAGTCTTTCAAGATTAAAAAAGTGCAGATTAACTGCCGTTGACAACTCTGGCAGATGTCCGCCAATTTCTGTAGAATCTAAAGAGGGGGAGGGTAATCGTATCTTGTTTCTGCTTGACATAGAAACGGTTAACTAATTTGTTGTAATTCATTGAAAAAACAGAGGTACAGAATAGTACAAAGACTTGATATGAATGATTTTGAAGGAGATTAGCAATGAAGAGAACATATCAGCCTCATAATAGAAAGCGAAGAAACAAGCACGGTTTCCGCAGCAGGATGTCAAGCCGTGGTGGTCGTTTAGTATTAAAAAGGCGTAGAGCCAGAGGGCGAAAAAACCTGACCGTATGAGCTAATGCGGTTCATTAAGAAGACTTCCGAGTACCGGGAGACCTATCAAAGCCACCGTAAGGTCACGGGGAGTTTTTTTACGGTGCTCTACAGGTTCAGATCCGGGGAAGAGGAAGCGGCAATTGGAATTGTAATCAGAGCTAAAGTAGGAAAAGCAGTTATCCGTAACAAACTAAAACGTAGAATCAGGGCATATCTTCAGCAGAGAAGCGAACATTTTGACCGCAGCATGTCGGCAATAATTATCGCCAGGGACAATGCTGCAGAAGCAGGCTGGGCAGAAATAACCCGTGATCTGGACAGAAGTTTTGCCTCAATCGAAACCCGCTCCGGTGCAGAAGGGTAGAGAGAGAGAAATGAGCTGCCTGAGCCGAGTGGGCATCTTTAAAAGTATTGAGACAACTCATGTTGAATAAAGTCATAATATTTCTGATAACTATTTACCAGAGGATTATCTCGGCTGTAATCCCCCCCTGCTGCCGGTTCCGGCCAAGCTGTAGTGAGTATTCACGACAGGCATTTGAAAAATACAGTTTCATAACTGCTTTGTTTCTGAGTGTTAAACGAATTGTTAAATGTCATCCCTATCATCCCGGCGGCTATGACCCGTTGCCTTGATGAAGGAGGAATAATTTGGAAAAACGAACTTTAATCGCCCTGGTATTGATCTTTGCCATTTTTTGGTTAAGCAACGAATTGATCTGGAAAAGAAAAGCACCCGTAGAAGCTGAAACAACGGTAAGCGAAACAGTCGAACGGGATGATGCTTACGAAGAGTTACGCAGGGATGTGATTGACAGGGATACTCCCCACACAGATATAGTTGATCTGACTTCTCCCGGTCAGGAGCTTTTCGAGAGTGATGATATTCCGGTAGTTGATAATCTCAGGCTGGAAAACGAACTGATGACCCTGGTATTTTCTAACCGGGGCGGAGTTCTGAAGAGTGTTTTGCTCCACAACTTTTACCATTACGACAAGGTAAATCCGGTCAATCTCATACCGGCAGGGGAATCATTAGCAGGGCTGGAAATAGAGACATCAGAAACCTTCGTTTCCCTGGACGGGATCGTATTCAACTGGGAAAGATCCGACCATTATGATGGTCAGGCCCTTACCTTCTATTTGGAGAATGAAAACCAGAGACTGATCGAAAAGAGATTCCGGATAAATGATGATTATTCTCTACATCAGGATATTTTGATCTCAGGGATCGGAGAGATAAGATCTTACCAGCTCAGTTTCGGGAGCGGAATCAGTGATACGGAAGAAACTATCCGCCAAAAAGATACCGATTACCGATTTATCGGTCAGATCCAGAATACCCGAACTAATATCCAGCTCCGCAAGCTGAAGGAAGCCGAGATAATCAGAGGTAATGCCGATTGGGCGGCTATCCGTTCCAAGTATTTCATCATGGCTGTTCTCCCGGAACAAAGATTGTTGACCGACAACGTAAAAGTTTTTGAGAACAACGAGAGTCCTGCTTTCGAACTGACAGTAGTTCCTTCCCGGGTTGCCGGAGAACTGCTTGACAGCTATGAATTGTATTTAGGTCCGCTTGATTATGTACACTTGCAGCGTTATGGTGTCGGACTGGAAGAAACGATAGAGATGGGCTGGAAGTTCATCAGACCGCTGGGACGTTTCTTTCTCTGGCTGCTGACCAACCTGAACAAGGTATTCGGCAATTACGGGATTACCATCATATTTTTTGCTCTAATCCTGAAGATCGTCCTCTATCCTCTGACTCACAAGAGTTTCTCTTCGACCCATAAGATGCAGAAAGTTCAGCCATATATGCAGGAGATACAGAGAAAGTATAAGTCCGACCCTAAACAGATGCAGACAGAGTTACAAAAGTTGTATAAAGAACACGGGGTAAATCCTCTTGGCGGCTGTTTCCCGCTGCTTCTGCAAATGCCGATCTTTTTTGCCTTGTATCCTGTTCTCAGATATTCGGTGGAATTGAGGCAGGCATCCTTTATGCTCTGGCTGACCGATCTCTTGGAACCTGATCCCTACCTGATACTCCCTATTTTGATGGGTATCTTTATGTTTGTCCAGCAGAAGATGATGGCTCCCAAGCAGCCTGCTGATAAAGAGAAAATGGACGAGAAACAGCTTGCCCAGATGCAGAGTCAGAAGATGATGATGTACATTATGCCGGTCTTTATGGTGTTCATTTTCAGAACACTCCCTTCGGGATTAGTACTCTACTGGACGGTATTCAATGTCTTCTCCATCATTCAACAATACTATATAGTAAAGAAATTTAACCGCTAAGAATAAATAAGGATTTTTACATGAAAGAGATTCAACGAGAAGGAAGAACCCTGGAAAAAACGATTGACGAGTTCCTGAAAGAGTACAATTTGCAGAAGGAAGATGTTAGTTTCACTATTATTGAAAAAGGTTCGAGAGGATTGCTCAATCTTCTCGGCAAAAAACCTGCGGTAGTCAAATTTATGGTACCTGAAGAAGAAGATGTTTTAAAGAGCTTTTTAGAGGGATTGCTCAAACGAATGGATATCTCTTGCAAAGAGATGGATATCTCCTATAAAGATAATTACTATTATATCCATGTTAAAGGTGTAGATAAGCCCGGTTTCCTTATCGGTAAAGAGGGAAGAATGCTTAACAGTATTCAGCACCTGATGAACAGGGTGCTGGAAAACGGGAATGACGAAAGAAGCCGGGTAATCCTCAATATCGACAACTATCGTGATCTCCATGAGGAGAACCTGCTGAAAAAACTCTCTCTGATCGTCAAAAAGGTCAAAAAGAGAAATAAAAGCATTACCCTGGAAGCAATGAACGCCTCTGACAGAAGGATCATCTACAATCAACTGGAAAAAGATGCTCAGGTCAGAACGATGAGTATCGGCAAAGGGGAAATGAAACGAATTGTTGTCTATCCCTCAGAAAGCGAGATTCCGGCTAAACCGGCTGCTAAAAAAAGACCCGGCAAATAATATCCCCGAATATCTCTGTTTTTGACCTGACGTTAAAAAGAGTGGTAGATTCAGAGCCTGGATCAGGATGAGGAAAGATCGTTATGCATGTGGAAGAATCAGATATTGTTCAATTCCGGGTCGGTAAGATCGAGTGTTTTGTTTTCAATGCCGGCAGCTTCCGTAGTGACGGTGGTGCTTCCTTTGGTGTTTACCCCAGATCTCTCTGGGAAAAAAAGGTAACTCCGGACAAAAAGCACCGGATCGAGCTGGCTGCCAACCTGATGCTGCTCAAGACGCCCCGGTTCAATCTGCTTATTGATAGTGGCCTCGGTTATCATCATGACCCTCAGACAGAAAAGATCTACTCTCCTGAGCCGTGTCAACTGCTGGAAAAACTCTCGGATTGCGGCTGCTCCCCTGATGAACTCGATTTTCTTGTCCTGACCCATCTGCATCATGATCATATCGGGGGCATCTGGCGTCTGGAGAACGGGCAGGAAGAACTGATGTTTCCCCAAGCTATCCATATCATCCAAAAGGAGGAGTGGCAAACTGCCCATTCTCCGGATAAACTAAATGAAGCAGCATACCGTTTTAACAAGCCCCTGCAATTACTCGCCCGGAGTCACTCTCTTAAGCTGATCGAAGGGAACTTTGAACTTAGTCCAGAAATATCATTGCTGCTCACCTCAGGTCACACCAATGCAACTCAAGTCGTCAGGATAGAGAGTGAAGGTGAACTCTGTTATTATCCCGGAGATCTGATACCGCACGACTTACATCTTCATCTACCGGTAACCTCAGCTTATGATGTTTCCCGTAACAAGACTTTTTTTTACAAAGAGAGAATTCTCGCTGATTTAAAAGAGAAGCAGGGATATCTGGTTTTTAATCATCAACCAGACAAAAAACTGCTGAAATTCCCGCTTACTTGATGATGAATGAAAAACAGCCACCTCGAGCAGCAACTAACTTTTTAGAAATTTTTTTCCCTCTTTTTATCAAGCCCTGTATTTGTTTTTTTAACCATTATCAAACAATCTAATTACTTCCTCTACTACAACTTAATTACATATTCTGTCCTCTGCTGTTCACCGCTGTTTTTAGGTCAGAAACTCCTGGCAGGTTCTTTAAAACCTTGCTAACTATAGATTTATATTGACAGATATCTCAGTGTGTTTAGCTTTCGTGCATCCTAAATAATGGAGGTGGAAATATGAAAAGAGATGAATTGATCGCAAAGATCGCTTCCGACGCAGAAATTACTAAAAAACAGGCTGGAATAGCTTTAACTTCTCTGTTAAATGGTGTTTCAGGAGCCTTAAAGAAAGGCGACAAGGTCACATTTGTGGGATTTGGTACTTTTTCTGTTTCTAAAAGAAAGAAAAGAATGGGTGTCAATCCGCAAACCGGTGCCAAAATTACCATCGCAGCCAGAAAAGTTCCGGTTTTCAAAGCCGGCAGCAAGCTTAAACAGGCTGTTAAGTAATTTTTCGGATTTTGTGAAAGGCGGTTTACTATGTAATCCGCCTTTTTTTGTTTCTAATATCTTCATCTTGATCTTGACAACTAAACACAGGTAGAGCTGGCTATCAGGTCATGCAGGAAAATGTAAGAATTATTCATATCGACATGGATGCCTTTTTTGCCGCTGTTGAAATGCGGGATTTCCCGCAATACAGGGGAAAACCCCTTATCGTCGGCGGCCCTCCCAACAGCCGGGGTGTAGTTTCAACCTGCTCCTACGAGGCGAGAAGGTATGGGATACACTCGGCCATGCCGAGTTACCTGGCGTTTAAGCTCTGTCCGAAAGCAATCTTTGTTTCCGGTCGTTATGATATTTACAGCAAGATCGGGAGAGAATTGAAACAGATATTTCTGGAATTTACCCCGCTGGTGGAATCGGTCTCTATAGACGAAGCCTATCTTGATGTCAGCGAGCAAACCAGAGACATAGAAGCAGCAGCCAAACTTGCCGGGAAGATCAAGGAAAGAATAAAGCAATCCTTAAGATTAACTGCTTCGGCAGGGGTCTCCTTCAATAAATTTTTAGCAAAAATAGCTTCTGAAATGCATAAACCTGATGGATTAACGGTAATCTCTCCTGAAACAGCACTCACAATCCTGGAAGAACTGGATATCAGAAAATTTCACGGGATAGGTAAAGCAACAGCAGAGAGGATGCACAACCTGGGAATCAGGACGGGAAGAGATTTAAAGAAAGTGCCGCTGGCCGAACTGATAAAACATTTCGGCAAAGCCGGCAGTTATTATCACTCGATTGTCAGAGGAATAGACCGGAGAAAAGTAACTGTCAGCAGAACAAGAAGGTCATTAGGAAAAGAGAGGACATTTGCCAGGGATCTTTATAGTCTTACGGAAATGGAGGCTGTTTTGCGAAAGATAGCCCATGATGTATCGGCTATTCTGACAGAAAAAGGGATAAAAGGGAAAACGGTCACTCTTAAGTTAAAGTACAATGATTTCACTCTACAGACAAGATGCCTGAGCAAACCTTATTATTTTAATGATGAAAAGACACTCTTCCAAACTGCGACTGCACTCTTAGCCTGCAATTACCGGCACAACAGAGGAATCCGTCTTTTGGGTATCTCTCTGTCTAACCTTGATACAGAAGAGAAAGCAGAGAGAGAGGAGCAGCAGGAATTCGGTTTTTTCCGCGATTACGGCAACAAAGGATATTCAGACTAAGAGTTTACAGTCATTTCCCTACTCTGAACCTGACAGACTTAACCCTAAAAGATCTTTTCCGGAACAACTTTCATTGCCTCCTTTTTCAGGGACAGACAAGCAACAAGGGCTTCTGAACAGGAATTAGCTGACTGAACTCACCATTGAGCCGTCACCGACTCTTATCAGGTTCTTCAGTTCCAGATTCAGCAGAATGGCTGAAAGTTCTCCGACCGATAGTCCGGTCTTTAAAACGATATTATCATAACTAACAGCAGGTTTATTCTCCTGAATAACTGCGAGAACTTTTGCTTCACCCTTGGTCAGAACAGGTTTTGGCGCATCCTCTGATTTCAGGATCAGATCATATTCTTCGACAATATCTTCAAAAGAGGCAACGACTTTTGCTCCCAGTTTCAGGAGATAGTTCGGACCTTCGGATACTTTCCGGTTTATATCTCCCGGAAGGGCATAGAGGTCTCTATTCTGGTCGAGGGCAAATTTCGCAGTGAGAAGAGCACCGCTTGATCTCTCTCCCTGAACTACGAAAGTTCCGACACTCAACCCGCTGATTATTCTGTTTCTTAAGGGGAAATTCCATCTTTCAGGTCTGCTGCCAGGGAGAAATTCGGAGATCAATGCCCCCTGCTCCAGGATGCGTTCGGCAAGTTTAGCATTTCTCTGGGGGTAGATCTGCTCACAACCGGTACCCATGACGGCAATTGTTCTGCCGCCGTTCTCTACTGCGGTCAGATGGGCGCGGGTATCGATACCGTAAGCTAAGCCGCTGACAATCGTAAAACCGGAAGCTACCAGCCCTTCGGTGATCCTTTGGGTCATCATAATCCCGTAATTATCGGGCTTTCTGGTCCCAACTATCGCCAGACAACGTTCCTTCGGAGGGTGTTTATCTCTCTCACCGGTTTCAGATGGTACAAGTTTACCCCGGTAAAAGAGAAAAAGAGGAGGGTTGAAGATGTTTTTCAGCAGTTCGGGATAATCGGCATCCAGGATGGAGGTGAACTCTATTTTGTGCTGTTCCATCCACTTGCAGATACCGGACCAGTTTTCAGGATCGGTATCAGCGGTTAATTTGTTCTTTACTTCATCGCTCAGACCTGCTGCATCTTTAAGCTGTTCAAACCTCTTACCGACAAAATTTTCCGGCTCTCCGAATGTTTTCAGCAGCTGTCTGATCTTCAGTAAACCGATATCTCTGGTTTGACTTAATCTAATCCAGGCTTTTATTCTCTGAGTCACTTTTTCTCACCACCTGAAAAAGAGAAGCCTTTAATTCTTCAAGATTCTCTCCCGTGATTGCTGAGATCATGATGATCTGGTCAGGCTGATGAGCAGAGAACATCTCTTTTAACTCCTCAATTCTTTTTTCTCTTATCTCCGGCTTGATCGTGTCGATCTTGTTCAGAGCAATAAGGTGTGGTTTTCTGTCGAGATGTTTATCATGCTCTCTCAGCTCACTTCGCAGGATCTGATAATCCTTGGCAGGATTCCGTACATGGCAGTCGATCAGAAAGAGTAACACCCGTGTTCTTTCGATATGTCTTAAAAACTGTAATCCGAGACCCTTGCCTTCATGAGCACCTTCAATGATACCGGGGATATCGGCAATTACGAACGAACTATATTCCTGCACACTAACCACCCCTAAAGATGGTTCCAGAGTCGTGAACGGATAATTGGCGATCTTGGGCTGAGCAGCAGAGACCTTACTTAATAGAGTAGATTTTCCGGCATTGGGGAACCCGACAAGTCCTACATCAGCTATCAGCTTTAATTCAAGTTCCAGCTCCTTTTCTGCCCCCGGGATACCGTCTTCGGCAATCCTGGGAGCTTGATTGGTACTGGAACAAAAAGAGGAGTTACCTTTTCCCCCTCTCCCCCCTTTGGCGATAATCTCTCTTTGCTCATGATAATCAATTTCAGCAAGTATCTCTCTTTTACCATCATTAATTTCGTAGATGATAGTTCCCAAAGGAAACTGGAGGATCAAATCCTCTCCTGTTTTACCGGCTCTGTTGTTTCCTGATCCGTGCTGACCCTTTTTCGCTTTGAAGTGTTTAAGGTAACGGTAATCCAGCAGAGTATTGATATTTCCATTTCCGACAGCTATAACATCTCCCCCTTTGCCTCCGGGACCGCCGTCAGGTCCACCCTTGGGAACGTATTTTTCCCGTCTGAAACTAATACACCCTTTGCCACCGTTACCCGCTTGAATTTTTATCCTGGCATAGTCTATAAACATCTGCTTCCCTTTCCTGAACTTCCCTGAGATCTCACTATTTAACAATCAACACTTTTGAAGCTGCTTTTCTGTTCGCTGTCCTGTCCGTATAACGGATAAGATAGACACCGCTGCCAGCTTTGCTCCCCTGAATAGTTTGACCATCCCAGTAAACGTTAGCCTCTTCCTGTTGAGAAGTAACGGTAATAGTTCTATATACCAGTCTCCCTCTAATATCGAAGATCTCCAGCAGGCTTTCGTCATTTCCGCCTGGAGAATCTACCGAAATACTGAGCCGGTTATCCCCCTTTGCCGGATTAAAGGGATTGGGAAACAGAGTAATCACCGGTTCTGCTATGGCAGGTAACAATTCATCTTCTGCCGTTAAGACAATAGGATGAGTGACCATTTCATAAGCATTATCGCTAAATCTTATCTGCCCGGCAGTCCACTCGCCGGTAAAAGTAGCAATATAATTTACCGGCATGGTAAAATCAAGACTTTGGGGAAAGAATTGATATGTCTGAGTATCATCAATAATGACTTCTGAAACAAGCGGAAAATTCCCGTCAAGATCATAGTATGTCAAACTTATTGTTGTCAGATTTGTCAGAACATCGATCTCTACCTCAGATAACTCCGGTAAAGAATTAGTGAAAGGTTCTATTATATACTGTTCAAAGATCATTTGAGACAATTGACCGACATCTACCAAATCGACCTCCATCGCCAGTGTTATCCTCATGGTAATCGGAACAAAGCTCAGACTGTTGGACATATTAGGCCATTCTCCAAAATAGGGATCAGAAGTCAGCTCGTTTATCGAACAGGCCATAGTCAGATTATTACCGGAGATATGGTGCTCAATGTCACCAATCCTTTGAATCCCGTCGAAATCCAGTCCGGAAAACCTGTAAAGCCCCGGATTTAAAACTACAGGAATCTGGGCATAGATCAGGGCATATAGAACAGTATCAGTAACCGCAGTTTCCGGATTAATGATCAAAGAGGCGTAGATGTTGAACGGACCGGTTAAGGGTCCGGTAGGGAAACCGGTATCGTTATTAGATATCCCGGTATAAAACCTTGTTTCGGAATAAGAGAAATATTGGGCAGTAATATCAAGATATTCGGGCATATCTCCGGGAATTTCACCGACAGAATCGTCTCCAACATGAGCCATCTCAGAGGCAGGAGGAGGAAAATCATCAGCAGGCAGATAACCCGGCATCATAACGATCAAAGAATCGGGAAGATCTGGGAAGAGATCTTCCAGCCAGTCTAAATCTTCCTGGATTACGCTTCGATAACGACATATAATGGTTTCATCAGGATTTACCGGGACAACTGCCTCATAAGTTGTTCCTGTGATGTTTACCAAATTCTGATTCATCCAACCGGAGCCTTGTGAATAGAAAAACTCCGTATAAGAGTCGGGTAATGGAACTAACTCGCTTCGAATATGGAGATTGTTATCAATCGTATAAGAGCTGTGCCTGATGTTTGACCATGGGCTCATCTCTTGTGCTGGGAGATTGACCACAATGACAATAAAAATTAACAGGAATATCTTTCTCATCTCGCTCTCCTTGGTCTTTGCTAATAATAAAAATTACTTTCCGTCATTACCTGACAGAATCTTTTTCTTGCTATATCTTTTTCGGGAAAACCTTTGCCGTCAAGAAAAAAACCGTCTCACTGATATTTTATACAAGACAGATGTCTTCTCATTTCTCTGCCGGTATGGTAATCAACTCCGGCAAAAGAGGCCAGGTTCCTTTTCAGTTGAAATATTGGGGTTCTCTCAAGACAAAAGAGAGTTTGCTTTTCGCCTCACCTTTGGTCTGATAAAATCTTTGACAGAAACGAACATCACTGAGAGATTGTTTTGATAATTAAAAAGAGGAAAAACCATTCGCATGAATGCATCGATATATGAATATGCCCTGGCTTTAGGGTTGTCATTTCTTCTGGTATTTGGATTAACCCCCTTTATCAGAAAGTTGGCTTTGAAGACAAATTTTGTCGATAATCCTTCGCAGCGGAAGATACATGCCCATAGTATCCCCCTCTTAGGTGGTTTAGCAGTCTTCACCGGCTTCTTCATCATGGTAATCTACGATATCCTGATCGTTCCTCACAGACAATTTGATAGAGCTCTGACAGGGTATTTAGGAGGAGCCTTGCTGATAATGATCATCGGCTTACTCGATGACCGTTATTCATTAAGACCTGGTGTAAAATTCCTTGCTCAGATAATTGCTTCCCTGATCTTTCTGATCTCCAATGACCTAACAACCCTGTTCGGACCGGCTTTTATTACTCTTCCAATTTTGTTGTTCTGGATGGTAAGCCTGATAAATGCCTTCAATTTTCTCGACAATATGGACGGGATAAGCACGGGGGTTTCCGGTATCCTGGCTTTGGGTTTTTATAGTATTGCTTTCATGACCAAAACAACCTCTCTTGTCGCTCAGATGCATTATATTTCATTACTGTCACTCACTTTTGCCGGTGCAGTATTCGGATTTCTCCCCTATAATTTTAATCCGGCGAAGATGTTTCTTGGTGATGCCGGAAGTTTGTTTATCGGATATTTTCTTGCCTCGATGGGAATTTTGACCGGAAAGTTAGCGGTGATCAGAATGAATAACAACCTGTACTTTCTTTTACCGGTTTTATTGTTAAGCTTCCCGTTGTTTGATATCTGTCTGGTCAGTTACACCCGTAAACGGGACGGAAGAAGAGTGACTCAGGGAGGAAAGGATCACTCGACCCACCGGATCGTAAACGCCTTGAAATCTCCGAAGATAACCAGTTTGGTTGTCTATCTTATCAACATCATTATCGTCTTACTGACGATAATTATTCTGAGAACAAATTCCCATATCCTGCTTATCATCTCCGTTCTGTTTTTCGGGGTAGGATTCTATCTTTTTGGAGTGAAACTCGACTCTATCCCCATCGTTGTAACAAAGAATCAATTGAAGGCTAAATCAGAAGTGGAAGGAAAAACTAACAGAGACTTGGAGAAACCTGATAGATGAGCAAACAAATGGAAGATAAAAAAGAGATAATTGCCCGGGTGCTCGGGACAGCTTCCGGAATGCCGGCTATCGGCAGAGCTCATTCCGCCTTCTGGTGTAAGCTCGGTCAGCGCAATGTTCTGTTTGACTGCGGTGAAGGAACGGCAAAGAAACTCTTAGAATACGGTCTGGATAAAGATGCTGTGGACTTCATCATCATTAGTCATTTTCATCCTGATCATATCACAGGACTCTTTATGGTTATCCAGATGCTCTATCTGCAAGAGAGGAGCAAAACTCTGACGATCTATCTCCCTGAAAGAGGGGAGTCCTTCATAGAGATTATGAATATGTTTTACCTCTTTCCGGAAAGATTGAGTTATCAGATTGAGATCAAAGATGTTAACATCCTCTCCGTAGATCTGCCCGAGATAAAAGCGGTAATGAATGACCATCTTTCTAATTACCGGGAATTCATACAGGAAGAAAAGCTAACTAATTTGATGAACTCTTACTCTTTTTTTATCAGAACCGGCAGGAAAAATATCCTGTTAAGCTCAGACATCAAAACCACAGACTCTCTAAAGGACTACATCACCGCCAGCGATATACTAATCATTGATGCAATCCATCCGGAGAGTGAGGAGATTGTTAAACTGCTCAGGCAGAAAGATAAAAGGATTATTCTTGTTCATGGACTTTCTGCCGGATTACAAGAAGCCTTAAACCAAGATAACACCCTCAGGGCTGATATCGCAGATGACGGATACGAGATAAGTGTTTAGAAAACAAGAATACCTCTTAGCGTTGATAATAGCTTTGGCTATCCTGATTTTTTCCGGGTGCAGCTCAAATTACTATATTACTGCTTATAATCTGCAGCAGCGTGGTAACTACATCGGAGCCATTGAGAATTATGACGAATATATCGCCCGCAGCAAAGACGGGGCACTCTTAACCAGAGCTTTGAATAACCGTTCGGAATCATACTACCGGTTAGGAATGCAGGCAATGAACCGGGAAAATTACCGACTGGCAATCCGTTTCTTTTATCTGGCTAACAGTGATAAAGCCGATGAAAAAATGATAGATTGTTATCTGACTCTTGTCGGCAAAACTACCTCCCAGGCAGATGTGGAAGCAACGATTGGGTTGTACGATTTTATTATCGAGACCTTTGCCGATATCCCGGCATTAAACGAGGTAATCTATCGGCGGCTCGTTATGCTGCACCAATTCAATATGGAACCTCAGACAATATTTGATAATTATGTACTTCTGGTCGAGAGGGATAAAGAAGAAATTTTTACCGAAGATGCGAAGGAGATTATCGATGATTATCTGCCGGAATTCATTGAGGAAGCTAAATCCATTTCTGACGACAGAGAGGCAATTGAGAGATTAGAACAGCTTCTTAGCTACCCTCATTCTTATCAGGAAATTCTGAAACAGGAGATTGGGCTGAAGTATTTAAGACTTGCCGATCATTACCGTGATAAGCAACAGTATCAGGAAGCAGAAAAACTCTATTCTTTAGCAGAAAAGTACGACCCGGAACTGAAATCGGAGATATCCGAAAGACTTAACCGGACAATAACTGAAATGATCGAACAGGGGAATAACCTTTTAAGAGAAAGGAAGATCTCCGAAGCCATAGAAATATACCGTCAAACATTCTCCATAATACCGGATAACCCGGCGGCAGTTACTGCCATCACCAGGGCGGAAGAATTTAGAAATGATCTCCGGCAGGCTAAAGAGCTGTTTGATCAGGCATTGAGAGCTGAAAATGAAGGGAATTATCAGGAAGCACTAAGATTGTACAGGCAATCCTTTTCAAAAGACAGATCAGCGGAGACCTCCGAAAAAATTTCGTATGTAACCAATATGATCCAGTTAGATGAAAACCCGGAATTTTTTGCTGAAAAAATCATCACTGAATATAAAAACGGACTTATTGTTAAGAATCTGAATAAGATTGCCGATGATCTGCGGGAAAAGCATCAGGATGAGATCAATGTTTCCGGCTGGAGAATTATGCTTTCCACCGGTGAACATCGTTACGAAATCAGATATGATATTACTTCCCGGACTGAAAGCTATTACTATATCTGGCAGGTGAATCTGTTAACAAAGCAACTGACACCTCTGAATACTATTTCAACAAAAATAATGGAATGATCAAGCTCTCAATCTGGACGGAATCATGAAAGTAAAAATTTACACCTTAGTTTGCCTCTTAATGGTGAGCGGCTGTTCTCTTTTATTTGCAGAAGATTTCAGCATTATGGATTTTTCCGACCCCTATAAGTACGAGTGGTATAATGCCGAAGACCGCTATACTTTCAGAGACAGTTTGTCACAAAGCAATTTGCTCCTTGAAGACTATCTGGAGATTCGGCAATCACCTTTGACTAATGCCCTGAAAACTGCTGTTGCTCCGGGCTGGGGTCATTTTTCAGTGAAAAGCTATACTAAAGGTCAGATCTTGCTCGGATCACAATTAGCTCTTCTCGGAACAACTCTTTATTTTTATGAAAGATCAATGATCCATTACCGGAAATACAAAAAAGCTACCCAGATCGATGAGATCGATGAACATTATAACAACGCCTTGATACCCTACCGTCAATCGAATCTCTTCATTGGTCTGTTTATTGTGGTCTGGGGATACTCGATCTATGATGTTATCAATGAAACCAATCAGTATAATTATGAGAGATGGAGAGAATTGAATGAGAGAGAGAATTCTTACGAAATCTCCATTTCTCCCAATGGAGTTTCCTTCAGGTTTTAGAAATGAAAATAAGCAATAACCTCTATAACAAGATAGTATAAAGGTTTCGGAGTAAGTATGTTCAGAATGATTATTCTTTTAGCTGTTTTGACCTTGTTGTTCTTTATTAATTCCTGCAGTCTCGACAGAAGTAATCCGCTCGATCCCTCAGCAAGTTCCGATGTTTCCGCCCCAGGAAGAGTTTCCGAAATTACTTTCTCAAAGATAACTTCACCGCAAAATACTGTAGTCTTGAGATGGAGTCAACTCCTTGCTGCCGACGGTTACTATGTGTACCGGGCTCTCTCCCTGCATACAGTTAAAGAGAGAATCGCAACTATCGAGTTTGGTGACATTGAAGAATACTCCGATACTCAGGGCATTACTTCCGGCAGGCAGTATTTTTACTGGCTCTCTGCTTTTATTGAATATCCCCAGGGAAGACTGGAAGGTAAATTATCCGATTATGTAAGAGTCGAGTTTTAAAGATGCCTGGTTTAGTTTTTTATGATTCGACAGTAAAGATAGATGCTTGATAATTTAGATCCTCAGCAGCAGCAGGTAGTCCTAAACACAGAAGGACCTTTATTGGTCTTCGCCGGAGCCGGAAGCGGAAAAACGAGGACGATAATCTACCGGACAGCTTATTTGATCAATGAACTGGGCATACCTCCCTGGAAAGTGTTGATCGTTACTTTTACGAACAAGGCTGCCAGAGAATTGAAAGAACGCCTTTCCCAGCTCCTTGTAATCGAAACCCGTTCTCTCTGGGTAGGAACCTTTCATTCCATCTGTGCCAATATTCTCCGCCGGGAAGCCGTTGAACATAATCTCTCCTTTACGAGCAATTATACGATCTTCGACGGAGATGATCAAAAGAGCCTGCTGAAAAAAATCTGCAAAGATCTTGATTATCAGCAATCGACAATGCCGGTAAACACTCTTGCTTCCATCATCAGCAAAACAAAGAATTCGCTAATCACCCCCCAAGACTTTTACGATTACCATCCGGAAAACGCTTATACTAAAGCAGTTAAGAAGATTTATCAGGTCTATCAAAAGAGACTAAGGGAGAATAACGGGCTGGATTTTGATGATCTGCTGATGGAAACAGCACTGCTTTTAGCAAGTAACGAGATCGTACTCAGAAAATACAGAGAAAAGTTCTCCCATATTATGATCGATGAATATCAAGATACAAATTATGCTCAGTTCCGGATTATCCAGCTTCTGGGGAGCGAGCACGGCAATATCTGTGCCGTGGGTGATGATGACCAAGCCATCTACAGTTGGCGGGGGGCCTCTATCCAGAATATTATTAACTTCTCGAAAGATTTTTCCCAGGCAAAGACCATCCGTCTGGAACAAAACTATCGTTCTTCCCAGCCTATACTGGACTTAGCCAATCAGTTAATCTCCTGCAACAGCAAACGGCATCCCAAAAAACTATGGTCAGAAACTAAAACCGGAGATCAGCCTTTCCTTCATACCTATGAAAGCGATACGGAAGAAGCAAAAACAATCGTGAGCGAGATATCTCAATACTGGAGATCAACTGAAGGTAAGCAAAAAGAGGAGACAGCAGCAATTCTATATCGGACAAATGCCCAATCAAGAGTTTTCGAAACTGTCTGTCTGGAATTGGGAATCCCTTATAAGATCCACGGTTCACTCAATTTCTTCCAGCGTAAAGAGATCAAGGACATTATCGCCTATCTCCGGCTGATAGTCAATCCGAGGGATACCGAAAGCCTTTTGAGGATAATCAATTTCCCTGCCCGGGGCATCGGAAGTATCACCATCGGAAAAGTTATTAATTTTGCAGCAGACTCTGAACTCTCGCTTTTTGAGGCTATGACTATGGCTGACAGGATAACGTCATTGTCGAAACGACAGCAGGAAAAGATCGATACATTAGCCAGACAGATTCTCCGCTGGCAAAAGATGGCAGAAGACACAGAGGTTACAGCTCTGCTGGAAGATGTCTATGACTCTGTTGATCTTATCGAACACTATGAGGAGAGTAAGGACTATAAAGATGTTACCCGTCAGGAGAATATCAAAGAATTTCTTGTTGCAGCCGGTGATTTCTCTGAAAACTTTTACCGGGAAACGAAACAAAGAGCATTATTAAACGATTTCCTCCAGAATATCTCTCTCTTCACGACACTCGAATCGGAGTATGATAAGCTCCCGGTTGCCGGAGAAACAGAACAACGTGTCAATCTGATGACACTGCATAATGCCAAGGGCTTGGAATTTGACACCGTTTTTATCACCGGTCTGGAGGAAAAACTCTTACCCCACCAGCTCTCCCTGATAAACAATGATGAGATCGAAGAAGAACGAAGACTCCTCTATGTCGGCATGACAAGAGCTAAATCCCGTCTCTTTATCAGTTATGCCAAATACCGCCGTACCTACTACGGCTATGAGCCCACCCAACCGAGCAGATTCCTGAAAGAGATTTTTTCCGGTCAGATGAAATCACCATTTTACTCTAAACAGTCGAAATCTCCCGGGTCGGAAAAGAATAGGAAAAAGGAATGGAACAGCAAAGATGAACCGGGTTTCCGGATCGGACAAAAAGTAAGTCATAAGCAGTACGGTTCGGGAACTGTTTTAGGTGTTGACGGCAAGGGCAAAGAAGCAAAGTTGTCGATTCTTTTCAGTGACGGGAAATTGAAGAAGATCATCGGCTCTTACGTTAAAATCTTGACGGAGCAGACAGCCGAACGGTAATGTTGCAAAAAATTTCTTGTAACAAAGTAACAAAGATAATGTTAAAGAGAAATACAGACATTCGCAATCCAAAACTGCAAGCAGAAGTAAATTTAACTAATTCGGGGAGCTGTTGACATTAAACAGAAAGAATCAAACAAAAAAACAAAGAGGGAGACAAATATGAAGGGGAAAGAACACCTCCAGTATTATCCGGTATTACATCCGGATCATGAACCATTGAGGACTTCAGGGAAGAAAAGGATAACATTTCTTCTCTTACCCTGTTTTATCATTTCTTTGATCATTCTCTGCCTTCCGGTAAACCTCTCGGCAGAAAAATATGCCGGAGAGATTTTCCGCATGGGGGCGGGAGTAAGGAATTTTGCTCTGGGAAATACCGGTCTGACTGATTATCAATCACCTGCTATTGCCTACTGGAATCCCGCTTTACTGGCAAAATCCGAAGAAAAAGACTCGTCTTTTGAATTAATGCATGCTGAAGAATTCATGGGTTTGGTGACTTATGATACGTTCTCGGCAGTCTGGGGAAGTCAAACCCGTTACGCTCTTTCACTATCACGGATCGGGATCAATAATATCCCCCTGACCAGACTTCCGAATCCAGATGAACCGCTTTCCAATGATAATCGTCCCTATGAATATAAGAAAGTAAACAATGCTGATTATCTGCTCTATTTCGGCTTCTACCGGAGGATCGGATCTTATGTGATTGGTTTTACTCCTAAACTTGCCTACCGTTATCTTGCCGAGACAAGCGGTTATGGCTTTGGCGCTGATGTTTCAACCTTTATCCAGCCTCATGATAATGTCCTGTTAGGGATGAAACTTCGTGATTTCTTCTCAACCCAGATATTCTGGAATAACGGAACTCACGAAATTGTCAATCCCGGTCTGGATCTGGAGATGAGTTACTATTTCCCGACTCCTCTGATCGGCGGAAAATCAAGACTGATAGGGGGTACGGAAGTCATCACCGAGGGACGTAAAGAAGCAGCTACTCATTATTTAGGTTTGTTCAGTTTTGATTACCATTTCGGATTGGAGATACCGATTCCCGATTATGTTAATCTTTATGCCGGATATGATATCGAGAATATTACTACCGGTTTATCGGTCAATATTGCTCAGTTTCAGATAAACTACGCTTTCAAACACAATACCGAAATAGATAATTCTCACCGGGTCTCTCTCGCTTTAAAGCTTTAGGAAACTGGATACCGGTGAGCAAGTATCAGGAGAATGTGGAATAAACCATGAAAAGAATTGCAGTTTTAGGACTGACCGGCTCTATCGGGCTTTCTGTTGTTGAGGTTGTCCGAAGACACTCAGATCTCTTCCATATCTCATTTGCGACTACCCACAATAACTATGAATTGCTCTCCTCATTAGCAGCAGAGCTGAAAATTGATAAGACAGCAATCACCGGCAATAATTACCCACCGGAGACCGGTAAGCGTGGTGACTCATTCTATCATGGACAGAGTGAGGTTTTGAGTATTCTCGCTTCTGAAGAATTTGATCTCGTTATTAATGCTATCTCAGGTTCAGCAGGGTTGATCTACTCTCATCATATTCTCTCCCATAATCACATCCTTGCTCTGGCTAACAAAGAATCTCTGGTCATGGCCGGTCATCTTTTTCAGGATAAGATCAAACAAAAACGAATCATTCCGATCGACAGCGAGCATAGTGCCCTCTTCCAGCTTTTTTCCGGGCTTTCTGTAAAAGAGGTAAGAAAAGTTGTGTTAACCGCTTCCGGCGGACCTTTCAGAGAACTGCCGCTTCAGGAATTCACCCGTATCACCCCGGAACAGGCATTGCAGCACCCTACCTGGTCAATGGGCTCCAAGATCAGTATTGATTCGGCTACTATGTTCAATAAAGGATTGGAAATTATCGAAGCTCATTGGTTATTCCAACTTCCCTACGAAAGAATATCTGCTGTCATTCATCCTCAGTCGATCATTCACTCTCTTGTCGAATGCTCTGACGGCTCTATTCTCGCCCAGTTAAGCAACCCTACCATGCAGCTGCCGATACTCTATGCCCTCTCTTATCCCCACCATATAGAATCGGATCTGGTGAATACCAGGCTTATCGACCTCCCTTCTTTGACCTTTTCTCCTATTGACCCGGAGAGGTATCCGCTTTGTGAATTATCAAGGATTGCGGGAAAAGCCGGAGGAATAATGCCAACCGTCCTTAATGCAGCCAATGAGGCTGCCGTGAAACTGTTTTTAGACAGGAAAATATCCTATCTTGCTATCCGGCAGCTGGTAGAAGATCGGCTCAATAAACAAGAAAACATAGTAAATCCGGACCTGGAAACAGTGCTGCAGATTAATGATAATATCTTTCAAGAGATAGTTTCCGATCATGAGTAGTTTCATTACCGGAGAATAGTGTAAGAATAAGATTACAGATTGAAGGAATTCGTTAGTAACTAAAAGTACGGAGTAGCAGGATTTGATTCGGCTTAACCGGATTAAATCCCCAAATAAGCTCTCCATGCAAGGTGTTTCCCTTTTATCTCAACTCAGCAAAAAAAGCCTTGCAGAGAGGATAGTTTCCTTATCCTTCGGGGAGCTTCCAAAAATCTACGTTATCCCACAATAGCGGGGCAGGATTGTGATGGATAAAAAAAAGGGTGTGAAGAACAACTATTCTCTCGCTGCTTTTAAGAGTAGCAGTATCTTATCTCTGCGCGGGAGTACTACACCTCTTCTTTTCCCTGCTCTGTTCTGGATTACAGGAATAGCAGCCGGCTTCTATCTGCCTCTCTTCTCAAATTGCCATTATTTCTTACTTCTGATGATCTCTTTGTCTCTTTTCCTCTCTGTTTTATTCCTTGCTGTCAATAATAGATCATTCCGAATAGGTAGTATAGCCCTGCTGATTTTCGTTACCGGATATTTCAGGGCAGGTAGCTTAATTCTGACAGCAGAAAATCAGATCGGTAATCTTTTAGCTCCTGATAGTCAGATAACTAAGAATATTGTTGTCAGCCTAATGAGAGAACCGGAAATCAGAAAACAAAGATTCGGCAGCAACTACAGAATTGAGGGAACCCTGCAAAGTATTGACAATCTTCCGGTGAAGGGTAAGATTATTCTGACTTTTCCGGAATCTTACTTAGCCTTTGAACCTAAAGACCTGGTTGCCGGTGCTCATATCAAAACGATAGCTGAGATATCACCCTACCATTCCAGAGAAGAATTCTCGCGTATCCCTGAACCATACTACCGCCTGAAGAATAGTGAAACTATAATCGGAAAAGCCAGAACACCTGTTTATCCTGCGGATAGAGTTGCTCTGAGACAGAGTTTCGTAAGAGAGCAAATCATTAATATCCGCCGCTTTATCAATGGAAGGATCAATGCCCGTATTATGTTACCACCGGCTCAGGGTAATGAGAAAATGAATAATGGGGAAAGGAAAATCGAGCCTGGATTTACCAAAGCGGTGCTTCTCGGGGAGAGAAGAGATTTGGGATACCTGCGTGACCTTATGGTAACAGGGGGTATGACCCATCTAACTGCCATCAGCGGACTCCATCTGGGAATTGTGACACTTTTCCTGCTCACCCTGCTTAAACTTCTGCATGTCCGCCGAACTCCGGCAGCAATGGTACTGATACTCTTTTTCATTCTCTATGGAGAACTATGCAGCTGGTCAGCCTCGATCAGCAGGGCTGTTGTAATGCTCTCACTTTTAATGATCTGCCGCATCTTCCAGCGAAAGCCATCCTATAACAATATATTAGCTGCGACTCTGATCATAATAACGGCAATTTCTCCCTTACAGATATTTTCTATCGGCCTGCAATTCTCTTTTCTCTCTGTCTTTGTTCTGATAAACATCCTCCCCTTTTTCACTTCTCCTTGTAAAGCTCATCTGCTTTCTAAAGAGACCAAACCGCTAAACCTGATAGCTTACCGTCTATGTCAGCTTTTTCTTGCCAGTCTGTTTATCTCACTTTTTTTGAGCCCTCTGACTTTATACTATTTCAATCACATTTCCCTAAATGGTCTTATCGGAAATGTTATTGGGATTCTCATGCTCGGTTTGATTATGCCGCTCGCCCTGCTTATTGTTTTCCTCCCTCCGTTTCCTCTGCTGCTTCTTCCTTTTCAGGAATTGTATTTCCTTCTGATCTCAATCTTTTCTGAATGGAGTGATTTCGTTGCCTCATTACCTCTTTTTTTCGATTTTATTCCTTTCAACAGATTGCAGCTCCTCTTAGCAGGTTGCTTTCTTGGAATCTTTAGCAGCCTGATAATGAAAAAACAGGACTACTCTTTTGCAGCAGCTTCCGGAAAAAAGAAAGTGAAGGGATGTCAAAAAGACTCAAAATTTGCCTACTGGTTCTTTCCTGTTTTGATGGTTTTCATTCTTCTTGTCATCGTTTTAAGCTCTCTTCCCCGAAAGTCCGGTTATCTGACTGTCTCTCTCTTCCATGTCGGTCATGGAGACTCTTTTCTCATCGAAACTCCTGATAATGAGAGAATACTGATTGATACCGGTGCCTCTGAAGAAGAGGGAATCCATTTTCGCTTCTCTGTCCTTCCCTATTTCAAACAAAAAGGTATCAGCAAGCTCGACTGGTTGATCATAACCCATCCTCATAGTGACCACTATGGGGGGTTACCATATCTCGCTGAAAAGATTAACATCGAGAACCTGATGATTACTGAGGATTTTTATGGTCAGGATATCTGGAAAAGGTTACAAACTCATATTGATACTACCTTAACTGCTCTTCATCTGGTCAGGGATACCACCAGTGTAGTTTTTCATTCCCTGAAGTGTAAGATACTCCATCCGGACACCAATTTCTTTTCGGAAAACCCTAATGAAATGTCGCTTGTCGTTAAAATAGTTTATGGTGAATTTTCTCTTCTCTTTACCGGAGATATTGAACTGGAGGGTGAACTTCATCTGGTTAAGTCTTATCCGGAATATCTGAAAAGCAGATTTCTTAAAGTGGCTCATCATGGCAGCAGAACCTCAAGTTCCCCTCTGTTTATCGAAGCTGTCAGTCCGGAATACGGTTTCATTCCCGTAGATTCACGCTCTCGTTTTAACCTCCCACATCAGGCTACTCTGGCGAATCTGAAATTTCTCGGCGATTATCTCTTCCTCTCTTCCCGGGACGGAACTGTGCAGCTCAAAACCGACGGCTGCCGCATGAACTTGCGGACTCTGCGGAGTAACAAGAGAATATCTGTTAATCTGGAGGCAGGACGAAGCTGGTAGTTTATTCTCTCATTGCCGTAAATTGACCAGGTCTTTACCTGACGGATATTGGAATAAACGTAGTCCGAATTCAGGAGATATTGCTAACAGGTGGTCAAAGATATCAGCCTGAATACCCTCATATACTGTCCAGGCTGTATTATTGGTAAAGGCATATACCTGTAAGGGGACCCCCGTAGAACCTGACTCCAGTTGTCTGGTCATCATTATCAAGTTCTGATTGATACCGGGATGTTTACGAAGATAGTTTTCGATATAGGCACGGAACGTTCCGATATTGGTTAAATGCCTTCCGTTGATATAGTCATGCTCATCAATACCTAATTTTAGATTATACGCGGAAATCTCTTCTTTCTTTCTGGTTAAATACTCATTAAGAAGACGAATCTTTTCGAAACGGGCAAGCATCTCTTCATCACAAAACCGGATACTCGCCAGATCTATATTGATATTGCGCATTATCCTTCTGCCCCCGCTTTTCTGCATTCCCTTCCAGTTTTTAAAGGCATCATCTATCAGCTTATGGGTCGGTATTATAGTGATTGTCTTATCCCAGTTCTGAACCTGAATACTGTGCAGGGCAATATCAATAACATCGCCATCTGCTCCGTATTGAGGCATCTCAATCCAATCACCTATCTCGATCAATTTGTTGGTAGTTATTCTGACTCCGGCGACAAAAGAGAGTATTGTGTCTTTGAAGATCAACATCAATATAGCGGTCATGGCACCCAACCCGCTGAGCATGACCCAGGGAGATCTGCCGATCAGTATTGCTATAACTGTTATCCCGCCAAAAAGGAAAACAATGATCTCCATAATCTGGATATATCCTTTTATCGGTCTTCCTTTGGCTGACGGAAGTCTTTCATATACATCATTCACGGCAATGAGAAATCTATCCAGGGCAAGCAAGAAGACCAAGACAAAAAGGGCATTTATAATATTACTTACGATGTCCTGTCTGTTTGTCAATAAATAGGAATATTGGTTAACGAAAAACAGAGAGGGGAGGAGAACCAACTTGCTGAGCACTTTTCTGTCGATAAGGACATCATCCCAATCTGTCGGACTTCTTCGAATAAGAAAATAGAGCAGCGGCAGAATGATCTTTAGAGTAATTAGATAAAATAGTAATCCCCCAAACAGTAAAAAAAGGAATGAATACCAATCATTCTCAACTATCTTAAACTTCAGTAACCCGTAATACTCCTGTAACATAATTTACTCCCGAAATTATCTTGATACATTGCTGACTTCACTTTTTATCATTGAGATAAACTGCCTGACTGTCAATGACTAAAAGCCATTACATTTACCTAAATTGAACGCCTGAGCAGACTATCAAACTTTTAACCCGCTCTTTCTCTCTTTGGTAAGCGCTGTTAATTTTGCAACTCCTGTCAGAAAAGACGTGAAGCAGCTAATTATCAAGAGCTTCTCTGACTTTAATGGTAAGCTCTTTCATAGAAAAGGGCTTATTGATAAAATGAACATCCTCTTTTCTTTCACTGTAACGGGCAATAGTATCAGCAGAATAGCCCGACATAAAGAGGATCTTCAGTTCCGGATAACTCTCCTGCAACTTGTCGGCTAAGGCAACACCATTCATCTCAGGCATCACAACATCAGTTAACACAAGCTGTATATCTCCGGAGTGCTCTTTCGCTAATTTCAAGGCTTGGTTTGGCTTAACAGCTGAGATAACCGTATAACCAAACTTTTTTAACATCAGAGAAATGATCTCATTAGCTGAAGGCTCATCTTCCACGATCAATATCGTTTCTGTGCCGGAAATCGCGGTTTCCTGTGAAATATTCGAGAATTTCCGTTCCTCCCTCCCTTGGTGTCTCGGCAGATAGATGCTAAAAGAAGTCCCTTCATTAAGCTCACTTTTTACATTGATAAACCCCTTGTTCTGTTTTACTATCCCATAGACTGTAGCTAAGCCTAATCCTGTTCCCTGACCTACTTCCTTAGTCGTAAAGAAAGGCTCAAAAACCATTTTCAAGTTCTCTTCACTAATTCCACATCCGTTATCTGCTATCGATAATCTTACATATTCTCCCGGAAGAAAATCGGGGTGTTCGGTACAGTAGGTATCATCAAAAACGACGTTACGCGTTTCTATGACGATCTGTCCGATATTACTGATCGCATCCCGGGCATTAACACAAAGATTGGTGAGAATCTGATTGATCTGGGTATTGTCTCCTTTAATCAGCCAAAGATCTTCTCCCGGCTTCCAAATGATCTCGATATTCTCTCCAATGAGACGTTCCAGCATATTTATCATGTCTTCGATAGTCTCATTCAGGTTCAGCTCATTTAAAGTGATTGCCTGCCTGTGAGCAAACGCCAATAACTGTTGGGTAAGTACGGCAGATTGCTGAGCAGCCTTACGTATCTCCCGAAAAACCGCAGACAAGGAATGCTGGGTCTCGATCTGTTCCAGAGCCATATCTGTATGCCCCATAATAATAGCCAGCATATTATTGAAATCATGAGCTACACCGCCGGCTAAACGCCCGATAGACTCCATCTTTTGTGACTGGAAGAGATGAGCCTGTAGTTTTTCTCTTTCCTCTTCCGCCTGTTTCCGGTCGGTTATATCAATCGCTAATTCAAATCTTACGTCCCGCCCGTCAGGCCAGGAAATGATTTTATCTGTAATCAGAAAAGTTCTGTTTATTGATTGGTTATTATATTCCCATTGGTATGGTTTTCCTTTATTCTCGAGGATAATCCTGTTCGTACAAAACTCGCACGGTGTTTCCCTGTTCTGTAATTCCCGGTAACAAACTCCCCCTACAGGGTCATAGGTAAAATTTCTCCTCATCGTCGGGTTAATATATAAAATCTCATAAGTAAGCGGATCGGATACGTAAATAATCTCATTAATACTGTCAAAGATCGAGATGACCTGGGAACGTTCGAAACTGAGTGTTTGCTCTGATCGCTGTTTTGATATCGTTGCTGAGATTATTTCAGCTACTACTTTCAGTAATGAGATCTGATCTTCCCGCCAAAGCTCTCTTTTCTGAAAAAGCTCGACACCGAGAAAACCGAGCAGCTTATTAACCGATATTATCGGTACTATGATTAAAGACTGAACAGAGTATTTCAGAAGCAATCTCTTTTCCGGGGCTGCTGCCTCGGGGATCTCTTCAATATCATTTATGATGATCGCTTCTGAATTATTCAACCTGTTTCTTATCCATGGATAATCTGAAGCAGTTATATTTTGAATCTGGTCTTTGACTGATAGAACTCCCGGCTTACACCACTCATGAGTATTACTGACTCTTCCCTTCTCGGAAAAAGACTGAAACAAAAAACTCCGGTCAGTATCAAAAAACCTGCTTACTTTTTCCAGAGCATAATTGATTCCGTCATCGATACGCCCTAAAGGGAGGGTGGCAAAAGTTGAAGAGATGTCTGAAATGATCTTCTCAACCTGAAGCTGATAACTAAGAGCTTCTTCCGCTTTAATCCGGGCACTGATATCTCGAGCTGCTGCATAGATCAAGTTCCCCTGTGGAGTTGCCCGCCATTCAATCCAGCGAAATTGTCCGTTATGACAGCGACAGCGATTAGTAAAACTAACTGCTGCTGCTGCTCCTTTCAGTCTGGCAAGGGCATTAAGAGTTTTTTCATAGTCATCGGAATGAACAAAATCCAGCATCATTTGCCCTTCAAGCCCAGAAACAGGATAACCGAGTACATTTTCCCATTCCGGATTCAACCTGATAAACTTACCCTCACTATTAGCAATACAGAGCAAATCCAGGCTTGAATTGAAATATCTTTCGAGTTCTATCTTAGTCTTTTTCAGTGCCTGTTCTGTTTGTTTTCGTTTAGCATCGGTAAACACCTGAGCTATAATCGAAGCTGCCGAACTGACAAAAGATTCTTCGTCAGGATACCACTCTCTTTTATCTCCGATATGCTCCAGACACAATACCCCGGCTACCTCTCCTTTGATGATGATTCCGGCATCGAGCATTGAAGTAATTCCTAAGGGTATCAGGTAATCTTTGCTTAGCCCGGAAGTACGGGAGTCAGACTGGGCATCCTGGGTATTGATCCTGCTTTCTGATTTAATAGCGCTGAAGTAGTCAGGAAAATCAACTGTATTTAGGATCTGTCCTCTGGAATGAAGCCTGTCCTGGGCTTCAAATAAAGAGATGCATTTTAATTCTTTCCCATTATTGGTGAGCAGCCAGACACTTGTCCGGTTTACAGCAACGGCATCTGATATAATCTCTACGATTTTGTTTATTGCCTGATTGATCCCACCCAGCAGGATCTCTTCCTCCAGCACAAGCTGAGTAACGGCAATTCTCTGTCTGAATGCCCGCTCTCTGCTCTCGTTTATCTCAAATTCAGATTTCTTTCGCTCAGTAATATCCCGCACTATGGAAAGAGATTTGTTTTCTCCGCAGAGCACGACTCGGCTTTCGAATTCCTTGAGATTTTCTCCAATCTTAAGTTCATATTCATATTGTTGCGGTTCTCCGGTGAGAAATAAACGTTCTAAGGCTTCAAAGGTCGTTTGAGCTAATTGCTGAGGCAAAACATCAGAGATATTTTTGTTCAGAAATTCTTCCGGTTTCAGCAATAGGTTTTGGGGACTCTGATAATTGTAGTCAATAATGTCTCCGTCCTTATCGATAATGAACATCAAGTCCGGAATAGCTTTTAACAGTGCCTTATTGCGTTCTTCGGTATCCCGAAGATTCGTTTCTAACTGCCTGCTTTTAGTGATATCTTTACTATACCTGATTATTCCGATCCCTTGCCCTGACTCATCAAAGACGGGATACAGCACTATCTCCAGCGTACTTTTACCTTTGTTCCGGTTCAGGGAGGGAATCTCCATTGTTTCCGGTATTCCGGTTTCCAAAGCCTTTTTTACTTTGCAGTTTTCACAGCAGGAAGAACGTTCGTAAAAGACTTCATAACACTTTTTGTTTACTAAGGGGAGTTTTTGTTCATAATAATTATTCAGAACACTGTTAGCACTCAGAATAGTATAATTGGGATCCTGAATACTGATCCCCTCCTGAATAGTATTAATAATCGCATCAAGAATGCTTCGTTCTATCCCCAGGACAAATCGGTCATCTGTTGTATTCTTCTTCATTTTTCCCTTTTTTCTTCATCTTCTCTTCTTCTCAACAGGCTTTTAAGGCTATTTTGTCCCTACCCTTAGCAAGATATTCTACCTGAAGAACATGTTAAATCAATCCTCTTTTAATGATGCCCTGATAAACTCTCTGAAAATCGGATGTGGAGTAGCAGGACGTGATTTGAACTCGGGATGAAACTGAACAGCTATATAGAAAGGATGTTCGGCAATTTCAATTATCTCCACCAAAAAACCATCCATAAATGTCCCGGAAATAATCATCCCCCGGGAGGATAACATATCCCGGTAGTTGTTATTAAACTCATAACGGTGACGATGTCTTTCCGAGATTTGTTCACTCTGATAAATCTCAGCCGCTAAAGTCTCTTTATTGATTTTACAGGGATATGCACCCAATCTCATCGTTCCGCCAATTCTATCGACATACTTCTGTTCGGTCATCAGATCAATTACCGGATGTTTGCAATTATCATCGAACTCTGTACTGTAAGCACCTTTTAGCCCACAGACATTCTGAGAAAACTCGATTACCGCAACCTGCATACCCAGGCAGATTCCGAAAAATGGGATCTTTTTCTCTCTGGCATACCGGGCAATTTCAATTTTACCATCAATCCCTCTGACTCCAAAGCCACCGGGGATTAGTATTCCATCTACTTTACCTACCTCTTTTTCAATCTCCTGCTGCTCAAAAGTTCTTTCCGAATCAATCAGCTTCAATTTTAATTTCGCCCTATGGTAAGCGGCTGCATGGATCAGCGCTTGGCAGACGCTTTTATAGGCGTCCTGATGCTCAACATATTTACCACAAAGGGCAATTGTAACCTCTTTGATGGGGTTCTTCAAATTATTAACCATCTCAAACCAATCAGAGAGATCTATCTCCCTTTCCTCAATATCTAAGTGCCGGCAGATTGCTTTATGCATGTTGTCTTTATAGAAATTCAACGGAACTTGATGAATAAACTCGACATTAACGGCATTGAAAACATGGTCTTCAGCAACGTTGGTAAAGAGGGAGATCTTTGAGGCAATCTCTTTGTTAAAAGCCTTATCAGAACGGCAAATTAGAATGTCCGGCTGAATACCGATCTCTCTCAGTTTATAGGCACTGTGTTGAGTAGGTTTAGTCTTGAGTTCACCGGCTGACTTAATAAAAGGGACGTAAGTCAAGAAGATAAAAAGGGTGTTTCGGAATCCGGCTGCCATACGGTATTGTCTGATCGCCTCTAAAAAGGGGAGACTTTCGATGTCCCCTACAGTCCCGCCAATCTCCGTAATAACTATGTCATTATGTTCATTCAGTTTGCTGATCAGGCTTTTTATCTCGTTTGTGACATGGGGTATAACCTGTACGGTCTTACCTAAATAATCCCCCTTTCTTTCCTTTTGAATTACCCTTTCATAAATCTGTCCGGCAGTGGCATTAGAGTCTTTAGTTAAAGACTCACTAATAAATCTTTCATAATGCCCTAAATCAAGATCTGTTTCAGCGCCATCGTCAGTAACAAATACCTCCCCATGCTGAAAGGGACTCATCGTTCCCGGATCGACATTCAGATAAGGATCTAACTTCAGCATAGCAACTTTGTAGTTCATTTTTTTCAACAACAAACCAATGGAAGAGGCGGCAATTCCTTTACCCAAAGAAGAAACCACACCACCTATAACAAAGATATTTTTAGCCATTTTTTTACCTCAAAATCAAAGTTTTCGTCTGATAAACTTGCAGTCCTTTATACATTAAATTGCAGATCATAAAGAGTTTTATAGCGTGAACAGTTGCTAAGCAATTCTTTATGATTTCCGATACCAACTATACTGCCGGCATCAAGCACAATTATCTTATCAGAGGAGAGGATCGTTGATAATCTGTGAGCGATAATCAAAACTGTCCGACTTTTTGTCGCTTGTTCAATTGCAATCTGAACCTTCTTTTCTGCTTCCGTATCAAGAGAACTTGTCGCTTCATCGAGTACTAAGACCGGAGGATCCCCAACAATAGCCCGGGCAATGCACAATCTCTGCTTCTGACCGCCCGAGAGAGTCGTTCCTTTGGCAAACAGCACCTCTTCGTACTTCAGGGGCAGTTTATCAACAAATTCATCGGCATAAGCAATTTGAGCGGCCTTGATAATTTGTTCTTTTGATACCTTCTTAAGAGTCCCAAACCTGATATTATTGGCAATAGTATCAGTAAATATCAATGATTCCTGAGTAACAATACCGAATAAAGCCCGCAGAGATTTAAGTTTTATCTTCTTGATCGGGGTATTATCAATCCTGATTTCTCCGCCGGTCACATCATATAGTCTGAGCAGGAGATTAGTAAGAGTTGTTTTCCCGGACCCGCTGCTCCCGACAATGGCAATCTTTTCACCTTTTTTTATTGTGAAGGAGATATCTTGCAACACATTCTGGTTCGGTTCGTATTGAAAAGAGACTTCGTCAAACTCGATGCTTTTTTTGAAACTGGTTATACATACTCCCTCTTTGTCTTCCAGCAGGTCAGGTTCCTTAAACATGACTTCGGATATCCTTTCCAATGAGACCATAGCCTTTTTTACGTCGTTATAAATTTTCGATATTGACTTTATCGGATGAAGCATTGAGAAAATAGCAAAGAGAAAAGCTGTAAACTCTCCGAAAGTAAAACTTGAGGTGCCTGAGAGAACTTCACTTCCTCCAATCAAGAGAATAAAGATACCGGTGATAGCACCGTTTAATTCCGCTATAGGGACGTTGTAACCCGAGTATATCTCTGATTTCCTCCAGTATCGGAAAAACTGCTTATTGATCTTCTGGAAATCGCGGTAATGCTCATCTTCCCTTCCGAACGCCTTGACTATCTTCATGTTTGTCAAAACTTCTTCTACATTAGAATAGATATTGGAAAATTGATTCTGGATTCGTTGCGAATATTTTTTTATCTTCTTCCCTATGGAAGCCACAAGAAAAGTTGTAAGAGGCAGAATGATCAGACTTATCAGAAAAAGTCTGAGATTCAGATATATAGCTATCCTCATAAAAACAAGAATGAGCAGGATATCGCGGAGAGCATGAAAAATGGAGGTAATAAATAATCTGCTGACAATCTCGACATCGTTTATCATCCTAACCAGGGAATCACCTACCCTGTGACGGACAAAGAAACGGAGAGACTGGCGGAGATAATTATGAAAAATGTGGTTTCTGATATCGACAATAGTTTTGCCGTTTAGATTGGCAAACATCAGCCGGTTGCCGAAGAAAAAGAGATTTTTGAGGATGATAATTACCAGTATTACGGCTGAAACTATCTTCAGCACCAGCATTGAATCAGTCTGTTCCATAATTGCGCCGAAATTTTGAAAGAGGGGCCGGAGGTTATTAATATCGATTAAACCCCAAACTGATTCACTATGAATGAAATCTCCGGTAACTTCGCGAAGAGCAGCAAGAAATTGAGGAAATTCGGTATAGATAATCTCCCCTTTAACCTGGGGGAAGACATAGTCAAAAAAGGGGACCGCCATCGTTATGCTCGCGCCACTGAACAGAGCAAAACCGAGCATTGAGATCAAACCGGCAATCAGAAAGCCGTAGTGTCTTAACATAATGGCGTAAATTTTCAGCAGATTTTTCATTTTAAGACAATCCCCGGCTATCCTCTCTTCCCTGATAGCATAAAGTTCTTTAGTAAAAATCTCACATTGAATTTCTTCCTGCTTATATAATCCGACTCAGCATTAAAGAAGTAACAGAAAGTACTTCATTAGAAGGATGTTTGTTAGATAAAAATTATTGTAACTCGTTTGTGTCAATGAAAACAATGAATAAGGCCTCTATGCTCATTACATTGAGTTTGTTACTGATCATGATCAGAGTAGGTACACAGTTTTCAGAAAAGAACCTGACGATTAGGCTCAAGCCGGTTCCCTCTGGGGAACTGACCGGGATATTTTAAAAGCCCTTAATCTCTTTCTCCCAATTGCTGAAGAAGTCTCTCTGCCTGATCAAAGGTATTACCATAGGCCGTATCATCTGATTTTTTTATCGTGTCCGGCAGAGATATGGTCATCTTCAGTTTCTTGCCGGTTGCATCAAAATTGACCGGAAAATCTATTTTTCCGATAATCCTTTGCAGTACTTTCTCAGAGGGCATATTACCTTGTGAGAACTCAACGACAATTTTATTGTTCCTTAGCTGGAATGATTCCAATTTTCCCTTTTTTGCTAACAATCTCAAGCGATAGTATCTAAGCCCTCTTCTTGCAGGATCCGGTATCTCTCCGAAGCGGTCTCGCAATTCTTCTTCCAGGGAAATGAACTCCCTGATCTCTGTGAAATCCAGCATTCTCTGATAAAAATCCAGTCTGCTTTTTTCATCTTCAATATAGTCACCCGGGAAAAAGAAATCAGCATCAATTCTCAATCGTTCCTTGTACTTTTCCTTCTCGTCTTCCCATTGTATTTTCCTCTCAGGAGACTTGTTCTCTCCAGTCTGATGAATATCTCCGTTATCGGTTTTATTATTGTTAGAAGTCAGACTCTCTACTGCCTCCGAAAGCAGTCTGTTGTAATAGTTGAACCCTATTGTCTGGATAACACCACTTTGTTTAACTCCCAGCATAGTCCCGGCACCGCGAAGTTCCAAATCTCTCATGGCAATTTGATAACCTGAACCGAGAGCATTATATTCCGTCAGCGCTTCCAGTCTTTTTCTGGCTTGTTCCTTTAAATGCTTGGGAATGACAAAATAGGCATAAGCCCGCCGGTTACTTCTGCCGACTCTGCCACGCAACTGGTAAAGTTGAGCCAGACCGAACATATCGGCACGATTGATGATAATTGTATTCGCATTGGGTATGTCGATACCTGATTCGATAATTGTAGTTGCTGCCAGAATGTCATATTTTTTATCATAGAAATCGAGCATTATTCTTTCTAATAATCTTTCCGGAAGCTGCCCATGTCCCACGGCTATCTTTGCCTTTGGCAGCAGTTCCCGCAAATCAGCGGCTATAGAATCAATCGTTTCGACCCGGTTATGGAGGAATATGATCTGACCGCCCCGTTCCATTTCCCGTAAAACGGCATCTTTGATGATCTCTTTATCATAAGAGATTACGACTGTTCTGATTGGTAATCTGGCTTTGGGTGAAGTCTGCATCAAAGACATGTCCTTGAATCTGGATAGTGCCATACTCAAAGTTCTCGGAATAGGTGTTGCCGACATGTAAAGGGTATCGACATTCACTTTGAGCTTCCGCAATGTTTCTTTGTGTCTTACCCCAAATCTGTGTTCTTCATCAATAATCAACAATCCTAAGCGCTTGAACTTAACATCATTGGAGAGAAGGCGGTGAGTACCTATAGCAATATCCACTTCACCGGCTGCAATTCTTGCCACATCGTCTTTAAGATGCTTCGTTGTTCTAAACCTGCTTAACATAGCAATATTAATCGGGTATTGGGCCAGTCTTTCCCGAAAAACAAGATAATGCTGTTCGGCAAGAAGGGTTGTCGGAACGAGAACTGCAACCTGCCATCCGCTTGTTACAGCCTTAAAGGCAGCTCTGACTGCTACTTCTGTCTTTCCGAAACCGACATCACCACAGAGCAGCCGTTCCATAGGTTTTATCTGCTCCATATCACGTTTAATTTCTTCGGCAGCTCTTTTTTGATCGGGAGTATCTTCATAGATAAAGGAATCTTCCAGATCCTGCTGCCAGACATTGTCAACCTCGAAGCCAATTCCTGTACGGGTGGTCCGTTCTGCATATAATCTAACTAAATCATCGGCAATCAACTCGATCTGTTTCTTAGCTCTGTTTTTAACCGTTTCCCATTTCTTGCTGCCTAATTTGTTTATCTCGGGCTTAACCCCTTCATCCGCCACAAACCGGGTAACCAGTCTTAACTGGAAGGTTGGAACATAAACTTTGGCATTTTCAGCATAGCGAATAGCCAGACATTCGATGTTAACACCGTTAACCTTCATCAACTTCAGCCCTTCATAGATACCTATACCATGATCAACATGAACAATGTAATCTCCGGGTCTTAGGGTTTCGTAATCTGTCAGGCTTTCACCGCTAGAATAGTACTCCTGATACTTTTTCTGTTTATAACGGTTAAAGATTTCATGGTCTGTGAAAACAGCTAATTTACTATCTTCCAGATCAAAACCATAGTGAAAGACACCAAGTAAAAACTCAACCCTCTCTTCATATTCTATGAGAAGTTCCTTCATTCTACGGCTTTGACTTAAGTTGTCGGACTGGATGATGATATGCCAGTCATCCTTAAGTTTAGCATCCAGGATCTTACGGAGGATATTCAGTTCTCCATTCATTCCGGTTTGAGAAGTAAAGGTACTCATCAAGGCATTATCCTCTGATTCCGAAACACTCTCGCGGCTATAATAGGAACTTAATAGAAAGTAGCTGTTCTGCTTCACTCTCTTCATTAGAAAAACAAAGCTTTCGAACAGTTCTTCCGGTTTTGGTATGTATCTTTTTTGCTTTTTGAACTCTGCTTTTAGCCCTTTGCTTACTGTTGGTCGTGAACCGTCAGGAATCTTTTTTCTGTACAAAGCATGCGTTTCTTCCCGGAATTCTGCAGTAGCATTCTTTAGTAAAAGCATCTCGTCGATCAGGGTGATAGTGTTTTCCAGACCTATATAATCACAGATTGTGGCTGACTCGTCATAAAGAAGAGATATGTCCTGTTCTATCCCTTCATACAAGCCGGTATTATGGATAGTCTCCCAAATAAAAGGGTCGGTAGAGGTTATCTCATCTAAAAAAACCTCTCTTACCGGAAGAAGTCTGAATTTTTCAATTCTTTCTCCGGTTGAGCGTTGGGATTGGGGATTAAAGAAGCGGCAGGATTCAAGTGTATCTCCGAAGAAATCCAATCTTACAGGGAGTTGTTCTGAGGGCGAGAAGAGATCTAATATTCCTCCTCTTCGGGAAAAATCTCCCACCTGGATAACTTCCGATTCTGCTTTATAGCCAATGCTGACTAACTTGGAACAGAGAAAATCCAGATCGTAATCTGTTCCTGTTTCTATCGTAAGGATATTCTTTTTTAGCAAGACAGGGGGTACAATAAAACGTAACAGATTCTTTAGCGAAACAATAACAATGCGGGGTTTGTTATCTAACAGTTTTGTCAGTTCTCTGATTCTCTGAGCCCTGATTGACAGGTGAGGAGATCTCTCTTCGTAGGGAAGAATCTCCAGATCAGGAATAAAAACAACCTTATCTTTCCCGGCTATCAAACAGAGATCATCATAATATTCCTCACCTTTATTGTCTTCAGAGGTTACCAAAAGAACATTCTTCTTTTCCTGCAAAAGAAAGAAGACTCTGACCGCCAGCAGACACTTTGTTGTAGAATTCAACTGATAAAAGAGAGTTCCGTTTTCCTTCTCTTTTATACATTGATCAAAACGCTGCAAAAATGGAGAGTGGTCTAAAAAAGGTTGAAGGCTATGATATAAAAAAATCTCTTTCATCTGCTGCCTTGTTCTTATCTATTGTTCGTTATCTTAGAACAGTATTTCAGCCCAGATACTGAGGGTGAAGATCGTCAGTTTTTCATCTCTTCTCTTGTCATGGGAATTTTCGTAGCTGCTTTGCAGCCCCCCTTTAATATTACGGCTGAAATTATAGGTAATCCGAGGGTTAATAGTATATTTTTCGGTATGCCGGTCAATAATAGTTTCTTCCATACCTTTATTGCTGCTTTTTGATGTTTCCCAACTACCTCCGAGTTCTGTACTCATCTCGTTCGTTACCGGCATCCTTTTCGAGAAAAAGGGAAGTTTTATCCCCAGCGGGGAGCGAAAAGAATACCCGATATTGGCATTCAAGGAACTGGTGATCGTGGTCTGAACAGCATCAAAGGTCTCCCGGAAGGTAGTTGTTGCTGATTGTGAATAGTTGTAGGTCATTGTCGAAGTAATATTACTTATCCAATTAGCGTGCCAGGATAATAAGGGAGAAAAGTTGTAGGTCACTGTTCTGGCTGTAGGTTTATCCCAGTCTGGATTATCCCAATCAATTGCTCCCCGGACTCGTTCAGTAAAAGTATAGTTACTGCTCAGTCTGGAACTGGTAAGAAACCTCTCTCCTCTAATGATTCTTTCAAATCCGGTAAGGGTTACTCTGATATTGGGAAATACGGTTGTAACTTCCTTCTGGCTTGCAGTTGAGTAACGCCTGTCAATTGTCAGAGAATAGTTCCAGGTAGTCGATAGGTTTGCCAATATCATATAACCGGTTGCTACTGTATAGGTATCGCGATGATTTTTCATATCAAGTTCTTCGCTTTCATCCTCGAACTGATCAGGAAAACCGATTTGGTATAAGAGTGAGGGTCGCTCCTCTCTCTTGGAATATCTGCTTCCGTAATTGTTATCATAAGTAAGGCTAATATTGTCAATTCTGGCTATATAGTCTAACAATCTCGCCCAAATTTTTTGTTCACTGACTGTTTCTGTCTGCTGATCGGGTGGTTCTGTCCCCTCTCTTCCATCTCTTTCCCCTTCTTCCTCTTCTTCTCTTCTTCGCTGTTCTTCTTCCTGTTTTCTCTGTTCTTCTTCAGAGACTTCATTCATGGTAAGATAAGAAGCAGCAAAGAAATCACTATTGTTATGATCAATTCCCTCATGTTTGTAGCCATCCGGATCGATCCCTTCTCCCTCATTCCACTCTTCCATTGAATCATGAAAATAAAACTCATCTGCTCCATCGGGTCTTGTCAGTTCTTTGTATTTGATTCCATAGCGGTTCATGAGCCCGGTTAGCAGGGTTTTGTTTTGTAAGGACATATTCACCCGGAAATTACGGTTAAGATTACCCTCAAACTCATAGATAAAATCTTCTTCCGTTTCCTGACCCGGCAAACTCGTTTTCAAAGGTACCTGCTTTTCATTATAACGAACGCTGGCAGTACTGCTCAGGGTAAAAATACTCCTCAAATATGAGGGGGAATAATTCAAAGAGATGTTTTGATCCCTTTCGGTCTCCTTACCTATAGGTATTGTATCCCATAAACTGTATTCCCGGGTAAGATCACGCTTCTGTGAGAAACCCCAAACACTTGTCAGATCAGAAGTAAAATCATGATTTACGGTAGTTGACAAACTTAGGTCTCTCCTGTCAATGGCATATCTGTCGGGAGTCCATTTCACCTCAAGTGTATCGGGAAGATTAGTGTCCCAACGCCATTTTCTTGGCTGTTCATCCCGGTAGTTTATTGTATTGTTAAAAGTATGAGGGAAAAAGTAGATAGAATAGTCTGAGCCGATATTGACTCCCAATTTTTCTTTGGGAAGCGTTAAATTATAGGTCATATTTCCGGTATAAATGAGAGTTGTGTCTGCACTCGTCGCTGTCAGATTCTGATTCATTCTCACATTTCCCCGTAAGGAGGTATTTTTTATTGTATATCGTAACCAGCGGCTGGAGGGTGTAACTGTCTGACTGAATGACAACTCTGCACTTTGACTTAAACTCTCTCTCTTCTCTCTCTCTCTTTCTACGGGGTCATCAATATCTCCCCGCAATATATCAGAATTGGCTTTGAAGCGGGGAACTCCATAAGACTGGTTTCTCATCAAGGTCAAGGGAAGATTCAAGCCCCAGCCGGCCGGTAAAAATTTTTGCAGATTGTACCGGTTCGTAATATCAAGACTTATCGACTCTTCATTCGTTGTTCTGGCGGTGCCTGTTCTGGCGGTGCTGGTATTGAAGTTATCCGAGCGCCATACCAAACCTACATTTAGGGTGGAGAAGTCAGCAAAGGTAGTATTTAAAGTAGTTCGGGCAGCAAATCCAATGTCTTCATAAGGATCGGCAACCCGGAACTCATTAGCATACAGTCTCCCGGTAAATTGACGGGAACCGTGGTTTACCAGGCCAATTGACATCTCTCTTATATTTGTCAAAGTAACTCTGTTACCTCTTACTTTTACATAGAGAGAATCTGTCTCTCCATTGATAATAATGGGGATAGAGCTTTCATAAGTATCCGTAGCAGAGGTGAGATACTGTTTTAGTGTTGTCAGTTCACCGAAATCCAAGTCCACCTGCCGCCAGTTATCCACTCGCATTTTATTCCCATCAGCATTGTAGGGAAATGCCTCTATGGGATAACTGATCTCGTAATAATTGAGAGAATCTGCCCCTGCCCGAAACACAATATGCTGATCACCCTTGGGATGAGGATATTCCTCGTGACGGTCTCTTTCCAGATATACCCAATATCTTATCCTTCCGTAGGACAATAGATTTTGTGCTTCCCGAAAGCGCTGAATAGTTAATCCATAATGATCTTGCTGAAGGTTGTGGTAATCTATGGTGAGAGATTGCTCTAAGATAGGTACCCCATCCTCAATAGTCGTTACCCCGGGAGGTGAAACATAGTGATCTCTGTTATTTTGATTATCAACCACTCCTACCGACATTGATTCATCATTATTAGCCAGTTCCAAAGGTGTAATTACCCGATCGTCGTTGATGTTTTTTATAAAACCTTCCTGCCACTTGTTGCCTACCACATCCATTCTGGCTATATGTATTCTGGTAAGTTCTTCCGTTTCTAACCAAACACGGGCAAAATTTATCCTCCGTAAATCTGGTTTTGTTGTTACTTCTGTCTTTATTATGTAGTCATCAATAGGAATTCTGAAAAGCCGCCAGCCTTTATACTCACTCTCGTATTCGTGGCTGTTAAGGTTTATAGTAAACTGAAAGTAGCGGTTTAGCAAGTCCAGGTCTCCATTATTATTCAGATCCTCCGTATCAAGTACTCCATTACCGGAAGTTCCGTTAATAATGGGATAGTCTCCAAATTCATCTTTTTCGATACTGAATCTGTCCCAGGGATCATCTCCGGGTTCTCCTTCCGGAATACCATCCAAGCCAACATCTTCCCGCTGTTCCAGTATTCCGTCAACCGTACCTCCATTTGCTCCGTCTTCGGTATTTAAAACCCTTTCTCCTCCATTCCAGACATAAAAATCTTCACTGATATCACCCAGGTCTATGTGCATAGTGACAGAAGGTTCATTGGTTTGAAAAGGATACTGATCCACCTTTACCAGAACTTCGATATATTTCTTTTCGGAAAAATCAAGTTCATTCCCGAGATAACGCATAATACCTGCCCAATACTGATTAGTGATATTGGGATTCGAAATACTTGGCGGAACAGCCCTTAGGGTTAGTATCTGAACTCTTTCTCTCCTCTCTTTGACTGTGAGAAACTCCGGACTATATACATCCTCGGCATAAAATGTATCGGGATTATACCAGTTAGGTCTGGCTCTGGTTGAACCGACATTGACCGGTTTGCTGGCAGGAGACCAGCCGGGGCGGGTGAGCCCGAGCGGATAAGTATCAACAATACTCTCCATATCATCTAAATAAGCTTCCTTTCTGTCCGGTTGGTCTTTATGCCCATAGATCCGGGGAAGAGTCATGGCAACTTCTCCTGATAATCTGACATTGGAATCTGCATCAGTTCTCACCAAAGGAATTGCATCTACTAATTTTGTCAGAAGTGGGGGGTCAAAATCAAGTCTTCCATCTATGTCAGCCATTAATAGTGTGCGGTTCTCGTTTCCGATTCTCGGTCTGCGGTCTGAAACTTTTTCCGTATGGTAGATAAAAGTTCCCCCTATCTTTGCGATATCACTCAATTCCCAGTCTGCTCTTAACCCCATAAGTGTTTTCTGTTCGACTGCAAAAAGAGGACGGTATTCATAATTGACCTCGATAGAAGAATCCGGACTCCTGCCTCTTTGTCCCAACGGCGTTCCTAAAAAGCTGATATGCCCAAAATCATAGTCCACCAGATAATCTACATTTTCCTGTAATGTCTCGCCATCAACTACTACCCTTACAGAACCTGGCAGCAAATTCATCTGCCCCAGTTCAATTCTGTCTCTCCCGACTTTACCTACAACCGCCATGTTGACGGTCAAGAGTTCCCATTCTGATGAACTAAAGGTCTCCTGCTCATAAATGATAGCATCGGGAAAGGCTTTTAGGGGTTCAATAAAGGGCAGAAAGATATACCCGGAGGCTAAGTTAACTGTCCGGTCATTGCCATTTATAATTAAATCCCCATTCGTATCCAACCGGAGGTAATCATTGATCTCTATCCCTCCGGGCATTATTGTTTCATCCACATAGTAATTTAAAGTACCGTCAGGATTAATAGTATAGAAGTTTAATCTGAATCCGTCATTTTGAATGTTTCTGCGGTTCAGATTATAGATGTTTCTAACCTGCAGAGGCCAGGTATCAGTGTCATTGACATTCTGATTGCCCCTTCGGATAATCTTAACAAAAAGATTGGTTTCATCAGGATTACCTATCTGTACTCCATCTTGTTGGGTATAAGATATCCCTATGGTATTGCGGCGATCTATCATCCTGTTCATCGTCAGAATACCGGTATCGTAATCTATCTGGAAATCGGTTATCGGCTCCAAAATCTCAAACTGATAAGGTTCGAATTCTTCCGGGTCTTCCCCGATCTCCCAGCCGGGAATTGTATTCTCCGTATGACTCACCTGCCCCGTATCCAAATAGACCCTGAAGGGATAATCGTTATCGGGTAGTAATCCGGGATTAGCTATAAGCCAGGACCCGTCATTTGCAGTCCTTATGGCATTCTCAGCATACCCGGGCAATACGCCATCATCACCCTCTTCAAACAGGGCAAATAAGTCATAGGGATCTGTAACATAATAGTGTGTACGATTGACAAAATCACGGCTGCGATAATTCAGGGAATCAGCTGCGTCTGTTCCGGTAAATTTTCTGGTTAGTCTTTCCGATTCCTCTTTAGAGGCAATTGCTGTTATTGTCAGATCGCCAATTTTAAAGTCACCTCTGACTCCGAATAATCCCGTTGAAGAGGCCGAATACCGAATAAATTCGGAACCTGACAGGGCTAATGAGATATTCCCCCCTTTTATTGACTGGACTATCTCATCTTCGTCTCCCCTATATTCTATCTCTATCGTACTCGGTTCTGATAATGGTGAATCTGTTACTGATGTATGCCTGACATTGACAAAGATTTTCTCTCCGATAGTACCTCTGAGAATTAGATTCAAATCCTGCCTCATATCAAGACTGAAAGCTGCACCCGGTCCGGTTTCGGTTAACTGCCGGCTATCTCTTTTGGTCGAGCTGCCGGAAAGGGTTAACTTCTGACTACCGGAAAGACTCAGACGAGTTGGTCTATCTCCGATAAATCTTCTTACGGAACGGGGCATAGGGGGTAGATCGATTACAATATCAGGAATCAAACCTGTTTCCGACTCTCTTGTTTCATCTTCTAACAGGTCTTGCATTTTCGCTGAGAGTAATTCTCTGAATTTGGCTTCAAATTGATTATTTATATACCTCTGGAAAGACATCTCAATAGGGTAATAAAGATAGACGTCTTTACCGAATTTCGGTAATAATATAACTCTCCGGTTCTCGATATCAATCTCTTTCTCCACCGCAATTCTGAAACCCTCGTGGAAGTAAGCATTATCACGGTAAATTGAGAAACCCGGAGGTATTTTATAAAAATCTATCTGATTCCTTCTGATTCTTGGTACCCCGGTAAGGTAGAGCTGCAAAAAACTTCTATAGTCAGTCTCTTTCCTTTCCTTAACTTCGGTTTCGGTAATCTTTGCCGGCAGTTCGGGCTCTTCGGCCGGTGAGGTATCAGGAGAGGTTTCATCATTTATCCCGTTCTCGTCACTATCCTTTTCCACCTTATCATTATCCGTATCAATAAGATCACTATGCTCTTGCTCTGTATTGTTCTCTACTTCATTATCCTCTGGCAGGAAGACATCCTCGGCATCAAGTGAATCAGATTCATTGTGTATCAACAACAGACTATCTCCGTAATCGAACTCATATTCAGCTTCATTTGCGAAAGCGGCCTGAGTTGCTGCTGTAACAAGCACGATCAAGAACACCGTAAGCCATTTAATCATTTAATATTTCGCTCCATATAATACTCCCCTACCAGATTTTAAGGGAAATATTAAAAAGATAGTACTGCATGTTTACCGGTTAGAGTTAAAAGGCAATTCATTACCTCTGAAGAGCCGGGAATCAACCATTCATTTCTCAATAACGGAATCTGACTCTTGCCTTATTCTCTTTTCATTTAACCTGTCGCTCATTGATGTGTTTCATTATGTTTTAAGCAGATACGGTATAAACCGTCAATTGTTAATGATTTATCTATTATTGTCTGTTCTTTAAGATTCTTTCCGATCAAATTTGCTATTCCTCCTGTTAAGATGACTCTGATCTCACCTAAATGAGCGTATTCTTTTTTGATCTCAGCGATGAAGGTATCAACCATGAGACAATGACCCTTAATAATTCCGGAGAGCAGGGCATCACGAGTATTAGTGCCCAGTATATGTTGAGGAGTTTCTAACTGTATCTTTGTTAAAAGCGATGCCTTCTGAAAAAGATTACTTGAGCTGATAACTACTCCGGGGGCAATAACTGTTCCCTGAAAAGAACCGTCAGCTCCGACCAGTTGTATTGTGGTAGCCGTACCAAAATCACAGATAATACAGTTTGTTCTGTATTTTTTCCAGGCTGAATAGGCATTCACTACCAGATCAGCCCCAATAAAACCAGGGTCTTTCATAGGAAATTTTAAACCTAAATCTGAATAAGCTGTTATATTTATCATCTCAGCGGTAAGGTATTTCTCAAACAGATGTTCGAAGATTCTGCTCAGTTCAGGTACAACTGAGGCAAGGCAGCAGAGAGTAACTTCTTTCAGATTTATATTCTGCTCTTTTGCTAACGTCCGGAGAGTAGAAAAGTATTCATCCTCTGTCTTAGCTTGATCAGAAGCAAACCGCCAGGAACAGACATATCCTTTGCCGGTATATATACCTATCTCAATATTGGTATTCCCTACATCTATTACTAAATAACGGTTGTGCATAGCAGACATCTATTTATACTGCTTTATATTAGTCAAGAAAGAATTAACGGAGAGACTGTATAGATAATTCTGCGTCTTTGGAGAGTGCGGAAAAAAGATATCTGTCAAGAAACATATTCATTTTCAATTAGCCTTAAATCCGTACTGCTCTACAATACCCAAGCTTCTCTTGCTGATCTTTTCTCTGCACTTTACTTCAAAAGGATCATCTTCCGGGTTTCGGAGTAGTTATCTGTCCGCAAACGGTAAAAATATACCCCTGCCGATACTTCTCTCTTGTTGTCATCCCTACCGTCCCAGATAAAGCTGTACTCTCCTCTCTCCTGATAACCGTCTATCAGAGTTAATACTTTCTTTCCCTGAATATTAAAGATCTCGAGAGAAATATGGTTATCTTCCTGTAGAGAAAAGCTGATATTAACAGCCGGATTAAAAGGATTGGGAAATGCCGGATGTAATTTAGTTACTGCAGAAACAGGGATTTCCTCTGTTGAACTCTCTTTGATTGTATATTCAGCTACTACTATCTCGCTGGGGAGATAAAGATCGGAAGAGGCGGCAGCCTTGATTACTGTAGTCATACTTATCTGGATTGGCTCAGTATAAATCTGACTCTCCTCATCGGGAAGAGAGCCGTCCAGAGTGAAATGAATTACTGCTTCGTCTGTATCGCAGTCAATAGTAACAAAAATCTCCTCTTCATAGAATCCCGGCTCGGGAGAAAAAACAGGTGCTGTGACTTGTTGAATCTCCAGAACAAATGAATGCCACCCCTCCGCAGGGGAATATGATTCATTCGGAGGTTGTTCCATATCGACAGCCCGGATTTTATATTCTACCAAATCAGCAATTTCGGGATCAGGATCAAGAACACATTCATACAAATCATTACCGGTGTTATCGAATTGTGCAAACGCTGAACTCCCCCCGTTTATCCGATATTCTAATTCCACCAGTCCTATACCTGCAGGATCAGTAACCTCTGCCATAACAAAAAACGGAAGTTCATGCAAATATACTTCCGCCGGTGGGGTATGATTTATCACTGGCGGCAAACCCTCCGAACCCACTACAAATCGGTGAGGATCGGGAGCACCAATGTATGGGTGTTTTTCAACTCTGCCCGATTGGTCGGCTGCATAGATATAGTAAGAGATCGTATCGCCTGCCGAAAACTCGGTTAAAGAAGTTGAGAAAGTATTACCTCCCCCCCCGGTTAAGGATACGCTCTGAAAACCTTCTGAATTTATCCGGTAGTAAACCTTTAAGGAATCGGTAATGAGAGCTTCTCCGCTATAAGGATAAATATAAGCCTCGATCTGATACTCGCTGCTGTAGGGTTGTTCTTCTAACAGAGGATAATGCCTGATATAAAGCATCCCCCTGTCGGCAATCTCTTTTGTCCGGCAATGCAAAGCATCTGTTGCCATCCAATCACTGGAAGAGACCCCGATTATTTCATAACCGGGCATTGCCTGTTCATAAGTTGTTATAGCCTCACTATCATACATGCTGTTTACCGTCGGAACATATACCCTGTCATTAAGGATCAAAGAGTTCGTATATGGCTGGTTCTGAGGAGTATAAACCCGATATATCCTGAAGGGTGTGCCATAAGGAGAAGTCAGCCCGGCAAAATAACCGGCTGTGTTTTCTATCTGATTATAGTAAGAATGACTGGGAGGTACCGAACGGATTAGGATCTTATCCGGAGCAAGAAACTTTGCCCAGCAGTCAATGTGATGAATGTACTCTCCAGTAGGATCCTGCACGACAATATGGTCGGTTATGCCCAGATAATCTTCAACGTATTGATCTACCTGGGTTGGTGTTAAAGGGGTATTTTCGGTATAAACAATCGTCGTAGAAGCTGCTGTTCCGTAACCGTTAGACATATAATTCCCACCGGTATGGACAATATTCATACCATAGAGAGGCATATCAAAATAATTGGCAAAGACTACCGGAATATTATCATCATTAGGACGGGGACGGTTATAAGAATAGTTTACTACCCCTAATTCATTATCGCCATCGAAGACATAAAATGGTCCATAATCCCTCGTCCAATAAGAGTTGGTGGGAGCGATCATAAACTCACAGTTATCAAGATTTACTCCGTTACTGGTGTAAGAATTAACTGCCTGATTCTGATAATACTGACTGCTGACAATTGTTACTACCGTCACATGTTGAGACATTGCGGAAACTAAACTTAATGGAATTCCTAACGGGTATCTGATCAATACTCCCGACATTGGCTCAAATTCTCCCACAGCCCTTGCAGGACCCGGTGGAGGATCAGTAGGATCGATCCTCAGACCGATCTCATCAAGTCGCAGCATCTCCTCAGGGGTCAGCCAGTTAGGTAATGACTCCGGATTCTCTCTCAGCCACTCCTCTGTCCGTAAAACCCAATCTACGGTTGCTGATATCGTTACGGTTGTTATCAGCAATAGCAGCAACAGGATAATTCTACATTTCATCAGTCTTCCTCACTTGTCAGCAATTTTTTCCTGACTCTGTCATTGATGTCGCTAAATAAGCAATCCTTCAAAGCTGTTTTTTTGAGCTCCAAAAAATAATCTCCTTCGCAACTGTAAAGTAATAAAAAAAAATCTCACTTCTGCTTATATCTTGTCAAGAAATTTATACGGGAGTTAAGTCTGCTATTTTAAAGCTTCCGGCGATTGCACTCAGCAACGATTTTCTTGACAGAAAGGACTTCTTTCTGTTCATTGGAGTTGTAGAGTATATCCTTTTGGAATTTTGATTTAGTATGAAGTGTCATTCGTTTTAGGAAACGTCATTTTGACTCAGAGAGTTAACTGACAGGGTTATCGAATTTCATTATCTAAAGTTTTTTGTATGTATTAGCAAGCTTCACTAAGAGAATAAGTCTTAGCCCTTATTTTACGGTTTTATTAATCTTCTTATCTGTGATGGACAAATTATCAATTAGGACTTGAATAATCTTTGCTCCAATGAGACACATCTTGAGACTAACAATTTCAGTATCCTGTAAGGAGGAAAAAATGAAAACTTTTCGCTTTGCCCTGATTTTGGTTAGTTCTGTCTTTATTGCAATGCCTCTGCTCTGTCAGACTTACTATTATTCGAGAGGTAGTACTAATCCTAATAATTACTATCTTAATCAAGAAGATAGTTGGAGAACAGAACCGGACGGAGGTGGAAATGCTCCACCGAATTTTTCTAATCACAATCAGATTTTTATTGTCCAAAATGGGCATTTAATGTATCCTGATGGACAGTGGTCAGTCAGTGGTAATAACTCTGCCGTTTGGGTGAATGATGGAGGTAAGATAGAAACGAGAGGTTTCGATCATTCTATAGACGGAATAGTTTATAATGGAGGTACTTATCACGTTCAGCATACAACTTATGCTAATCTTGGCGTTCCTGCAGGTGAGGGAGAACTGCAAACAACCAGCAACTTTATTCTTGATCATTCTGACATAGTCTTCAGAGAAAATATCTCTTACGGCAATCTGATTATCAGGAACGGAACTATTACAATTTCCGGCAGCCCCTCAGGATTTGAAGTCAAAGGAACTCTGACCGTCGAATCGGGTGGTGCCTTCGATGGTGGGACAACAAGTGAGCTAAATATCGATATTGCCAATATACACATTACAGCAAACGGTAATTTCAGAGGATCAACCTCCTACCGCCGAATACACTACAACATAAGCGGCAGCATTACTGTTTCCGGTGGTTATTTTTTCGGTTCTACCGGTAGTGCCGGCAGTACTTTCAACATTGGGGAAGACCTCACGATAACCGGAGGTTTCTTCTGGGGTGTATACCGCTCAGGAAGTCTTTCACTCCCTGATAATGAGTTTCAGATCGGGGGGAGTTTTACCAGGACAGGAGGTACATATTATGCTGTAAACAGGGATCATACCGGCTATCCCCGTTACTATCTAAGCGGAAGTGGCTGTAATGTCGGACTTGGTAATCTAACCGGATTCCATGCCAAACATCTGATAGAAATTGAAAATGGAGCTTTATATACCCTGACTAACCATCTTCCATTTTACGAATGGAACAGCCTTTATATAAGAGGCACCTTAAACACCGGCAGCACTTCGCAAATAAAAGCTGTGTCGGCAAATGCCCATGTTTTTATTTATGGGACAGTTATAACAACAAACAATAACGGGTTTTCCGGGACAGCAAACACTTCTATCTCCAGTGAAAACAATCCCAGTATCAACCTGTATTCCGGTTCAACGATAGAATACACCTCTAATTCGGCTCAAACTGTCTCCGCAAGGACAGATTATAAAAATCTGACTTTGGACGGAAACGGAGCAAAAACTATTAACGGTACAACAACCATTGCCAATAGCTTCACCGTCGGCTCTACATTGAATATTAATGCCTTAACTACCTCCTCCGGGGCAATGACGATTAATTCTCCGGTCAATGTCAACGCCACAACAACTTCCAGCGGGAGCATGGTGGTTAATAATTCCGTATCTCTTGCTGCCGGTATCACCCTACATCTCAATGGTACCATGTCAGGTAATTCGGTTGTTACAGGTCCCAGCGGATTCTTGAATATCGGCGAGAATGCTTCCGCATTGAATCTCAGACCGGCAAATGTTCATACTATAACCCTGGCTCGTGCTGCCGGCTGTACTATGGACGGTAATGTTACCGTTACTGACTTGACGCTGACCAACGGTTCTTTTACTGTGGGTAGTAATACTTTAGAAATCAAAGGAAATCTTTCCGGTGATACGAATTTAATCACGACAGCAAATTCCAACCTTACCATCTCCGGTTCTGCAGCTCATTTCAATCTGCCTGCCTCTATAACTGAACTGAATAACTTTAATCTTTATCGCCCTACCGGTGCTTCAATGGTAGGTAACCTCGATATCAACAACCTTGATATTGATGGAAATGCAGCCTTCACAGTCGGAGCCCATATCCTTGAGCTGAGAGGAACTACTAATATCGCTTCCGGCAGTACTCTTGCTACAGGTAGCTCTTCTACTCTGGTTATCGAAAACGGGAATGTAGATGCTTACATTCCGCCGTTAACAGTTGGCAACTTAACTATGAACCGTACTGGAAGAACCTGCTATTTAGGAGGTTATACGGAAGTGGATGTCCTGAACCTGAATAACGGTACCCTTTCTATCAACGGTTATAGTTTACTAGTCAACAACGAGGTGAACCTCACAGCAGGTGGTTTAAGCGGTGATTCCGACTCTTCTCTCGTTCTTGCTTCTACTGTGACCACGGCAACAATACCGACAGTTACTCTTAACATCTATTCTCAAATCTGTGATGTTACGGTCGCTTTAACAGGCAATATGTCGGTGCAAACTCTTAATCTGGTCAACGGTACTCTTAATCTTAACAATAATTATCTCTCAATTTACAGAGAAATAATCACCGGTTTGCTCGTTCCCAATACAGGGGTAATAATCGGTGATCACCAATCTGGCTTGGCAATTTTCGACTCAGTCGAGAAATTATGGACAATCCCGGAAGCTAATATCGGTACTCTCCAGGTTGATCTTGCCGGGTCGTGTATCATGGTAGAACAGGTAACCATTCAAAAAGGGATAGTTTTGATAGCAGGTGGGAGCAATCCTGACAATAAACTCCTCCTAAACCCGGGTGCCACCATTATGCGCTTTTCCGGATATTTAACAGCCGAACCTGAATTTACCAATAATCATTCACTTGATTACTTTATGACTTGTGATACCGGTTTTGAGTTGCCTGACCAACAGAACCTGATCGGTCAGATCAATGTCCGGGCCGGAGCTACCGTAACCGCATATAATGACGTCCACTTAACTCAGGGAATAAACATTGAAGACAATTCTATCTTCGATCTGGCTCAACATGAGATGTTCTGTGAACCTTTTACCCTTTTCATGGGTAACGGTTTATTATTTGGGAAAGTGTTTCTTGATTTCCTTGCTCCGATGTTCGATTCTCCCCCCGCTGGTCTGATTATCATACCGTCACCGGACACAGAAATCAGCAATTTTGGCTTTTCCCAGGAACCTGATAGTCAGACAATCAAGAGCTTTGAAGGGATCGAGAGAACATGGAAGTTGGAAGGAGATTTCAACGGTGAAGTGGAGCTTTTCTTGCGATGGGATGAGGAAGCTGATAACGACATAGTCTTCAGACCGGATAACAGGGCAGTCGTTTATCGTAAAGAAGGAAGTGCCTGGCAGCAGGTCGGAGAACCCCAAGATGTTTCCGCTATGCATCCCCGAACAGTTCATATCATTACTGATAAGTTTTCTGAGTGGACTGTGACAGATGAACGTGACGAATCTTTGCCGGTTGTGCTCTCCTCTTTCTCTGCTCTTATTACTTCCGACTTGACCGTTCTTTTGGAATGGGTCAGCGAGACGGAAACCAATTTCTTCGGTTATAATGTTTTTCGGGCTAATAATGAAAATATCTCCAATGCTGAAAAAATAAATCCACAAATAATCATGGGTCATAGCTCTACCAATCAACAGGCTTACTCTTATCAGGATTCCGAAGTAGTAACCGGTATTTGCTACTATTATTGGTTAGAAATGATTGATCTCGATCTTACAACTCATTTTCATGGACCACTTTCAATCCTTGTCGAAAAGGAGGAAGAACCGGAAGAATCTCATATTACACCTTTAGTTACCGCATTGATCGGGGCTTATCCCAATCCTTTCAATCCGGCAGCATCGATCAGATTCTCTCTGGCTGAGCCGACAAGAGTATCCCTGACTATATATAATCTGTTGGGACAAAAAACAAAATCTCTACTGATGAAACAACATTATCCTGAGGGGAGTCATACAATCATCTGGAATGGTAAAGATGAATACGGAAAAGATGCCGCTTCCGGAGTCTATTTTTACAGGATGGAAACTTCCGATGGCTATGATAGTATCAAGAAATTTCTTCGGTTGAAATAAGAGTAAGGATTTGGGGGAGAAAACCGAGAATCTGTTGGGAATGTACCTTGGAACTCAGGCTTTATTCTTAACTGATAATCTCCCCCAAAGCCCTTTATCACAATTTCATTAGTATCTGCTGAGTTCAGGTTTGGGCGGAACCAGAATTACGAGTGTTTATCCTTGTGGAATTTGATATTATCATTACTATGCTATCTTTATGCTGAACCAGTGATTATGAATTTTTATGTTGACTTTGTACAGCTAATTTTTTCCTTTAGTTTACTTCAATGCAGTTTCTTTTGTGGAGAGTTGTATGAGCTAAATAGCTTTTTCTTTATTCATAACAAGCTTGGAAGAGCTTAACGAGTTTTATCACTGATTTCTCCTGATACCTTACCTACAGCCGCAACTGCTCGGAAATATCTTTCGGTAAACGATGGTTGTGGGATCATTAGTCCCAAAGAAGTATTTTTATTTTAACGGAGGTTCTTATGAAGATCTTAGTTGCTATTATTCTTTCTGTTTTTCTTTCTATTCTCCTTACTCCCTTTCTCTTAGCCCAGCCTGCTGACCCTGCACCACCGGCAAATTGGGAAGATCCCGATGCCGGAACAGCCGGTAACCCTTATCAGGTTGCCTCTCTGGATAATCTTTACTGGATAGCGGCAGATGATGTAGTGGTTCCAAGTCCTGTCCGGGCTGTTCGCTGGGCAAGTCATTATTTCCAAACTACCGACATTGACGCTTCAGACACTCAGAACTGGGGTGCTGATTTGGAAAAAGGTTGGACGCCAATTGGGTTATCGGAAGGGTCACCATTCTCCGGAACTTATGACGGAAACGGCAACACTATAGACGGTGTATATATTTATCGCTATGAAGAAGATTACCAAGGGTTGTTTGGCTTTACATCCGGTGCAGCTTGTACAGTCAAAAATTTAGGTGTTACTAATGTCGATATTTTAGGTCGTTGGCATGTAGGTGCTCTGGCAGGGAGAAACCACAACTATGCTACGATTGATAACTGTTATTCTTCCGGAGAAGTAAAAGGCAGACCAAATCGTTGGTATATAGGCGGTTTAACCGGATCAAATTCCTTCCATTCTACCATCAAGAACAGTCACAGTTCGGCAGATGTGAATGGACCAAGATATGTCGGCGGACTGGTAGGATATCAATGGGAAAGTGCATCAATTATCAACTGCTATAGCACCGGAAATGTCAGTGGCGGTAAACATACAGGTGGTCTTGTAGGGTCTAGCTGGGATGCTTTTACCTTGATTAGTAATAGTTACAGCACCGGTAATGTAACCAGTACAAGCGACGAAGTAGGTGGTCTTGTTGGAAGTAATAATTCGGGATCAGCGATCAAGAATTGTTTCAGCACCGGAAATGTACATGCTTTTGCATATCCGGGAGGATTGGTTGGCAGAAATAATCAGGGAATCATTGAATATAGCTTCTCGATGGGTGCGGTCACAGGATCTGGTCCTGGGGGGCTTGTCGGTTGGAAGACTACAGGAGGCGCATATTCTGATTTGCAAAACTATTGGGATGCCGAAGCTTCAGGCGTACCAACCTCAGACATGGGTTTCGGTAAAGATACGGAAGAGATGACTTACCCCTATGATGCTGGAACTTATGTTGGTTGGGACTTTGATGATATCTGGCGAGTTGATCATACCTATTCCATGAACGATGGTTATCCTTATCTGCGGGGATTGGCTTTTGTCCCTCTTAGCGGCTTAACCTGGACTTTCGAAGAAGATATCGATATTTTCCATAACTCGGCTAATCAGGTCGGCTTTGATCCTAATCCTGTTCTGCCTGGCGGGCTACCCGAGCTGATAGATATTTTTGCCTTCTCAGTGACCGGGGAGGGGGTCGTTCAATTCACTGTTCATACGGATGCTGCGCTTGGATACTATTATCAGAATGGAAGCTGGTCATCATCCATCTCCAACGCCGAAGGATTGATAATTTACAATATTGATTTCGCTGCCCTCAGATCCCCGGAAGTAATCCTTTACGGCGGTAATGACGAGATTGACGATCCGCTTCCGGTTACACTTTCATCCTTTACTGCTTCCCCGACAGCTAATTCTTTTGTAGAACTGCAATGGATTACGGAAACAGAAACCAATCTTTTGGGATATCATCTGCTGCGTTCGCAAGAAGATGAACTTGCCACTGCCGGCAGGATTACCTCTTCGGTCATCGAGGCTTTCAACAGCTCTTCGGCAACTGAATACCGCTTTCTCGACGAAGAAGTCCTGACCGGTAATACTTACTATTACTGGATTCAGGCAATTGATTTGGATCTTTCTACCGCTTTCTTCGGTCCGGTTTCCATTACTCTCGCAGAGGAGGATGACACAGATTCTGTTCCGGATATCTACACTACCCATCTGATCGGAGCTTATCCCAACCCCTTTAACCCGGGAACCAACATAAGCTTTTCTTTAGCAGAAGAATCGGAAGTCACTATAATCGTTTATAATAGCAGAGGTCAAAAAATACGTTCATTATCAGCAGATCAGACTTATCCCAAAGGTTTTAACTCGGTAAGCTGGAACGGTAAAGACTACCGTGGCAACGAAGTGTCTTCCGGAGTTTATCTTTATAAGATGAGCGTCAGCAACCGCTACGAAAGCAGCAAAAAGATGATGCTTATCAAATAGTATAAGTCTTCTCCGGATTCCGCTCCTTCGACATAGTTAAGACAGTTAATGAGCTGATATTTATATCACTCCTGGGGATTGTTCTGCCTTAATTTACTAAGAGACACGGTAAGTTCTCTGCCGGTACAATAATCGGTCGGCTTCCTTTCCCGGTATAAGTAGAGCACAAAGTGTCTTGACATGACAGTCGGCTGCAGATCGAATGCTTTCTATGAAAGATAAGAAAAACAACTCTTCGTTGTCCCGGATCAGAGGTAACATTGTTGATATCGTTAACCGGACAATCTTTCAGGGTGAATTAGAGATTTACGAAGGTAAGATCTCAGCCCTGAAGAGAATGCCAGTCTCCGAGAAACAGTATATTTTACCCGGCTTTATCGACAGTCATCTCCACATTGAGAGTTCCATGATGATCCCCGCCGAGTTTGCCGCAACTGCTCTCCCTCACGGAACCACCGGAGTCATTGCCGATCCCCATGAGATAGCCAATGTAATGGGGGTTGAGGGGGTAATGTTCATGATCGAAAACAGCAGAAAGACCCCCTTGAAGATTTATTACTCTGCCCCCTCCTGCGTACCGGCTACCCCTTTCGAAACCTCGGGAGCACTATTAGGACTCGCAGAGACAGAGCTTCTTCTCTCCAGACCGGAGATCGTCTCCCTCGCTGAAATGATGAACTATCCGGGTGTTCTCCATCATGATAAAGAGATTCTCGCCAAGTTGGCAACGGCAAAGAAATATCATAAACCTGTAGATGGTCATGCTCCTGGCTTGAGAGGTAAAGAAGTCCGGCAATATGCTGCCGCCGGGATCAGCACCGACCATGAATGTACTGAATTGGAGGAGGCAGAAGAAAAAATCTCCTACGGGATGAAGATCATGATCAGGGAGGGTAGTGCTTCCAAAAACTTCACTACTCTCATTCCTCTGCTACAATCATCTCCCGGCTCGATAATGTTCTGCTCCGACGATATCTGTCCCGGTGATCTGATGAAGGGTCACATCAATCTGCTGGTAAAAAAAAGCGTCGAAATGGGATATGATCTAATGGATACCCTGCGTGCTGCTTCCTATAACCCGGTAAAACACTACCACCTGGATACCGGTCTCTTACGGGAAGGGGATAGCGCCGATTTTATCATTGTCGATGACTTGATGCTGTTTAATATACTGACAACTTACATAGAGGGTAATCCGGTCGCGGAAAAGGGGAGATCAATCACCATAGCAGAAAAAGAGCGTCCGGTTAATAATTTCCGTACCCCTTCCCTTAACCGCGAAGACCTAAAAGTCAAACCTCTCTCGAACCGGATGAGGGTAATCGAGGCTTATGATGCTCAACTCAATACAGGTTGCAGTATTGTAACCCCCCGGATAAGAAATGACGAAGTTCTGTCCGATCCGGGGAACGATATCCTCAAAATAGTGGTGGTAAACCGTTACCGGCAATCCAAACCGGCAGTTGGCTTTATCAAAGGTTTCGGTTTGAAGAGGGGCGCTCTTGCTTCCACGGTTGCTCATGACAGTCATAACATCATCGCAGCGGGGGTCAATGACTCTGCTATCTTGACAGCGATCGAAGCCGTTGCCGCTACCCAAGGGGGACTTGCGGTGGTCAATGAAGAAAAGAAAGAAATTCTTCCGCTCCCTTATGCCGGACTGATGTCAGCCGACAATGCCGTTTAAGGCATACCCCCAAAAAAGTGAAGTAACGCCCATGTAATATATGGCTACGTAAGCACATACATGTATGATTTGTCCACATATTAGTTATTCTTGAATCCGATTTATACTTAGTTGAGGTAATT
>Ga0334884_1000229_pt1 | contig 106683 bp, 90 predicted proteins | sample GraSluR1_MG_7_FD_207215 | JGI IMG/M metagenome (GOLD analysis project Ga0334884, IMG submission 207215) | Sludge microbial communities from methane-producing bioreactor in Wageningen University, Netherlands - Granular Sludge_12_05 R1 | ecosystem: Engineered > Bioreactor > Anaerobic >... | reverse complement strand
TTCCTCTTTCAATCTCAGTGACGATCTTCAGCTTGAAGGCTTCACTGTAACGGTAGTTTACTTTGGTTGGGGTCTTGGTATCCATTTTATCTCCTAATTTTAGTCCGGGCTTTTCAGGATACCTCACGAGTCACTCACACCTAACACCTCACACCTCACACCTGAGATACGCTCATGATACGCTCATGATCTCGTGATTTTCATGAGCGAATCATGAGCGTATCATGACCGTATCTCAATGAGCCTCCCTCGGAGTTGAAAGCGCTATCCCAATCACGAAAAGCCAAGCCGGTTTCGCCATTCTCCAAATCCCATATCGGAGCCGATGATGACAGGCGCTTTCGACTTCGAGCAGCGAGATTGCACTTTCACTTTTCACCTTTGCAGCGAGATTGCACTTTCCAATTTTCACCTTTACATGCTCGCTGTTTGAAGTCAATGCCGCGCGAAGATCGATGGCTACTATGCACTGAGCTGTTGCTTCGAAACTCATCGTCGTCCCTGAATCAATCAAGCGGCATTAACTCCAAAGGAGATGATCATCAGCAAAAATCCTACTTTTTCCCGATACTGGAATGGATATTGCACATTGATTTGGGAGCGGCGCTCATGGCACCAACGAGAGCAGTCCGCTTGGCTTTGAATTTTCAAGAATGAGGATATAGATGACGATATTGATCATTGCGACCTTGCTTCTGATCCTGCACTGGGTTTTGGAGTATCGCAGACACAGCCGGAATGTGGCAGCAATTCCCATCCGCATTCACGTTAACGGCACCAGGGGGAAATCCAGCGTAACGCGATTGATCGCTGCCGGACTGAGAGCCGGGGGCAAGCGCACCATTGCCAAGATCACGGGCACTTTGCCACGCGTGGTTTTGCAAGACGGACGTGAAGCCGCGATCATCCGTTTGCAAGGGGCAAACATCATCGAACAGAAGTATATCTTCCGTTCCGCGGTGGCGATGAAACCCGAAGCCATCGTGGTGGAATGCATGGCGGTGAACCCCGTATTTCAATGGATCACCGAGCGAAAGTTCGTAAAAAGCACGATCAGCGTGATTACGAATTGCCGTCCCGATCATCTGGATTTGATGGGCAGCACGGTGCAGAGCGTGACGATGAGCCTGGCCAATACGATCCCTGTGGGGGGAGTCTGTTATACCGCCGAGACGCATATGTTCAGCATCCTAAAAAATGTGGCTGATCATCGGAAATGCAAGATCCACCAGATTTTACCCACCGACGTAAGCGATGAAGAAATGGCGAAATTTCGCCACATCGAACACAAAGACAATGTGCAGCTGGCCCTGGCAGTGTGCGCGGAAGCGGGCATCCCCCGCGATGTGGCGCTCAAAGGCATGCAAAGCGCGCACCCCGATCCCGGAGCCCTAAAAAAATATCACGTGGAAGACCGCGGCAAGACCATCGAGTTTTACAACGTCTTTGCCGCTAATGATCCGGAATCCACCACATACATCATCAATATGGTTACCGGCCATTTGAAGGGCGTGGAGAAGATCATCATCCTCAATTCCCGCGCGGACAGAATCTTCCGTTCGCAACAGTTGGTGGATGCCCTCAGTGAAGTGGAATACAGCTATCTGATCTTGACCGGTGAAGTTCACGAGAAGATCGAAGCTTATGCCCTGGCGCATGGCGTGCCCAGAAACAAGCTTTTTGCTTTGGGACAGCCGCTGACCGAGAAGATTTATCAAAAAGTGTGGGAACTCACAAAGCGGGAATCTCACGTTTTGGGCATTGGCAACATCGCCGGACAGGTGAAATATGGTGCCCAGATCGTAGCCCATTTTAAACATAAAATACCGAAAGCGAATAAAGGAGCTGGTCGTGGTTGATGCAGTAGTTCAAGCCGCAGTAGGAATCGGCGTAATAGTCAGTCTGATCTTTTCAGAGTTATTGGGAGCGTCCGCTGGCGGCATCGTGGTGCCCGGATACATCGCGCTCTATTTGGATAAACCCATGCAGATCTTGGGAACCCTGATCATCAGTTTACTCACCTGGGGCTTCATTCGCCTCATCAGTCAGTTCACTCTGCTCTTTGGCAAACGCCGCATGGTGCTTTCGATCTTGATCGGCTTCATCCTGGGCTGGGCATCCCGCCTTCTGGTGATCCACGAGCTCACCATTCACCAATTGCAGATGCAATCCATCGGCTACATCGTGCCCGGGCTCATCGCCAATTGGTTTGAGCGTCAGGGTTTTTGGAAGACGGTATCCACGATCGCCATCGCCGCGGTCTTTGTGCGCCTGGTCTTGATGGTGGTGTTTGGCGGGGAGGTATAAGATGATGTATCGTCCAAGCTTAAAATCCGGCCTCAGCCTGATCCTGCTCAGTATTCTGGGCATTGTGCTCTACCTGATCGCTTCCCACAGCTATGTGGAAATCAAAGGAAATAACTACGAAGAGAAGATCGCGGCCGCGGAATTGATGCAAAAGTATTTTGACACTCTGAAAGCCGAGATCGAAGAACGCGGAATCGAGATTGATCCGATCAATGATCCCTTCCAGACCGGCTTGATCGGCCGCAGGCTTTCTTCCATCACCACAGACCGTGGATTGCTCTCTGAAAAACAAGCTGCCATCAATCCCAATATCGCGGCCATCTTTGTGGATGAACTCAGCCGCGTGAAAAAAGGCGAGAAAATCGCCGTGGGCATCACGGGAAGCAACCCCGCGGTGAACCTGGCTTTATACGCTGCCATCACCGTGTTGGAGCTGGACCCCGCGATCATCGTGTCGCTTTCTTCCGCGTCCTATGGCGCGAACAAGGAAGAGCTCACCTGGCTGGATATGGAAAGCATCCTCAAAGATAGTGGTCTGCTCTCCTTTGGTGCCAACTATGCTTCTCTGGGTGGCAGTGAAGACCTGGGTATCGGGCTTACCGACAATGGCATCGCCATGCTCCGCAGCGCCATGGCCAGAAATGATGTGCCATTGATCATGGGCCGCAGCCTTGAAGATAACGTGGATTTGCGCATGAAGGCCTATCAAGAGCTCTTGGGAGATGCCAACCGCTATCGCCTTTTTGTAAACATCGGTGGTGGCCTGGCCAACGTGGGCAGTGAACCAAACGCACGCCTGATCCCCGAAGGCTTGAATACCAAACTGGCAGAACGCAACTTTGAAAAAGAAGGCGTGATGATGAAGATGGCCAAGCTCAATGTGCCGGTGCTTCACGTACGCAGAATCCTGAGATGGGCAAGAAACTATAATCTCAGCCTTTCTCTGGATCAAAAACCCATGCCCGGAGAAGGAGCCGTATTCAGCTCCACCATCCACAATGTGACCGTGGCTTCCATCTGCCTGGCGATCTTGCTCATGGCCATCATTGCCGTGATCATCTTTGATCGTCACGATCGTAGGTTTATGGCCAACATCGTGGACACGGATGACGAACTGTGATAGGGAGGTTTGAAAGAGTGAAAAAACAGATATTGATCCTGAGCATAATCCTGATGATGGCCGGCTCTGCCCTGGCGCAGACCGTACGCACACGAATCATGAGCTTTGAGAATCCGGGTAACCGCAGAATCCTGAAGACCGAAGAAGTCAACCACTGGTATTATCGCAGTCTGCCCGAAAAGAGCATGACTCTGAATGTGGAAGGAGTGGAGCGCGTGCAACTGCGCAGCTTTGGCATCGAAGCTTTGCGCAAGCCACAGATTTTTGTAATCATCGATAGACAGCGAACTGCCTTTGAGCTGACGCTCAATCACCGCTTAAACGGCTACTATATGTATGACAACATCGAGTTTGACATTCCCGCCGGCACCAAGAGCGTGGAGATCCTCTGCTATCAACGCAGCATCTATATGCGCGCTTTCCAGATGATCACGATCCAGCCCAAACCGAAGGTGGTGAGAGTGCCCAATCGGGTGATTCAGGCTCACGCCGGGATGATCGATCTCACCCACAATTCATCCAGTAGCGAGTATCTGACCTTCAACCCCACTCAGGCCTTGAAGTTTACTCTGAATAATGGCCGGGATGGCATCGTCTATGTGCGTGCCCGTCTCACCGACCGCACATTGCCCAAGTTCAGCCTGTATAAAGATGGAGAGCTCGTGGACAGCTATGAATTCAGTCTGGCGCGTTCCACCAAGTTCAGTGCCACGGGTGTGCGCTATCTGACCATCGGCATGAAGCTGGATCTACCACTCAATGACGACAGCTCGGTGTATGAACTCAGAGCAGACAGCGACCATTTGTTCATGGCCCGTCCCCTGCTGCTCAAAAAATAGGTAAGCATTATGCAGACTAGCGAAAACCTTGATCTGGAAAAGGGACGTGAGATATATCCCGATAATCCTGAGGAAGCCAAAACGGAAGCGCCCAAACGCGCTAAACCCCCACGCGGGCTTACCAGAAGAAAGCACTTCCGCCCGATCATACTGTGCCTGTGTCTGATCTTTTTGGGCTTGAGCAATCTCAGCGCCGGGCTGGAAGGCGAAATCAGCCTGGGACTCAGCTATAGCGACAATGTGTTCCAGCTCTCGGATTATGACTTGCAACGCTTTGATGAAGAGCATTATAACCTCAGCTATGTGGATACCAGCGATGACCTTACGCTTTCCACCAGGATTGATCTGGCCTATCCCCTGCACTATCGCTGGTGGAAATTTACCCCATCGGTGAGCGGGATCATCAATCAGAACATCAGCAATGCGGATAAACGCCGTCAGGACACTCTGCTTCGCTTCCGGGTGGATCGCCATTATTGGAGCGCGACTGCCTTGTATGGCTATTACCCTTATGTTTACTATCGTCATTTTGTGGATAGCGACGGCAGCGCTGAGCTGGAAAAATATGCCTATGAACGCAATCTCTACCGCGCGGAACTGGTGGTGAGACCAATCAAGAATGTGACCGCCTTTGGCAATATCCGCTATGAAGACCTGTATTACAATCAATACTTCACCGAAGCTGATGGCAATACCCTCACCACAGAGTTGGGCGCGCGCTACAGCTTTCCCACCTTTTCGGTGCAAGGCTCATACAGCTTCAGGGATTACTCTGCTGAAGGCTGGAAAGATATCGATCGCGATGACGGCAGCTATCAGAGCAACATCTACCGTGGCGTGATCAGACTCAAGGCCATGCCCATATCCGGCACCAGCACCAAAAGGCAAAGCTGGCAGCCCTATCTGGAACTGCGCAGAGAAGACCGGTTTTACCAGGGCGACAGCTCCTGGTATGGCGGCAGAGAATATGCCACTACCAATACTCAGGCCGGGATTAATGTGAAGCTGAGTCCGGTTTGGAATTTATCACTTGACTACTTACATATCTTCAGGAATGTAGATTCACCCAATGAGAGTGTGCTCCGCTTGAAGGAATTCAGCGAGAACAGACTCTCTGCTACAGTGAAATACAAATTTTGACAGATAGAGGTAGCCATGCTGTTTCACAAAGAAAATGACAAGAAGAAGATCAAGGAATTTCTCGATCTGGTGGAGAATCACAAGATCGAGATTCGTCACTACAAACAACCTGTTCTGGTGTGGGCTATCAATGAGGGTGTGTGCCACTATTCCTTTTGGGAAGAAGACACTCTGAATCGCTTTGGTCTCGAAAACGTCGATGGATGGGACTTTGAAGAAGATCTGCTCTTCTGCCCGGATTGGGTGGCGGAAGACGATGATGATGACGACATGGACGATGAGGATGACGACGAAGATCTCTGCTCTTTTTGCGAAAAGATAATCAAATGAAGATAACCATCCTGGGGGGTGGAGGTTGGGGCCTGGCATTGGCCAAGCTTCTGGCCGAGAAAGATAATCAGATCTTGGTGTGGGAATTCAATCCCAAACACCTGGCTACTTTGCAAGAGCAACACGGCAATCCCCTTCTGCTCAAAGACGTGGTTTTGCCTGATAGTGTGAGTTTTACCGGAAGCTATGAGGATATCGCAAGTTTCGATAGTGATATCCTGCTTCTGGCCACTCCATCGCAGTTCATCCGCGCCACTCTGGCCGCGATTCCACCCAACTTATGTAAATCCATCTTCGAAAGTCCCCGGCTCCAGGCCATCGTCAATGTGGCCAAGGGCATCGAAGAAGGCAGCCTGAAAACCATTGACCGCATTCTGGCCGAAGCTCTCCCTCTTTCTGTGACGAGCAAGATCTGCGCATTATCCGGCCCCAGTCACGCGGAAGAAGTGGCACGCGGTGTGCCTACCACAGTAGTCATTGCCGGAAGCGATGAAGAGCTTTTGATCCGCTTGCAAGATGTCTTTTCCAATGCCTATTTCAGGGTCTATCGCAGTATGGACATCGTGGGAGTGGAAATCGGCGGAGCGGTGAAAAACATCATCGCCATCGCCGCAGGAATCGTTTCAGGATTGGGCTTTGGTGATAATACCATGGGCGCGCTATTGACCCGAGGCATTGTGGAGATCGGTCGCTTTGGCATGGCCATGGGCGCAAACCCTGAAACCTTTATGGGGCTTTCCGGCATCGGAGACCTGATCACCACCGCCATCAGCCGCCACAGCCGAAACCGCTTTGTGGGCTTTGAAGTGGGCAGTGGGAAAAAGATGAAGGACATCCTGGCCTCCATGAGCATGATTGCCGAAGGCGTGGCCACCACGCGCAGCGTTTACCTTTTAGCCCAAAAGATGGGGATCGAGATGCCCATCGTGGAACAAGTCTACCTGGTGCTATATGAAGATAAAGACCCGCTGGAAGCCATGCGGGATCTGATGCTGAGAGATCTGAAAGCAGAGTGAGTTTTCCCGGCGCATCCTCCACCCTTGGACTTCGTAGCGAACCTCCCTTGGACTTCGTAGCGAAGCGGAGGAGTTCAAGCAGCAAGATCGCCTCCCACCCTTGGACTTCGTAGCGAAGCGAAGGAGTCCAAGCAGCAAGATCGCTAATGTGGAAACGTCATCTTGACGCTTGATAGTAGATACGTCATCTTGACGCTTGTATGCTTCAGGATGAAGCATCGACTATTCATGCTTCAGGATGAAGCATCTACATTCCCCATTCCCGCTGTTTGAAGTCAATGCCGCCCGAAGATCAAGGGCTACTCTGAACCGAGTCGTAAGTTCCAAATTCACAGGCATGTATGAACAAAGATAGCGGCATTAACTCCAAAGAGACCTCCCTTGGACTTCGTAGCGAAGCGAAGGAGTCCAAGCAGCAAGATCGCTAATGTGGAAACGTCATCTTGACGTTTGATTGTAGAAGCGTCATCTTGACGCTTGTATGCTTCAGGATGAAGCATCGACTATTCATGCTTCAGGATGAAGCATCGACATTCCCCATTCCCGCTGTTTGAAGTCAATGCCGCCCGAAGATCAAGGGCTTCTCTGAACCGAGTCGAAAGTTCCAAATTAACAGGCATGTATGAACATCCATAGCGGCATTAACTCCAAAGAGACCTCCCTTGGACTTCGTAGCGAAGCGAAGGAGTCCAAGCAGCAAGATCGCAAATGTGGAAACGTCATCTTGACGTTTGTATGCTTCAGGATGAAGCATCTACATTCCCCATTCCCGCTGTTTGAAGTCAATGCCGCCCGAAGATCAAGGGCTTCTCTGAACCGAGTCGAAAGTTCCAAATTAACAGTCATGTATGAACATCCATAGCGGCATTAACTCCAAATAGGCCAGCGGCATTAACTCCAATTAGGCCAGCGGCATTAACTCCAATTAGGCCAGCGGCACTAACTCCAAAGAGCCATTCTGTAGCGTGCAATAGTAATCGTAATCGTAAATCGTAAATCGTAAATCGTAATCGTAAATTGTAAATCCTAGCTCATTTCAGGCAGTTAATCAAGCGATCATCCCCCCTTAATCAAGCGTTAACTATTAACGCTTGATTAAGGCTTGATTAAGACTTGATTAACGTCCCTAAATAGGCAATGAGAGCGTATTGCTCTGTATTGCAGCAGGTTACACGATCTCTGTTACACGATCTGGGTATGAGTTGATCATGAGAAACAAGGAGTCGTAGCTTCGGAAGGCTACGTTACGGGACTTCGGTGCTTTCAGCAAGGACTAGATCAAGATTCCAGTTGTATAACCAGTGAGCAAATCTGCAATGATCAGTGAGCCAATTATGCAAATTCTGCTGACTTTGGATAGCTCATTTCTCGTCTCTGTTTGCTCAGCCCTCGTCTCTCACGTCGTTTCGCTTGACAAATATCGAGGTTTGAAATACAAAGATCGGAAAGCTAAAGAGAGTTATTATGCCGCGATGGGAGATCACAGTATTTGGCCGGGTTCAGGGCGTTGGCTTTCGCTATCATGTGAAGCGCAGCGCCGAAATGCTGGACGTAAATGGTTTTGTGAAAAACCTTCCCGATGGCTCGGTTTATATCCAGGCCGAAGCGGAGAAAAGCGCCTTTGAAAGCTTTTGCCGGCTGGTGGAGCAGGGGAATTCATTCTCCCGCGTCAGCAAGCTGAGCATCGAAAAACTGGAATCAATGAAGCGATATAATGATTTTGAAATTAGATAGATTAAGGGCCTGCCTATTGTCCCTGCTATTGGCGATACCGCTGATGGCTTTTGCGCAGGACCAGATACATACCGTTCAAAGAGGCGACACCTTGTATGGCCTCAGCCGCAAGTACGGCACAAGTGTGCAAGAATTACAGAGCCTGAACAACTTGCAGAGCACCAGTCTCTCTGTGGGGCAAAGGCTTATCGTCAAGAAAGCTGCAACTCAAGCCAGGCCGGAGACTCCCGCTGTTATCCCCACCATCGAGCCCAGCCAGGATACCTATTACGTCATTAAACGCGGGGACAACCTTTACCGCGTGGCTCAAAGCCATGGCGTAGCCTTACAAGACCTCGTGGACTGGAACGATTTTGAGAGCTCATCTGTGCAAATCTTTCCTGGCCAGCGAATCCTTGTGAAAGACCCTGACACGATCAGCAGTAGCCCGCCTCCGACCAGAGAAGAAAACGATCCGGACCGCCTTAGCATCAGTAGCGCTCCCCCACCGGACACTCTGGTGATCGAAAAAGTTTACATCGTCCAACCCAAAGATACGCTGTTCAAGATAGCCCGCGAAAACAACATCAGTGTGGAAGAGCTGAAACGCATCAATATGCTCACCACAAATAACATCGCGGTAGGCCAAAAGCTGTATCTGGCCGGAAATCCCAGACCCGCCACCAGTCAAGCCCTGCGTCCTTCCATCACCGAAGAAGAGCTGCTCAAAATGGATAAGATTCGTGCAGATGTCATCCTTCCGGTAGAAGGCAAAGTGCTCTCTGAATATGGCTTACGCAATGGCCGACCCCACAAGGGCATCGATATCGGAGCCAAAACCGGAACCCCGATTTATGCGGTTTTGGATGGCACCGTGGTCTATTCCGGAGTGCAAGGCGCTTATGGCAACGTGGTGGTGATCGAGCATCCGGATTTTGTAATGACGGTGTACGCGCATAATGAGAAAAACCTGGTCAGTGTAGGTGAAGTAGTAACCAAAGGCCAACAGATTGGCACAGTGGGTGCCACGGGTAACGCCTCGGGATCACACCTGCATTTTGAATACCGCATCAAGGGGAAAGCCATCAATCCCCGTAAAGTTTTACCGTTGGAATAGGGAGAAAGCTATGTACAGAGGACAAAAAAGAGAGAGTGTATTCGCGGATAAAGCATTGCAGAATTATCTCAGCGAGATATCCAAGTACAAAACCCTATCCCGCGAGGAAGAACATGAATTGGGCATCAAAGCCCGAAATGGTGATGCCGAAGCCATGAATCGCCTGATCCAGGCCAATCTCAAGTTTGTGGTCAAGATCGCTGCCCGCTATCAAAATAGGGGACTTTCGCTCTCAGAACTGATCAGCGAAGGAAACATCGGCCTGATCAAAGCGATTGAGAAGTTTGACCCGGACAAGGATATCAAGCTCATTTCCTACGCCATTTGGTGGATCAAACAGCGCATAATGCTGGCTGTATCGGAAAAATCTTCATTGATCCGGGTTCCCTTGGGTAAATCCAGCACTGCTCATAGGATCAAGGCTACCCAGGAACGCTACTTTTCGGAAACCGGGAAAACCGCTACTTCAGAAGAAATTGCCGATCGGCTGAACATCACCGAAAAGTCAATTGATCTCTTGCGGGATCAAATGCCGGACACTACTTCATACGATGACATCTTGATCTCGGGCGACTATCAGAGCTTTTCCACCAAGGATATGATGGAAGACAAAGATACCCTGGATCCTCAGCAATTGTATCATCAGGATCGTATGCAAGAGCGCATTCACCAAGCCATCGGCAAGCTGGAAAAGCGCGAAGCAGAGATCATCCGCACCTATTTTGGCCTCAACGACAAGCAAGAGAGCAAAAACTTCGCGCAGATCGCTGAGGTGATGGGTCTTTCCCGGGAACGGGTACGCCAAATCCAGAAGGAAGCTCTGAAAAAGATCCTGTCTGAGCTAAAGCCGGAAGAGGATGCCTTTGTGGACGAATTTATCGAAACCTACGATTACTAAAGGAGCATAGCACTATGATCAAGGATTTTAATGAACTTTTGAACCGGGTGAAACAAGCCCGTAGAGGAACTGTGGTCATAGCCGCAGCCCATACCGAAAGCGTGCTTGACGCGGCCATCCTGGCCAAACGTGAAGGTCTGGCAGAGAGCCTGCTCGTGGGCGATAAAGCCGCTATCCTTGCGCTTTTGGAACAAATGGCACCGGATATGGTGAATAGCTTCGAGATCATCGACACCGGCACTGACCTGGTGAAAGCAGCCAAAACCGCGGTGGCCTCCGTACGAGACGGTAAGGCAGATTTGATCCTGAAAGGCAAAACCGATACTTCCGTGTTACTCAAAGCTGTTTTGGACAAAGACCACGGCTTGCGCGATAGCGACGTGATCTCCGATGTGCTGGCTTATGAACATCCCGATGGCCTGCGCTTGATGACAGATGGCGGAATCAACATCCTGCCTGAGCTCAAGGACAAAATTGCACTCATCAAGAATGCCGTGACCGTTGCTCACGCTCTGGGCAATACCATGCCCAAGGTTGCCCTGATCTCCGCTGTGGAAGCAGTGAATCCCAAAATGCCATCCACCATTGATGCCGCGTTGCTGGCCAAGATGAATGAACGTGGCCAGATCCCGGGCTGCATCGTGGAAGGTCCTCTGGCTTTTGATAACGCCGTGGACGCTGCTGCCGCAAAAATGAAAGGGATCACCAGTCCTGTGGGTGGTGCTGCGGATATCTTCGTGGTGCCAAATATCGAAGCAGGAAACATATTCGGCAAGATGCTCACTTACTACTGCAAATATCGGGTCGCGCACGTGGTGATGGGCACGAAGGTTCCCATCCTGATCCCATCCCGGGCTGATGACGGTGAGACCAAGATGCTGTGCATGGCGATGGGCCTGGCAACGATGCAATAGATGAACATCAGGATCATCCAGCTTGGCAAAGATAAAGATGCCTGGCTCAGCGAGGCGATCAGGGAATACACCAAACGTTTAGGGCCTTTTTGCAAACTGGAGATTCTACAAATACCCGATGTCAGCATCAAAACAGCCGGCACTCCGGAAAAAGTGATAGCCAAAGAAAGCAAGCTGATCGAAGCTCGCTTGGACATCGATGATTACGTAATCCTACTGAACGAGAAGGGGGAGGAAAAAACCTCACTTGAGTTTTCACGATTCCTGACTAATATTTATGAGAGTAAACGAATTGTATTTGTGATCGGCGGAGTGTATGGCACCGGAGAAGATCTCACGCAACGTGCCAACACATGCCTCAGCCTTTCACGCTTAACTTTTACCCATCGCATGGCCCGATTGATCCTGATCGAGCAGATCTATCGTGCCATGATGATAGCCGGTGGCCGTAGCTACCACATATGAAGAGAGGAAGAAATGTTACACTTAAGTTTGATGAGTGCCTACACCGTTCAATACTCGCTCTGGATCATGGGCCAGGGCATGCTTGGAATATTCATATTCATGGGGATATTCTACGCTTTGATCTATTCACTGGAGAAGATATTTAGTCCCAAGAGCAAGTCATGAAGCGCGCGATAATCATCCTCGCCTTGCTAGTGCCCGTCCTCTGCGCATATGCAAGCATTCGAGTGGTCGAAAACACCGGCAGCTACCTGATGGTGGAGTTTCTGCTGGATGGCTATGAAGTTCAGGAAAGTGATGGCTTCCAACTAGTTCACATCGAAGGCGCGAACTATCCCGTGCAAAGCGGTGCGCCATCCTTGCCTTCCCTGGAATTCAAGGTAGGCATCCCCCCTTATGGCAGCGCTGATTATCAGGTGATTTCCAGCAGCACAAAGCAGATTACTCTCGAACAGCGGATCCGGCCTGTCCCTTTCCCTGATAGCGAAAACGACATGTCCCTTTACCGCTATGAAATCTCTGAAGAGCTGTACCGTAGTCAGCAGCAAGCTTTGCTCAGCAGTCTGGATACCCATCTTTATCGCTCACATTCCTTTGTGCCCTTCATCATCAATCCCGTTCAATATGACGGTCAATACAGCCTCACGCTCACGACCTCAGCTCTGATCCGGATCAATATCAAAGGTGACTTCGCTGCAAAGAGCATGCCCGCCACCGATCCCATGGCTGAAATATTCCTGAAACAAGTGCTAAACCCCGATGACGCTAAGTTCTGGCAAGCTACTGATAGAGCCACCATCAATTACGCGGATTTTTCACGTTCCCCCTGGTGGCTAAGGATTGAGACAGACAAAAGGGGCATGTTTCGGATCAATCCATCCCAGCTCAGCGGCTTCCCGATCTCTGAGATCGATCCTCGCAGCTTCAGGCTGTTCACCAGCACCGGCAAACCCATGGCCTTCATCGCTAATAGCCCGGGAAATGAGTTCAAAGAAGTCCCGATCCGGGTGGTGGGAGAAGCCGACGGCAGCTTCGACAGCTCAGATTACATAGTCTTTTACGGTTCAGACCGTAGCGGATGGGAACACAATAACTCCATCCAGGTGGAGAATAACTCCCTATATCACAATCCCTATTCCCACAACTATGTCTATTGGCTCACTTTTGCCGGAGACTTCGCGTCTGAACCCCTGCGCATGCCCACAGATGTGGCTATACCCAATTTCAGCACTGAATACTCATCTCATCCGGAATTCGTGCATCTGGAGACGGAAAGCCAGCGCAGAGAGCAAACCGGATACATCTGGTATATGACCCGAATGTTTGGCAGCAGTACTCTGGATTACAATTTTGACATTGATCTGCCAGACCTTTTTGCCTCCGAAGCAAACACCCTGTCTTTTCGCATCCGTCAAGAAAACGTGAGTTCCACCATTACCCACCGGATAACCGTGTTTGTAAACGACGAGATCGTCAGCTCCAATCAGGCCGATCCCAATGTGCACAGCTGGGCGGGTAACGGCATGTTCAATTTTAGTCGAAATACCAGTGCCTTCCGTCCCGGTACCAATCGGATCAAGATTCGGGTCTTGCGCACTATGCCGGATAATCTCTTTCTGGATTACATCCGTGTGAGCTACGACAAAGCTCTGGTGAAGGGAAACGCCCAATACAGCGTCAACGGCTATGGTGGTGTCACTGCCCGGTATAACTTCAGCGGTTCTGCTTCAAACATTAGCGTATATCGCGTGGCTGATGACTACACAGTCAGCGTCCTGCCTTATGAGACTCAGGGCAGCGGATTCTCTTTCGTGGGTCAGAGCAATGCTTCCACCCGCTACTATCTCAGCCGTCCGGAAGAGCTTCTCAGCCCTGTTCTAGTGCAAAGGGTAAATCCCACCAATCTCGCTGAGCTTGGCGGGGCAATCCAAAGCGTGATCGTGAGCCCATCCGAATTCTTCGAAAAAGCTCAGGAATTGGCTCAGATGTATCAGCAAAACTGGGGTTACAGCACCAAGGTGGTGTTGCAAGAAGATATCTTCAATCAGTTCAATGGCGGACACCCCGATCCCGCTGCGGTTCGGCAATATGTGCGTTATCTATATCACAATGCCCCTGCTCCCAAGATTCAATCGCTCACGCTATTGGGTCTGGGTTCACTTGATTGGCGAAATTACTCCCGCAGTGCCGCAAATCAGAACCGCATTATGATCTATCAGCATCCCAATACCACGCCTCCCAACGTGTCGGATGATTATTTCGCCATGATCACCACAAACACTTATCCTGAGATCGCTGTGGGGCGCTATCCGGTGTCAAATATGAATGAGCTGAACAATATGCTCAACAACTTCCGGCGTTATACCCAAAACCCAAAACCCGGGCTATGGCGCAACAGCATGGTCTTCCTGGCCGATGACTTTGTGAATGGAGACACCACCACGGATTGGCAACACACACGGGATATGCAGGCTTTGGCCAATACCTTGAACCCGGCTGTTTACAATGAGAAGATCTTTGCCCAGGAATGGGATTATGACGAGTTTTTGAACAAACCCAGAGTGCGGGACGAGCTCTTCAACCAGATCAATCAGGGCAAGTTTCTCTGGTACTACGTTGGCCATGGCTCTTTCGATGCCCTTGGCATGCAAAATTACTTCACTGGTGCCACGGATATGGGTCGCTTCCAAAATCCGGATATGCTACCGCTCTTCATCACAGCCTCTTGTGAGGTTTCGGCCTTTGATCATTGGGCCTATGAGAGCCTGGGCCAAAAGACCGTGCTCTTGGACAATCGAGGAGCAATCGCCTCCGTGGGAGCCACTCGTAAGAGCTTTCCGGATCCCAATCATGGCCTGATGATCCACTTCCTGGCCAACATCGTGAACTACCGCAATCCCGTGGGATACTCTCTGGCAAATGCCAAGCTGCGTTATACCCAGAGCACGATCAATGACGAGATGTACATCCTCTTTGGAGATCCAAACCTGCGCATCACCCCGCCGGAACGCGATAGCACGATGACGATCATCACAGGAAATGAATCCGGAAACACTCTGCATTCGCGTGAGTTGGCGCGCCTGCAAGGCAGCTTCAGCGCAATGGGACTTTCCGGTGAAGCTCAGCTGATGGCTTATGACCCCCTGCGTCAATACTCCATCGGCCATATCGCTGTCAGTCAGGCCGGCACCAAGATCTTTGATGGTGGCGTCTCAGTATCCAATTCTGAGTTTGACGGCGGATTTTATGTCCCTGACGATATCATCAGCGGAAACACCGGATTGATCACCGCGTATCACTGGGATGCAGCCAATAAGAAAGACTATCTGTCCTATTACCACCCCTTGGCGCTATCCGACGAAGTGATGCCTGACGCGCCTGCAAACGACGGCCCGCCTACAATTTCTCTCTACCTGGGATCCTATGATTTCCGGGAAGGAGATACCGTGAGCACCTCCCCCACTTTGTATGCCAAGATCAGTGATGGCAATGGCATCAATGTGACCGGAAGCGCCGGACACAACATCCTTTTGGTGATCGATAACTCCCTGCAACCAATCCCCATTACGGAGTATTTTAGCTACGATCGGGATTCCTACACTTCCGGAACCCTGAGCTATCCTCTGAAAGATCTCAGTGAAGGTCTCCACACCGTGCAGGTAATAGCTTTTGACAATTTTAACCTGCCCGCTGTGAAAAGTACTTCCTTCATTGCCAGAAAAAGCGCGGCAATCTCCCTGGAAAACCTTCTCGTCTATCCCAATCCCATCAAAAAGGATGGATACATCACCTTCATTATCTCCGAAAGCGCGGAGATCACTCTGGATGTTTTCACCATGAGTGGTCGTCGCATTCGCAGAATTCAGACGCAAGTACAGCCCGGCTTCCAGACCATCCCCTTTGATGGCCGTGATGATATGGGCGCAAAACTGGCAAACAATACCTACTTCATTCGTGTCCGCGCCAAAAACGCCGAAGGTAAAACGGTGGAAAAACGCGAACGAATGGTGATCTATAAATAAACGGAGCATCCATGAAACTGTATAACACACGCAGTCGCAGTAAAGAAGATTTTGTCCCTTTGGAAGAGGGAAAACTGAAGCTTTATGCCTGCGGCCCCACTGTGTACGACTACTTCCACATCGGTAACGCGCGCGCATTTATCACCTTTGATGTGCTGCGTCGCTACTTCGAATACCTCGGCTACGAGGTCACTTACGCGCAAAACATCACCGATATCGATGATAAGATCATCGAAAAAGCCATCGCGGAAGATAAAGACTTTAGCGAAATCGCGGATAAATACACCCAAGCCTTCCTGGAGGATTGCGCCGCTTTGGGCATCAAACCACCCACAGCGCAACCTCGCGCCACTGAAGTCATGCCCCAGATCATCGCTTTAATCGAACAATTGGTGCAAAAGGGTAATGCCTATGAAGCAGATGGCGATGTCTATTTTGACACCGCTTCCCTGCCCGAATACGGCAAGCTTTCCGGCAAACAGGTTGAGGATCAGATGGCCGGAGCCAGAGTAGCAGCCAATCTGCACAAAAGACATCCTGCGGATTTTACTCTGTGGAAGAAAAGCAAGCCCGGAGAGCCCATCTGGCAAAGTCCCTGGGGCGATGGCCGTCCCGGTTGGCATACCGAATGCGTGGTGATGAGTCAGCACTATCTGGGTGAAAGCTTCGATATCCACGGTGGTGGCATCGACCTCGTCTTTCCCCATCATGAAAACGAAAATGCCCAGGCTATGGCCTTGACCGGCAAACCTTTGGCGCGCTACTGGATGCACAACGGTTTCCTCAATATCGATGGTGAAAAGATGAGTAAGAGCTTGAAGAACTTCTTCACGGCTCGGGATATCCTGAAGGAATATGACGCGGAAGTAATCCGCTTCTTCTTCCTATCCAAGCACTACCGCTCTCCCATTGATTTCACCCGAGAGCTGATCGAGGAATCCGGCAAAGCCCTGCAAAACTTCTATAAAGCGCTCTCCGGTATAGACTTCCTCTCGTTAAAGCACATTGAGATAGCCACCCCAGAGATCATTGACATCGAGAAAGCCTTCAGAGAGGCCATGGATGATGACTTCAACAGCGCCAGGGCCATTGCCCTGCTCTTTGATCTTGCCCACCGTGTTCGTGATCCCAAGCAGGATCTGGCCCTGCGTGAAGACGCGGCTAGGATGCTGGTGAGGTTGGGCTCCGTATTGGGCTTTTTTCAAAACCTTGAAGAGCGCTTGCAGGACAGCATGCCGGATCTCAGCAAGCAGCTGATAGAAATGATCTTAAACTATCGCAAAGAAGCCAGAGCCAACAAGGATTGGGCGCTCTCCGATCGCCTGCGTGACGACCTGCTGGCTTTGGGCATCGAGATAAAAGACACAGCCCAGGGCACTACCTGGAATTTGAGGAAATAAATGAAGAAGACAACCAAGATTACCCTGATCCTGATCGCGATAGCCATCTTGATCCTGATCCTGCTCAAGGTCTTTGTTTGGGGTTTCGGCCCCCGACTGGACAAACCCGAAAGCATTGCCTTTGATCCCATTGGAAACCGCTTTCTGATCTCCAATGTGGGCAGTGGCAGCATTATCGCCATGGATGAAGACGGCAAACTCCATAAATATCTGCCCAAAGCCTTCAAAGCTCCCAAAGGCATCTTTTTGAAGGACGATATGCTCTATGTCACCGATCCCACCGAAGTGCACGTGGTGGACGTATCGGATGCCACCATCATCGATAACTACAAGATCGAAGGCGCTGTGGCCTTAAACGACATCGCCATCAATGAACACGGACATCTTTACATCACTGATAGCGGGGCAAACTGCGTGTTTATCTACGATCCCGCCAGCCGCACTCAGGAGAAAGTGATCAGTCCTTTGTTCAATTCGCCCAATGGCATCGTTTACGATCGCCCTCGCTGGCAGATGTTCATTGTGAATAACGCCGAACGCTCACCCATCATGAGCCTGGACGTGCGCGACAAAAGCGTGAGCATCTTCATGGATAGCGTGTATTCCAATCTGGATGGCATCGCCATTGATGATCTGGGACGCATCTATTTCAGCTCCTGGAAGGAAGAGCTGATCGTAGAGATTCCCCAGGAGCAGAATCGCTTTATCGCCAAATATGAGAACCTGAAAGGCGCAGCGGATATCTATTACCACCTGCCCACCAATGAATTGATCGTCCCCCTGCTGAGTCAGAACCGAATCGAGCGCATCAGCCTAGATTAGCATGGCTGCCATCATTGAGCTTCATGATGATGTAGCGATCAAGTATTTTGATGATGTTGCCAGCTACAGCCGTGAACTCAAGGTATATCAATCCGCCTTGCCGCATGTCCCCCATCTGGTGGACTATGGCAAGGCGGATTCAAATACGCATTTCATCAAAGCGGAAAGGGTCTATGGCATTCCCTATCTCAATGAACCTTGTTTTCCGGTTTTGACACTTGCCGCGGCTATCTCTGCCTTTCATCTGGCTACCCTCAGTTCAGATGGACAATGCCTCTGTCACATCGATAACCAACCCAAAAACATCCTGCTCAGTAATAATGAATACTGCTTCATCGACTTTTCGGATAGCCGGGTGGACTATCCCGAAACTGATATCAGCCATCTCTTACTGTTCTGGGCCGCGGAGTATGAGCATCAGCAGTTTGTGGATATGTCAGGCAGCTTTATCACTCTGTCTCAAAGAGCTATCCGGCTAAACTCAGAGCAGTGGCAAAAGTCCCTGCTCCAGAGCATTGCTCGCTTTGATCTCAGGCGAATACGGCACGGCAGGAATTTGGCACATAGCCCTGCTCAAACCGCAAACAGAGAATGGCTGAAACAAGTGATGATCTGAGGCTGACTTCAGCGGGATCAGGGTGCCTCCCTCGGAGTTTACATGAAAGCCATAGGATTCGACACGTCTCGTGTCGACTGCGTTACGGGCAATTCGTAGCGGAGCTTTCAGAAGCTCCGTAATCTTTTACTCGTAGCATCGGAATTGTGCGTTACGGAATTATCTCCAGAATCATCTCTAATCATCCAAATCATCTCTAATCATCTCTAATCATCTCTAATCCTCTCTAATCCATTGTAGAATATAGCCTTACACTTTGCTCCCTCGTTTGAGGGCGTTAATCAAGTCTTAATCAAGCGTTAATCAAGCGTTAATAGTTAACGCTTGATTAAGGGGGGATGATCACTTGATTAACTGCCTGGAATGGGCGATTTACGATGTACAATTTACGATTTACGATTTACAATTTATGATTAGTTTATGATAGTTTATGATTAGTGTGGAGAAAACCTGAAAACCTCAAAACTTCAATTCAAAACCCCACTAACAACAATCCGCGAGATCTGCGCTATCTGCGTGCTTATCAAGCAAAGAGGAAAGCCGCGTGATCCAATGACTCGGGAAGCCTGATGTGCATGAGCAAGCTTTTTGCTGCTTGACAGAAGCCATGCGCTCCCATTCTTTGTCAATGCTGCTGATGTAGCGTGAAGAACATTGATAATGGCAGGGATAAGAATATGTCTGATAAGAAAAAAGCCCAAAGGGCTTCTGCAATCAAATCTCCCCGGCTTACAAAGCCCGATGGCGAGAGTTTTCTGGTTTTGGTATAGAGTAAGGAGTCAAAATGCAGATTAAGAATAGCACTTTAAGCCTCATTCTTGTTTCACTGCTGCTATTGCTATTAGCTCCCTTATGCGCTCAAAACCGTATGATCGCGGAATGGGAGCCGATGCAGGGCGTTTTGATCCGCCATCCCTTTGGCATACCTCTCTCTTTGGTACGTTCATTGGCCGATCATGACACGGTTTTTATCCTGGTTCAGGACGCCACAGCGCAGGATCAGGCAAGCTATACTTTGAGCTCGGTAAACGTAAATCTGGATAACTGCCGCTTTGTCATCGCCCCCACAAACTCTCATTGGACAAGGGATTGGGGCCCGCATTCGATTTTCTTGAACGACAGCACGGGCGCAATCGCTGATCCCATCTTCGACGGCTATCCCTGGGTTCCCGGTCTGCGAGATCATCCTCGCTATGCCTTAGACGATGCGGTGAACGGGATCTTGGCAGACTATCTGGATTTACCGCTTTTAAGCTTCCCGGCGTATCTCACCGGAGGAAACTTCATGACTGATGGATATGGCAGAGCTTTTTCCACTACTCAGATGCTAAACGAAAACAGCAGTTTGATGAACACAGATCAGTTTTTGAGCTATGCAGAGCAGCTATTGGGCATAAACTACTTCTACTTCACGATAAACCCGGAGATCAATGGCATCCAGCACATCGATTGCTGGGCAAAGCTGCTGGATGAAGAAAACGTGTTGGTTAAGCAATTACCCCTCGGGCATCCTGAATATCAGCGTGCTGAAACCATTGCCAGTCAATTTGCCCAGAGCACGAATTGCTATGGCCGTCCTTACAATGTAATCCGCATTTTTTGTGATACATACTCAGGCACGGATGCAGCGGCTTATACGAACTCGCTGATCCTGAATAAACGTGTGTTCGTTCCGCTCTTTGGCATCGACAGTGATCAAAGCGCTCTGCAGACCTATGCCAACGCCATGCCCGGCTATGAAATCATCGGCTTTGAAGGCCCCTGGTATTATTATGATGCCCTGCATTGCCGCACGATGGGCATCGCCGATTTTGAGATGCTACGCATTGAGCACAGCCCCTTGGCTCAGCAAACCCAGATCACTGATCACAGACTTACGCTATCAGCCAGCGTCCGTTCTTACGGTAATCACGCCTTTGTGGATTCATCCCCCTTGTAATATTACAGAGTATCACCGCTGGCTGCCTGGCAATCCATCCCCATGACCGCCATGACTGATGAATACATGTATGAAGCCGAAATAGAAAACTTGAGCAATGGCGATGAGCTTTCCTACTATCTGATGGTGAATGATGTATCAGGCCGCAACCAAAGCCTGCCCATCACTGCCCCAGAAAAGGTGTTTAGCAGCACGATCAGCGTTCCGGTATCGTTTGATGAGACCAGTGCTCAGAATTTTCCAGCCGTCCTTTACCCCAATCCGGTCAAAAACTCCCTGCAAATTCAATGGCAAAAAACCGGGGAACGTCTGCTCAGTATATCACTGTATAACCATAAGGGACAAAGAATACTCAGTAAAAAAGTAGCTGAAGACTCGATTGATTACAGACTGGAGCTTGGAGAATATGCGCTGAGCAGCGGGATTTATATCCTGAGTTTAAACACATCGAAGGGAAGCCATGCGCATCGAGTGTTGGTGATTAGATAGCTTAAGTTTATGCTTTTGAGACAAGCTTTCAGAGCGCTCAGTATGCCCAGAGCCAGGCTTTGATCCACCATAGAACAAACAAATGTGGAGATTCTAAAATGTTAGACACCAAACTGATAATTGTTACCGGCATTAGCGGAACCGGCAAATCTACAACTGCAAAGTACTTGTCATCTGTTTTGCAATACAACAGGGTGATTCATCGCTATAGGCACGAGGAATGCGAGCATCATCCCATCCGCGAAGATGAGTTTTGCCATGGCTCTCACAAATCTGTGGAAGATATGGACAGGAATTGCGAATTGATGCTAACGCGTTGGTCAGAGTACAGTAAACAGATACTTGATGATGGCAAGCTCGTGATCCTGGAGGCTTGCTTGTATGAGAACATCGTGCGCTATTTCTTCGAGTGTGATTATCCTGAATCCTCCATCCTCAGCTTTTATTACAGGCTGATGGATATTCTGCAACCGCTTAATCCCATCATCATCCATCTGCGCACAGTTGATGTGCGGGGCACCTTTGAGCGTGCTTTTGCTTTGCGAGGAGAATGGTGGAAGAAACTGATTCTGGAAGACCGTTGTGCCTACTTCCTTGCGCGAGGGTATCATACAGATGATGACAACTTCCTCCTCGCCAATGATTATCAGGAATTGGCCATCAAAGCTTTTAACCGGGTTCTGGGGCAAAAAATGGCAATCGACACTACTGAGCAGAATTGGGACGCTTATCACTTGGAGATTTGCAGATATCTGGAGCTCAGAATGCCCAAACCCATTGTGCATAAAATCCTCAACCCCCTGGATTACGTTGGCCAATATGTAGTGAGTATTCAGAACCAAAAACACGGTTTCACGATCATCCTGGAGGACGATAAGCTGTATTGCCGCTCCTTCTGGCCATATATGGCTTTAGAAAAGATAGCCGAAGATCAATTCACATTCCAATCTTTCCCCATTGATCTCAATTTCGTAAGAGAACAAGGGGTGGTTAGTGGAGTAAAGGTTGTTGGTGATTATGATTGGGGATTATGCGGATATCTGCTGCATAAAGTAACTGATGTTCAAGCTGAAGAATGATCTCCCTGCTCAGTTCATTCTTAGTTCCCGGATGATTTCGGCCATGATGCTGATGGCGATCTCGATGGGGCTTTGGCTGCCGATTTTGAGGCCGATGGGAGCATGGACGGTGGCCAGTTCTGCTTCGCTAAAGCCTTGCTGTTGGAGCTTGCTAAAGGTCTCAGCCACCTTGTGTTTGGAACCGATCATACCCAGATAGCGGGTCGGCTGCCTGAGACATTGCTGCAAAACTTCATGATCGTGGACATGGCCATGGGTCATGATCACAATCCAGCTATTGGGGCCAAACGCTACCGCGGAGGAGACATCCCGATAATCGCTGAGGCTGGCTTTGTGTCCATATGCGCAGAAATCGCCGGCTATGGATTCCGGCCGGTTATCCACCAAATGAACATAGAAACCGCTGCTTTTGGCCAACTTTCCCAAAGCTTTACCGCAGTGTCCGGCTCCGATGATGTAGAGATTTTGCGGTAAATGCAGGGGCTCGATGAATACCGTGGCATTGCCACCGCAGATCATGGAAGTGGGACTAAGCTCAGTAGTTCCGGAGCCGCCCAGATCAAAGCTGATGGTCTGAGGCAAAGCCGGAGCTGTATCACGAGCGTATGCGATGATCTTGTGTTCCAGCTCTCCCCCTCCCAGATTGCCAAATACGGCATCGGATAAGGGGATGATCATCTTCATGCCGGCCCGGGCTGGGGATGAGCCATCGGTGGCTACAATGGTGGCTTGCCAGAGGGCCTGGTTGTGTTGCAAGAGGGATTGTAACTTACTGTAGTATATGGTGTTGTCCATGCTATGCTCCAAACATGATATGGTAGGTGGCGATAGAGGCTGCAACGGCTACATTGAGCGAGTTTTTCCAGCCAAGAACAGGGAGGTGGATGATGCTATCACATTGTGCCAATGTGCTTTCCGGGATGCCAAGAGCTTCATTGCCCAGCACCAGCGCCAAGGGGAATGCGAACTCGGTTTCGAAAGCAGATTTAGACGGTTCAGCCGTTTCCAAAGCGTAGATAGTGTGTCCTTTGGCTTTGAGTTCAGCTATCGCCTCAGTGCTGCTCTCCACTTTGCGCCAGGGCACCTTGTCACAAGTTCCCAGAGCGGTCTTGGCCATATTGGGGTGCTCAGGGTCAGGACTAATGCCGCAGAGCACTAACTCTCTGACGCGCAAGCACTCACACAACCTGAACAGAGAACCCACATTAAATACGCTGCGCAGATTGTCTGCAATTATGGTGAGTTGTCCTGCCCGCAATAGATCGGCTTGGGAAGCTTCTTTGAGACCATCACCGGTACGCAGGGCAATCTGATTGTCCTTGTAAGTAGCGTCACCAAAGTATTGCGCCAGAGCACGCAAGCTGCGATAGGGATCCATGCTTAAGCCATCAATCGCAAGAGCCATTCTGGGGGGCAAGGGTTCGCGGCACATTCTGCTCAGTTCCTTGATCTGATCCAGGATCCCAGGATAGGTATCAGGCGCAGCAAGGTGCTCTTCCAAGGCTTGCAGTAGCTTGCTCAAGGCTTTGAGCTGAGCATCGAAACTGAAGTTGGCAAACTTCTCCTTACTGTATGAAGCAGAGTATTTCATGGATAGAATCTCTGGATCAACTGGGCGGCAGTGAGGATGTTTTCTGCGATGAAATCCGGACGGTTCGTGGCAGAGCTAATCAGCTTCGGCATTTCCTCTGTTCCGTTTCCGGTAAGCAGGAGAATGCTCTTCATGCCGGCATTGCGGGCAAATCCGATATCTGTGGCGCGATCTCCGATCATGAAGGATTGCGCGGGGTCAATGCCAAAATCTTGACGGGCTTGACTGAACATGCCAATGCCGGGTTTACGGTCTTCGTGATCAATATTGTAGGGCTCGACGATGCCTTCAATATGGTAAGGAGAGAAATATACTGCGTCCAGCCTAACCCCTTCGGCAGCAATCAGATCACGCATCTTTTGGTGCACTCGTGACAGATCATCCAGGCTCAGATAAGCACGGGCAATACCGCTTTGATTGGTAACGATGATGATCAGGTAACCCAAATCCTGAAAGATTCTCAGGGCTTGACCGGTTTCAGGATACAGATGGTAGAGCTCAGGATCTTTGATGTAGCCAAACTTATCCGGCGAGATGGTGCCATCGCGATCCAGGAAGATGGCACGCTTAATATCTTTTACTATCACGGGTTTGGAACCTCAGGGCATCCGGGAATTGGGTGTTGAAGAATAGGATCCGGTAATCCCAGTATTCGTTGCGTTTACTGAAAGAAATGTCCAGCTTCCAGCAATGCAGATCGCGGGTAAGGCGGATGCCTTGGGAGATCAGTTCTTTCGTCTTCAGATTGTAGTAGTTACTATAGGTAAGGCTATAGTTTTGAGTGAGTTTCAGCGAGGCATTCAAGCGCATATTTTGGGTGCGTGGATTGAGCAAACTTTTTGGGGCAAAGAGATCGTGACTGATCCCGATGTTCCAATTGTTGCTCAGCTCAGCCGGTTGAGTATCATCAACATTTTGCTGCTGGCCAAAGGCTTGAAAAGTGCGGTTCTTCGCAGGCGGAAAATACTCCTTGTAAGGCGCATTGCCACTGATATTGATGGTTTGAGAAAAGTATTGGGATTCGATAGCAGGATCGGTGAGCTGCATCTGGTAGGTGTTCTGAGTGAGGGTTAGCTGAGAGTTGTAGCCCAGATTGATCCCATCCAGCTTGTAATCGTTGTTTTTGATCGTGCCAAGATTAAAGGTGCCGGGTCTGAAAGCCAGTGAATGACTGATATTGCCCCAGGGTTTATCGTCCTTATATAGATTTGCCGAGACACGGCTGTTTAAAGACAATAGATCATTCAGCTTTCGTTCAGAAGTGCCACGTCCCAGCTTGAACTGCCACTTCTGATTCAGGCCAAAGCTGAGATTGGCCTGTTTCCCGCTCTGCCTCAGGGATATTCCGCCAAAGTTGTAGAAGTCCTTATTATCCTCAAAATCTGGTACATAGGATAAGCCGACGGTGGGATTGATCGTGTGGCGAATAGCGGAAATCCTGCCCTGATCATAATACTTCATACCATAGAGATTGAAGCTGCCATTTACCGAAGCGGAATAATCATTGCCACGCACCCATTTATCACCATTACGATCACGATCAAACCAGGCTTCGGAATAATCCACGCTCTGCCTTAGGTTCAGCCAACCGCGATAATTGTAGCTGTTTGAAAGCCCCAAGACCTGCTTGATTCCCGCGTGATGCTCCACCAAATAGCGGGTGGAATCTGCAGGATCTATGGTGTTTTGCCAGATGTAATCCATCAAGGAAGGATCGGAACTGCGGATATTTCCGGTGTGATCCAGGCGCACGTTGTAATAGTAACTCAGGTTGCTATACCAGGCGCTTGCGCTACCTCCCAGAAGTTCATAAACAGGACGGGTGGGCAAAGACCAGCTCATCGTAGGAAGATTCAGATTCGCTGTATCATTGATCAGATCTTGATTGTAGACTGCTCCGGCATTCAGATAGGTATTGCCGATGGGTTTGCGGTAAGAAACACTGGAGGTAAGCCATTGCGCCAGGGATTCATCGATGATATCGCTGCTTTCATAGATGCGTTTATTGCTCACAAAATCCAGCGCTACATCCAGCGAGGTTCGCTCCGGAAGGTCGTGATGATGGTTTCCCCGCAAAGCCCAATCAAAGGATGTCCCCGCGCTGTTGATATTCTTCTGGTAACTGGCTGACAGCCTGCCATTATAATAGTATCTCTTCGTGTAGTTTGTGGTAAAATTGCTCTTCCAGCCTGTCTTTTCCATCAGATCCAGCCCCAGGGTAAAATCCGCGTACTCTTTGTAAGGGTAATAATAGGCCAGATCCCGGATGTATTTACCATCATTGCTATTGTAGCCCGGAGCAGGGATCAGGAAGCCAGGATGCCGTCCACGCTTGATGCTCATCGTGATAAATGGAAAATAGAAAATGGGTAGATGGTTCACATAAGCCAGAACATGGCGACCAACTACTTTATCTCTTTGATAGATGCGCATATCCCTGGCTTTGAACCAATAACTGGGTTCCGCCTGATCGCAAGTGGTAAAGCTGCCCCCATCAATATCATAAGTATTGGAGCCGGTTTTCCGAATCTCCATGCCATCGTAATAGCCATTTTCGATAAAGCTCTGTCCCTGCGCGATGATGCCGGTCTGACTGCGAACGTCATATCGCACGTCGGAACCGATCAAGAGCTGATCTCCGTCACGCAATAATGTCGTGCCCCAGGTGCTGGCCTGTTCTTTCTTCAAATCGATGTAGAGAGAGTCTGCTTGGATATTGGACTGGCCATAGTCTATCGAGGTATTGCCATAAAGGTAGATTTGCTCGGTATCATAATATGCGCGGATGCTGTCTGCCGCGTAAAACAGTGAATCCAGTTTTGAAGGTTCCTGCAAATCCACGCTCAGACTATCCGCAAAGAGCGTGTCCCGGATTGCAGGCACGAAGAGCTCCCGCTCTATTTGAGCTGATAAGAGGCTGAACCCCAATGTGATAAAAGCAATAAGCAGTAAGATATTCTTCATCTTGTTGATTCTTTGACTTTAGTTTCAAAGAGGCTTTGCCTGTCAAGCAAATCATAACCAAGACCCCATTTTCGTGCTCCCGCAAAAATCGGCTTGACCTAAAAGAGCGGGATTTTAAAAATGGCTTCAATGAAAAAATCATAGGAGAACAAGGTGATGAAAGTGCTGAAGACTTATCCGGAAAAGTGCATCTCCTGCCATGTTTGCGAGAGCACTTGTTCGAATCTCTATTTCAAAGAGGACAAGGCAGAATTGTCCTGCATCCAGATTCATGATGAGACCAACCCGCCGGACATGAATGTCTGCAACCAATGTCAGGCCTGCGTGGCGGCATGCCCCACCTGTGCCATCACAGTAAGCAATCAAGGTGTGGTGATGATTTCCCGGTCTCTGTGTATCGGTTGCCTGATGTGCGTGGCAGTTTGCCCCACCAATTCCATGCGCAGCGCATTTGGCAAACACAACCCCTTCAAATGCATTGCCTGTGGCGCATGTGTAAAGACCTGCCCTGCCGATGCTTTGGCCATAGTTCAGGAATAAGGAGTCAAGATAATGCAACGCAAAGTTTTAGCAGAATACAGATATGATCTCAAGCCCATCGTGCGCGGTTACAATAAGAGAACCCTGTATGTCAACGTGGGTGACAAACAGATTAAAGAGAAACCCGTAAGCGACATGATGATCGATAAATTCGTGGGTGGTAAGGGTTTTGACCTTTACCTGATGTGGCACGGCGTGAAAGACAATACCAAATGGAACGATCCGGAAAACGAAATCTGCATCTCCTTTGGTCCCCTGTGTGGCAACACATCCTATCCCGGTAGCGGCAAATCCATCGTCACTACCATCTCTCCTCTCACCGGCATCCCGGTGGATTGTAACGTGGGCGGACACTTTGGCCCCTATGCCAAGTTTGCTGGATTTGACGCTCTGGAATTGCAGGGCAAAGCCGAAGAAGACGTAATCGTGTATATCGATGGCGACAAAGGCATTGTCCAGATTCTGTCTGCGCCCGATGAAGCCATCAACAGCCATATCCTCGCCGAAGAACTACACCAGGAATTTGCCGGAGAAAAGGGTAACCTGCAACACGTTTCGGTAGTATCCACCGGAGAAGCAGCCAATAATGTGCTCATCACCTGTCTGAATTTCTCTTTTTGGGACAAACGCCGCAAAGTGGCACGCCTGAAACAGGCCGGACGTGGCGGCACCGGAACGGTGTTCCGTGACAAAGGCATCAAGGCTCTGGTAGTAAAATACTCCGGACTCAAAGTGGATAACAACGATCCCGTCGATCTGCCCACCCTGCAAAAGACCGGACTCAAACTGCACAAAGAGATTGAAGCCGGAGATGATGACCAATGCCGGATGCACCAGGTTGGCACCGCGCACTTGATGGAGATCATGAACGACTATGATCTATTGCCCATCCGCAACTTCAAATATGGCCAGATGCCGGAAGCGGAAGGCCTGCACTCTCGTGAGTTCACTGCCCTCTTCACACAAGGCATGGCCGATGGCTGCTGGTATGGTTGCTCGCTTTCCTGCTGCAAAGCAGTAGATAATTTCAAACCCCGCACTGGCCCATACAAAGGCCAACCGGTCTGCGTGGACGGTCCTGAATATGAAACTGCGGCCGGTTGTGGCTCAAACATCGCGGTTTGGGATCCCAAAGACGTGGTGGAGATCAATTTCTATTGCGATACCTATGGCGTGGATACCATCTCTTTTGGCACCAGTGTGGCCTTTGCCATGGAATGCTTTGAAAACGGCATTTTGAATAAAGAGCGCACCGGTGGACTGGATCTCAGCTGGGGTAATGCCGATGCCGCCTTGGAGCTCTTACATCAAATGGCTCGTGGAGAAGGCTTTGGCGTAACAGTGGGCCTGGGCGTTCGCCGCATGAAAAAGCTCTTTGCCGAGCAGTATGGCGCAGACCCCAAGTTCTTGCAAGACATCGGTATGGAAGCGAAAGGACTGGAGTATTCCCAATACATGAGCAAAGAATCTCTGGCGCAACAGGGCGGATACACTCTGGCTCTGAAAGGCCCGCAGCATGACGAAGCCTGGCTGATCTTCATGGATATGGTCAATAACCACATCCCCACTTTCAAAGATAAAGCTGAAGCCCTGCATTACTTCCCCATGTTCCGCACCTGGTTTGGCCTGCAAGGCCTTTGCAAGCTGCCCTGGAACGATATTGAACCTGCTGATAATGCTCAGACCGATGAACCTGCCAAGGTGCCGGAACACGTGCAGAACTACGTGGATATCTACAAAGCTATCACCGGGAAACCCATGGACAAGCATGAGCTGATCCGCCAAAGTGAACGCGTCTATAACTTCCAGAAGGTATTCTGCATGCGCATGGGTGGGGGCAAACGCATCGATGACGTGCCACCCTATCGCGCGGTTGGCCCTGTAACCGAGGAAGAATACCTCTCTCGCGCAGAACGTTACGACAATCTCCTAAAAGATAAGATCGGTGTGGATCCTACGGGCAAAAGCACTGCTGAAAAGATGGATATCACCAGAAAATATCGTGAAGACCAATATCAGCAACTGATTGATGCCGTGTATGATCGTAAAGGTTGGACTCCTGAAGGCGTGCCCACCATCGAACACCTTAAAGAAATCGGGATGGATCTGCCGGAAGTATTGGAAGTGGTTAAGCGCTTTCTGTAAAAGGACAATCTGTTAAATAACAAGGGCTTGCCGATCCGGCAAGCCCTTCTATTTTGGAGTTAATGCCGCTATAATATATTTATCCAAGCCGATGAGTTATGTAGTTACCGCTCTGTTCAAGATAGCCCTCAATCTCAGGGCGGCATTGACTTCAAACAGCGGCTGTGGTGTAGTGAAGAGTAAAGAGTTATCTGCATGCTTGCTGCTCGAAGTCCAAAGCACTGTGAACAAACAGCGAAGATAGGGGGAGTGAAGAGTTATCTGCATGCTTGCTGCTCGAAGTCCAAAGCACTGTGAAGAATGGATACAGCTGCGCAATCTGAAAAGTGCTTTGAACTCCGAGGGAGGGGGGCTTTTACTTCAGCATCAGCACTTTACGCCTGGATTTTCCACGGTCATGGCTCACTTCCACGATATAGGTACCCACTGGCAGTTTTTGCATTTGAAAGGGAACAACAAAGAGTTCAGAGCCTTCTGCTACTGACGAATACAATAACTGGCCACGTAAATTATAGAGCTTCAAGTGCTTTGCCACGGCATTATTCAGTTTCAGATCCAAGCCCTGTTCCGCGAGAAAGGGATTGGGGTTGCATTCCAGAGCAACGGGCAATGTATAAGGATCAACCGGGACTAGACCGGGATACAACTCCGGCAATATGCTTTGCAAAAATCCTCGCGTGCCCTCAGCCTGCATAAAATACAGGGGAAATCCCAAGAGCAAAAGCGAACCGTTTTCTTCAACGCGGATCCCGGCAGGCTGATCCTGCCCTCCGCTTACAGCCGTCATATTAGCACGGTAAAACGCGTCCCCTGCTCCCTCAAAAGTGAAGCTCATAGGCAGCATATTGTTCCAAGCCGGTGCCAGCTTAGCCGGATCCGGATACAGAGTAGGATAAGTATCCGAATACAGCGAGATCATGACAGCAGAGTTGTAGTACATAGGAACAATCCCCGCAAGGAACTGGCTACTTAAGGCTTCCGAAAATACCGACGGATACTTCCAGCCACTGATCAGGATTTTGCCACCGCTGAGCACATAGGAACCAATCAGATCCTGATTGTCCAGCAACAGATGCTCGGAAAAGTCGTCACTATGCCACAAAATCAGGGGATGCCTACTGAGTTTGGCCAGATCAGGCGCTCCCTCCATAGCGTAATCCCACTCGCTATAGCTAAAGCCTTCCAAAGCAGCAGCATAGAAGGCACTTACTTCAGCGCTGGTGGGAGATATAGCTGCTCCCGTTCCATTGCGAGTTTCGTTTACCACCAGCATTCCCAGATCAAAGGGGAAGTCAATGGGAGTAGCCTGCATCGGATTGGAAGGCAGAGAGATATAGCCCTCAATATCCACCGCGCAGACGTAATAGTGATAGCTTGTCCCATTTTGCACTTCGGAATCGGTGTAGTCCAATCCCGTTATCACAGCATCCGAGATCAGTTCAAAACTTGCTCCATCACCCCGCCAAACCTGATATCCCGCAAGGGGAATATCCGCTGCCAGAGGCAACCAGCTCAGTTTGACGGCACCATCATAGGGCAGGCAGGATAACAGCTGCATGCGGATCTCGCTCTTTTGACGTAAAAGCACCCAGTTTGAGGGATCTATCTGAACCTGAGTGATTTGCCCCGCAGTGGAGCTTGTCGTGTAGTTTTCCTGCCACTCAGGAGTCGCGATCACGACCAGTGAATCGATCAATCCAGGCAGTGCGAGGGGTAAATCCAGTTCAAAGTTGGTGGCGGTGGGACTGATGCTTCTGGCATAAACCTTGGCCTGCGTACTCCCATTGTGAAACACGCATACTTCCGCGTTGGGCACTCCGGGGGAATATATCCACTGATTGAAGAACTGCGTAAGATCAAGTCCACTATGAGCTTGCGCGAGCGCGATGAACTCCGCAGTGTTGATATTGCCATTAGGATAGGTGGTCAACAAGGCCCGAATGAAGGGGAAAAAAGCCGCATCACCCATTTTGAGGCGTAACATATGCAAGACGGACGCGCTCTTTTCGTAGGTGGGAGGGGCAAACATCATGTTATACTCGGGATTAAAGATCGTCCTGGGCCCATTCCGATCTTCCCAGGTGATGTAATAGTCCTGGATTGACTCTTTAAGATATGCTTTGGCGGCTTCCCAACCCTCATTGTGATGCACCCACAGCGCTTCGGAATAGGTGGCAAAGCATTCCTTCAGCCACACCTCACGCATGGTGATCGGCGTGAGATAGTTACCATACCATTGATGCGCCAGCTCATGCGCCACGATGGATTCATAACCTTGCTGTCCATCCAGATACTGCGCGCCAAAAGTGGTCATGGTCTGATGTTCCATCGCGGCATAGGTGCTCATATTCACCACCATATGTCCATATTTCTCAAAGGGATAGGGGCCAAAGATCTCCGAGAAATAGGCGATCATCCGGGGCACATTGGCAAAATCCACCTGGGCATTGGCCAATTGACTGGGTAGCACAAAGTTCTGGATCGGGATCTCCCCCGCTTGCTGATGAAACTCAATGTATGGCGCAGCCGCAAAGCCCATCACATAGGTGGCAACCGGAAATTGGCTGATCCAGTGATGAGTGCGTGTGCCATCCCCATTGTCGGTGATGGATTGGCGAATCCCATTAGCTGCCGCCAGCCAATCCTCCCTCACAGTCAAGCGCCATTCTATCAACGCTTTATCCCAGGGATGGTCGTAGGTGGGCATATAGAGGCGTCCGGCATCCGGATTGGACAGGGTGTAAAAGCTGGAGGGGGTGAATTTTAGCCCGATGTTGTAAGGAGAAGGACTGTTACCCGGATTTCCTTGATAATACACTTTTGTGCTAAACTCCGCTCCTGATGACATTTGCAAAGGGATACTGATGATGCCGGCCTCATGCGTGAAAGCGGAAACTGCGCCATTGACCAAAACGCTCGTTACGGCAAGGTTGCCCCCTTCCAAACGATACTGCATCTGACTGAGCTCATCTTCGGCCAAGACAAGGGCTTCCACTGAGCCTTCGATGTATTGATTTACGTCGTCAATCCTGAGATCAACGGTGTATTTGAGAATGTCAAAGCCGGTGAGCGAATCAGCCCTGGTAGTTTGCAATGTGCTGGGTTCCAAACTATAAAACCCGCGCCAGGCATACAGGCCGATGCTAAAGGACAAAATCAAGAACAGTAAAAGAATCTTGCGTGTTGAACACATGATGACTCCCGGATAAATAGTGATGAGCTAAAGGATGCTGAACCGTGCTATGTTGTCAAGGCAATTTAGCGGAGACAGGTGTTTCCTGGCCCTGTCCTTGCCCATAGAGATACGGACATGATACGGTCATGATGTCGTGAATTTTATGACCGTATCATGAGCGTATCATCACGATATGTGCATAGGTGGGACTCTGGTTGTGGAAACGTCATCTTGACGTTTGTACGCGACATGATGTCGCGTCTACCCTCATGCGACATGATGTCGCGTCCACTTTGGGGTGGCAAGCTATGCTTTTCGTAGCGGCACTTTCACAAGCGTCGTAGGCACATGATCGACATAGAATTCGACGAGTAACGACACAGGATTCGACACGTCTCGTGTCGAAACGGAACGCTTTCCGTAATAGATAGCGACTTCGTCGCTTGTGCAGACGAGACATCTGCAATCCTAAAAAAAAAGAGGACCCGGGTGGGGTCCTCGATTATTGAAGCAGAAGCTTTAGAAGAAGAATAGCTTCACGGCAATACCGATCAGCAGGATGGAGTTGATGGCCAGCCAGATCAAGATCTTGTTTGCGATGCTTTCATAGGTCTCGCGATTTTGCTGGATCTTCTTTTCCAGGCGCACCATCATGTGTTCCATGGTAGCCAATTTTTCGGCAGATTTATCTGCTTTACGGATGTTTCCGTTGTGGTTCAGGTCCCGGCGGTAATGCCGGAAGAGTTCAAAGGCCAAAGGGATGAAGGCCGGCATAAAACGTTTGAAACCTGCTGCCATAATCACTCCTTAGTACCTGTAGCCGAGATTGATGTAGTGGGTTGGGGCCAGGACAGAGTGCACAGTGAAGGCATAATCCACGCTCACGCCTTCGAGGGTGAAGGTCGCTCCGGCAGAATAGGTTGCGGGGTTTTGGTGCACACCCACGCGGATTGAGAGCGGATCAAAGACTCTGGCTTCCACACCGCCCATAAACTCTGTTTCCTGGGCAAAGTCTTTTTTGACTTCGATGCTGGTGGTCACTCTGTCGTAAGGCACATAGGAGATTCCCATCGCCATCTTACTGGGCAGATCGATCTGGTTTTCGAAGCCCATTTTGGCTTTGTTCAGATTGGTGATGGCAAAGCCCAGCTTGGTGCGGGTGTGCAGCAGCGCGGTTACGCCCAGATCCAGGCCAAAAGCGCCATCGCTGTCATCATCATCATAGGACAGATTGTAGTAATTCAGATTGTAGCCAAAATTGATGGTGGAGTGGATGTCATGCTGCAAAGTGATACCATGGGATAGGGTGTAGATCTGCTCACTGCTGAGGGTATAACCTTCAAACTCCACATCCAGCATGCGGATGCCAAGACCAAGGGTTCCCAGCTTTTTGGGGAGCATGGCACCAGCAGCTAAGGTTTTGAGCTGACTGAAGGATTCTCCATGCAGATTGGCCATACCGATGATGGCTTCATACTCTGTGTCGGCAAGGCCGGCAGGATTGAAAAAGATGGCATTCACGTCGTTAGCCACGCCGGTGAAAGCGCCACCCATCCCGCGAGCTCTGGCGGATGGTTGATAATCGTCAAAAACAGCCGGCAGCATGGTGCAGGTGATCAGGATCAAGCTGAGTAATATTGTTTTCTTCATGGTGTTCTCCCTCATTTCAAGCGTGATTTGATCACGATGGGTTGCACGGTTTTGTAGCTTTTGCCGGATTCACGGTTGCTCACTTCCAAATGGCAATAATAGAGGCCGGGCTCGAGGCGTTTCATGTTGCTATCGCGACCATCCCAGACCATGCGTTCAATGCCGGAAGAGCTGGTGAAATTCTGATGCAGCGGAGTAGCCACCAAGCGACCCTGAGCGTCATAAACGCGGATCAGCGCGCGAGCCAGGAATCCCGTTTTGGTACCGTATTCGATATTGAGTTTTTCATTCATGGCAGGATCAAAGATGTTCTTGCCACCGGCATCGGTGCTGATGTTCAGATGCGCGATGTTCTTGGTGATCTTGACCTGCAGTTTGCCGTCCACCAAAGAGGTGATGGGCACATCGTCATACATGAACTCATAGAGATCGATGGTGATATCGCCATAGTTCAAAGGCTGAAATTTGAGTCTGATCAATACGCTCTCATCCGGAGCGATGATGCTTTCCTGCACTCCATAGTGGATATGAAGATCGTTTTCATCGGTCAGGGTGACGGTGGGCTGGGATTGGGTGAGAGTACCCTCGATCTCAATGCCCTGGAAGAGCACTTGATTTTTGTCAAATCTGATCTTCATGGAATATTCGCGCACGCCCCAGCTCGCATTAAGCTTGGTAGTGAGCACGTTTAGAGTGCTGATTTCGTTAACCGCGGCATCTCCGGCGCTTTGCATGCGGATGGTGGAATTGCTCACATCATCCACTCTGATCATATCTTCAGCGCTACGGGGCAAGATCTTGTAACCGGCCACGCTGTGATAATCCACCACACCCTGCATCTGATACCACGTTTGACCCACAACGATCTGTGAAGCCTGCGGCACGTACAAGACATCATCCACCATCGCCTGAACGTTGCTGGCATCAGAAATGCGGAACTGCCCATAGTTATCCATGGTGGTTCTGATCTGCACATCATTGAAGCGTACCAGTACGCCTTCATAGGGCTCAGATGCAGCGTTGTTGTAAGGCAGATCAGCAGTGGAAAGCGGAGTAACCGGGATGGGATTGTTGCGGCTGATGATGTTAAAGGAGGTCACACTCACCAATTCAGTGAGATTATAATACTCATCCACGGTTCCTGTGAGGTCAACCAAATCGCCCATTTCTACCTGATTGCTGGTATTGCCGTGATAGACGTAGAGGCCGCTCCAAGGGCCACCACCTTCATCACCGATGTAAAAACTTGAGCCACGATTGACGGCGGTAACGATGCCCCGTACGGTCACGCTTTGTCCCACGTATGGTGAATTACCGTTGGGATTAGTCGTGTACTGGATATCATAGCAGCTAAGCTGGGCCATGAGCCCCACTGATAAGAAAAGGGCCAGCATGATTAAAATGATACCTTTCATTTATATCTCCTTGGTCTGAATCTGAGGTAGTTCTTGCTCCGGAGGGGCAATTTCTGCCAGAGGAGCATCCTTGATAAAAAACATATCTATGATGAGCAAGCAGACTGCGATAAAGATCGCGCTGTCAGCTATATTGAAGATCGGAAAGCGCTGCATGATGAAATCCGGAAAATCCACATTGATAAAATCAGTGACCCCGCCATAGAGCACACGATCGATCAGATTGCCCAAAGCTCCACCCATCACCAGTCCAAAAGCTAATACCTGGATGCGGTGAGTGCTCTGGTACAATAGATAAATGATGAAGATCAGTGCTAACACCGTGGTACTGATAAAGAATACCCGGTTCACCACATCGCTGGAAAAGCCGATGCTGAAAGCGGCACCGGTGTTGTTGACATGAGTAAGCATAAAGGTGTCGCCAAAGAGCTTTTCCAGCACGGGGATGCTGTGATACAGCTCCATATTCATGCGTACTAAGACTTTGGTGAATTGATCTGCCACCAAAATGATCATCATTACCAAAAGAGCGGGAGCTTTGTTGATCTTATCCATGTGTCTAGCGACGCTGCTTCCTTTGCTTAACTTCCATTTTCTCTTTGCAATCGATGCAAAGCGTGGCGTAGGGCAATATCTCCAGGCGGTTATCTGATATCATGTCTCCGCACATCTCGCAGATCCCGAAAGTTCCATCTTGAATCCTGCGCATAGCGTCATTGAGCAGGCGAATCTTTTCCCGCTCACTTTCCATCATCATTACCGTGTGTTCCATCAAGTTTGTATCCGAGCCCTGGTCAGCCTGATGATACGCGTATGAAGAGAGGTCTCCGCTGCTTTCGCGGGCTCCCACACTTTGCTCTCTGTTGATATTCTCGACATAGGCCATGCTTTCCATAAGCTCTTTGCGAATAAGCTCTTCGAAGTATTTTAGCCTTTCGGCAGATAGTGTCTTGCTTGCCATATCTTTCTCCTCATCTGGGCACTCAATTTCTTGGGTATCTCATGCAATTCTAAAGCGCATCCTGTGTCAATAAAAAACTAATCGCGGCTGCGAACAAAGTCACTAAGCATGGTTTGCAGATGTTTACCCGCGATGCCGGCATGATGCCGGATCTCTTCCTGGGAGTGAGCTTCTTCATGAAACAGGTTACTATAGTTCGTTACTATGGAATAAGCTAATACTTTTAGGCCAGCATGGCGAGCAGCAATTACTTCCGGCACGGTGGACATGCCCACCAGGTCAGCTCCCCACATTGCAAATGCGGCACATTCGGCCCTGGTTTCCAGGCTGGGTCCACTCACTGCTAGATACACTCCCTTGTGGGTGCTGATGCCATGCCTGGCCGCAATCTCGTCGCAAACATCCCGATAATCGGGATCATAGAGCTGATTCATCGAGGGAAAGCGTTCGCCCAGACTGTCATCATTCACGCCCACCAGTGGATTTAAGCCCATGAAGTTGATGTGATCGATGATCTGCACGATGCTGCCAGGTGGAAGCTCTTTACGCAGACTACCGGCGGCATTGGTGACGATCAGGGTCTTGATGCCCATTGCAGCCAATACTCGAGTGGGGAAAATCACCTGAGCAATACTGTGCCCCTCATAATAGTGAAATCTTCCCTGCAAAAAGAGCACGGCTTTGCCGCCCACTTCGGCCAGAATCAGATTTCCCTTGTGCGATGGAGCAGTGCTGATGGCAAAACCGGGTACTTCCGCATAGGACATCTTGGTGATCAACGGAAAGGCCTCGGCCATATCGCTGAGTCCTGTGCCCAGAATTATCGCAGTTTCAGGCTTTGCAGGCAAGCGTTCCAGCAGCCATTGCGCGGTATCACGATAGCTCATTCTTTGCCTCCGATTGGTGGTTTTTGCACGATTTCTTCTTTGATTTGCTTAAACTCTCCATCCATCAATTGCTCGGTGTCCTTGCTGAGTAAGGGATCTTTGCTGATGCGATCCTGAAAGCTTTGCAGTTCCACCCGGAATTGCATGAGAAACTGGCGTTTCTGCTCTTTCATGGAAAGGTACTGATGCTCCAGCACGCTAAGATGCTGCTTGGCTTCATTGATGGCGCGTTTGGCTTTGAGCTCTGCTTCGTGGATGATGTTTTCCGCTTCCTTGCGGGCATTGCCGATGATATCAGCTTTGGTCTTTTCGGCAAAGACCAGAGTGCGGCTGATGAGCTCTTCCCGGCGTTTGAGATCTTCCACCGCGCTGGAAGCGGTTCTGGCTTCTTGCTTCACTTCATATTGCATTTGCTCACGTCTGGCCAGTTCGCGTTCCTGTTTATTCAGAATATCTTCCAGATCTCCGGCCACCTGTTCCAAAAAGGCACGCACTTCCTTTTTGTTGTAGCCGAACATCGCGCCGGAAAACTCTTGATGTCTGATATCCAAAGGGAATAATGGCATTTGCTATTTCTCCTTCATTTAAAGTATGCTTTGCAGAATCCCGGCCAAAATCCTCAGGAGAAGATAAGCCACTAGGGGCGAAAAATCCAATGTCGAAGAGGGTATCACTCTGCGCAGGGGTCCCAAAACGGGCTCTGTGATGCTATGCAAAAAGCGATATAGGGGGTTATAGGGATCCCGAATGATCCAGCTCATGATGATTCTGGCAAAGATCAGGATATTGTAGATATAGATCGCGTTGATCAGGGTTTTGATGATCAGATAGCTGGGTGAATGCATCAGTCCAATACCTCATGGCAATTTCGACAGCGGGCTTCATAGGCTTCGGTGGAGCCCACCAGGATCTGTTCGCCTTTGTGCACCGTGCGTTGAGTCCGGTTTGCCGGATTGCCGCATTGCATACAGATAGCCAGGTTTTTCGTCACGTATTCCGCAATGGCCAAAAGCGCGGGAATGCTGCCAAAGGGCTCTCCACGGTAATCCTGATCCAGACCGGCCACGATCACGCGATAACCCTGATCTGCCAGGTCATTGCAGATGCCGACGATCGATTCGTCAAAGAATTGGGCTTCATCGATGGCCACGATCTGCGTATCTTCCTGCAAATAGCTGTAGATCTCGGAGGCCTGGTTGATGGGCACAGAAGGCGCCTGCATCTGAGAATGAGAAACGATATTGTTCGCGTCATAGCGATCATCGATCGCGGGCTTGAAAACCACTACTTTTTGTTTGGCATATTCCGCTCTGCGAATCCTGCGGATCAGCTCTTCGGTTTTACCGCTGAACATCGAACCGCAGATCACTTCTATCCAACCCGTCTTCTGGTTTATTATATTCATTCTGATCACTCCTAAAGGGAAAATCCCGATCAGGGCATTTCCTGAGAAGCAGCTGTTTTTGTCAATCCTTTAATGCCCTCACCATGGCACGAAGCAAAAAACCAGGATAATCTCAAAAACGCAGGTTTATACCCGCGGTCAAGGAGTAGTCCACATTTTCGATGGAACTGGCATCTCGCTTGATATCCCAGTCGTTGGTGCTGAAGCCCTGGACATAGATCAGAGCATGGGTTTTCAACACATAGCTGGCAATCGCTCCAGCGTTCAGAAAGTAGTCCGTGAAATTGGAGTAATTCTTGGGAATGGAAGTCCTCATCCTGGTGTCAATCAATCCTGTGACCCGCAGATCCCCCCAAACCAGAAGCGATGGACGCAGAGAGACGCTAACGCGGCTCAGGAATTGCTCGTTATCCGCGTCAAAATGCGTGAAGTCGTAAGCTATATCCAGCCCGAAATAGCGGCTGAGATTCATCGGCAGCATAGCTTCGATCCTCATTTCTTTGGTCAGGGTATCCTGTCTGTTTTGCGCGTGTCTGAACTTGGCATAGACGGCTACAGCCGCGTCATCCACCAATAGCAAAGGACGCCCAAAAGTTCCCAAACCCCGGCTTGACAATTGTTCGAGGGCAGGATCAGTGACGCTGCTCGCATAAGCTATGGCTTCAAACTTGTGGCGGGGACTGATCCACCGGATTTCGGGATCGTAGTTATCGTCTGAAAGATAGTGGAAGATATACAGGGGATCATCCTCTTTGGAGTAGGTGTAACGAGCCATGATCTCTGAGCACATGTTCACGCTATGGATGCGCTTTGCGGCTTCGACGCTGATCCGGTAATCATCCACATTGCCATAGCCCAGATCAGTGCGGTCAAAAAAGTATGTGCCAAATAGCCGGAATTTGCGAGGATCGGACAGCCCGGCACCCAGCCCGAGGGATTGTCTGCTATACACATCATCCTCATCTTCCCAATCATCATATAGACGCATATAGGAATATTCAGCCGCAATGCCGATCGGGCCGAGGTTGAAGCCCGCATGATTCAAGCTGCGGTATTGAGTGATCTTCATGTGATCCGGGTTACGATAGACCATCAGGTCATTCGTGGAAAGAAAATCTACATAGTTGGGCTCTTCCCAAGTGGATTGGGCCAAAAGAGCTGTGCAGACGAGCGCCAAGAAACAAGCAAGAAAGACGATACGCATATTTATCTCCTTGCGCTCAGTCTGCCAACAGCAGGATTCTTGTCAATTAATAATTACAGCTCACCTCGAAAGCGTTCATAAAGAGAAGTGCTGTTCATGCCCAAAGCGGCAAACAAGTCCTCGCTCTCACCGGATCTGGGATAGGCTTCGATGCCGATCTTGACCAATTTGGCACTATGCATTCCTATAACCAGAGCCTCAGCCAAAGAGCTGCCCAAACCACCATGCACAGAGTGGTCTTCCACGCTGAAGATGGTGCCGCGTTTTGCCGCGTCTGCCATGATGCCGGGATCGATCTCCAGCGGACAGGACACGTAGATCAATTGCAGATAGATGCCTTCTTCACGCAGGGTATCCACCGCTTTGAGCGCTTTGCCGGCAGGGGTTCCGGTCACGAAGACCGTGCCGTGATTCCCTTCGCGCAGGACGTCGGCTTTGCCATATTCAAAGGCATAATCCGAGCCAAAGATGGGTTCCGCGTCTGCATCCCGCAGGATGGGCAGCTTTGAACGCCCCATCGTCACCAGATAGTTGCCCGGTTTATCGATCAGCCAGCGGATCACGCGATCGGTCTGATTCGCGTCAGCAGGGCAAATGATGCGGGTTTCAAAGAGATTGCGCACCAGAGCGATATAGTCCACGCATTGATGGGTCTTGCCATCCGCACCCACGTCTGCCCCAACGTGAGTGAGCACGGTCTTAAGATTGGTATGGTTAATATCGTTAAGGCGTTGCATGTTGTAGGTCTCGTCGATGCCAAAAACCCCAAAATCTGCCCAGAAGCACTGGATGCCGGTGGTGGAGATCGCCCCGCTCATCACCGCGGCATGATGTTCCATGATGCCACTTTGCAAGAACCGATCCGGAGCCACAGCCTTGAAATCGCTGGTTTTCACGCTGCTGGCCAGATCGCAATCCACAACCACGATGGGGTTTTTACTCTCGGCATTGAGCTTGGCCAGATCCGCAATCGCGTTTCCCCAGGCACTGCGGCAATCGCTATCTGAGGTATAAAGAATCGGCTTCCCGGGTTGCAAGGCGTATTTGACGCTGAAGTCTGCAAGATGCATAGGGGCTTTGGCCTTGATAAAATCCTCTCGCAGCTTGCGATAATGCGCGATGCGGGATTCCACGCCCAGTTCCTTGAGCGCAGCTTCACACTGCTCATCATTCAAGGTAGAGCCATGATATTTGGCTTTGTTTTCCATGAAGCTCACGCCTTTGCCCATCACCGTGTGTGCCAGGATCATCACAGGCCTATCCGCTTCCCGTGCCGCGTCCAAGGTGCTGAGGATCAGAGCGACATCGTGACCATTTACTTCCAAAACCTTCCAGCCATCGGCTTCCCAACTCTTGCGAATGTTCTGCGGCATCACCTCGTGGATGGATCCGGAAATCTGCAGCTGGTTATAGTCCACGATCGCGATCATCTTGTTCAGCTCATACTTCACGGCAAATCTGCGCGCTTCACTCAGCTGCCCTTTTTGCTGCTCACCATCGCCCATCAGCACGTAAGTGTAATTATCAAAACCATTTATCCGAGAAGCCATCGCCATCCCCACAGCAGCAGAGAGACCCTGGCCGAGATTACCGCTACTCCATTCCACTCCGGGAACATCCCGTTCGATATGGCCTTCAAAGATACTGCCATACTGTCTGAATTGGGATATTGCTGCATCCAGAGAGAAGTAATTCATCAAGCCCAAAGCGCTGTAAACTCCGGGCGAGATATGCCCGATGGATACTATCACCCGGTCTCGATCCGCCAGTTTGGGATTCATTGGATCGTGCTTGATAGTATTATAGATCGAGAGCAGGATGTCTATGCTGGACATTGATCCGCCGGGATGTCCGCTGCCCGAAAGGGTGGTCATATGTAAGATCGCGGCTCGGGCTTCACGGCCTTGAGCGCTGATTTTTTCGGCTAGTTCAGAATAATGCTTGGTCACTTTATTACCTCTTGTGATTATTATCGTAATGGCGGCACCAAATCCCTATCCCTTTGCCAGGCAAGGCAAAAGCAATCGTAAAAACGTGCCTGGATCAAGCTCAGGGGCAAGGGAATATCGGTCAAGCGAAATATTGAGCCCGTCCTGGGTGGCCACCGTAACGCACAATTCCGAAGCTACGAATATCCCGTAACGCACAATTCCGAAGCTACGAAACTAGGCGGTACAGCGACCGCCTGTACAGTAGGAGCGCTCGCCGTAGCGCTCAATTGTGGAAACGTCATCCTGACGTTTGTATGATTTAAGCGATATCCAGACGCTTGAATGCTTCAGGATGAAACATTTACAATCATGCGACAAGATGTCGCATCCACGCAGGCACCCATCTCGTCAAAAAAAAGCGGCTTCACCTAATATAGGCAAGCCGCTTGATTTATTGGTGGAGCATAGCGGGATCGAACCGCTGACCTCATGACTGCCAGTCATGCGCTCTCCCAGCTGAGCTAATGCCCCAAAGCTGAGATCAATATGTTTAGCCAGTTTCTTAGCTGCCCCTTTTTTGTCAAGCACAAAATACTCCCTGATCTTCGCTATGCCGCGTATTATCTTGATCTGCTGATGATTACAATTGATGAGAGTCAGTATCATGAGATCCTGTCACCAGCCCTCAAATGGTTGTCTCCGGAACATGCACATGATCATTCTTTGACGATTACTGCCATCTTTTGGGCCAGATGAAGCATAAGTGCAAGACCCAATTAGCATCGGTTTTCGGGTCTCTGCTCATTAGATACGGTCATGATACGGTCATGATACGGTCATAGAAATCACGATATCATGACCGTATCATGAGCGTATCTCAATAGGTAAGGCTGGGGTGTCCTCCCTCGGAGTTGTAAGCGCTATCCCAATTCATTGAAGCCAAGCCGGTCTTGATCATCGCTCAAGCTTGCAGCGGAGAAGAGGAGGATGGGCGCTTTCGACTTCGAGCAGCGGGATCTCACCCTTGGACTTCGTAGCGTAGCGGAGGAGTTCAAGCAGCGGGATCTCACCCTTGGACTTCGTAGCGTAGCGGAGGAGTTCAAGCAGCGGGATCTCACCCTTGGACTTCGTAGCGTAGCGGAGGAGTTCAATCAGCGAGCATGCCCTTTTTGTTCTCTGTTCACTGTTCACTCTTCACTCCCTCCATTCCCGCTGTTTGAAGTCAATGCCGCCCGCAGATTGAGGGCTACTCTGACCATATCTGTAAGTTCATAAATCATGGGCATGTATGAACATATCAAGCGGCATTAACTCCAAAGGTTGAAGCGGTGTTAACTCCAAAGGTGGGAGCTCAGGATTACAGCAGGTTCCCAAAAAAATTGGAGAGGTGCTGCTTGATCTCGATTGCGGATTGACAGTGGTTGATGGTATTGCGCAGTTCAGCCCCTCCGGGCAGGCCTTTGGTATAGTGACAGAGCTGCGAGCGCATTTCTCGCACTACCACATCCTCACGTTTGCTGTTTAGGGCATAATCCAGATGTTTCAGCGAAGTCGTGAGCAATTGATCTTTGGTAATGGGATGATAGTTCCAGGTATCCAGATATTCTTTGATCTGACGGAAGAGCCAGGGTTTGCCCAGAGCGCCGCGACCGATCATGATGCCATCGCAACGCGTATCTTCCAGCATCTTTTGGGCCGATTCAGGGCTGGTCACATCCCCATTACCGATCACCGGTACTGTTGCGGCTTGCTTGAGCGCTCCGATGTGGTCCCAATTGCTGAGCCCGGAGAACATCTGTTTGGTAGTTCTGGGATGCAGACAGAGCAGATCTGCTCCGGCATCCTGCATCCGAAGACCAAAATCCAAATAGTTCAGCGAGGCGGAATCCCAGCCACTGCGAAACTTGACCGAAAGCGGGATGTTCCCGGCTAGAGCGTCCTTCACTGCACGCACGATGGCTTCTGCCCGTGGAGGATCCTTCATCAAGGCAGATCCGGCTCCGCGCTTGATAACCTTCTTGACCGGACAGCCCATATTGATATCCACCCAATCCGGTTTCATCTCCAGCAGGAATTCCGCTGCTTTAGCCAGGACGGAGGGCTCGGAGCCAAAGAGTTGCACCACAAAAGGGCGTTCATAATCCGTAAAGCGCATAAATTCAATGGTTTTTTGGGAATCCCGGATGAGTCCGTCCGCGCTCACCATTTCGCTGACGAGATAGTCCACAGCCCAGTCCTTGCACAGAATGCGAAAGGCCTGATCGGTATATCCCGCCAATGGCGCGAGATACAGAGGAATATCAGGCAAAGTGATACCTACTCTTGATCAGAGGGATATCCACTTCGTCGATTTGCTCAGGACGCATGTTTTCCCGCGCGAAATCCAGATACAAGCCACTATCCATAAAGAAATCCACCAGATCCTTGTCCAGATGCCCCCCTTTGGCCATATTGGCCATGATGCCAAAGGCTTCGGACAGGGTTTTGGGCGTCTTGTAAGGCCGGTCTGCGGCGGTCAAAGCTTCAAAGATATCCACCACCGCAATCATCCGGGATTGCAGAGGTAATTGGGGAGCGTCCAGCCCCTTGGGATAACCGCTACCATTGAGGGCTTCGTGGTGGGTAGAGGCATAAAAGGCCACATTCTTATACTTCTTGGGAAAGCTGAGCTGAGACAGCATTTCCCAGGTGATGGACACGTGCGCGCGCATCACTTTGAGTTCTTCGCTATTCAAGGTTCCGCGCTGTATACTCAGGTTTTTTCTGTCCAGTTCATCCAGCAGGAAAAAGTGGCAACCCTCATATTCAAAGTCAATCCCGGCAAGGGCTTCCATGCGTTCGATCTTCTCTTTGGGCACAAATTCATCCCCCACGTTCAGGTTTTCGATAAAGCAACGGGCTTCTTCCAGAAAGCTATCGATCGTGGACGAATCGGCAGCGGAACTGATATGTTCGTGGATAAAGGCAGTTAGTTCTTCAGCGCTTAGTTGAGTTCTGAGATACTTGATCAGGAGCGCCAAGCGCGCGAAACGTTCCTGCACCACCTGGATGCCATCCATGATGCGCTCCAGCTTGCGGCTTTTGTCCATCACAAATTCCGGAGTGATGATCTTACCCATATCGTGCATCCATCCGGCCATGGAGATTTCCTTGAGCTCATTGGGGGTGAATCTGGTCTCGGCAAAGTGGCCTGACTCAGCGTTGTGAATCCGCTCTGCAAGCATCTCGGTCAGCTTGGCCACCCGCATGATGTGATCTGAGCTATATTTGCTTTTGCGCTCGATGGCCACGGCGATAGAACGAATGAATTCCATCAAAAGGTTTTCCAGGTTTTCGATCAGTTTCCGATTGGAGAGAGCGATGGCTGCTTGTGAGGCAAGGGATTGCAGCATGGTCACATGCTCTTCGGTAAAGGAAATGATCTGGCGATCTTCGTCCATGGCATTGATAAATTGCATCACTCCCAGGACTTCTTCTTCGTGGTTCATCAGGGGAATCGTGATCATGGATTTGCAGCGATATCCATAGGTCTTATCCGTATTAAGAGTGCCGGTAATATCGTAATCCTTGGTCTCATACACGTCATCAAAGGCCAGGGTCTCTTTGCGATGATAGACGGAGGTCACGATGTGCGAGAGCTTGGGGCTGCCATCCTCGTTGAATAGCTTTATCGCAGGCCAGCCCACGGGGCCACGAGAACCGCCATCACGCTTGTTCATCGAAGCATTATAGACCAGCTCAAATTCCAGAGCCTGCGCGTCATCGGATACCATATAGATGGTGGCCGCATCGGCATTGGTGAAGGAGATGCCTTCATCCAGGATGAGATCAAAGATCCTGTCCAGATCCGTCTCGCTGGAGAGGGATTTGCCGATCTTGGTGAGCTGATTGATGTGATTCAGTTGCTCTTCTGCCATTTGACTTAAGTTTGTCACCACCAGATTCAGGGTCTGGTTGATCTTCTGATTTTTACTAAAATTATAATCCATGATCACTCCTCAGATGCGTTTAAAGAGCATGAAGTGGGGGTCAAAGCCGCTGCGTCTTTGCTCTTCTTCAAACCAGGTTACGATGTGTTCATCCAGATTGGGATGCATCTGGATGGGATCATCTTGCAGGGACACATAGTGCGGGTTGTTCAAAAACTCCTCCACAATCCATGCCGCGTAGTCGCTATGATCGGTGGAAACCTGCACCGTAGCTTCCGGAATCAGAATCTCAGCAAGGGCATCCAGAAAATCCTGCTGGATCAAGCGCCGTCGATGATGCTTGCGCTTGGGCCAGGGATCCGGATGCTGGATAAAGACACCGCTGACACTTTGACTGCGAAACAGGTCTTTGATCCCCACATCCACAAACTTCCGCACCAGGCGGACATTGGGGTTTTGCTCCACCGACAGCTTCTTTAAGCAGTTGCGGATACGCTTTTCGCTCATTTCCAGACCGATGAAGTTCCAATTCAGATGGCTTTTGGGATAGCGGGAGATAAATTCTCCTTTACCCGACCCAATCTCCACATACAAGGGCTTTGGCTCATCAAAGATATCGTTCAGCACACTATCCGCGGCAGGCTCGAGAACAAAGAAATCCCGGTCTTCAATCATCTTCGGTGCTATCCTCTTTCTTCAAGCGTTTTACTTCCAACTGCAGAATGATCAGATCCGCCATGGACATGCTGAAGGCGATAAATACATAGATGATCAGGCAATTGATAAACACTGCATTCCAAAATCCCGCCGGGAGTTCAGCTCCCATCAGGCTTTGGATCGCGCCCAGATATCCGCTGAGGATAAAGGCGCCACCTGCTCCCATCAATAGGGTGCGCAGGCGAAACAGCGCTTTGGAATAAAACACATACCTCACCAGCGCCAGGCTGAGCAAGGAATAAGCCAGATTGGGCATCACCAAAGCGAAGATGCTGATCCCCAAAGGGACAATCGTGTATAACACAAAGGCCAGCAGGATGGGCAATCCGAGGGTGACATACCACAGCAAAGAACCCCGGATATACTTGTAAAACAGAGCGATTACTCCGGTGAGCCCTGCGGCAAAAATGGCAAATTCATATAGATAAAAGCCCGCAACCCCCCGGGGAATACCGGAAAACATCACGGCAATCCAGGAAGCCAGCAAGGGCAGCAGTATGATCAGAATATGTTCAATCCTAAATCGTTCCATAATCTCCTCATGAGATAAAGTAAGTATGGGCTAAACCAAAGCCAAAAACAAGGTGAATCACACTTTTTCATTGACGGCATAGTCCCCGCTCCAAACTTATCGCACGGCATCAACTGTCAATAATTTTAACGCACTAGTGGAGAAAACAATGCTGAGCTTAGTAAAAAACCTGCGCCAGAAGCTGTCCAAGACCAAGAGCAGTTTTATCGATAAAATCGATGAATCTGTGCAAGCTCATGGTGTAATAGATGACGAAATGTTCGATGAGATCGAAGAAATACTGATCAAAAACGACACCGGCACGGATATGGCAGAGCTAATCGTGGAACGCCTCAAACACGAACTCAAGGTGGACCGGATCAAGAACCCGGCAATTGTCAGAATCTATCTGGCCGACGTGATGCAAGATATCCTCTTCAAAGACGTTCCTGACGATGAGGATTTCTTTGAGATTCCGGAGCTCAAGCCCTTTGTGATCGCCTTTGTGGGCGTAAATGGTACCGGAAAAACCACCAGCATCGGCAAATTGGCCAATCGCTTTGCGCGAGATGGCAAGAAAGTCCTGATCGTAGCCGGAGATACCTTCAGAGCTGCTGCCATCGATCAGATCGCGATCTGGGCGGAGCGAGCCGGAGTGGACATCCTGCGCACAGAGCCGGAACGTGACCCGGCGTCCGTTATCTACGATGGAGTGGCTAAAGCCGTAGCCAAAGGTTATGACGTGGTACTCATCGATACCGCCGGACGTCAGCATACTAAAGAACGCCTGATGAAAGAGCTGCAAAAGATTGACCGCAGTATCAAAAAAGCCTGTCCGGAAGCCCCGCATGAGACAATCCTCGTGGTAGATAGCACCACCGGTCAAAACGCCATCTCTCAGGCCCAGCACTTCAACGAAGCCATCAAGCTCACCGGCCTGGCTCTCACGAAGTTCGACGGCACGGCCAAGGGCGGCATCATCTTTAATATCAAACATAATCTATCCATCCCGGTGAAGCTCTTGGGCGTAGGCGAAGGCATCGAGGACATCGAAAACTTCCATACCGTGAGATTTGTGAAAGCCTTCTTTGATCGGGACGACAGCGCGGAATAATGGATCTGTCCAGGGCGCAAGAGCTTGCTCAGCAGTTACTTGAACTGCTGCAAAGTGAGCGCAGTGAAAAACTGCGCTTGATCCGACAGCGGCAAATCCTGGAACAGATATACAAAGAGCTGACTGCCGATGCCACAGCCAGCTTCAATGGGCTTTTTGCCAGGATGCAGTACTTTCATGATACTCAAGGTATCCCGGAAGCCCTTGTGCAGCAGCTTAACAGCTTACGCATCCTCTGCAACAAAGTTGCCCATGATGAAGTGCGGGAAATCACAAGCGGAGCAAGCCTTTCTGGAGCTTTGTGCATTTTTGAGCTTCTGACCCGACTGCATCCACAATTGGAATGTCCTGAGCTGTGTCTTGTTTTGGAATCTGCGATGCCCTTTGCCCGACGCCAAGCGGCGAAGAAAGCCAGCTTTCTCTGCACTTTGCTGGAGTGGAAACTTCAGGAACAAGGCGGGCATATCCGGGCTTTGGAGCTCACCGTGCGGAGTGAAGAAGGGCAGGAACTGCGAGTTATCTTGCGGGATGACAGCAAGATACCAAACAAGGCAAAATACACTCAGCTCTATCCCGGACTGTGGAAATATGCCATGCTTAACTGCCTGAACTTGAGTGAAGTGGCAGGAAAACAAGACCACTATATCGACAACCCCAATACCATCATCGTGCTGGAACCGGATTTCCTGGTGGACGCATCTGCCATATCCGAATGCCTGGATCACGACAAGATGCATCCCGAAATCTTCGTCTTATCCAGATTGCTAAATGAACGCAGCAGCGAGAAGATGCTTTTGGGACAGATGGTAAACAGCATGTTCGACGCTCTGATCCATGAGCCGGATCTGGAGTACAACGAGCTTTTCAAGCGCGCTTTGACGGCCAATCCCATCCCCCTGGTGGCCTTGGGTAGCGAGAGCAGCCTGGATATCTACAATAGGATTGAGCAGCAACATATAACCGGTCTCAGGCACTTCGCGCAGAAAATGAACGAGGTCGATTTGCTCCTGGAACCATCCTATCTTTGTCCAAAGTATGGCTTACAGGGACGGCTGGATCTCTTGCATCGCGATAATCGAAAGTTCAGCATCGTGGAGCTCAAAAGCGGTAAAGCTCACGCTCATGATGTGTGGCCCACGCAGACTTACCAGGTGGTGGCCTATAACATGATCATCCGTAATGCTTACGGAGCTGAAGCGCTGGGCTCGAGCTCCATCCTGTATTCCGCTGCATCGGAAAACAATCTGCGCAATGTGGCCAACATCCCCATCCAGGAACAAAGGCTGATCCATTGCCGCAATCGCATCGTCAGCATCATGCGTCTTTTAACCGAGGATCCGGCCAGATTCTTCGATTGGTTATCACGGCAAGGCTCCGAAGACTACAGCAGTTTCACAGCCGAACGCCTGGAGCGCTTCAAAGCCATGATAAGGAATATTGGTGACTATGAATACACCTGGTTTTTGGAGCAGGTCAAACGCGTCAGTCGGGAAATCTGGCAGGTAAAACTGGGTAGCAGTTCTACCAACAATGAGCATTTCTATGGTCACAATGCCCTTTGGCAGCTTTCCCCTGAGGAAAAAAGCGGTAAGATCATCTCAGGCTTGCGTTTCAGCGAGCATGATACCCGCGCTTTGAAGCTTTGTTTACCGCCTCAACAGGACATAACCGATTTCAGAGTGGGGGATATCGTCATCCTATATGATCAGAGCCGCCGCATTGACCATCAGGAAATCATCCGCGGGGTCATCGAAAGCATGGATCGAGAGCAGATCGAACTGCGCATCCGGGCAGGAATAAAAAACAATCGGAGCTTTGGCAAAGAGGCTAAATGGGCGATCGAGCATGACGTTTTAGAGTCCTTTCTCTATGCTCCCTATAGCTCGCTGTGTGGCTTTCTGGAAGCAGACAAAGACAAACGGGAGCTGCTGTTGGGATTGAAGGAGCCTTCGTTCTCCGAAGAGCCACGGGCTGGTGATGATCTGGAAGCGGTGCTGGATCGGATGCGTAAAGCCCAGGATCTGCACATCGTGCAGGGTCCTCCCGGAACGGGCAAGACTTCTGGTCTTTTGAGCCGCTATATCGATCGCTTTTACCACGAAAGCAACAAGCGGATGATCGTGCTCAGTTTCACCAATCGTGCCGTGGATGAGATCTGTCTATGCCTTACAAAGATGGATATCCCCTTTATCCGCACCGGTTCGTCACAGGTGATCGGAGACTCTCTGCTGGACAATCTGATCCAGGATAAACGATTCAAAGAGATCGAAGCCATCATCAAAGGCAACCGCATCTTCGTCTCCACCGTCCAGAGCGCGAATGCATATTTTCAAGACCTAAACGCCATCGTTGAGATCGATGAGATCATCGTCGATGAGGCCTCGCAGATCCTGGAATCTACTATTCTGGGCTTACTCAGCAAGGTGGATAAATGCGTCCTGATCGGTGATCAAAACCAGCTTCCGGCGATATCCACTCAGAGCCCATTACCCTATAGTTTTACTGACCCTCAGCTTGCGGGACTGAACTATGGATCAATCAATCAATCCCTGATGGAAAGGCTGTTCCGCACCTACGAAAAAGCCGGATGGCTGCTGCACATCGATATGCTCAAACAGCATTTTCGCATGCATGATGAGATTGCCGCTTTGGTCTCCCGCTACTATCATCACCGTCTTGTCTGCAGCACCGAAAGGCAGATGGCAGCCCTGGACAAAGGCAGGGAAGATCACCGCTTGAGAAGCAGATTAATCTGGATCGAGACCCCCTCAAGCGCGCAGGATTATTACGATCCTCTGCAAGTGGAGATCATCAAGCAGCTGGTTGCGGACTTCAGTCAAGCCGGTCTGATCGATGATCCCGGCAAGGATTTGGGGATCGTGGCTCCCTATCGGGCTATGATTCATGCCCTGAAAAGTGATCTGGATCAATTCACCATCGACACAGTAGAACGTTTTCAAGGCTCCGAGCGCAAGATCATTATCCTTACATTGCCACTGCGTAAAGCAAGCTCGCTGAGGCACTTGCAAGCACTGAGCGATGACGCAAGCGTTGATCGCAAGCTAAACGTGGCCATCAGCAGGGCAGTAGAACGCCTGATCGTAATCGGAAACAGTGCTTTATGCCGTCAGGCCAGGCACTATCATGAGCTTTGTAAACATATCCGCGAACGCGGAAAAATAATCGAATATCAAGAATTAGGAGTAAACCATGGCTAACCAAACACCCCAAAACCAATTGAACATTAAGATCGATGAGAAAGTAGGTGAAGGCACCTACGCAAACTTCTTCATGATCACCAATTCCCCCTCTGAATTTATCGTGGATTGTGGCAGGATCCTGCCCGGTCTGCCCGATGCCCGCATCTATACCAGAGTAGTGATGACTCCCTCGCATGCCAAGCAGTTGCTGCAACTCCTGGAAAAAAACGTGGCGAATTATGAAAAGCAATTTGGCGAGATCAAAGTCCACGGTCAGGGCGAAAACAAACCTGTGGGCTTCAAGACTACCTGAGCCTTCCAAAAAAAGGTCTTGACGGATAGTGGAGATTCAGACTTTTGGATCAAACACGATTATTTGATGTAAAAAATACGAAATAAGGGAGCATAAGCCAATGAAGAAGTTTTCCTGGCGCGGTCTTTCAATAATCATATTCATCTGTGTAACAGCCTTTTATCTGGCTCCTTTGGCGATCCCAAATTTGCCTGAGTGGTGGGCTCAACACAAGCTCAAACTCGGGCTCGATCTGAAGGGTGGCATGCAGATTTTGCTGGAAGTGGATACTTCCGCGCTTTCTGCTGCTGACGCACGTGGCGCGGTTGATCAGAACATCAAGATCATTCGCGAACGTATAGATCAATTTGGTGTAGCTGAGCCTTCCATCCAGAAACTGGGTGAAAACCGGATCATGGTACAGTTACCCGGAGTAAGCGATTTTCAAGCCGCAGAAAACCTGATCAAGCAAACCGCTATGTTGGAATTCAAAGTCGTCGCTCAGCCCGATGAGGCCAAGCGCGTTTTGGATACCATTGACGCAAACATCAACGCCAATCTCAGTTTCTTCCCTGCTCTGGCTGAGCTGGATAAACTGGACAAAGAAATCGTTGTCGATACTTTAAATGCCGATACTACTCCTGCCGGACAAGGCGTGTTCAGCAGTTTAATCCGTCCCGGAGAAATGGGATATGAAGTTTCCTGGGACAACGTTCGGCTGATCAACGAGCTTTTAGCAGATTCACTGTTCAAGCAAGCCGTTCCTGCCGGTTGGCAGCTGGCTTTGGAACGCTCCGAAACCGCTACCTCGCGTGAAGACCGCGCACTGCATGTGCTTTCTTCCGCAGTAGAGCTTTCTGGCGCGGATCTTTCACGGGCCAAGGTGGAGTATGGTTCTTCCACTTCCACCGATCCCCGCATCGCCAATAAGCCCTATATCTCGATCGAGATGAAGCGCGAGGGCGCACGCAAGTTTGAGCAAGTAACCAACGATAACGTGGGCAAACGCCTGGCCATTGTGCTGGATGACGTCGTCTATTCAGCTCCGAATATTCAGGAACGCATTGCCGGCGGCAGAGCGCAGATCACCGGACGTTTTACTTCTCAGGAAGCAAACGAACTGGCAATCGTGCTTAATACCGGAAACCTTATCGCTCCGATCTCCCCAGCCTCCACTTCCATCATCGGTGCCACCCTTGGCGCAGACAGTATCAAAAGCGGCTCGATGGCAGGTCTCATCGGCTTGATCGTAGTCATGTTCTTCATGCTCGTTTACTACAAAGTTGGTGGTTTCGTTACCGATTTTGCTCTGATCTTTAACGTGGGTTTTATTCTGGCTATGCTTACCGCTTTTGGCGCAACCCTCACTCTGCCCGGTATTGCCGGTATCATCCTCACCATCGGTATGGCTGTGGACGCCAATGTGCTCGTGTTTGAACGCATCCGTGAGGAACTGGATCAGGGCAAGACCCCGCGTTCAGCTTGTGATGCCGGATACAAGAGAGCCACCATCACCGTGTGGGATGCCAATATCACCACCTTGATCGCGGCCATCGTGCTCTATCAATTTGGCACCGGCCCCATCCGTGGCTTTGCCGTAACGCTTACCATTGGTATCATCGGATCGATGTTCTGCGCGCTCGTCTTCGTGCGCTCAATCTTCGATACCTTCATCATCACCGGTACCAAAAAGACCCTGAGCCTGTAAGGAGAGAACAATGAGATTAATGCAAAATACCAATATCAATTTCGTGGGAATGCGCAAGATAGCTTACGTGATTTCCGTGATTCTCATTCTCGCCGGCGTCGTGGGTCTCTTTGTCCGCGGATTGAACTGGAGTATTGACTTCACCAGCGGTGTGGCCGCCAAGGTGGACATGAAAGCTGCTGATAGTTCTGTACCTCCCATAATGATCGATGAACTGAGAACTGTGCTGAAAAACAACGGTTTCCCTGAAGCTGAAATCCAGCATGTAGGCCCGGTTGATGATGCCACATTCATGATTAAGATTAAGAGTGCTGAATCCAAAGCGGAAGTATCAGGCGACACCAAAAACGTGATCATCGATATCATCACTCAGAACTTCCCAAAACACGTGGAAGGCCGGGACGTGAATCGCGATGTGATTGAAGAAATCTATGAAGTGGGACCCAAAGTCGGTAGCGAACTTCGCACCAATTCCATGTTGGCAGTAGTTATCGCCCTGATCCTGATGATCGTCTACATCTGGTTCCGCTTTGAGCTCACTTTTGGCCTCATGGCTATTGCTGCTCTGGCGCATGACGTGATCATCATCGTGGGTATCTTTGCCCTCACCGGCAAGGAGATCACCATTCAGATCATTGCCGCTCTGCTCACCATCGTGGGTTATAGCATCAACGATACCATCGTGATCTTCGACCGCATCCGTGAAGACCTGAAACTGCGCAGGAAAGAACCCATTTCCCAGGTTATCAATGACTCGATCAATGAAACCCTTTCCCGCACAGTGATCACCTCAGGAACCACCTTCATTACAGCTCTTTCACTGTATCTCTTCGGTGGCACAGTGTTGAACGACTTCGCCTTTGCTATCTGTTTGGGTGTATTCTTCGGCACCTATTCCTCAATCTTCGTGGCCAGCAACCTGGTGATCGATATCACCAAAGCTACCCACAAAGAAAAGCAAGCGGTGCAACACCTTACCCGCAGGAAATAAGAACAAGGGAGAAATCCCAATACATATCAAAAAGCCCGGGAGCGATTCCGGGCTTTGATATTACATGATCTATCCGTCATGCAAACCTGATTTGAGGCTGGCTCTGGGCTAAAATCCATCATAGATGAGCAGTCCTTCCTGCATCAATGGCAGGCTGCTGATCACCCGTCCCTTGCTGACGAACCAGGCTCCCCCACAATATGGCGTAAGATCTTGGCGTTCAATATCTACTGAGTTGCAGACGATCACGTTGGTCTTGAGTTTGGCGTATTGCTCCAGGTAAATAGGAAACTCCTCACTATCCCAGTGCCGTTGAGTATTGATGGAATAGGGGAAGGCTCTGGCCATGGGATGCAGACATAGATCCACGCTTTGATCGGCCATAAACTGCACCAGGTCTTCATGAAACAGATCTCCACAGAGCAGCACCCCCAGCTTGCCAAAGCCGGATTGAGTGACCCCTGATACCTTGCCACAACCGTAGTAATCCGGTGCGCCAACGCGAGGCAACCAGCCATCGGTGTAGCGTCGATAATGCAATGCTGTCTCACCCCTCTGGTCAAAGATCAGATACGAATCCCAGATCTGATCCTCCGAAAGCTCCAAAAATCCAAGCCCGATCGCGATGCCATTTTGAGCGGCTCTTTCCTTGATGCATGAGATGGACAATGCGTCTATCTTCAAGCCCATCAGGCTATCAATCGAGATCACGCCACTGATATCCAGACCTCCCAAAGCTGCTTCGGGAAACACGATCATATCACACTTGGCTTCCGCAGCCTGATCTATGTAGCTGAACATGGTTTGGGTGGCAAGCTCCAGATCCACGATGATGGGAAAGGCGCAGGCAGCAATCTTCATTTGTGTTCATCCTTACTATTTTTCTCCCAAAGAGGCATCATCTACAGATTTGTCAAGCTACTTCTTGCAATGGATTTGATCAAGCCTTCAGCAATTGGTTTTGTTATCACTCATAGTCGTGCCAAGCTCTGGTTAGGCTCGATTTATCAGCTCTTCCGGCAACCTTACGAGCTTGCGATAAATGATATCGCACTTTCTGTAGGATACAACCCTGCAACTTGTACCATATTCAGTGGTTCAGACATCGTACACGCTCAGAGACTGAAGAGAATTCTAAGATGAGGTGACATTATTACGCAAGCTATGGAGACAAAACAAAAGCGGCTGAACGCCGCTTTCACAATACATGATAGTAGTCTTATTCTCCGGCTCGGCTCACCCCTGCAGCTTAGCGATGGTATCACTGCAAATAGCATCACTGCGAGCTTGCGAATCGCTTTCCACATAGACCCGGATAATGGGTTCGGTGCCGGATTTGCGAATGTGGATCCAGTGCTTGTCCCCCACGCCCTTGATGCCGTCCTGATCGTCTATCTCGTATCCCTTCAGGATCTCGGGCACTTTGGCCATGGCGCTGTCCATCCTGGCCGGTTCCAACTCAACTTTATCTTTGGCAAAATAGTATTTGGGAAGTTCCGCAACCAGTTCACTGATGCTTTTACCGCTTTCGGCCAAAAGACCCAGGATCAGAGCCATGCCGGCCGGAGCGTCACGCGTGTAATGCACTTCGGGACAGATGATTCCGCCATTTCCTTCACCCCCGATGGGTGAGCCAATGGCCTGCATCTTTTTGCCCACGTTGATCTCCCCCACCTTGGTGCGATGCACTTTCACGCCATATTTGGCCGCGATATCATCACTGAGCATGGATGTGGAAAGATTGACCACGATGTCACCCTTGTTTTTGGGCAGGACAAAGCATTGGCAGAGCACTACGCTGAGCTCTTCTCCGATGCAGTATCCTTGATCGGAAACGATGGAAAGCCTGTCCACATCGGGATCAGTGGCAAAACCCAGATCCGCTTTGTGTTCTCTGACAGCTTCTTCCAATTGCCTCAGATTCTGATTCAAAGGTTCAGCGGGATGGGCAAAGATACCGGTGGGAGCTTCATTGATGCTGATCACTTCGCAGCCCAGGGCTTCCAATAGCTTCGGTGAGATCGCTGCTCCGGCTCCATTGACCGAATCCAATACAACCCTGAATTTACGAGCTCTGATCTTGGCGAGATCCAGATAGGGAATATCCAGGATTTTATCGATATGACGACGGCTGGCCTCAGCATCACCGGTCAACTGACCTATCTCCTGCCAATCCACCCAATCGATCTCCGCATCCACTAATTGCAAGAAGCGAGCGGCCTTGTCAGCCGAAAGAAACATCCCGTCTTGATCCACAAATTTCATGGCGTTCCACTCCGGCGGATTGTGGGAAGCGGTGATCGAGATCCCGCCGATGGCATCGGAATCCTCCACTGCCAGCAGCACGGTGGGAGTGGAGACGATGCCCAGATCCACCACATCCAGTCCCACACTCAGCAAGGCTGACACGATGGTAGAAAGCATTGCCACGCCTGTGGTGCGGCTGTCTCTGCCCACGATGATCTTGCCTTTGCCATAGGCCTGCTTTTGGTGGATGCCAAAGCTGGCACTGTATTTTTGCACCACTTGGGGGTTCAGGCTTTCGCCATAGACGCCACGCACGCCGCTTACGCCGGCCATAAGTTTACTCATTTCATACTCCTTAAAGAAAAGGGATGCAAAGCTTTATACTCCGCATCCCTGATATTGTTTTGGGGACTAAGACCTTAAGTCAATCCCTGATTACATACCAAATTGAGCGCGGTTATCCACGATCTTGGCGTCTTTGCGCATTTGAGTGAACCAGCGGTTCCAGGCCGCATTTTCCATCTTATCACGGATCTCTTGCTGTTTAGCTTCATCCGCCATAAAGGCTTCCAGGTCAGGACGTTTGCGTTCGTTGGCCAGGATCACGAAGCTGCCTTGTTCAGAGTGAATCAAGCCGCTTACCTGACCGTCATTCAGCGCCAGTGCACCGTCAGCAAAGGCTTCTGAGATGCCGATGCCGGGCACGCTGTTACCGCGTTTGAAGTTGTTCACATCATAGACCTTCCAGCCTTCAGCTTCGGCTTTGGCAAAGAGTTCTTCCCCGCTATATTGAGCAAAGAAGGCTTCGGCATTGGGCTTGGTGAGTTCGATCTTCTTCTGTCTTTCCAGCTCGTATTTGATGCGCAGTTTTACCTTTTCAAAGTCTTCGTAATAGGTCTTTTTGTTTTCGGTCACTTGCGCGACGATATAGCGATTCTGTTGATCGCGGAAAAGCTCGGAAACGGCTTTGGCTTTGGCTTTCACCATCCAGGACAACATGGGACGGTTTTGCCCGATGCCGGGGATGTGTTGCGCGTCATGGGCAACCCAATCGGTATCCACGGGCTCGATTTCCAGCTCTTTACCGGCTTCATCAATGCCTTTTTTGCGCACCAGTTTCTGGGCATCAAGGGCTTTTTCCTCTATCATGCGTTTGGTAGCTTCGCTTGCTTCCACGCGGAAGAGGATGTGGCTGGCTTCGATCTGCGGTTCGTCACCGGCGCTGACAATGCGTTCACAAAGAATCACATGCCAACCAAAATTGGTTCTCACGGGCTCAGAGATTTCGCCTTCTTTGAGGGCAAAAGCGGCAGCTTCAAATTCAGGAACCATCTGGCCTTTGCCAAACACGCCCAGGGATCCGCCATTCTGACCGGAACCGGGATCATCGGAATACTCAACAGCCAGATCCTTGAAGCTCTCACCGGCCAGGGCACGGTTTCGAATCTCGACGGCAGCTCGTTTGACATCTTCAAAATCTTTGTCCGAAGGCTCTTCAGAGAAAGCAAGATACTTCGCGCGGGTGGCAGGACCTTTTTTGTATTTCTCTTCTTTATCCTTCTCATATTGCGCCTGGATATCAGCATCGCTGATCTCGACATTGGTGATATTGTTAAAATCGAAGAAGAGGATTTTACCATTCACGATGTCGTTGTTTTTCACATAGTCAGCTTTAAGACTGTCGATCGTGATGCCGGCATTGGCCATGATCTTTTCCTGCAATCTCTTGCGGGGCAGATAGCTGCGCACGTAGTCTTCCATCATGAGGAAGAACTCGGGATTGTTCTTCAAAGCAGCCAGATACAAGCTTTTGTCAAATCTGCCATTGACTTGCAGGGATTCATTTTGCATCAATTCCTGAGGCGGATTGTTCTGCATCTCGGTGAGGATATCGCTTTCCTTCACTTTGATCCTATGTTTCTTTATCTGTTTTGCCCAAAGGATCTCATCCACCAATTCCTGCCAGGCCTGGCCTTCCAGGGATCTGCGGGTGTTCTCGTCCATAGGCTGATTGGGATTCTGTTCATTAAACCGGGCATACATATCCTGAATCTTGCCCTGATACATTTCCAGGGTGATTTTGGTGCCATCCACCCTGCCGAGATAGGGTTTCGGAGTAAAAATCTCCACTATACCGATTGCTCCCATCCCCAGGATGAAGATTACGGCCACAAAATAAATGATGATCTTTTGTTTCTTTCTCAGGTCATCGAGCATTATATCCTCCACTTTGGATCAATATTTTGTTCTCAAGAGAGCCACTTTTCTAGCCTTGCGATTTTCTACAAGGTTTTTTTTTGGTATCGAGCATGACACCCCCGCATTAACTTGCAGTGCAGAGGCTTAGGTTGCAGGTTACAGGTTGCAGGTTGCAGGTGTTAAGATTCGACACGTCCCGTGACGAACCACTCAGACCTCAGACCTCACACCTCAAACCTCAAACCTCAAACCTCAAAAAAGACTCATCTGCTCATACTCATTCTGATTATCCAATTTACCCACTCCCAGCCCCAGCAGACGTACTTTACGGTTCGCGTCCCAATTTGAGATCAGGAGCTGTTCCGCGTAGCGGTAAAGGGTCTCGCGTTCATTGGTAAAATGGGGCATGGCGATACTGCGGGTATTGAGTTCGAAGTTATCGTATTTCACTTTGAGCACCAGATTCTGCCCTTGCAGTTTTTTCAGGCTCATGCGAGTGGCCAGTTTATCGCTCAATCTGCGCAGTTCTTGCAGTAGTTCATTGATATCGGCCAGATCCTCGTGAAAAGTGCTCTCGCAGGAGATGGACTTGGGCTCCCAATTCGTGTGCAGTTCCCGATTGTCGATCCCGCGCACTACGTTGAAATAAAAGAATCCCGCTTTGCCGAAATACTTGATCAGCTCTTTAAGGTCACGTTTATGGAGGTCTTCCCCATTGTGAATGCCCATCTTCTTCATGCGGGCAGCGGTCACTTTCCCGATCCCGTGAAATTTGCCGATGGGCAGGCTAAAGAGAACTCTCTGTGCGTCTTCCGGATTAATCACCGTGAGCCCGTCCGGTTTATTCATATCCGAGCCGATCTTGGCCAAAAACTTGTTGTAGGATACTCCCGCGGAACAGGTGAGCCGGGTGATCCGCAGCACTTCATCCTTGATGTGGCGGGCAATCTTGACCGGATCAGCTTCATTGATCTTGTTTTCGGTCACATCCAGATAGGCCTCATCAAGGCTCATGGGCTCCACCAGGTCTGTGATGGAGTAAAAGACCTCCCGAATCTGGCTGCTCACTTCTTTATACAGCCCAAAACCGCTGTGCACAAAGACGGCCTGCGGACAGAGCTTCCAGGCCTGATAAGAGCTCATCCCGCTATGAATGCCATATTTACGCGCTTCATAGGAGCAGGTGGAAACCACCCCCCGGCTATTGGGTGAGCCTCCCACGATCACGCATTTGCCCTTCAGCGAAGGATTCTCCCGAATCTCAATCGCGGCAAAATAAGCGTCCATATCGATGTGGATGATCTTTTTCATGGGCGCAAACTCTTTCAACCAAGCTGCCGGGTCAAGTACATTCTCTCACCCTAATCCATCCTTATTGAGATACGGTCATGATACGGTGATGATACGCTCATGGAAATCACCATATCATGACCGTATCATGAGCGTATCTCAGTAGGTGGTCATTGGGGTGGCTAGCTCCGCTTAGCCCCGCTTAGCCCTTTATGGGCGACAGATCATAGCGAGGGGTGTGAACCCATCGTTAGGCATTGCAAAGAAGTGATTTAGCCCCGGATGGGGCGACACAATGGATCACTCTGGTTTGGATACGGGAATTGCGTTTGGATAAGAGTATTTGTTTCACCCATATAGGGCTTATCCGGTGAGTGTACCGCATCACGAGGGGTTTCGCTCCGCTCCACACCCTCGCTATCTTATATCGCCCTCCGGGCTTCTTGAGTGCCGATGGGCATCAACGGAGGTTCTATGGACATGGCGATGCTAACTAAAATGCCGTCTTGATGGGATTGGGGATACAGATATCCTTCAAAAACAAGTTGGGAGTTGAAGAATCCTGCTTCCCGCTGCAAATCTGTTTGACATAAAATGTGCCTTGAAATAAGGTGATTGGATTATCATCGAAAGAGGACTCGTAATGTACAAAGAAGCTTATCATTTCAACGTGGAACGCTATATCGATCCACAGCGCTTTGAGCAGATAAAACGTTTCGCGGAGAACCTGCCCACTCCCACTTTGGTAATGGATCTGCAACTGATTGAACAGAAATACACGGAACTTACAGATAGTTTTCCGCAGGCCAAGATATATTACGCGGTAAAGGCAAACCCCATGGAGCAGATATTGGAATTGCTGCACAGCAGGGGCGCTTGCTTTGACATCGCTTCCCGTTATGAGCTGGATTTGATGCTGAGTTTGGGAGTTGACCCCTCTCGGCTCAGCTATGGCAATACGATCAAAAAGCGCGTGGATATAGAGTATTTCTACCAAAAAGGCGTTCGCCTCTTTGCCACCGATAGCGAGCATGATCTGCTCAGCATTGCCGCCGCAGCCCCGGAAGCAAAGGTTTTTTTCCGGATTCTCACGGAAGGCACCGGAGCAGACTGGCCCTTATCCAGGAAGTTTGGTTCGCACTCCGATCTCATCTACTATCTGATTCTGCAAGCGCGGGATCTGGGCCTCAATCCCTACGGTTTATCCTTTCATGTGGGCTCACAACAGCGTGACATCGGTCAATGGGATGACGCCATCGCGCGTTGCAAGTATCTCTTTGATGCCGTTGCTGAAGATGGCATCGAGCTCAAGATGATCAATCTGGGTGGCGGATTTCCGGCCAGCTATGTGGATCCCACCTTTTCCGTGAAAGAATACGCGGATGAGATCATGCGCTTCATCTTTGAAGACTTTGGAGATCACATCCCGGAGATCATTTTGGAACCGGGACGATCCCTGGTTGCCGATGCCGGATTGATCGTATCCGAAGTGGTAAATATCAGCCGCAAATCCAAAAACAACATGTATCAATGGGTGTTTTTGGATATCGGAAAGTTTGGTGGGCTTATCGAAACCATCGATGAATCTATCAAGTTTCCCATCTACTTTGAACGGGAAGGCATGGCTGATGAGATCATCCTGGCCGGCCCCACTTGCGATAGCATGGACATCCTCTATGAAAACTATAAGTACCACATGCCGGAAACCACGATGCCGGGCGATAAGGTCTATATCTTTACCACGGGAGCCTATACCAGAAGCTATTCTTCGATATGCTTCAATGGTTTCCCACCCTTGAATGCAGTTATATTTAAAGAAGATGAATAAGGTGGATGCGACATCCTGTCGCGTGTCAAACGTCTGGAAGACGTCTCTACCTTGTAAACGTCAGGATGACCTTTTACGCAATGGAAGTTCAAACATAAAGGAGTATAGCTATGCTGCACCTTCCAGTCAATCAAATGCATGAGTTTATGATCACCGTCTTCAGCCGGATCGGTGTGCCGGAAGACGAAGCCCGGATCTGTGCCGATGTATTGATCGCGAGTGATCTCAAAGGGATTGAGTCCCATGGGATCGGACGACTCAAGATGTATTACGATCGCATCAAACTGGGCATCCAAAAGCCTACTACGCGGATTGAAATCATTCGGGATCGCAAAGCCACAGCCGTGTGGGACGGCAACCATGGCATGGGACACGTGATAGCCCACAAAGCCATGCAGACTGCCATTGACAAAGCAAAAGATTTTGGCCTGGGCAGCGTGGCTGTGCGCAATTCCACCCACTATGGCATCTGCGGTTATTACGCGGAAATGGCTTCCAAACAGGATATGATCGGTCTCACTTTTACAAACGCGCGACCCTCCATCTGCCCCACCAATGGGGTTTCACCGCTTTTAGGCACCAATCCCATCTGTTTCGGAGCGCCCACCAATCTGCCCTATCCCTTTCTCTATGATGCTGCTACCTCGATTTCCCAACGCGGTAAGATCGAGCAATACGCTCGCGAAGAAAAGGACACGCCCTCAGAGTGGGCGATCAATCTCAAGGGCGAGCCTCAGACCGATACATCCAAGCTGCTGAAGGATCTGATCGATCAGACGGCATCGCTGTTACCCATCGGTGGCACGGATGAGATCAGCGGAAGCCACAAGGGTTACGGACTGGGCACGATGGTGGAAATCCTCTGCGCGGCCTTGCAACAGGGTTCATATCTGAATATGCTCCTGGGTCGCGATGCCGATGGCAAAGCTGCGCCCTACAATTTGGGACACTTTTTCATGGCCATCAATATCGACTTCTTCACCGAAATCGAAAGCTTCAAAGCCATCACCACGGACATCTGTACCCAACTGCAAAACTCCCAGCTATTTCCCGGCAAAGATCGCATCTATGTGGCTGGAGAAAAAGAATATGAGAACGAGCTCAGAGTACTCAGAGACGGGATTCCGATCATACCGAATCTGGCCAAAAACATCCGCGATATGCAGCAGGAGCTTGGCATCAACCTTATCGATTGTTAAGAAAAACTTGCATAGATTTGAATCACGCTTATTCTGTATGGCATAAAGCATACTGAAACGACACGATAAGGAGTGAACAATGAAAAAAACTATGCTTATTCTATCGATCCTGCTGATGGTAGCACTGCTCTCAGCGATTGAATTCGAGATTAGCGGTGAGAACCGCACCCGGGCCGCAATGGCCAATGATAGCGCTGAAAACGACGGTGGCTGGGTGGATAACCGGCTGAATCTGGGTTTTGACGCTTCTTTGCATCCTGATCTGGCTTTCCGCTTTGCCATCGAAGTCGGCAATACGGTTTGGGGAAATGGCGGTGGTGGAATCTCTACCGGAGAAAGCATCCACGTAACCGAAGCTTTTTTAAACTACAGACTGAATGCCCTTGATGCCAATATCAGCATCGGTCAGCTCTATTGGATGGATAAGATGGGATTGATTCTGGACGATTACTTCTCAGGCGTCTTGCTGCAAAAAGAAGATTTTGCGGGATTCAATACCGAGTTTGCCTGGATCAAAGCCATGGAAGGAAATCCCTATAATGATGATGATTACAACATCTTCATGGCTCACGCCAATATGGCTGACGTCGCTCCGGCAGGGCTCTATGCCTTCTTTGGCAACATCACTAACGCGGATTTCAGCAACCTTACCCTGTATCCCTACATCAGCCTGGAAATGGATATGATCAATCTTGATCTGGCCGCATTCATGGATATGCAGATGGTAAATGATGACACCGAAATGGGCTTTGGCGGCGCTGTCAAAGGCACCGTGAATCTGGATGTCATTGAATTGGGAGCAGACTTGCTGATGGCCACCGAAAACGGCCTTACCACGATTAGCCCCTGGTATCAGAATGGACTTTACATCTATGGTATCGGCAAGCATCATGACGGCACAAACCTCTATTGGAATACCCCTTACGAAGGCAATAGCGACACCTTTTTCAGCGCTGTAGGCAGAGCCAAAGCTCCGATCTCGGACAAGATGAAAGCCTTTGCCGCAGCAGGTATGTTGAGCGATATCGGCATCGAACTTAACGCCGGAATCGAATATGAGATCATTCCCGATCTCTTCCACATGGCTGCTTACGGTGCCTTTGGCATCCACGACAACGAGACCAATAACTACCTCTTTGGTACCAGCCTCAAACTTGAATTCTAATCACTGATAAGACCAATCACTATTCAAAGGCACGTGCAAACGTGCCTTTTCTCTTTTCCCCGTGCGCAGCACCCATTTCGCTACGCAGTCGCCCATCTCGTTGCGCAGCAACCCATCTCGTGCCACAGGCACCCATTTCGTTGCGCAGCGACCCATTTCCTGCTTGACACAAAACGCGCTTCAGAATGTTTTAGATTGAACAAGGGAGAAACGTCGGATGCAGATATTCAAAGACTTACTAAACAAGTACAAGGTGAAGATTAACAGTGGCTTAGCCCTCAAGGCTATCCTGGGTAGCATCGTGCTTTTCGTCTGCGGCCTGCATCTTTACTATCTGCTCTGGCAGGCTCTGACCGCCTATGCTCCGGCCTTGATCTATGCCAATGTTGCCATTCGTGCCGCTCTCTCCCTCAGTATTATCTTTGTGCTCTGGCAAGCCTATCGCAATTTCTGGGATCATTTGGCTGTTGCCCGCTATCTGGATGCCCGGCATGGCGCGAATGACGATCTTTATCAAAACAGTCTGGAGCTATACCAGCGGGATGGAGAGACTCCAGTTTCATTGGCTTTACTCGACGCGGCACAGCTGCGCATAACGCAGACGCAGTACACCGTGCCCAAGAGCATCAGTTCGCATCAGGCCTTCCTCATGGCTTTTGTCACTCTGGGCATCTTTGCCTATTGGGCTTTCAGCTGGGCGGATTTCAGCCTGGCTTTCTCCCAGTTTTACACCAATCAAGCTCCGGAAATCATCTATAAAACTGAGATCAGTCTCAGCCCTGGAAACATCACCATCGGGAAAAATCAGCAACTCCTGATCCGTGTCACAGAGCCGGATCCACGGCTGAACCACCGACTATTTTATCGCTTTGCCGAATCCTGGCGCGAACTGGGGCTCAGCCAGAACAGCTATCTCTTCAATCGCCTGGAAAACAGCATTGAATACTACGTGCAAAACGAAGTTGCCAAAAGCCCGGTATATACGATCACGGTGCTGGATGAACCCATCGTCCGCAAATGGCAAGTCAGCTACAGCTATCCTGCTTACACTGGCCTTCCTGCCTATACAGACAGCCTCAGCTACGGCAACATCGAAGCCTATCTGAATACAATGGTCACTCTGGGGATCCAGAGCAATATTGCCGTCAAGCGTGCCACCATGATCTTTGAGGATGCTTCCCGCAAAGAGCTTACCCGCGCTTCGGATACGCAGTTCGTAAGCCAATTTCGGGTGGAGCAAAACCGCAGCTGGTATCTGGAAATGGAGGATGCCTTGGGGCGCACTTCACGACCGGAGGAAAAACACATCCGGGTTCTACCGGACAATCCGCCCCAAATACGCATTATCTTTCCCGGTCAAGACGTGAATCTCAATCAAGACCTGATGCTGCCGCTGATCATCAGTGCCGACGACGATTTTGGCCTGGCCAACAGCAGTTTGAACTACCAGATCAACAATGATCCCCCACGCATGATCAACATCCAAAGCGTAATCCGCAGCAAGCTATATAATACCGACTACCTGTGGGACATGAAGTCTCTGGATCTCTTCCCCGGAGATGTGGTGACATATTGGGCAGAGATTTACGACAACGCTCCCACTCCGCAAAAGGCCACCAGCAGCAGATTCCGGGCTCGCTTCCCCTCCATCGAAGAGATCTATGCCGAAATCGAGCAAAGAGAACAGGAAAAGAAGGATGAGCTCTCCAGCAGCCTGGATGAGAGCAAGAAACTGCAAGAGCAATTTGAACAAAAACGCCGGGAAATGCTGAAGAATCCTGAGCTCAAGTGGGAAGATAAGCAAGAACTGACCAACATCCTGGAAAAGCAGGAACAGCTCTCGCAGCAGGTGGAGAACATCGCTGAAAACTATCAGGATCTGATCAACAAGATGCAGGCAAACAGCACTCTTTCGCAAGACACTCTGGAAAAGATGATGAAAATCCAGGAACTGATGCAGGAGATCGCCACGGACGAATTGATGCAGGCCATGCGCAAGATGGAAGAAGCCATGCAAAACGTGAGCGCGGAAGCCCTGAAGAAGGCGATGGAGGACTTCAAGTTTTCCATGGAGGATTTTGCCAAGAAGATCGAGCAGACTCTGGCTCTGCTGGAAAGCATCAAAAACGAGCAGGCCGTGCAAAAAGCGCTGCAAATCTCCGAAGAGATGGAGAAGATGCAAAAAGCGCTGCATGATAAAACCATGGATGGCTCGCAAGACACGCAGAAGCTTGCTCAAGACCAAAGGCAGATTCAAGATAAGTATGACACCCTGGAGCAAGAACTTAGCAAGCTCAAGGACATGCTGGCCAAAGACCCTGATGCTTCCAAACAGCTGGATGATCTGATGAAGGAAATGCAGCAAAGCAAAGCCAAACAGGATATGCAAAAAAGCGAACAGTCACTGCAAAAGAATCAACGCTCGCAATCCCAGGAAGCCCAGGCCGACGCGATGGAAAAGATGCGGAAGTTTTCGCTGCGCCTTGCTCAGATGAAGGAATCCATGAGTTCGGGTTCGCAGGCAGCCATCACTCAGGCCATCGAGCTGGCCATTCGGGAAATGCTGATCTTTTCCAAGCAGCACGAAGCCACCAAAGCGCGCTATGAAACCAACCCCTATCCCATTGTCCCGGAACTGATTGCCACTTATGAAGGCTTGCAGATATCGCTCAATAAGCTCTTCAGTCAACCGCAGGTGAGCATGGTGTTGCCTCCGAAGTTTTATATCGATCTTACCGATACGAACAAGGGTTATCGGGATATATTCGGCATCCTGGGGCAAAGCTACACTCCCAGCATCGCCAAACAGCTTGACGCAATCCAGAAAGGCTTGAACCTGATGGCCTATGATCTGATGCTGGCTTTGCAAAACTCCTCCTCCGGGGGTGGAGGCGGTGGCATGCAATCCATAATGCAGATGCTGGAGCAAATGGGACAGGAACAGATGGCCATGAATATGCTTACTGAGCAATTGATGATGCAGATGCAAGCTCAGGGCGGGCGCATGGATAGCTCCATGCGCGAGCAAATGGGCAAGTTGGCCTCGGATCAGGAACGTCTGGCCGAAAACCTCAAACGCGCCTTACAAAAGGACCCGGAAGCGCAAAGACAGGGTAATGCCATCAAGCAGATCATCGATGAAGCTGAAGCCGTGGCCCGGCAATTGCGCAACAATCAGTTTAATCAGGAACTAATGAAACGGCAGGAAAACATCCTCAGCCGACTGCTGGATGCCCAACGCTCGATCAATAAACGCGATACCAGCGAACGCCGGAAGGCAGAACAAGCAACGGGCTTGCCGATGTCCCCTTCGGGCACCGGTATAGACTATGAGACTCTCAGACGGGCCACTCTGCTGGAAGAAGGTTTCCGCAGCTATCCCCGAGAATATCAACAACTTATCATGGAATATCTGAAGCTCTTGCAAGAGGGGGCCGGGCAATGAAGCACAGCATACTGATCATCATCCTTACGCTCCTGTGCGTGATGCTGCACGCGCAATATGACGAAAAGCAGATCTTGATTCAACAGGCAAACCAGAGATTGGCGCAAAGGCAATATGCTGAGGCAGAAGGCATCTTTTTACAAATCCTGGAGAAATTCCCCAATGACCTCAGCAGCATTTTGCAACTGATGAACATCTATCTGAGCCTGAACCAGGGCGATAAAGCCGAAACCCTGCTCAGCCGCTATCAGCGCGCGCTACCCCAGAGCACTTACAGCGAGCAACGCATCCAGATGCTGCTCATGCAAGGCAAATTGAATGAAGCCAAAGCGGAGATTGAGGCCTATCTGGCTCTGCACGGTGAAGACATCAATAAATACCGCATGATCGCGTCCTATTATGAGCGCCGCAACTTTCATGACGCGGCCATCGAGATCTATGAACGCGCTCGCAGAGTATCCGGCAAGGATATTTACAGCCTGGAGATCGCCAATGCCGCCATGCAGGCTCAGCGTCCGCAAAGAGCTTTGCAGGAATACCTGAGCCATATGGCCACTGCCACGAACATCAATCACTATATCAAAAACCAGATCAAAAGCATCGTGACCGCAGACAGTTCACTGGTCTCAGTTGTGAAGGATTTTGCCACCGGGCAGGATTCCGCCATCATCAAAGAGCTCTATGCCTACGCATTGGTGAGCATTCGGGACTATCCCCGGGCTTTGGAAATCTACAAAGATCTGCCGGAGACCTATCTCCGGGATTTTGCGCTGGAACAGCTGCGTCTCAAGAATTACGAGGTAGCCCTTCCTGCCTACAGGCATTTGGCCGGAAGCAACAATCAGCCCTTCCAAAAGCAGGGATTCCAACTGGAAGTGGCCAGAATCCTCTATGCTCAGGCTGAGTATGATTCCAGCTCCGCTGTGCTAAGAGAAATCATCGCCGATCCCTTCTGGAACCAAAATCCGGGCAATCAGCGCAATCCACTATATGTATCCATCCGCAGATTGATCGCTCAAAATGCCATGGCCAGAGGCGAAGACATCGAAACTGTGAAAGCCCTCACCGAAGAAGCCAAAAACTTTGCCAATCAAGCTCAGACTCGTCAGGAACTGGAGCTTGAGCTGGCCAGGCTGGCCATTCTGAGCGGGAATTTCGCCAGTGCCGAGAGCAGGCTGAGTAATGTGAATCTGGCTCCGGTGCTGCCCCAAAGGGATTACTTGCTCTTCCTATCTGCTTTTCTGCAAAACAATGCGGCCCATGCCGACTCCCTGATGAATGAATATATGCTGAAGCATCCCGGAGATGATTACGCGAACGACATCATCTATCTGAACATGCTCAGCATCAATATGCAGCCACCGCAGCAAAAACGCTTCGCTGATGGTATCGCCCTATTACAGCAAATGAAACCGGCAGGGGTGGACAGCCTCTATAGTATCTATACCGAAAACCGGGACGAAGAGCTGTTGCTTTTGGCCGTGGAGTGGGCTATCGGAATGAGCATGATCGACAAGGCTGAAGCCATGCTGCAAAACGAATTCGATGACCCTCTGGCAGCGGAATATGCTGCCTATCTGCGTTTGGCATTATCCGGCACACCGGAAGAAGAGCTGGCCCTGGCCAAAGACTTTTTGAAGAGTAAACCAAACAGCATCTTCTCCCCCGGTTTTCGCCAGGTGATTTCCCGCGTGGCAAACTCACGAATAAGTTTATAAATGATAGATGGAGAACCCATGAAGATCCGCAAATCCTACACCTTTGATGACGTCCTGCTCATCCCGCAACACTCCCTGGTGCTGCCTTCCACAGTTGATCTCAGCACCAATATCACCAAAACCATCCGTCTCAAGATTCCCATGCTCTCTGCCGCCATGGACACCGTTACAGAAGCTGAAACAGCGATCGCCATCGCCCGTGAGGGCGGCTTGGGCATCATCCACAAAAACATGAGCATCGAGGATCAGTCAAATCAGATCCACCGGGTCAAGCGGGCTGAAAGCGGCGTGGTGACCCATCCCTATACCCTGGCTCCGGATACCGATCTGGCCACTGTAATCAGGCTCAAAGAGCAGTACCGCGTTGGAGGATTCCCTGTGGTCGATAACGGTAAACTGGTAGGAATCCTCACCAATCGGGACATCCGCTTTGAGACAAATCTCAGCCGCAAGGTCAAGGATCTGATGACCCCCAAGTCCAGACTGATCGTAGCTCCCGAAACAGTATCATGGGAAGAAGCCATCGCCATCCTGCAAAAGAACCGCATCGAGAAACTGCTGTTGACAGATGATCAGGGTAATCTGAAAGGGATGATAACTGTGCGGGACATCCTCAAGCGCGAAAACCACCCCCATGCCGTGCAGGATGTGAACAACCGCCTACTGGTAGGTGCTGCCATCGGAGTCACCGGTGATTTCTTTGAAAGGGCTCAAGCCTTGGTGGAAGCAGGGGTTGATCTCCTGGTGATAGATACCGCGCATGGCCATCATATCCACATCCAACACGCGCTGCAAAAGGTGAAAGCGGCTTTAAACATCGAAGTCCTGGCTGGCAATGTGGCCACTGCCAAAGCCTGTCGCTATCTCATTGACAATGGTGCTGACGCAGTAAAAGTGGGGATTGGCCCAGGCTCGATCTGCACCACCAGGGTGGTTGCCGGAATCGGAGTTCCCCAACTCTCTGCCATCATGGACTGTGCCGAAGAGGCTGATAAAGCTGGAATCTCTGTGGTAGCCGATGGTGGCATCAAGTTTTCCGGTGATATCGTGAAAGCCCTGGCCGGTGGTGCCGGAGCAGTGATGATCGGTTCACTCTTTGCCGGTTGTGACGAAAGCCCGGGAGAATCCATCATCTACAATGGTCGCAGATTCAAGAGTTACCGTGGCATGGGCTCGATCGGGGCCATGCAGCGCGGTAGCAAAGACCGCTATTTCCAAAGCTCATCCGAAGCCAACAAGCTGGTAGCGGAAGGTATCGAAGGCATGGTTCCATACAAAGGTCCCTTGAAAGACTATATCTATCAGCTCATCGGTGGCCTGCGCAGTGGCATGGGCTACATCGGCGCAGCAGACCTTCATGCTCTGAGAAGCAGTGCCGAGTTTGTGGAAATCACTCCTGCCGGACTGAAGGAATCCCATCCCCACGATGTGCGCATTACCAAAGAAACTCCAAACTATCAAAGCGGAGATTGATCCCGCGCAAAAAGCTCTGCTGAGCAGCTTTCTCTACCATCTGAAAGTTGAGCGGGGCATGGCAGCAAACAGCATAGAGGCCTACGAGCGTGATCTGAAGGATTTCTTTGCCTATTATCAGGGCATTAAACCGGAGCAGGTCTCATCTAATGACGTGCTGAATTACCTCTGCATCCTGCAAGAGCTGGGTCTGGAAAACAGCTCCATTGCCCGCAAACGCGTGGCGATCAAACAGTTCTTCGGCTATCTGAATGAGAATGATCTTCCTGTATTGGTGGATTTTGACCTCGTGCCGCAAATCAAGATCGGTCAACATCTTCCGGATACCTTGAGCGTGGAAGACATGAAGCTCTTGCTGGATAGCCTGCCCATGCGTGATAGCCTGGACTTTCGCAACAAAGTGATGATGGAACTGCTTTATGCCAGCGGGATGCGGATCTCGGAACTGCTGGGGCTCACCATCCACGACCTCGTGCCTGCTCAACACATGATCCTGGTGCGCGGTAAAGGCAGCAAACAGCGCTATGTGCCATACCTGAACTCCCTGGATCCGCTGCTGGAGCAATATCTGGGCATCCACCGACCCATTCTTCTAAAACTCCAGCAAAATGACATCCTATTCCTCAACCGCTTCGGTAAGAAGCTATCCCGCATGGGCTTCTGGAAGATTCTGCAAAAAGCCTGCCTGGAAGCAGGGATCAAGCACGATGTCAGCCCTCATACTTTTCGGCATTCTTTTGCCACCCACCTTTTGGAAGCAGGAGTGAACCTGCGCATTGTGCAAGCGCTTTTAGGACACTCCAGCATCAATACCACCCAGATTTATACTCACGTGGATACCCGCTGGTTGATCGAAACCCATCGCCAGTATCATCCGCGCGCGCATTCAAAGCCATGATTTATGATAAGGAGTTCATATATGAAGAAGCTAACCATCATCTCTCTCATCCTCATGCTGCTGCTCTTATCTGCTTGCGGCAAAGCAAAGAAGGAAAACCACCAAGTGTCAATCACTCTGGATTGGACGCCAAACACCAACCACACCGGACTATATGTAGCACAGGAGCTTGGCTATTTCACCGATGAAGGCCTGGATGTGCAGATCCTGCAACCGGGACAGAACATCACGGATCAGATCGTGGCCACCGGCAAAAGCCACTTCGGGATCAGCTATCAGGAAAACGTGATCCGTGCCCGCAGTGAAGGCATTCCTTTGGTCTCTGTAGCAGCGGTGATTCAACACAACACTTCCGGCTTTGCCTCGCTGAAATCGGCTAACATCAAAAGCCCCAAGGACTTCGAAGGCAAGCGCTACGGCAGCTGGGACAGCCCCTCTGAGATCGCTATCCTGAAGAACGTGATGGAAGGCCATCAGGCGGATTTTGGCAAAGTCAAGATCATCTCCGGCATCTATGATTTCTTTTCCACCATTGGTAAAGACGCGGATTTTGAATGGATCTATTACGGCTGGGATGGCGTGGTGGCAGAGCAGCGTGGGATTGAAATCGACTATCTGCCCTTGCGTGAGCTCAACCCCATCTTTGACTATTATACTCCCGTGATCATCAGCAGTGAAGACTTCCTGGCCGATAATCCCGAGATTGCCAAAAAGTTCATGCGCGCGGTGAAAAAGGGCTATGATTTCGCTATTGCCGAACCGGAGAAAGCTGCCGACATCCTGATCAAGAACATGCCGGAACTGGATTATGAACAGGTAAAGCTCAGCGCGCAGTATCTGGCCAAGGAATATCAAGCCGATGCTGCTTACTGGGGTATGCAAAAAAGTGAAGTCTGGTTTGGCTTTGCCAATTGGATGAGTGATGAAGGCCTGATCGACCGTCCTATTGATGTAGAAAAAGCCTTCAGTAACAGCTATTTGGAAGATTAATGTCGCTGCTCACTGCCCGCGATATCCATAAATCTTTCCTCTTCAAAGGTGAGCTGAGTAAGGTCTTGCGCGGCATCAATCTGGAGCTGAAAAAAGACGATTTTATCAGCATCGTAGGCAGCAGTGGCTGTGGGAAGTCCACTCTTTTGGAACTGCTATCAGGGATATCCCTCCCTGATAGCGGTGACATCCTCTATGACGATCAGGTGATCACTGGTCAAACCGGCATCCTGGGCTATATGCCCCAAGAAGACCTCCTCTTTCCCTGGCTCAAAACCATCGACAATATCCTGCTCCCCATCCGCGTTCAAGGCAAGGACATCCGCGTTCATCGCCAAAAGGTGCTTGAGCTACTCCCCATCTTTGGCCTGGAAGCTTTCGCGGATTATCTGCCCTGGCAACTATCCGGAGGGCTGAGACAAAGAGTAGCCCTGGCCCGAACCTACATGACTGGAAGCAAAGTATTGCTGCTGGATGAACCCCTGGCCAATCTGGATGCCATCACCAGAAACACTCTGCAGGATTGGCTGGCAGACATCGTGCGCAAACTAGGCCTGGCAGTGATCCTGGTCACGCACGACATCGATGAAGCGATCAAACTCTCCACGCGCATCGAAGTAATGAAAGAAGGAGTGTTCTTAGCTGATTTTGCTGTGCCTGATCACATCGACGAACACGAGCAAAAGCTCCTCAAAGAAAGCATCCGGGCTCTGATCTGATCCTCTGGGACAGGGTGTAATAGTACACTTTGTAAATGTGGAAACGTCATCCTGACCTTTGAAAGTATCAGCGTCTTCCAGACGCTTGTATGCTTCAGGATGAAGCATCTACAATCCCAATCCTCGCTGTTTGAAGTCATTGCCGCCCGAAGATTGAGGGCTTTACAGAACAGAGCGATTGCTTCATAATTCATCGGCTTGCCTAAAGATATCATGCGGCAATAACTCCAAAAGAGGCAAGCGGCAATATTTGCCTGGCAAGTGGAACATATATTGCGTCACAATAAAACAAACACTCTACAATTCATAATGTGAAATGGAGGAACCATGATTAATAGAGCCACGTTCGTGTTCGCTTTACTTGTTTTGTGCCTTATGACCTTTTCGGTCCTAAGCGCTACCGATCCTGTTACCAACAGAGGTTACTTTGGCGGAGAACTCTCCACTTATGCCAGTGGCGATACCATCATGTATGTATATTACGATACTCAAACCGCAGACCCGAATCAGAGGCAGTATGTAAAGTTTGTGATCAGCACCGATGGCGGAGCTAATTGGAGTGAATATCCGGTTGCAAACTACACTGTGCAGCGTGTGAGGCCAACCCTTACTGTAATGGATAACATTATCTATGTACATCTGGGATGTCTTTATCGGAGCCCCGATCTTGGACAAACCTGGATCATTGGTGATGAACCTCACTACTGGTGCTTTGAGAATTATATAGAGTCTACACCGTATGTGTTCGAGCACAATGGCGCGTTAGCAGGATTCAAGCTCAAGCAAGCCTATCCGGAATGGTATCAGTATGATTTCACCATTGAGGACAGCGAATACAATGTCTTAAAGCCATATTTCTACTATACAGACAATGATATGACCCCCAACGGTACTAATGCCTACTTTTACGGTTATGACAACATCAATGGAATTGTACGCACCAATGGTGATCTATTCATCAAGCAAGTCGGGGGCGGAGACAATAACGGATGGCCTCGCTTCAATGCTCCGGTGATAGTTGGAGGTCATGTCATATCTACTCCATCAAACTATCCTGTGGATCAGGTCTTTACGGCCGGCTTGATCGAAGATTACCCTGGATTTGCCATTCCCTCCGATAATCCTGCCAGAGAGTCAGGCATTCAAATCGGTAATGGCGATGGTGAGGATTTCATCTTCTTGATCGAGGTAGAAGGATCCAGCTACTCTGGGTGGCAGGGCGAACTCGGCACACCATATAGAGCTCAGGCAATCGTTTATGACGAATACCCACCGGTTGGAGACTCTCTTTTTGTCAACAGTTTTACCCTGAGGGATACTTTGTGGACAGCTCTCCCCGGTGGGCTATGCAACGATCGTGAGTTCTATGTGAATGGTGAACTATGGATCAAGGGGGTATTCAGTGGAAAACAAACCTGGACTTCTTCCGGCAAGCTCAAACTGATCGGGGACATCACACTTAGCAATACCGTCCCCGGCCAGGATCCAATCGACAACGACACTGACTTTGTGAGTATACTATCTGAGAAGAGCATAGAAATAAAGTATGGGTACAAAAACCCGGCGGACAGCGTCCGCATCCATCCGATGTGTGGCCCTGATAGTGAACCGCACTATATCTATGCCAATCTATATGCCATCGGGAACGGTTTGGGTAATAGCTTCAAGGATGGAGTGTTTACCTATGAATATCAGCATCCGCATCCTTCCACTCCAGCCATGAATGTAAACATACAATATCCGGATGGGACTCAGGAAATTGTGCATTTTGATTGGATCGATCTGCATCGAAGATACTATCCTCAAACTGCGGCTAACCCCTGGCCCAGTCCTGCTTTAGGCCAACAGCGGCTTGATCTGCCATGGTACAACCCACTCTGGCCAGAACCTAATCCTTACCTGGAACGCGGCACAATCAACTTATGGGGCAATATCTACCAAAGAAGACGTGGTTTTATGCATCGCTCATACAACGATGGCGAGTACCCCACCCACTCCGGTGTATGGGACCCAGAGACAGACAGATGTGGCTATCCCACCAATCCTGTGGCCATCCCCGATCCCGTTTTTGGTAACCAGTTGGGCTTGATGTCACGCAACTTTCCCGGAGCCGCCGGTAGTGGTACCGGTTATAAAAGAGCATTTTATCCTGATCTAAGAACCCATTTCTATCTGGAACCTGATAACTTCTATGCACGTGTAATGCAATATGGCATAAGCATTAATAAATTAAACGAAACATCCTACTCATTTGAGACTATTGGTAAAGCAGTATTCAATGAAGCCGTTCAAAGCAAAAGCATGGACGCGCGCAATGGTTACTATGTTTATGCTGCTAATGATGTTGTGCTCTATGATGATGGGGTAAACCCTGGTATTGATCTCAGTGCTTTAACCCGAGACCAGGGCCTGATCGTGAATGTGCAACTTAGCCCAGAGAATCATCCCGTGCTGCATCAATACCGCAAGCTGGATACCGGTGAGGGCTTCACCGTGATCACGGAGATCAATCCTGCTGATCCGCCTCAAATCGTGTCCTCATTTATCTATCCTTCTTACCCGCAAAGAATGCCGGAAGCCTTTTGCATCATGCCAAATGGCCGGCGCATCCTGGCCCGATATCAGGGGGGCATGCAAGTGCTCAACGAAATTCTGCCCGATGGCACGCTGCAGGAACTGGATAGCTGGTTCCTGGCCGCTGATGTGAGCCTGGTCAATAGCCGTTTGCACCTGAAACCCGCGAGCAATAGCACTCTGGATATCTTTCTCTGGTTAAACACCAGTGAGCTTGAGTTCGACGGTTGGGGTGACATCACTCACCTCAGAAAGCAGCTTCCGGTTTCAACCGAGGATCCGCTTACTCCTCCCATCACTACGGCACAGCTCACGGCCTATCCCAATCCCGCCCGGCATGCTCTTAGCATCGATATGAAGCTGCCTGCGCATCAGGAACATCAGATCGAGATATATAATATCAAGGGTCAGAAAGTTCGCGGATTCAAAGCCCCGGGCAGTAAATCCGCAGGTGACTTCAGCTATGAATGGGATCTCAAAGACGAAAAACAGAAGGCAGTATCCCGTGGCGTCTATATCCTGCGCCTAAAAGTGGATGGCAAAGAAAGCATCAGCCGAAGAATAACGGTACAATAGATTGACATGGGGCTGTTCCACCTCAGATGATCAGTGTGGAACAGCCCCGCCTTTTTTGTCCAACCCTGATACCGCCCTTATCTATATACGGTGATGATACGGTGATGATGTGGTGATTTTCATCACCATATCATCACCGTATCATGGCGATAACTAAGGAGCAAAGAATGGCCGGAGGGCAGAGGTCAAATGCAGCAGCAGATATATGCGGGAGAATAGCTTAGATAAAGTCCAGCTCTCGCGCTTTACCACAGACGAAGCTGCCCTGATCCAGGGAGTGGGGAAATCTTACCCGCAGGTAATGATCGCTGAGGATTTCGTTATCCGCTTCCGCTACACCGCAGAGCAACGCATTCATATTCAGCAGCTTATCCCGATAGGCCAGCTTTTTGTCTTCACTGAGTTTGCCCAGGATGCCGGCTCGCCTGGTCTTTTCCGTGTTTGGCACTTGATCCGGCATGCTGTCTGCCACAGTACCTTTTCTGCGTGAATAGGAGAACACATGCAGATAGGCGATGGGTAGTTCAGACAGGAAATGATAGGTCTCCAGGAAGTGTTCTTCCGTCTCGCCCGGAAAGCCTGTGATCAGATCAAAGCCGATGGCAGCATCGGGAAAGGCTTGCAGAATATCGTCAGTCAGCTTGCGGATTAGAGCAGTGTCATAACGCCGTCCCATGCGCTTGAGGATGGCGTCCGATCCGCTCTGCAAAGGGATGTGGAAGTGCGGACAGAGCTTGGGAATGTCCTTCAATCTGGCCAGCAGATCACCATAGAGCAATTGCGGCTCGATCGAGGATATGCGGAGCAGGCGTAAGGGTTGAATCTCGCTCATGGCACTTAGCACATCGGCCAGGTCTTTGCCCTCGTCACGATACAAGCCAAGGTTAACTCCTCCCAGCACGATCTCTTTGAAACCGGAATCCGCAAAGAGACGGGCTTGGGCCAGCACATCGGAAAAGCGGGCAGAGCGGCTGTGCCCACGGGCAAAAGGCACAGCGCAATAGGAGCAATAGAAATCACAGCCATCCTGAATCTTCTGAAAGGCTCGGGTATGTTCCAGCATATTCGTCACCGGCCGGTAAACAAATGCATCAGCCTTCATAATGTCCTGCCATAGATGCTCTTGTCCCTGCAAGATGGCGGCGATATCGAGTTTGTTTTGATTGTCCACGATGAGATCAATATCACCCAGAGCCCGGATTTCGTCTAGGGATCTCTGGGCAAAGCAACCGGTAACCACGACCTTGGCCAGGGGGTTCAGTTCCTTCTTTCCCAAGGCTTTGCGGATGAGATTACGGCTCTTGTAATCCGAACGGTTGGTCACGGTGCAAGTATTGATGATGTAGATATCCGCGGGGCTGTTGAAATCAACCAATTCGGCCTCGTAACGCACAATTCCGAAGCTACGATGTAAAGGTGACGGAGCTTCGTTAATCTTTGTTACGGGATGCATAAAACTCTCGAAGATGGAGGCGGATTCAAAGAAATTGGTCTTGCAGCCCAGGGTGCCAATGGCGATCCTGATTTTGGGCTTTAACAGCAGATCCGCGATTGCTCTGGGATAGAGATAATGCTCTATCTTGAGTACCTTAGCGGCAATCTCCGCGGCAGAAGCGCAGGCTGAGATGTCCTCACTTCTCTGGGCGATGATCCGGCCATGGTCATAAATGGGATCAACGAGGTGGATGGTGGCTCCGGAGCGCTGTTCACCTGCAGCAAAGACTGCTTCATGTACATTTGAGCCATACATCCCCTTTCCTCCATACTTGGGCAAGAGAGCAGGATGCACGTTGAGGATGGGAATGCCGCAACCTTCGATGAAGTCCTGCGAGAGCAGTTTCATAAAGCCACAGAGCGCAATCAGGCAGATGCCTTCACTCTTGATCAGACTTGTCAGCTCCTCTTCAAAATAGCGCATATCCCTGGCCGGGATCACTTTATGCGCGATGCCCTGCTCTTCACAAGCGCTGATGGCCGGAGCCCTGGCACTGCTGAAGATGGCAAAGCGGATGCCAATCGGAAGATCAGCATCCGTAAAATAGCGGTGGATGGCCAGGAGGTTTGAGCCCCTGGATTCTCCGCTGCTCAGGGTGATTATTCTTCGAACTTCAGATGCAGTTCTTTCCACTGAATCTCGTCCACTTCACTCGGTGCCTGATTCATCAAATCTGTGGCTCTCAAGGTCTTGGGGAAAGCAATCACGTCGCGAATGGAATCTGCCTGAGTGAGGATCATGATCAGGCGATCCAAGCCGGGAGCAATGCCCCCATGCGGAGGAGTGCCATATTTCAAGGCATCGAGGAAGAAGCCAAAACGCTGTTTCAGATCAGCTTCTTCAAAGCCCAGAACGTCAAAGATCTTCTTTTGGATATCATAGCGATGACAACGGATGCTACCGCTGGAAAGCTCCATGCCATTGCAAACCATGTCGTAAAGCTGACCCTGAATCTCGCCAATCCTGGCAGGATCATCAAAGTATGCCAGATGCTCCTCTTTGGGCAGGGTGAACATGTGATGCGCGGGTTCCCAACGCTGATGATCTTTGTCCCAATTGAAGAGCGGGAAATCCGTGATCCAACAGAAGGCAAAGCTTGCCGGATCATAGAGCTTGAGCTGAGCTCCCAATTGGTTTCTCAGCCCGGCCAATACCTTGCAGCTTGTTTCCCATTCATCCGCCACGATGGCCAGCAGATCACCGGCTTTGGCATCCGTGGCTTGGATCATCGCGGTGGCTTCGGCTTCGGATAAGAACTTGCTGATGCCCGCTTCCAGGATGCCTTCACCCACTTTGGCAAAGGCTACACCCTTGCCGCCCAGATGTTTGGCATAGTTTACCAATTCATCCTGCTGCTTGCGGGAAAACTCCGCTCCTCCGGGAATGGCGATGGCTTTGATGCTGCCACCGCTTTCCAGACAGCTTTTGAAGACCTGAAAGTCGCTGGTGGCCAGGATTTCGGACAGATCCTTCAGTTCCAGACCAAAGCGCAGATCAGGTTTGTCACAACCGAAACGCTCCATGGCTTCTTTGTAGCTAAGCCGGGTAAAGGGGGTGGGCAAATCCTGCGCCAAAACCTCTTTGAAGATGGCTGCCATCAGGCGTTCCAGGAGATCAAAGATTTGCTCCATAGTGGCAAAGGACAGTTCAATGTCAAGCTGCGTAAACTCAGGCTGACGATCCGCTCTCAGATCCTCGTCCCGAAAGCAACGGGCGATCTGATAATAGCGGTCAAAGCCGGAGATCATCAGGAGTTGTTTGAAGATCTGCGGGGATTGGGGCAAGGCGTAAAACTTGCCAGGATGCACACGGCTGGGCACCAGATAGTCTCTGGCACCCTCGGGAGTGCTCTTCATCAGCATGGGGGTCTCAATCTCGTAAAAACCTTCTGCGTCCAGGAATCTGCGCATCAGGCTGGTCACTTTCGCTCTGGTAATCAGGATTTGTTGCAGCTTGGGACGACGCAAATCCAGATACCGATAGGTAAGGCGTAAATCCTCATCAGCCATGGCTGTGCCATCGATCTGAATCGGCAAGGGCAGAGTGTCGTTCAAGATATACAGCTCTTCTGCCACCACTTCGATCTCTCCGGTGGGCATCTGACGGTTGATATTGCCGTCAGAGCGTTGAGAGAGAGTGCCTGTGACGGCCAGCACGTATTCATTACGCACTTTTTCGGCCTTGGCAAAGATGCCTGTGGCCTCAGGGTGGATCACGATCTGAATCAGGCCTTTCACGTCGCGTAGATCGATGAAAATGAGCCCGCCCAGGTCACGGCGACGATGCACCCAACCCATGACGGTTACGCGTTTATCAAAGTCTTGCACAGCAAGCTCAGTGCTGTAATGGCTGCGGGAGAGTGAGCCGAGATTGTCCATTTATAGTTCCTTTAGTTCAGTTTAATTGCTTCATAAATCTGATCGATGCCCTTGATCCTGTCGCCCAGGTATTCGATCATGTGGCATTTATCCAGATACTCATCAGTGGGATTAATCAGAGGATTATCCACGAAAGCGGCATCCAATAGCTTGAGCGCGGCTTCATTCGGCGTGGCATATTGGGTGTATTCGGCATTACGCTTGGCAATCTCGGCATCCAGCATGAAATCGATGAATTTGTATGCCAAGTCTTTACTTTTCGAGGATTTGAGCATCACGATGTTATCCATCCACATGGCGGCACCTTCTTTGGGCAGGATGAAGCCCAGCTTATCGTTTTCAGCCATTTGCTGCAGAGCGTCGCCATTGTATGCTTGAGCCAGCCAGGTGGTGCCATCCGGTACTTCATTCTTATAGGAATCGCTATCAAACTGGGTGATGTTGCGATCCCAGATTTTCAGCACTTCGTGCGCGGCGTTCAGGGCTTCTTCTGAAGTGTCATTCACGGTATAACCACTGTAGATCAAAGCCGCGCCTATCACTTCCCGTGCGTCATCCAGCATGGTGATCTTGTTTTTCCCGTCAAAGAAGCTATCGGCCAGGATATTCCAACCACCGGAAGCCACGATCTCTTGCGGCACATACTCTTTGTTATAGAGCAAGCCGGTGAGCCCCCAGGCGTAAGGCACGGAGTGTTTGTTTTCGGGATCAAAGGAACGGGCTTTGGCCAAAAGATCCGGATCAAGATTGGCATAGTTTGTCAGCTTACTTTTGTCCAGCTCTTCCAGCATGTCCATTTCCTTGAGAATGCTTACGTGGTCTCCACTGGGAAAGATGAGATCAAAGGACTGGGTGGTGCTCTTCACTTTGGTGAGCATGTTTTCGTTGGAATCAAAGGTGCTGTACTTGATCTTGCAATTATTGGCTGCTTCAAATTCACTTATGATGGAGGGATCAATATAATCACTCCAATTAAAGATGTACAGGGTTTCCTTGCCTTTGCCACAGCCGGAAAGAGCCAGGGCAAGGGCAATCACGATCACGCTGATCAGCATTACGCGTTGTTTCATTTTTCCTCCAGGTTGATTGCTGGTGCCAGACGGGAATCCTTCAGTCCTTTTTGCGGATCCACAAATTGCAGAAGGATCAGCCCCGTGCTGAAAAATAAGATCAGGGTTAGGATGGAATAGCGGATTTCGCCGGTGCGATGCGCGATCCATCCGTATAATATTGGACCAACTATAGAAGAGAGCCTGCCTGTCAAGGTATAAAAACCAAAGAATTCAGCTTCCCGGTCGGCAGGAGTGAGCATGGAAAGCATAGTGCGGCTATTGGCCTGAGAGCTGCCAATCGCCAAACCAGCCAGCAGTCCCACAAAGTAATACTCGGTAGCCGATGAGCAGAAGAAAGCCCATAAAACCACCACTACCCAGATTGATAGCGCTATCGACAGCGAGAGTTTCACGCCCTTCTTATCCGTGAGCCAGCCAAAGACTGCTGCGCCAAGGATTGATGTTAATTGCGCCAGAATAAAGTAGATGAGCATGGCTTTGGTGTCCATGCCAAAACGCACAATGCCATAGATCGAGGCAAAGGCGATCACGGTGGTGATGGCATCATTATAGATGAAATAGCTGAAGATAAAGCGCAGCAACTGAGGGTATTGGCGGATGTTCTTCAGCGAAGTGAAGACCCTTCCGTAAGCCACTTTGAAGTAGTTTGTGCGCTTGGAAGGGCGTCGCACTTCTTTCAGCCAGAAGAAGGTGACAAGGCTAAAGATGAAGAAATGAGCCGCGATCATGGGAAAGACCCAGCGCACATCATAATTGATCAGCACTAGCGAGATCAAAAGCGAAAGCAGACCGCCCACATAGCCCAAGGCCCAACCAAAACCGGATACTTTGCCCACGTTTTCCGCTGTGGTGATCTCCGGCAAAAAGGCATCGTAAAAGACATTGGCAGAGTTAAACCCGAAATTGGCGATGATGAAGAAGATCATCCCTTTACTGATCTGCCCCGGTCCCACGAAGTATAAAAGCGCGGTGAAGATCACCGTGAGATAGCAATTGATAAAGAGGAACTTCTTTTTGGAGCGGGAAAAGTCCGCCACTGCACCCATGATCGGAGCGGTTAGCGCTACCAGGGTCATGGATATCCCGATCGCTCTCCCCCACAGCATTTCACCATAGCCCGGATCTCCGCCTACCACAGTGTTGATGAAGTAAACGCTATAAACCACGGTGACAATGATGGTGGTAAAAGCAGAATTGGCAAAGTCATACATCATCCAGCCGAAGATCTGCTTGCTCAGTTTCATCTACTCTGCTCCGGGACTGATCACCGGATAATCTATAAAGATATCTCTGATGTCTGCTTTAGGGCTGGCGATGATGCTCTGAAAGCGTTTACCGCAAAGCTCTCTGATCCGATGGCTATGCTCCGTGTCCAGCTCCGCGAAGATATCGTCAAAAAGCATCACGGGATGGATATTGGTAAGTTCTTGCACGAGAGCGGCCTGCACCAGCTTGAGGATGATCACGGCCATGCGTTTCTGCCCACCGGAGGCAAAAGCCCGCAAGGAATGTTCACCAAAGCGAAAGCTGTAATCATCCAGATGTGAGCCCACGAGAGTGCGTTGCCAGGTCTTTTCCCGGCCCTTGATCTCATCCAGAGCGGCCAATACTCGCTCTTCATCCGCCCCAAAGGCATCTTTGAGCAAAGAGCGGTATTCCACTCTCAGCCCCAGAAAGCTCTCTGAGATATTGGCATAGGACTCCCTAAACGCGGTATTAAAGATCTCCAGATAGCGTTTGCGAAAGGCATAAACCTCACAGAGTTTCTCGGCAAAGCGCTGATCCCACACAGCTTTTTGAGCAGAGCTAAAGTCCTGCTTGAGCAGGGCATTACGCTGATCCACCACATGCAGATATTGCCTGAGAGTGACGAGATACTCCGGAAACAACTGCGAGATAGCCATATCAAAGTATTGCCGGCGCAAGCGCGGAGAGCCATTGACCAATTGCACATCATCCGGAGCCAGATAAATCACCTTGACCATGCTCACCAAAGAGCTCAGCTGCCGGTTCAGAACTCCATCCAGCTTCAGGCTTTTGCGGCCGGACTCATAGCTCAGCTGCACTGCCATGGTGTTCCCATTATCCAGCGTGTATGTGGCTTCCACAGCGAAGAAGTCCCCGCCATAGGCCATCAGTTCATCATCCTTGTGATACCGGATAGACTTCCCGATCGAGGTATAGGCAATCGCTTCCAGGAGGTTCGTCTTCCCGCAGCCATTGGCTCCGATCAGCAAGTTTCCCAAAGGATCAAAGCTGAACTTCTGTTTCTGATAGCTCCTGAAGTTACGTAGTTCTATACTATTGATCTTCAAGCTTCTATGCGGTTAAGACCGGAGCGGCATCAAGAGGAAGGTGGTTTTTTCGGTCTCGCTATCCGTGGTGTTGTAGACCATCATCGGGTCTTTGGAGCTTCCCAGTTTGATGATCACCTTCTCGCTATCGATGGCGTCCAGGATGCTGAGCATATATTTATAGTTGAAGGATACTCCCGTGTGACTGCCGGAATAGCTGTAGTCATCAAGGTTTTCCTTGGCATCACCGGTATCACGGTTCGAAGTATTCACTTCAAAGAGTTCGCTATCCATCTCAAACCGGATGCGCAGATTGTCGTCCGGTGCCACCAGAGCTACGCGGCGAATGGCATTGCGCAGAGTTTCTTTGTCGATGGTAAATTGGTTCGGCAAGTCGCCGATAAAGGCTTTCTGGTATTCGGGATATTTATGCTCGATCACCTGTGAGAACACGATGTATTTGCCATAGCTGAAGATCACTTTGCTGCGCTCGATGAGCACTTTGAGCTCTTTGACCGAGTTATCGAAGATCTTTTGCAGGAAGACCAAAGTCTTCACCGGGATGATCTTCTCCAGACCAGCTTCGCTACTGTCCGCAAAGATGCTGGCTTCGTCACTCTCGTTTTGGGGAAGATTAGGTAAGATGCTGGCATTCAAGATCTTGATCTCGGCCACCTTGCGTCCGTCAGTGGCAGCCATTAAGTGCATATCAGGCATGATCTTCCAGCATACGCCGGTGAGCACCGCCCGGTTCACATCGGTGGAAACGGCAAAATGAGTCTTGGAGATCATGCGGTTAAAGAGCTGCGCTTCCAGGGTGATGGCGTTTTCCAGATTGACTTCCGGCACCACGGGAAAGAGAGTGTGATCGGCAATCAGGAGATTGAAATCGATCTTGTTGCATTGAATCATCAGCAGCTCTTCATGACGCCAGAAGTTGATCATCGCGTCCGGCATATAGTTGATGATTTCATTGAAATGCCGGGCGGATACGGCGATCGTGCCACCTTCACTGACAGCTGCGCTAAACTCTACCACCACGGTGATTTCCAAGTCTGAAGTGGTGATCTTCACCAGGCTGTTCTCAGCCGAAGCGTGAATCAGATAATTGGTGAGAATGGGCGAAGCATTTTTGGCCGGAGCCACGGTAACTAAGTGTTGAATGCTCTGCAGCAGTTCCTTTTTCTCTATGGCAAATCTCATGATAACCCCTGTTGATTATTCTTTTCTCCAGATTTTTGGCATTTCAGAATCCGTCAATAGTTTTCTTTGATCATCCCTAAATAAGGCTTCGGCGCGATCCGAAAACAGCAGACTATCTTCTGACTCAATCATGCATCAGATTTCGAGCATGGGCAAATCGCCCATACGAGATAGTTTATCTCTACAAAAAGGAAGGGGGCGGGCGCCCCCTGTGTGTGTGTTGAGGTATGTGTCAAAACTGCTATATGTATTCATCACAATGCCATACACCGCCATTGATGTTCTTCAGCGAACAAAAATCGCGGTTTTGGCACTGTGCGCAAAGTCCGTGATGCTCCACTTCTTCTTCCACCTGCTCCAAACGGGTAAAACTAAGCCCGCAGGAGGCTTCGGAAGAAGCCTGATAATCCTCACAATCATAGATGAGGCCAAAGTCACCACAGAGGCTACAATTCTGTCTGCGGTCACAATAGGCACAAAGCCCGGACTTCCGGAAACTCCGATCCAGATAGTCGCGCTTGATATAGCGCTCAAGCTCATCTTTGACGAGTATGGTCTTCTTGTTAATGGCCATGCATCTTCCTTTTTCTGGATGCAACAAGCCGGATATGACTAAGCATCCTTGCCTTATATATACGCAGTTTGTGAGCCAATTCTGCTATCTACAATTGATGGATCCCGAACTCACTATTCTATAATGCTTTATCACTCTCCAATGCCCCTGAGGCACTCCCGCTTTGGCCATGGAAAAGTGTGTAATTCCTCTACGCTGTGGAGATTATCCTCACAAGCCCCATCCATCGCAAAGCGGCACCGGACGGCTATCCCAAGCCATCTTCAGGCTTCTTCGTCCCGGGCCAGCCTCCCGGAACCCTCTTGGATCGGAGCCGGGAGGGTTTAAAGAGAGTTCCATGTGGCTGGTGAGCCAAAGATGGTCATCAAGCTGAGACTGATTCAGCTTGTGTTTGGCGCTAATTTATCCCATAATCCCCTCATAACACGAGGACACTATGGGCTAAACATCAGCTAGAACTGCGGTAAATACAGGGGTCACCTCCTACAGCGGATGGATCAAGCGCATCGGCCATCAGCGAAGGAGCTATGGAAACCTCAGAATCTGAGAACTGCTGCGTCTTTTCGCTTGACTTGATTTCCGCAGTCAGAATATTCGCTCTATCAAGTAGATTAACAAGGAACAACAATGGAAAAACTCAACGAAGAGAAGACTTCGAACTTTATTCGCAATATCATAGATAAAGATCTGGAGAGCGGAAAGCACGATTACATCGTTACCCGTTTTCCGCCAGAACCGAACGGCTATCTGCACATCGGTCATGCCAAATCGATCTGTCTCAATTTTGGCATAGCCAGGGACTATCAAGGCCGCTGCCACCTTAGGTTTGACGACACCAATCCGGTCAAAGAAGACCTTGAATATGTGGACAGCATCATGGAAGACGTTAAATGGCTGGGCTGGGATTGGAAAGATAAGCTTTTTTACGCATCGGATTACTTTGACAAGCTCTATGAGTATGCCGAAATCCTGATTCGCGATGGCAAAGCCTTTGTCTGTGAATTAAGCATGGAAGAGCTGCGGGAATATCGCGGAACCCTCACTGTGCCGGGCAAAAACAGCCCCTATCGCGAACGCAGCGTGGAAGAAAACCTCGATCTCTTTCGCCGTATGCGGGATGGGGAATTTCCCGAAGGTAGCAAGTCCCTGCGTGCCAGGATCGATATGTCTAGTCCAAACCTGAACATGCGCGATCCTGTGATCTATCGCATCAAAAAGACCGATCATCATCGCACCGGAGACAGCTGGCAGATTTATCCGATGTATGATTATACCCATTGCGTCTCCGATGCCCTGGAAGGGATTACGCACAGTATCTGCACTCTGGAATTCGAGGATCACAGGCCGCTCTATGACTGGTTTTTGGATCAGTTGCCTGTGCCCTGCCATCCTCGTCAGATAGAGTTTGCCAGGCTGAATCTCAGCTATACCGTGATGAGCAAACGTTTGCTGCTGGAACTGGTGAAACAAGGCTATGTAAAGGGTTGGGATGATCCCCGCATGCCTACCATTGCCGGCATGCGTCGTCGCGGTTTCACACCGGAAGCCATCCGCGATTTTGCCGATCGCATCGGAGTGGCCAAAGCCAATTCCATGGTGGATTTTGACCTGCTCAATTTCTGCGTGCGAGAGGATCTGAACAAGAAAGCCCTGCGCAGAATGGCCGTGCTAAATCCCTTGAAACTCACCATCAGCAACTATCCTGAGGGCAGTGAGGAGCTGGAAGCGGAGAATAATCCCGAAGATCCCGCTGCCGGCAAACGGATGATTGACTTTTGCAGAGAGCTATATATCGAACGTGAAGACTTTAGCGAAAACCCGCCCAAAGGCTGGTTCCGCCTTGCTCCGGGCAAGGAAGTGCGCCTCAAACACGCTTACTATGTCACCTGCACGGATGTGATCAAGGACGAAAGCGGGAACATCACCGAAGTCATCTGTAGCTATGACCCGCTGAGCCGTGGGGGCTGGAGCGATGATGGACGCAAGGTGAAGGGAACTCTGCATTGGGTTTCTGCTGCTCATGCCATCCCGCTGGAAGCGCGGCTCTATGATCATCTTTTCACCCTGTCAGACTTAAGCGAAATGGAAGAAGGCAAAAGCTATCTGGATTATCTGAATCCTCAGAGCGAGATCATCAATCGTGAAGCTTTGGGAGAAAGCTCTTTGAAGAACGCGGAAGTGGGACAGAGCTTCCAGTTCCTGCGTTTGGGCTATTTCACTCCGGACTATGACTTTAGCGAAGATAAACCTGTTTATAACCGCGTCAGCACCCTTCGGGACAGCTGGGCGAAACAACAGAATAAAAACAGTTCGGGTGCCTAGAGCAACCGAGAAGGAGGTACAAATATGATCTATAAAGTAGTACTCATCAAGATCGATCACCGCGCAACCGAGGCTACCAGAGTTCAAGGAATCCTCACGGAATATGGCTGCAACATCAAAGTCCGCCTGGGACTGCATGAAGTTTCCAAGGAGTTCTGTGCCAACGATGGCCTGGTGGTTCTTGAAGTGGAAGGCGAAGCAAACCTGATCGCTCAAATGCTGGAAAAACTCAACGCTATTGAGTATGTAAAGGCTCAATTGATCGAGATGTAAGCTTCCGCTTTCATTCAGTCTTGATAAAAGCCGGCATCACTGCCGGCTTTTTATCTGTAGATGCTTCATATTGAAGCATGAGTGTAGATGCGACATCCTGTCGCATAAAGGTAGACGCGACATCTTGTCGCATACAAGCGTCTGGAAGACGCTTCCACTTTTTACTTCACGATCTTCAGCAGTTTGCCGTCTCCTGCTGAGAGTGGTATATATACCTTCCCATTCTTTGCCTGATAGCTCTTCCCGGTCTCATGATCCAGCAGCCTGGCATTACGATGTGCGTGATCCAACTCAATGATCAGGGTCTGAGGCTCAAACTCTTTGTAGGCGTTGTCATACTGCTCCAGAGGGGTGAAATCCGGATGCTTGTGCTTGCGGCCATACACGAAGTAATTGCTGCGTCTATTTACAGCAAAGATAGCTGTCTCGCCTTTGGCATTCTGATAGAGCCCGGTTTCGATGTAGCCTTCATAAAGGCCGTTGCAGGCTTGCTTTACGCGTAGCTTGCGGATTGGGGTCTTGGAGAACTCCAGCTCCGGATAGTTTGATCTCATCATCACCGTGCTTGCTCCCAACCACTCCCAGGATTTGAGCTCGGTTCCGATGCCTAAGATGCGGGGATTGAGCTCCTTCACCACATCGTAGGTATAGGGATTATGCTCGATCTTCTTGGAATCAATCCCCACCAGCGGAGCCAGATAACCGGAATTATTGGCGGAATTTACCGCTCCCTGCAATTGGTAGTGATACTGTCCATCTGCGCCATAGCAGAAGGGAAGCATCAAGAGTGCTTTTTGCGTGGCTTTAGGTGGCAAGGTCCAGGAATACCAACGCTGTCCGCTCCAGTATCCGAAGGTCTGCACGATGGGATAGAACTTACCATTCTCCCGGCTATACTCTTTGGAATCCCGATAATACTTAGTAAGCTGATGGTCTATCACGTTTTGCAGGAAGTATTCGCCCGCGTAGGGTTCATAGTGAACTCGAGGCTGGATCGGATAGATATCCGGCATGATGTCTCTGGGTTCGGCAATTGCTCTGGTTAGTGCCTGGAACTCCCAAAAGTCGCCCTTCTTGTTCTGACGAAACTCCCGATGATCCACATCGTAGGAAGCTGCTAACAAAGAAGGCTTGCCCGGCTCGATCAGGCTTTGCATCTTTCGAAAGGATGCCAGTTGCGTTTGAAAGGGTTCATCCATGCTATACATATGCTTGATAATCCTGCCATTAGGCAGATCCAGATGCTCCTGAATCCTGGCGTTGATGCCCTTTTGGTATGCGGCTGTATTTAGCCTGAGCTTGCGGTAGATCTCGTCTTCAAACTCAATGTAGTCCAGGCTAACGTCGGACTTGCCATACCAATATAGTCCCGGGGCAAAATGCCGGAGCACATACCACCACCAGTGAGCTGAGGTATTGGGATTGTTATCCAGATCATCGGTCATCAAACCGCTGGCCCGAAGATCGTTGTATGAGATATTTAGATGCAGATCAAAGAACTCGGTGGGGCTACCCAGTTTCCGATAATCCGCCACGGTAAAGAGCTTGCGGCTATCCTGATTGCCCTTTTGGCTTAGCAGCACGGCTTTCTTCTCACCAAAAGTATGCTTATCCCCGGCGTGGCCATAGAATTCCATCCCCAAGAGCGGTGTGTCCGCAGAGAGATCGGAAGCGATGTTGCTCAGCTTCACGCGATAAGTGAAGTAGATCGAATCCTGATCTGCTTTGGCGTCCAGGTGTGTTTTGTGAAAGCGTATCTCGTCGATCAGCTTCACAGTATTGCCATGACGGTCTTTGAATCGGTAGTTCACATCTGTATAAAGCCAGCCACTGCGGTCTCTTTCCCGAGCGGCAAACCATACGTGATCGTAGGAAGCGCCAGGATCACTATAGACTCTGCCCACTCTGGGGATGGTACCGCTATTGCCATACCAGTAGCGATGATCCCTGCTATCGCCTGGTTTCACGTCACGGGCATCGGTGAATTCTGCTTCAAAGCGATAGGAGTTACTTGTAGCAAGCGCGACCACACTGTAATGCTTTAAGTCCTTGGGATCATTGCTCCAGCACTTATCAGTGAGGATAGCATCAATGCCTGCTTCATCCAGATCCTTGAGCAAGGCATTCAGGTCTTTGTCGCTGTTATTGGTTTCAATGATGTTGATATTGTAGCCCAAAGCCTTCATTTCGCTTATGATCTGAGCGCGATGTTCGCGGAAAAAGGCATTGCCATTTTGCAGATAGGAATATGTCCCCAGCGGGAAGACGTCGCTATGCAGCGCTTGCAACCCGACTGAGAGCACGATAAGAAGGATGACGAGAACTATAGCTTTCATGATGAATCCTTGATATTGATTTGAGGCAGGTTCTTCTTCACCATCTATCAGGTCAAGCAAAACCTGAAACAAAGAGGCTCCACACCCGAGGTATGGAGCCTTATATATCTGCTGTAGTGTTATTTAGGGATTGTAGATGAAGTCCGCGTTGATCTGACCCGGGATCATCTCATACCAATCCGGATAGAGCACGCCGCCACTCTCAGCCCAGGGGGCAAATCCCCAATAGGCGTGGCTGATCTGCTTGAGCTCGATCGGATACTTCCAGTTGATGGGCAAATCCAGAGCCCAGGGCAGATTTGTAGTGGTCTTGTAATAACGCCCGATGGCCGGATCGGTGGAATCATCATTCAGGCCAAACAGGCTGGCATCCACGTGAATCGTGGGCGGATAACCGGGTAAATGGATCTCATGCCCCAGCACTCGATTCACCATCAGATAGGGATTCCAGATACCCCAGAAAGGAGCTGTGGTTTGGTCAAAGGGCTCGCTCAAGGTCATCTGGAAACTGATCGGGATCGCGTCAAAGTGAGGCTGTTCAGGCTGTGAATTCCAGAATACATCGCCTCCGGGAACACTTACAAAGTCGTTTGTATTCGAGATTACCTTGACGATAAAGTGATCTCCGGCTTCGATGATCGGCATATTGTAGGGAGCGCCATTGCCAAAGCCTTCGAAGGATTCGATGAGGCTGCTGGCAAAGGGAAACTCGATAGCAAAGGCATTCTGGAAAGTAGCTCCCACCGCGCGCAGCAAGAAATCGCCATTGATATCCTTCACCTTCATGTCAGCATCTAGGACTAGGGATAGTTTGTATCCCAATACCAGGTCATTAAAGTCATAATCGCCCTGTTGTGGCCACATATCTTCATAAGCAAGGGTTCCCCATCCGGTGGATGAGCTCAACGGATAGCTAATCGTATATGCCCGCAAGCGGTCATCCGGGAATTCATCCAGGCTGTCCACGACGCCATCACCATCACTATCTGCTTCACCAAACTCGCCGGTGAGACCCAGGAAAAAGGCGTCTCCACCAGCTACCTTTACGATGGTTAGATCATTCACCCATGCCGGAACAGTCCTGAGAGCCCAGAGATTGGCCCAGGAAACCAGCACTTCGTCATTGCGAATGGCCACATTGCCTTGCCAGCCGGCTGCCATGTCAATAAAGCTTCCGGCAGGTACATTTAGATTCTCGGTAGGATTTCCCCAAGCCAGGATAGTGCCATCAGCCTTACGGGCGATAGCGTGTAAATACTTGCAGGAAATCTGCACAAAGTCGTTACCAGCAGGCACGGTCAACTCACCGTTCCAGGCAGAACCCCAACCAATGATTGCGCCATCGGTATTGATGGCCAGGCTGTAGGTATTACCGCCTGCGATATCAATATAGGTTCCAGCCGGCACATTGCATTGACCATTGGCATTGCTTCCCCAGGCATACACTTCACCATTGGCGCGAAGACCCAGGTTGTGGTTGATACCAGCGGAGATTTTGACAAAGTCGCTATGCGGAGGGGTGTTGATCTGACCAGAAGAGTTGTTTCCCCAACCTACCACAGTGCCATCCGCACGTAGCGCGATGGCATGTTGATCTCCGGCAGAAATGGCGATAAAGTCATTGCCAGCTGGGGTATTGTTCACGATGGTATTGGCTTGACCCCAGCTCACCAGGGTGCCATCGGCACGCAAGGCCACGCCATATTTGTTGCCGGCTGCGATCTCGATGAAATCATCTCCGGCAGGCACATCGCGAGCCACAGAATTGTGCGGAGAGCCCCAGACCACGATGGTGCCCTGAGCAAAGATCGTGGCAGCAATAGCGAGAATTAGGGCGCTAAATATTATCTTTTTCATGCCATCCTCCCTATTTCGCGTTGCGGAAATCAAAGTTCAGAGTTCCGCCACTCACATCGATGGTTTGCTCATACATCTGATACTGCACCACCACCTGTTTGATGGTTTTGGGCAGTGTCAGCCTGGTATTCAAGCCTGTTGCCGGATTCAGTTGAGCTTTGAACAGCAAGTTACCATTGGTGGTGGTCACATAAACCGGAAGCCGCCAATGTCCCTGGAGGTTCACGCTCACCTGGTTGTTCATGTTATAATTAAAGTCCTGAGGGACTTTGAGGTCGCCCATATTCACCTGTGTGAGCTTGGTGGATTCCTCCGAACAAGCTGCCAGGATGAACAGCGTAAGGCCAAGCATAATGATCAGCGCTCGTTTCATAATGTCTCCTAAAAAATCTCTATATCTTGTTACTTCTACTCCCTGATGCACCCTATTTGCAGCGCGCAATCAAAGCCATCGGGATCAATACTTACAGTGATGCAATGATCTAATTATCTGATCGTGATAATGCTGTCAAGCTTTTTCTGCGTATCCGCCATTTCGCTTTTACAATAATGCATTCTCGGAATTCTAACATTATTCTTGACCCCAGCATGCGGGGCATAATTCTTGGCATCATCATAGAATCGTAAGGAGAATCTGATGTTAAAATCAAACGAATACTTCGAAGGCAAAGTGAAATCCATCGCTTTGAACAATTCTGCAGGAAACCTGACTGTGGGCGTCATGGACATTGGCGAATACGAGTTTGGCACTTCCACTGTGGAATACATGACAGTGGTGGCGGGAGTTCTGATCGTAAAGCTTCCCGGTGAGACAGACTGGAAACCATACCAAGCCGGTGAAACCTTCATCGTGGCGGCCAATACCAAGTTCCAGCTCAAAGTAGAAGAGCAGACCGCCTATCTCTGCCGCTACGAATAGAGGTTCTTTATGCGAAAACTGATTCTAAGCTGCATCCTCATCATTCTCACACTGAGTGTCCTGATCGCGTCGGAAAGTCCTGTGCGGGCATATCTGAGCAAGCCCAGCCTGGAAAGCTATGCTACAGCAGTGGAATATCTGAACAATCTGGATCAGGAAAAACCCGAAGCAATGCAGGCTAAGCTCAATCTGGCCTATATTGCCAATCATGAAGCCCGTCGGCTGATGGATATGGCCGTGCAAAACATCGACAAACTAAGCCCGGGTGAGCGTTTCAGCCTGGCTAACATGTATCTTGGCATGGATAAATATCCTGAGGCTATCAAGATCTACGACGGCATCAATGAAGCCAATCCCAAATGGTCTTGCCCCTGGCGCCACAAAGGTGAAGCTCATTACAAAGCAGGCGACTACGCAGCATCAGCCAGGGCTTTGGAATCCTCCATCGAGACCAACCGTGAGCACTATGACGCTTATGTCTGGTATGCCAAGGCCTTATACAAGCTTTCCCGCTATGCCGAAGCCAAAAAAGCGCTGGACACGGCAATGGAGCTGGATCCCGAAGAAGAAGACAGTCACTTCGACGAAGAGCTGCCGGAAGATGAGATCGAGCAATTGTATCAGGACATCCTGAAGCAGCTAAAGAAATAAGGCTTGCTATAGGCTCTTGTTCGATAACCGCAGTCTGGTTGAGCCTGTGTTTAGCCCATGTTTCCCTCATTCCATGAGAGGATCATTGGGTAACCCAAGACTAAGCAGGAGCTGAAAGCAAGGGCTGGCAACATGATTGCCAAACTTCATTATAATGAAAAGGCCGGAATTGCTCCGGCCTTTCTCTATACTTTTAAATCCGTTATGGGAATTTCCCAGATGCGGGTATCGTGATCCAGCAGCAAGAATCCATTCTTTGCCTTCAAGCGGCTGTAGATGTCCTTCTTCGCTTTGAAGGTATCCGCCCGGCACACATCATAAGCAGAAGTAATTGCCAAAGAAGTGTGAAACTTGGTGGCGATGATGTCTCCGGCATAGATGAAAAAGCCATGTTCGGCATCGATCTGCACAAACTGCGAGCCCACAGTGTGTCCTCCGCATTTGACGCATGTAACAGATGGCGCGATCTCCACTTCAGCTTCGATCAGTTTGATCCTGCCTTGCGCTTCCAAAAGGGACAACTGATGCTCAAAGGCATAGGCAGCCGCGTTCAAACCATCAGGATTTTTGGCAATCTCCCATTCATCTTTCTGAATCCAGTATGTGGCACGGGGAAAGGTGAGCGCTTCGTGATCACCAAAATCGGTGACAATACCGCCCGCATGATCAAAATGCAGATGAGTCATGATCACATCGGTAATATCAGTATCCCGATAGCCCAATTCTCCTAAAGAGGCAGGCAATGCAAAGTCACTGGGTTGATAGATGTCGCGCTGCCTTTCACTTAGTCGATTGCCCAATCCTGTATCCACCAGAATCTTGCGATCCTCAGATACGATGAGCAAAAGGTTGAGTTCCATCTTTTGCCGACGGCGGTCATCGGTCTGGATTTTATCCTTCCAGATCGCGTAGGGCAAGACACCCATCAAAGCTCCGCCATCCGACCAATAGTGTCCGGCTGAAACCTTGAACAACTTCATGCTAAGCCTCGCCATCCTTGTGTGATGTTTCCGGACGGGGCGGACGAGGTCTGGAAGGACGCGGTTTGCGGGGAGCGCGGGGACGACGGGGAGCAGCCTTTTTCTCGGTCTCAGCTCCTTCCGCTTTGGTCTCGGTTCTTTGCGGCTTGGCTTCTGCTCTTTCCGTTTTCGGATCGGCTTTGTCCGAACTCTTGGCTTCGGATCTGGTTCTGGGGCGAGGAGGACGACCGGGTCTGGAAGCAGGTTTATCCGCAGGCTTTTCACCTTTGGCCTGTTGCAGTACTTCGCTTTCCTTTTGTTTGGCAGAGAAGATCACGATGCGTTTCTGCTCACCTTCTCCGATGGTGAGAGTGCGCAGTCCTTTGTCACGTTCTATATGGCGATGGATGATTCTGCGTTCTCCCGGGCTCATGGGATCCAGAGTGAGGGCTTTGCCATGAATCTTGATCTTGTTGATTTGGGGCAAAAACTTGTGTAAGAATTGAGATTCTCTCCGTTCACGATAGCCATCCGCATCCAGATAGATGCGTTCCAGCTTGCGATCGCCTTCAAAGATGCGATTTACGAGATACTGGATGGTTTCCAGCATAGAGCCGTTTTTACCGATCAGAAAGCCGGTTTCAGCGATGCCTTCGATGGTGAGATACAGGGTCTTGCCTTCCATTTTGGAGGTGATATTTGAGAAACTGATGCCCATCTTTTTGAGCAGAGTTTCGGTGAAAAGTCTTGCTCGGTCTGAGCTTTCCGGCACCTGGAACCGAACCAGGGCCAATTTATTAGCAAATAACCCAAAGAACCCTTTGCTGGGTTTCTTCAGGATTTCGTAACTAAGTTCATGATCACGAATATTGTGTTCATTGCGAAACGCGCGGATGATGGCTTCGACGCTTTCTCCGCTTCTATCGATAGTGTTCATTTAAGCAAAATCCTTGTTTTTGTAGTGCTTCATCAGGTAATACTGTTGGATTACCGAGAAGATATTGAATGTGGTCCAATAGAGCACCAATCCGGCCGGCATGTTGCGGAAGATGAAGAACATCATGATCGGCATCATCCAGGTCATCATCTTTTGTGAAGACTGCATGGCCTTTTGTTTGTCGTCCATATCATCCAGATTGGCTTTTTTGGGTTGCATCATCAGGGATTGAACCACCATAAACACGCCCATGATGATGGGGAGAACCAGATAGGGATCCGGTTCAGAAAGGTCTGTGAGCCAAAGCATGAACCCGGCATTGCGCATATCCAGAGAATAGCGCAAGACGTTGTACATAGATATAAAGATCGGCATCTGCAGCAGCAAGGGCAAGCAACCAGAGAGGGGATTTGCGCCTGCTGCTTTGTATAGCTTGCTCATTTCTATCTGCAGAGTCTTGGGATCATCCTTATACTTCTTTTGCAAAGCCTGCATTTCGGGCTGAATCTTCTGCATTTTCAGCGACGCTGTGAGGCTCTTGTGGGTAAGCGGATGCAGGATGATCTTGAGTACCAGAGCGAGGATCAGGATCACCACTCCGTAGTTACGGATGTAGCCATGCAGCCAGGTGAGAAACCAGGCCAGGATATTGGCCAGCCAGCGCAACCAGTTTGCTCCGCGTTCGGCGATGTTTTCCATCTGCCGTCCGTATCCTTTGAGGAGATTCGCATCAGCCGGGCCGGCATAGAGCATAAAACTCTGTTGCCAGGACTGCTTGCTGTCCCGCGTAAAGCTGTCGATGCTGAATCCGGGATTGCCCGTGGCGGGATTCACCACGCTGCTGAAACTGCGCATCAGCGGAGGCTCCGTTTCGCGCAGGGCGATGGTGAAATACTTGCTGCGCACAGCGATCCAGGCAAAGCTGCCGAAGCTGCCATTGGGCTGGTTTTTGCGCATCTTGGATAAGGCCAGCTTGAGCATCTCGTTATCCGCGTTCAGATAAAAACGATAGTCCTGTGCTTTGGACTTGGTGTTCACTTCGCTATCGGCAATACCCGCTTCAAAATCCAGACGCAAGCCACCGATCGAGGCCAGGTTTTGCACTTCGGTATCCATCTGCAGACCGTAGAAATCGTCCAAAGTGAAGCGTTTGATGATGCTGGGATTTGCCTCTTCACCCAGATAGAATGTGATGCCACGACCGTCTGCAAACTGAGTGTAGCTAAACACGGTTTCTGCTAGATTGGTGCTGCTGGCTCCGTGATAAACGCTCATCCCTGCCAGAGCTGAGCCTTCCGGGACGAGGTTGACCAAACGGCTTTCATCGTAGTTATGATTCTTCAGTTCAATGGCCGTGATCACGGCTCCTTTGGTATCAAACTGCACTCTCACCAGATCATTTTCCAAACTCAGAGTCTCTGATGTTTGAGCGCTTCCTCCGAACAGGCTGTCTGCTGTCGCGATTGACGCTACAGGTAGCTCAGCCGGAGTTGCCAGGCTGTCAGTTTCGACAGGAGTGCTTTGAGTTTGAGCGATATTGGCCTGCATGGCGGCTTGACGTTGCGGCTTCCACACCAGCATATCAAATGCCAGGTAGAGGACCAACATCATCAGAAGAGCGGTAATCGTGCGTTTATCCAAAATGTCTCCTTAGGGTAAAGGGTCGTATCCACCCTTGCAAAATGGGTTGCAGCGCAGGATACGCCATGCGCTGAGATAGCTAGCCTTGAAAATGGGATATTTGTGGTATGCCTGAAGAGCATAGTTTGAACACGACGGGGTGAATCTGCAACTGCGTGGCAAGGCCGGTGAGATCGCCAATTGGTAAAAGCGGATCACAACCACGGCAAGGCGCGAAGGCAGGCTAATGATCACCGAGAGGATCATCGCGCTTGCTCCATCAGTGCCGTCAGTTCTGTGGCAAGTTCATCCCAGGATAGCAGGGCGGAACCCTTCCTGGCTATCAGATTCATCCTGCAAGCTTGGGGCAGCCGGCTGTTGTTCATCCGACACCATGCTTTGATGCGGCGCTTGAGCCTATTGCGCAGCACCGCGTTCCCAACTTTTTTGCTGATCGTGATTCCCAATGCCAATCCGTCCACCGAGGCAAGAATTGGCGCATAGAAATGCGAAGTCCGAGAGCTTCGGGCTGCGGAAGTAAAATCCATGTATTCCTGATGGGCTTTGATCCAACGGATCATGGCTTATACACAGAGTACTTTTCTCCCTTTGGCTCTGCGACGGGCCAGTACTTTGCGACCGTTTTTGGTGGACATCCGCAGGCGGAAGCCATGGGTGTTTTTGCGGGATCTGTTTGAGGGCTGATAAGTCCTTTTCATTTATCTGTCTCCTTGTTTTTCACAGTTTTTCTTATAGAACACCAGAATTTTAGCAAGCCCAAATCAGTCAAGAGTTTTATCCGTGCTGCACCCGGCAACAGGATTTGACACGTCTCGTGTCAAGCAAGGCCACAGGCAGAAAAAGAAAGCAGCTGCACTGCATGTGCAGACGAGACGTCTGCAATCCCAGGATTTGACACGTCTCGTGTCAAGCAAGGCCACAGGCCGAGAAAAGAATGCAGCTGTAATGCATGTGCAGACGAGACGTCTGCAATCCCAGGATTTGACACGTCTCATGTCAAGCAAGGCCACAGGCAGAGAAAGAAAGCAGCTGTAATGCATGTGCAGACGAGACGTCTGCAATCCTAGGATTTGACACGTCTCGTGTCAAGCAAGGCCACAGGCAGAGAAAGAAAGCAGCTGCACTGCATGTGCAGACGAGACGTCTGCAATCCCAGGATTTGACACGTCTCGTGTCAAGCAAGGCCACAGGCCGAGAAAAGAAAGCAACTGTAATGCTTCTGCCAACCCGGAGTTTGGCAGCCCAAGAGCAAAACGATGCGCGCCATCACGAGGTTGCGATGGTTGCGTGGTTAACGTAAATCCTATTATTACTTTCTATATCTTCCATTTCAGATAGGAAGCAACAATAAGGAATTTGGTTAACCACGCAACCATCGCAACCATTGTCCCCAATCGCCAAGTCCTCTCTCCTGGCCTGTCCGCCCCCCGATGTCCTCCCAAAGAGTTCCTGAGCCGGGCTTGGGAACTATTCAGGAGATCGATGAGAGGCCCTCAGGCTACAAGCCTGCAAGAAGTATGCCCAAAGAGCGCTCTATCTGATCAGGATGGTTTTATGGCTGCTCTGTCCCTTCGCACTCTTGATCCGATAGAAGTAAATGCCGTTTGCCACCTGCTCACCCCGCTCATCGCGGCCATTCAACAGCGCAGCATTCAACAGACCGCAGGTCATTCAACCGCGCAGCGTTAAACAACAAAGGAGACGATGATTCACCGTCCCCTTCGCGTTATCAATGGTTGTAACTTCAGATGTGGGCTTTGAGCTTATCCATGATCTTGTCTTTTTGCACCAGGCCGACCAATTGGTCGCTCACGGTACCGTTTACAAAGACCAGTAAGGTGGGGATGGACATAATGGAGTATTTGCTGGCGATTTCAGGACTCTCGTCGATGTTCACCTTGCAAACCTTGACTTTGCCATCCACTTCGTCGGCAAGTTTCTGAATGATGGGGAGCAGGGCTTTACAGGGACCGCACCAGGGAGCCCAGAAGTCCACGAGCACGGGAATCTCGCTCTGTAGCACTTCGGCTTCAAAGGTGGCGGCCTTTACTTCTATGATTGCCATAGAGCTCTACTCTTCTACTACTGCCAGGATGTCGCTCTTGGAAAGGATCAGATACTTGATTCCATCGAGTTCAATCTCGGTTCCGGCATATTTGCCATAGAGCACTTTATCGCCCACTTTCACGATCTTTTGCAAATCTTCATCGGTGCCAACGGCTACGATCTCAGCGATTTGGGGCTTTTCTTTGGCAGTATCCGGAATGATAATGCCACCAATGGTCTTTTCCTGTGCTGCCGCGGCAATTTTCACCACAACATGATCTTCAATGGGTCTCAGTTTCATAATAACCTCCATTTGTTATCTTAAGCTTGCTACATTCTATTATAGTCAAAAGCGTGTTCTTAGCAAACACTTTTTTGGACTGCTAACTTTTTGTCAAGCCTAAAGTGGTGATATCGTGACACCCTTCGATCAAGGCTCAGCAATAGAGGCCTGTGTTCTGAAAGATAAGATATCGTGAGCCCGGTTAATCTTTGTGAGCGATCACGCTGTTGGCAATCATGCTGAACGTGCTACCGTCAGCATTAAGGCAGGCACTTTTGATATTTGATACATTTTCCAGCACGATGTCACTGGTCTGCATTGAGACCAAATCCAGAATGTGAATCGCAGCAGAATCATAATGGAGCAGTTTCTTCCGATCGCGGCTCAAGCTGATCTGGAGCGGCATCCAGTTCTGATTCGGTTCGCTGGGATAAAAGGCCTTTCCCAGTATCTGCTGATCACCGCTAACAGCGTCAATCAGCACGATTTGATCCTCACCGTCGATGCGACTGGCTGTAATGAACTTGCCGGCATCATCGATGGGATACAAAGCTCTATAACTGCTTAACGACCCTCCAATAGTGAATATGAGGGAATCCTGACTCCCGTCCGCAAGACAGCTATAGATGTGATTAGAATTGAACTTGATATATACGATCCTCTCCGTTTCTTCAAAATAGAAAGCTCGGGTCGCCGTTCTGGGCAGAGTGTATTCTGCTATACTCCCAAGGCCTCCATCAAAAACCTGGAGTGTGAGTGCGTCTGTTAAAAGCAGCGATAGTTTGGAACTGTAAGGAAGCCCCACGCAAGCCTTGATCCCGCTTTGAATAAGACTGTAGTTATGAGCCTGGATGCTGTAGAGTTTATCTTTGGCATAGAAGTACTGGAAATCGGGGTCATCAGTGCACTGCAGCAAGTTTGCGTCCGAATAAGAAAAACTGTCTGAGATGGATACCGGCTCCACACGTTTTGTCTCAGCATTATACACCATCAATCCGTCACTACGCATGATGTAAATATCGTTTGAATTGCCATATTGAATCCGGTGTGGAAACTGCTTGACATATCCTCCGGATGAAGATGAATTAACTACCTCATAACTAAGTTCACTTAGTATCGTAGCTTCTTCCCCGTCACTTTCCGCCAGATAAATAAAAAACTCCAGGGCAGACTGTTCACAAGAAAGCAAAGACAAAGCCATTGCCAAGCCTAATGATGCCCGTACCAGCTTCTTAAATTTACTCATTTAGTTATCCTCCTGGATATCCTGTGTGTAACGCACAGTATTGAGCCATGCATTTTTCTTATGAAAAACAATGGCTTGTTTATGTCAAGTTCTTTTTCTGGCATTGCTCAGCTATTTGATGGAAAGAGAGATTATCATGACGATCACTGCGATTAGGCTGCTATCAGATCTTTTCGCAATAATGGCGCTTCCACGTCTGAAAGCGCCATTTTCAAGATTGTTAGTTACTTAGTTGATTTGATCTTCTCCACGAAATCATCCACCCACTGGATTTCGCCCTGCATCAGATAGATGGGACGCAGGGATATGCTGAGGGGATAGATGGAGCAATCACTTTCTTTCATGAATGCTTCCAGGGCACGGTATTCCGTGATCTTTTTCTGCAAGGCCTCTTTGTAGGATTCCAGGAGCTGCAGTTGCTCGTCCTTATCCATTACATCCAGGTTGTAAAAAGCGATGTCCGCTTTCCACCGCAAGTGTTCCGGTTCTGCCAGCAGTTCCCGGATCTTATCCTTGAAGGCTGAGATTCCTTCCGGTGTGATCTGGTAGATCTTGCGAGCGCGGTTTTCCTCGCTGATCTGAGTGCTGGATTCCGCATAATTCATGAACTCCAGCTTCGTGAGCGCCTTGTAAATGGCCGACATGGAGAGCTCTGTCCAAAAGCGCATATCGCGGAATTGGACGTCTTTTTCAATCTGGTAAGGGTGTTTTGGCCCCTCGCAGAGCAGTCCCAAAAGGGCGGCTTCGGCTGCTGTGATACTCATATAATCCTCCCACGGATTTTTCAGCATGCTATATTGGAGCCATATTCTACAGATACAATATCCTGTCAAGAGAAATATGCGTTCGCCTGCGCTCATACCTGGATGAATATAGACAGGACGCAGGAAGCGACAGTAATCCCTTCTCAAATGAGGGCAAAAAAAATAACGTGGGGAACACCGGGCGGTGTCCCCACGTCTCGGAGGGCATTCTATGTAGGGTCTGTAGGCTGGTGCTATGTTCTGCGACTACTATAATATGTCAAGCTTTTTCTTCGGATACATGAAAGAAAACTGGGACATCTATACATACCCTCAGAGTCAGGCCATCCCATTCATTAGATATCCAAAAAATGTCTTGACGAATATTCGATCTCTTACCAAGCTGTAAGTGAATGCTAAATCCTAAGCCTTAGCAAGGAGAAACGATGAAAGTCGCCATGATCTTGATTGCAGTTCTGATCATCACCGGTATCAGTGGAAATCTATTTGCCTTCGAGCAAGCTCTTGTCCTGTTTGACATGACCAATCCCACGCTGAACTCCCAAAGTCAGCTTAGCCCCAATGGCAACAAAGTTCTGCTCTATCAGATGAATCTCCGGGGACGCACCGCCACTTATCTTGATATCTATGACCCAGACAATATCAGTCTCCTGCCCCAACCCCTGGAAGTGGCAGCCTTATCCGGCAACAGCGTCTTCATGACGGTTAACGAAGATAATCTCATCGCCATCATCAGATGTGAAAGTGTGGATAGTTATTACGAATACCGGATGGATATCTATGACGCGGGAGGAAACCTCGTAACGGAACTTTCGGACAGGATGATCATGAATTTGTATGACCATTACCCGTGGTCATTCACAATTCGCAGCGATGGACTGGGCGGTTTTCACTGCATCTTAATCTCTACCAGATACCGGATATACTATCAGCATGTCGATGCCGCAGGAAACATCGCGCAGGGCCTTGGCGCTTTGCTTTTGGCCTCGACGGAGCAAAGTTCATGGAACAGGGTGGTCACCACCGAAGACCACGGAGTATTGATCTGCTATCGGGCTCGCAATGAAAACAACGCGACCGCATTGTTCATCGCGAAAATCGGGCAGGATCATCAGCTGGCCTGGCACAAAGAATATATGACACTGTCAGAACAAAGCAATTGGCTGGAAGCGCTACAAGGGCCGCAAAACTCGACATACATGATTGCTTATGGCTATTTAAGGGGCTTGTCCGTAAACCGGATCGATCACGATGGCAATCCCATGTGGGATACAGATTGGCAACCGCAATCCATCATGGATCACATCTTTCAATCTGCCACGGTGAACTATGCAGGCAGGCTGATCCTGCATTATCGCAGAAGGCCACAGGGTGGAGAGCCCTATCAGAATTACTTCATTGAACTCAATGAATGGGCTATCCCCTATTTTGAAGTGGAATCCGTGATAGCGGCAGATCATCTCTACGCGGATCCCGCCGGAGGCTGGTATATCCTGGAAACCGATGCTTATCAGATGACGCTCCAACATTACGATAGCCAGTATCAGTGCTGGCCGCAAGCCGTGACCATCGATCACATGGGCGATGCGGCCCCTTTCCTCGCGGGCTTGCTGGGTGATGATCTGGATGTCACCTATCAGCGCTTCTCAGATAATTTCCAAACGATCCAGAACCAAAGGGTTACCGCCTCCGGTATTCCCGCTTACCCAGAAGGCTCTGCAGCTCTGATCGGAGGCAGAGTGGGAGAAGTGGACACGTTCAAAACCCTGGCTCTGCCGGACGGAAAGCTCTTTTGCCTTCGGCGGCAAAAGGGGATCTATGACGGCTACATTTCCAAGCGCTTGATGTGCCAGATTGTCAAGCCGGACGGCAGCACACTGCACGAAGAAGCCCTCCTAATCAGCCATCAGGGTCTGCGCATGGATAACATCAATATCTTCGCAGTATCCGATCAAAACGTCCTGCTGACCTGGCGCATGCCGGAAAATCCCGGTGGCAAAGAGTTCTATGCCCAATTAGTTGATATCAATTCCGGTCCACTCTGGGGAGAATCCGGAAGATTGCTCCACACCGGCCCGGAGCTACCGCTCTTTGACTATTATGACGGTTCTTTATATATGGCCCGCTATGATGGACAAGATGAGATCCGTTTGCACCGCTACGTAAATGGCTATGCGGTATGGGGCGTGGATGGGCTTTGCGTGGGCAAGCGCCAAACCGAGCATGCGGGAGCCACGATGTCCCTTTCTGCTTTGAAACACAGACATGTAGCCTGGACGCTGAGATCATTTACCGATACCGCGCCCTGGACCTTTAGCTTCTTAAACGTCATCAACGCGCGAGACCAACTCCGCTATGGGCTTGGTGGGATGCAGATATCTGAAGCTACGGAGCAATATCTGGGAGTGGAACTGGCAGAAATCCGGGAACATGGCTCGGAATTGTTACTCGTACTGCGTAACTTTTTCCGCCGCTATGAACATGAGGGTGGTCATAGCAGCTCATCATATTGGTACTATTACTGGCATCCCGGCTTTGGCCGGATCCATGCGGATGGATCGATGAGCTTCAGTTCCAGTATCACAGAGTTTGAAAACAAAAACCCTGTGAGTGTAAGCCCGGATGCGATCTATTTTACGAGTAGTGCGTGGGCGACATCGCTGTCTAAATACGATTTTACCGGAACTCAGCTCTGGGAGGTATCCTTTCCCATGATTGGGTATATCTCCAGGCTGCACCTGATGCCGGATGAGCGGATCAGGCTATTAATAGGGTCGTGGCAGTATCAAGTGACGACAGCCATTATGAATCAGGATGGAGACATGCTGGAATGGCCGGTTGCGCTCATTGAAAATGCCAGGCCTGAGGAGCTGATCCAAACAGAGCATGGGCTATACATCGTGGGCGCTTCAGTGACGGCGTCTGGTGTTACCATTTGCGGAATGGTTCAATATCTGGAACATCAGCCCTGGTCTGAGCCCGATCCCCAAAGCAGCCCTGCCCTGTTCTCGATGTCCCAAAACTTCCCCAATCCGTTTCGGACTTCTACCCTGATGCAGCTGGACATCAGAGAAGCAGGGAAGCTGAGCCTCAAAGTTTATAACATCCGCGGTCAACTGGTACGAACCATCCTCAATGGTGAAACTCAAGCGGGGAACCATAGCTTCGTCTGGGATGGCCTCAGTGATGCCGGCAAACCCTGTGCCGCTGGAGTTTACATCCTCAAAGCGGAAACTCCGAAGGGTGGCAGAACCAAAAAAGCACTGAAATTGCCATAGTCTCAGAACGAGCGGTCGCCACACACTTATCCGCTGCTATTCGTAACGGAGCTTTCGAAAGCTCCGGTATCTTTCTTCTCGTAGCAGCGGAATGCTACGTTACGGCATCGGAATTGCGCCTCACACCTCCTCCCCATTCTCCATATTGCTTACCAATCAAAACCCGTAGCCCGTATACTTATATACGCTGATGATACGGTGATGATATGGTCATGAACATCACCATATCATCACCGTATCATCAGCGTGTCTTAATAGGCTGGGATCAAGCGCGGAACTGATTCACTAACTCAGGCTCTGTGATGCAAGCTAATTTTGTGCTTGACAGATTATGATATTCACTTATATTTGCACCGTGGCTTTAGCTTGCCACATGCTTGGAGGTAAAGATGAAAGCAAAAGTTAAGATGGCCCTGCCGGGATACACCGGCAACATGGATGATGTGTCGATCTATTACAATCGGCATTTGAACAAATTGATCGCGCGCAGGAAGAATTATAAGCCGAGCTATGTCCCGGATCAATCCGTGATGCAAAAGGCCTACGCGCTGGCCCGCAGGATTGGGCTCAGTGATGAGTATAAGGCCGATGCCAGGGCCTATGTGCGGGCTTTTAACACGAAGAATCGCAGCAGCGGGCGCTCCCTGAACAGCTGGTCTAACCTCTGGCTCAAGATTACGCGGGCCCTTCTGGCTCTGGATCCGGAGCTTGATTTGCAGGATCTGCAACGCGATGAGGTACTGGCCCTGCCCTGCCGCTCCATCGCGGATAGCGTGCGCGCCGGCTTGCTGGAAAAAGTGCCGGGATGGGATAAGCTGGAAGCATTGGTGTAAGCGCATGTAAGAGCAGCATCTCAGGGATATGCCCCGGAACCCCAACCAGGGGTTATGGAAACCTGCAAGCAATCTGAAATGTCGTACCTACGGCACTCAATCAGGAGTTTTGTGGCTTGAGGGCTATCTGAAATGCCGTCCCGCTGGGACTCAGAAGGCATGCACGCTGTTCGAGAAAGGGCGCTACGGCGAACGCCCCTACACCCAAGCACACCTATCGTACAGGCGGACGCCGTTCCGCCTAATCTCGTAGCTTCGGAAAGCTACGTACAGAAAAAGCGTTCGCCTGAAGCGCCATTGAGTCCCAGCGGGACGACATTTACATGAAAACCAGAGGATTCGACACGTCTCGTGTCGAGCGAGGCCGCAGGCCGAGAAAAGAAAGCAGCTTCGCTGCTTGTGCAGACGAGGACGTCTGCAATCCTCACCCGGTTTTCATTCACT